>Ga0055584_100002178_pt1 | contig 19395 bp, 12 predicted proteins | sample OSDHelmetaG_FD_58716 | JGI IMG/M metagenome (GOLD analysis project Ga0055584, IMG submission 58716) | Pelagic marine sediment microbial communities from the LTER site Helgoland, North Sea, for post-phytoplankton bloom and carbon turnover... | ecosystem: Environmental > Aquatic > Marine >... | reverse complement strand
CAGTAAAGAGGTTAACAGTGGTGGGACTAATCGAAGGCACCTGAAAAAAGCGGTTGAGGACAGCCTGCGGCGGCTGGATATGGATTATATCGATGTATTTCTGATGCATCGTTGGAACAACGATACCCCCCTGGAGGAGACGCTACGGGGGCTTGAAGATCTGGTTCGCGACGGTAAGATATTGTATCCGGGTGCGAGTAATTATGCAGCGTGGCAAATTGCCAAAGGGCTTGGTATTTCAGCAGCCAATCACTGGTCCAGATTCGAAGTAATCCAGCCAATGTATAACCTGGTGCGACGCCAGGTTGAATCTGAAATTTTACCTCTTGCGGCGTCGGAGCAGGTAGGCGTGATGACCTATGGCCCCGTTGGCGGTGGTTTGCTCAGCGGTAAGTATGGCGCTGGTGTTAAACCCGAAAACGCACGGTTGGTGACCAACAAGGAATACCGGGCGCGCTACGATGAATCCTGGGTCTATGAGACAGCTGCTGCTTTTACTGCTTTTGCCGGCGACCAGGGAGTGCACCCGGTCAGTCTTGCAATTGCCTGGGTTAAGGCAAATCCTATGGTGACCTGTCCAATTATCGGGGCACGAAATGTTGAACAGCTGAAACCCTCCCTTGAGGCGATAAATATTGCGATGCCTGACGAACTTCGTCACAAAATTTCAGCCTTGTCGAGGTCGCCAGCGGTGGCAACAGATCGTCTGGAGGAGCGGCAGGGGATTTAGTGACTGGCATCCAGGCCGGGGCGCCACTCTTTGCGGTGACAGCGAGTTGGACCTGGCGTTACAGGGCGAAATTGTCGATGTCTATTTTCGCGATTATATAGAATGGATTCTGCGCTAATTTTTTCAGTCATTGTCATAAGAAATTCTGATCAAAAAACCCTCTGAAATATCCGGTTTGATATTGAGATTTATCATGCATTGCAGATAATTCTCTGATGTTGTCACAGTCTAGGCATTCAAAGATGACTGATCAAAAAGCACTGATATCGAACAAAGACGATTCGCTGGATATATTTGAGGATGAGGAAATTGCAGAGGACGAGGTTGCGGTGGCTGAGGTTGACGATTTGCAGCAAACACCTTTTCTAAAAGGCAAAGCCAACCCCAAGCTGGTTAACAAACGTCGTCTGGATGATTATCTTGAACGAAAATGGTTCAGGGAGAATGGTTGGGATGATGACGATGAGCTGTTTAACGATCAATATTTCGAGTAAGGGACTACCGTGATCGGCGCTTCCCGGCTGTATATTAATTGACAGGCCGGTGATGCTTGCCTGCCTCGCCGATAACCCAGTCTCTAAGGAACTCCGCCCGGGTAGATATTCCACCTGTCTTGGCCCTATCAGCCAGGCATTATTAGCAGACACCAGCTGTGGTGATCAGCAGTTTCCAATAAATTCTGATCAAGCAACTGCTCAACGATATGCTGCCAGCCCAAGGCAATACTCTCTCCGCCAATGGCCGCCTGGATCACCAGCGCAAGGTCATTTAACTTAAAACTCTTTATCAGGCTTCCGATTGCTTCAGCCCACCCCCTGAACCAGTGGATCCGGGTGGCATCTGATCAGTAAGGCGTTTCAAGCTGGATCAGCTTACGCTTCTGGCATCAGTATGCATTAATTCAGTAAACAATTTATTTGGCGGTTACACTTTATATCTGCATTGATATACTGCGCTTCACAATGGTTATCAGCGCTTCAGAAATAACATAAGTCATCATAATGTCAGAAAAAGCCGGTAGAGTGCGTGGACGTAAGAGAGGAGGGCGGGCCGATAAGAAAAACCGGGTCCAGCTTGAGGCACCGGCTTATATCAGCCGCAAGATCCCTTACTATGAGTTTTTAGACGAAGAAAACCTGATCAAACTGGAAAATCACGCGGACTGGATGATCCAGGAGATTGGTATTGAGTTTCGCGGCGACGATGAAGCCATAAGAATCTGGAAGAAAGCAGGAGCTGATGTAAAAGATAGCCGTGTCAAACTGCCCGCGGGCATGGCAAGGGAGCTATGTAAAACCGCCCCCTCCAAATTTATCCAACATGCGCGTAATCCGCTGCGAAGTGTTGAGATTGGGGGCGATAGCGTGGTATTTGCGCCGGTTTACGGCCCGCCTTTTGTAAGAGATCTTGAAGGCGGGCGGCGCTATGGCACCATACAGGACCATCAGAACCTGGTGAAGATCAGTAATGCTTTGCCCAGTCTGCACCATACCGGACTGGTGGTCTGTGAGCCTTGTGATGTACCGGTTTCCAAGCGGCACCTTGATATGCTTTACAACCAGATTCGCTATAACGACAAGCCCTTTCTTGGCGCCATCACTGAAATGTCCAGGGCTCAGGATTCAGTAGATATTGCCAGGGTGTTGTTTGGTGAAGCATTCGTTGAGGATAACTGCGTCATCATGGGTAACGTTAATACCAACTCTCCACTGATGGTTGATAAAGTGGTCACTGAAGCAGCTCGCATCTATTGTGGTGCCGGTCAAGGTCTGGTTGCAGTACCTTTTATTCTGAGTGGAGCCATGGGTCCGGTAACGACGGCGGCTTCTATTGCCCAGGCGCTTGCCGAGGCCATGATGGTGTGTGCATTCACCCAGCTGGTAAAGCCAGGGTCACCTTTTATTCTCGGCAATTTTCTTTCCTCAATGAGTCTGAAAAGTGGTGCACCAACCTTTGGTATGCCAGAGCCGGTAATGTCCAATCTGGTGATCGGCCAGCTGGCCAGACGTCTTAATTTACCGTTACGTTGCGGTGGTTCACTGACCGCTTCAAAGTTACCGGATGCTCAGGCCGCGGCGGAAAGCGCTGATTCGATGATGTCTACTGTCCTTGGTGGTGCCAACTTTGTGCTGCATGCCGCAGGTTGGCTTGAGGGTGGGCTGGTGACCAGTTATGAAAAGCTGGTGCAGGACGCGGACCGGCTGGGGGCGTATCAGGTAATGCTGGGAGGATTGCAGATGGACGACAATGCAATGGCAGCCTCTGCTTACCATGAAGTCGAACCTGCCGGGCATTTTCTCGGTTGCAGTCACACCATGGCGAACTACGAAACCGCATTTTATGAAGCGAAGATGTCGGACAGTGAAAGCTTCGAGCAATGGGAAAGTCTGGGGGCAAAGGATTCAGCCCGCCGGGCGTACGAGCGCTGGAACAGAATCCTTGAGGAATTTGAAGTTCCACCTATTGATCCAGCGATGGATGAAGCATTATGTGAGCATATCGCAAGAAGAAAAAGAGAGCTTCCCGATGCCTGGTATTAAGCCGGGTGGAATTCAACCAGATCAGTTAATCAAGTTGCCGAGGTAAATTGTGCAAAGCCATGCGAAAGTCGTCATTATCGGAGGTGGTGTTGTCGGGTGTTCGATCCTGTTTCATCTGGCTAAATTTGGTTGGAAAGATGCGGTATTACTTGAGCGCAATGAGCTGACATCCGGCTCGTCCTGGCATGCCGCCGGACAGATACATACCATTTCTTCAGACCCGAATATCTCCCGTCTGCAGAGCTATACCATCAACCTCTATAAAGAGATTGAGAAGACGTCGGGTCACTCTGTGGGAATGCATAGCACCGGCGGTTTCTATCTGGCATCAAACGATGACTGGCATGATTATTTGAAGCGCGAACGCTCCAAAGCGCGCTACATGGGTCTGGACCAGGAGTTTATTTCCCTGGAGGAGGTGGCCAGATTACACCCTTTAATTGAGCCAAAGCATTACAAGGCCGCTCTCTGGGATCCCCTTGACGGAGATATCGATCCATCCGGTGTGACCTATGCCTATGCCAAGAGTGCGAAAGTGCACGGCGCCCAGTATTACACCCATACGCCGGTGATCGAGACCATTCAGCGCGCTGACGGCAGCTGGGATGTGATTACCGAAAAGGGCAATATCCATGCGGAAATGATCGTCAATGCCGGTGGTCTGTGGGCACGAGAGGTGGGGCATCAGGCTGGCTTGCACTTGCCGGTACAACCGATGGAACATCATTATCTGATTACCGAATCGATTCCGCAGATTGCTGAACGCGAACAACGTCTGCCGGCGGGAATTGACTACGAGGGAAATATTTATTTTCGTCAGGAAAGGGATGGCATGCTGCTGGGCACCTATGAACCCCGGGCAACGCCGTGGTCCGTGAGCGGCACACCATTGGACTTTGGCCACGAACTGCTGCAACCAAAGCTTGAAAATATTCAGGATCGGCTTGCAGTTGGATTTGAACGTATTCCCGCCCTTGAACAGGCCGGTATCAAATCTTTCATCAACGGCCCTTTTACTTTCGGACCAGATGGCAACCCAATGATTGGACCGGTACCAGGGATGAAAAATTACTGGGTTGCGGTCGGTGTGATGGCTGGTTTCTGTCAAGCCGGTGGCGTTGGTCTTTGTGTGGCAGAGTGGATGATTGATGGTGAACCATCCATTGATGTATGGGCTATGGATGTTGCCCGCTTTGGTGATTTCGCCACACCTGAATATGGCACTGTTAAATCATCGGAGAATTATGAGCGTCGATTTATCCTGACATTTCCCAATGAAACCCTGCCCAAGGGAAGACGTCAACGGACCACGGCCATATATGATCGTTTGCTTGCCAAGGGCGCGGTGATGGATACAAGTTTTGGTCTTGAGCACGCTTTGTGGTTTGCCGACGGTGCCGAGGATGCCCATGAGGAGCCCACATTCAAGCGATCACGGGCACACAACTATGTTGCAAGGGAGGTCAAGGCGGTCAGGGAGGCCGTTGGCGCAGTGGAAATCGCAAACTTTGCCAAGCACCTGTTTACTGGACCGGGTGTCGAAGAGTACTTGAACTATGTCCTTGCAGGCCGTTTGCCGAAACCGGGGCGTATTGCACTCACGCCCATGTTGACCGACAAAGGTAAACTTTACGGCGATCTTACCGTTGCCTGCCTGGCGCAGAATAGCTATATGTTATTCGGCTCTGGCGCAGCCCAGGAAATGCATCGTCGCTGGTTTGAATCGAAGCTGCCAGCCCAGGGTGTGTCTTACCAGAACGTCTCCAGCCGCTATCATGGTATTGCGCTATCGGGCCCGCGATCTGCAGCGATGATGCAGGCCCTGTGTCGTCGGGAGGTAAGTCTGGAGACGATGAAGTTTCGCGATATCCGCAAAACTTTCGTCGGTGGTGTGCCGGCGATCATTGTTCGTATTTCGTTTTCCGGTGAAACCGGTTACGAAATCTATGTAGAGCCTGAGTATCAGCTTAAATTGTTCGAAGCCATAGAGGAAGCCGGGGCTGAACATGGATTGCGCTGGTATGGCGCCCGGGCACTGATGAGCATGCGTCTGGAAAAAGGCTGGGGTGCATGGACTCTTGATTTTCGTCCTGATTTTACTGCTGCAGAAGCCGGTCTCGATGCATTTATTCACTGGGACAAAGAATTTATTGGCAAAGCGGCCGCACTGGCCGAGAAAACACAAGGCAGCAAAAAGAAACTGGTGACCATGACCATCGATACCGATGATATTGATGTGTCGAACGACGAAGCGATTCTCAACAATGGCGAATGCGTAGGCTATGTAACTTCTGGTGGTTATGCCCATCATGTTGGCAAGTCCATGGCTCTGGGGTATCTTCCCACTGCCCTGACCGCAGCGGGTACCGCAGTGGAAGTGGAAATAAATGGTGAGTGTTATCCGGCAATAGTCGTCGCTGAGCCGCTGTACGACCCTTCAGGGTCTAGACTTCGCTAGCAGCCTGTGACAGTAATGGCCAGGCCGAATATTCTGTTCATCATGTGCGATCAGCTGCGGCAGGATTACCTGTCCTGTTATGGCCATCCAAGCCTGCGCACACCGAACATTGATTCGCTGGCGGAGCGCGGTGTTCGATTCACCAATGCTTTTTGCCAGGCGCCTTTGTGCGGGCCTTCCAGGGCAAGTTTTTATACCGGCCGCTATATGAGTTCTCATGGGGCTATGGCCAACGCGGATCCTCTGCACGCTGCGGAACTGACCATGGGCGATTATATGGGCGCGCTGGATTACCGCACGGCCCTTTGTGGCAAGTCACATACCTCTATCAACCCACAAGGGCTTGAGCGACTCGGTATGCACCGAACCAGTCTGATGGCGGAGCGTATGGCCTGTGGTGGATTTGAACCATGGGAGGTGTACGAAGGGTTGTACCCGGATCAGCGATTGCCCGACTATGTCGGTTATCACGAATATCTGAGAAGTCATGGATTTGATGGTGACAACCCGTGGGAGACCTACGTCAATGCAGCCCAGGGAGACGACAGCATTGCCAGTGGCTGGTTGATGCGAAATAACGTGCGGCCATCACGGATTCCTGAGCAGCATTCTGAAACTGCTTTTGTCACTAACCGTGGGATTCAGTTTATAGAGGACGTTGGCCCGGGAAGAAACTGGTGTTTGCACCTCAGCTATATCAAACCTCACTGGCCATTAATGGCGCCTTCTCCCTATCATCACCTCTATTCGGCGAGTGATATTAAACCAGTGCTCAGGGAAGATGGTGAGCGAAACAACCCCCATGCCGTTGTCGCGGCTTTTATGCAGGAAGAATACAGTGAGAGCTATGGCCGTACCGAAGTAAGGGAGGCGGTGATACCGGTATATATGGGATTGATTAAACAGGTTGATGACCAGCTTGGTCGCCTGTTTGATTATCTGAAGCTGAATAATCAATGGCAGAATACGTTGATCATTTTTACCAGTGATCATGGCGACTACCTGGGTGATCACTGGCTTGGAGAGAAAGATCTGTTTCATGATCCCTCGGTCAAAATTCCGCTGATTATTAGTGGTCCGGAAACATTGGTGCATGGTGGTAAAGTTGAGGATGCGCTGGTTGAAGCCATTGATCTGTTGCCCACTATGATCGAAGTGGCGGGCGGCAAAATCCCCAGGGAAAGACTTGAAGGCAGATCACTGTTGCCGCTGCTGGGCGATGCCCGGATAATTGACCAATGGCGTGATATGGTTGTCAGTGAAATAGACTATAGCGATCGCGGTGCGAGGTGGCGCCTGGTAATGCCACCTTATGAGTGCAGGGCCTGGATGTTGCGCAGCACCAAATGGAAATATATTTATTACGAAGGATTTGAACCACAACTGTTTGACCTTGAAAAAGACCCTTGTGAGTTCAAGGATCTTGGTACGGACAGCGCTCATGGTTCGATTCTGCGGCAAATGCAGGACCGGTTATTCAAGTGGTTGAGGCAGCGAAAAGTGCGCACCGAAGTCCCGTTCAGCGTCCTCGACACAGTGAAACCAGAGGCGGAACAGGACCATGGCATTATTATCGGACGTTGGTAGGTCAGTAAACGCCAATCGGCATAAAGGCATAAGATACAAGCGCACCTGATCAGTCCTTGAAATTTATCGGTCTGAAGCGAGGTGCAATGATGGTCGCTATATGGGCTGAAGCAGCCCGGCATGGAAACGCAATGCTCCTTTAACGTTTAAAGCTGGTTTATAGTTGCATACTCCCAAAGTAATTTTTTAATCAATGTCACATTCCAGCTATTTACCGGAAAAAATGGGTTCTGCATCTGTCTCGCCAGGCGGCAGCTTTGAGGCAGGTTCCTATGAAGAATTTACCGTTACCTATACTGCCGGCTATTTCGGAATCGATGATACCGGTTCGATAAAGCTGGTACATCGATTTGCTTCGGATATGGGGCGACCGCAATTTAGTGATCCCTCAGCGCCGAATTACACCACCGTTGAAGCCAGTAACGGTGCGGTGCTGCATGTCGAATATGACATGAAGCGGAACATACGGCCCTGGGATAAAACCCTTTATATCAAAGTGGTGCGTGGTTTTCTCCGTGAGGGCGATCAGATCATTGTACGGTTTGGTGACCGTCGACATGGCTCTCCCGGTATTCGTGTGCAGACCTTTTGTGAGGAAACATTTGAATTTCGGGTTCTGGTTGACGCCATCGCCACCTACAATTATGTAGAGTTGCCGCAACAGCCCGTTATCAGCATTGTTCCAGGCCCCCCCGTTTTGTTCAAGGCTGTTGCACCCACAATGGTGATAACAGGGAAGCCTTTTTGTCTGCGAATAAAAGGCGAGGACAAATGGGGTAATCCTTCAAATCAGTGTGATCAAATTCTTTTGATTAATGACGTGGTAGCACTCGATAACCTGCCGGCTTCAATTGCTATAGCGCCTGGAAATTTTTCAGCAAGGGTGGATAACCTGATTGCGCAGACTTCTGGAGAATTTGTGATAACTCTTGGCGATGAAAATGGCGATGTGGTTGCACGGTCGAATCCGATTCGTGCAGTGGAAACAGCATCACTATTGCCTTTCTGGGGTGATCTGCACGGCCAGTCAGAGGAAACCATTGGTACAAATTCGGCCCGGGATTTCTACCAGTTCGCGCGTGACAAAGCATTTCTCGATGTGTGTGTACACCAGGGTAATGATTTTCAGATAACCAACCAGTTCTGGCAATGGCTCAATGAATTGTCCGCTGAATTCAACAGCAATCATTCCTTTGTTGTGTTTCCAGGTTGGGAGTGGTCAGGCAACACGGGACTGGGTGGTGATCGAAATGTTCTGATGATGCATGAAGGGCGGCAGATCCATCGATCTTCCCATGCCCTGGTGAATGATTTGTCAGACATTGAAACCGACGCGAATTCTGCCGCGGAACTATTTGATAAACTCAAAGATGAAGACTGCGTTGTGTTTGCCCATATCGGTGGACGTTATGCCGACATAAAGGTTGCCCATGACCAGCGACTCGAACGCGCAGTGGAGGTGCATTCGGCCTGGGGTACGTTTGAATGGCTGGTGCATGATGCCTTTGAACAGGGCTATCGGGTTGGCATTATGTCGAATTCTGACGGTCATAAAGGCCGCCCCGGCGCATCACATCCCGGTGCTACAAAATTTGGAGCTTACGGCGGCCTTACCTGTATGCTGGCGGCTTCGCTGAGCCGCGAAGATATTATGGATGCGCTGCGCAGACGTCATCACTATGGTACTACAGGGTGTCGCGCGTTGTTGAACACCAGCGTAGTGTTTGACGAGCCGGCAAGACGTTATCATGAGGATCCCAATCTGGGCGACGACGCCCATGATCAGATTGACCAGGCAATGATGGGGGATATCGTCGGTAGTGGTCAGCAAAGCGTATTATTCAAAATTGATGTTGCTGCCTCAGCGCCCATTGAACGCATTGATATACGCAATGGTGTTGATACTGTAGAGGTCTTTCGGCCTTATAAAGAAGCACAACTGGGACGGCGTATCAGAGTGATCTGGGAAGGTTCTGAATATCGCGGAAGAGGTCGGGAAACTATCTGGGATGGACGTGCGACGCTGCAGGACAACGCTTTTGAAAAGGTTTCAGCAATCAATCATTATAATCTGGATAAGAGATTTGACCTCACTACTGATACGACCGTTGAATGGGGAGCATTGACGACGGGAGGGTTTGGAGGTTTTGATGCATGGTTACAGGACGCCCATCGCGGCACACTTCGTATTGACACCAATCTGGTGACAGAAGAGATATCGATTAGCGATATTGGACTGGATGAAATGATATTTGCCAACGGTGGTATTGATCGAAGGATACGAATTTTCAGAATGCCCGATGAAATTTCGCTATGCAATCTGGAGATCGAGCGGCAAATTCCGTTAAACCAGGAGCGGGATAATCCTTTATACGTTCGCGTTACCCAGGAAGACGGACATTTTATCTGGTCAAGTCCGACCTACATATTTAACGACGGTTAAATACCTGGACCGGTCACTGGTCGTGGCGTTTGTGACTGGATTCTGCACGGCTTGCCTTGCGTGCCATGCGGAAAAACACAGGTGATGTACGCAATAGTGCAACAAACCGGGAACGTTGCTCAACCGGTACTGAGGCTCTCTTTCGCATTCTGATTAATACTACCAGCGCCAGTGAACCATGCACCACACAGGTGTAGGTAAAGAATGACGACGGACCGAAGAATTCAATCACCAGAGATGCCGTATACGGCCCGATTACCGCACCAAGAGAGAAGAAAAAGGTGAGGCCGGCAGAGATCAGGACATACTGCCCGGCACCGGCACGATCATTTGCGTGTGCGGCGGCGAGGGAGTAAAGCGGCATTGCGAAGGCGCCAAAAGCCAGTATTCCCAGATATACCGTGCTCACCGACCCAACTGCCTGTTGTGATAAGAAAAGTGCTGCCAGCATGGCACCGGCGGTGGCGACGAGAACTGATTTCCTCCGCCCCAGTTTGTCCGACATGTGACCCAAGGGGTATTGCGAGATGGCACCGCCGAATATGCCGATGGTCATAAAAATAACCACGGATCTGGTATCCAGACCCATTTCAATACCATAAATAGGACCAATTAAGCGAAAAGCTGAATTGGTCAGGCCAATAGCCAGGGTCGTCAGGCAGGCCAGCGGTGAGATTCGCCATACCGTTGCCAGTTCCAGTTTGAGATTTTCCGGTACTTTAGGTCGGGTACGGTTGGATATCGCCACAGGGACAAGAGAAAGGCAATACATCAGACTGACAATGGAAAATATCTGGTATCCGGCTTCGCCTACAGTCGGAATGAGAAACTGGGTGCTGGTAACTGCAACGATATCGACAATGCGATAAATCCCGAGCACGCGTCCACGGTCGGCATTTTGAGATATTTCATTGATCCAGCTCTCCAGCACCATCAGCAGCGCAGCAAAACAGAAACCACTGACAAAACGTACAGCCATCCAGACCCAGGCATCGGCAATCATTGACATGATCAGCGGCACTACCGCGCCAATCGCAGCGAGCGCTGAAAACGCCCTGACATGACCGATGCTGCGAATCAGCCTGGAGGCATGAAAGCTGGCGACAAAGAAACCGGCAAAATAGCAGGCCCCCATTAACCCCACCATGTCAGTATCAAAGCCCTCCAGTCTGCTGCGCAGGGCAATCAGTGTACCGAGCACACCATTGCCGCCCAGTAATATCGCGGCGGCAAGGAGCAGAGGCAGGATCGGGCGAATCAATCTATAGCGCCTGCAGCAAGATCAGGCAGCGAAGCAATGGGCGTATTGCTGGCGAAGGATATTCTTTTGTACTTTACCCATGGCATTGCGAGGCAGTGCTTCGACGTGAAATACCCGCTTTGGTTGTTTGAACCGGGCGACCTGGTCTTTTAACAGTGAACGTATCTGGTTTTCATCCGGTGGATTGTCTCCGGTTAATACTGCTACCACACCTTCACCAAAATCCGGGTGTGGTATACCGATTACTGCGGATTCGCCGACGCCCGGTAGATCATCGAGAATCAACTCGAGCTCCTTGGGATAAATGTTATAGCCACCGGAAATAATCAGATCTTTACTGCGACCCACAATACTGAGGTAGTGATCCTCGCTTAGCATGCCAAGATCACCGGTGATGAAAAAACCGTCCTCGGTAAACTCCTCGGCTGTTTTTTCCGGCATTTTCCAGTAGCCGCTGAATACATTAGGGCCCTTTACCTGGATCGATCCGATTTCACCAGCCGCAACCGGCTGTTTTGTATCCGTTGAGATCACCCGGATGCTTACACCAGGTAGCGCAGGACCAACAGTGCCCGGGCGGCGATCACCATGCAGCGGGTTCGACGTATTCATATTGGTTTCGGTCATACCGTATCGCTCCAGAATACGATGTCCGGTGCGCTGTTCGAATTCAATATGGGTTTCTGCGAGTAACGGTGCACTGCCGGAGATGAACAGACGCATATGATTAACAAGATCAGCATTGAAACGTGAGTCTTCGAGTAATCGCGTGTAGAAAGTAGGTACCCCCATCATACTGGTAGCGTGGGGCAGTTTTTTGAGCATCTGTTCTATGTTGAATCCAGGTAACAGGATCATTTTTGCGCCGGAGACCAGGCAGGTGTTGGTGGCGACAAACAATCCATGGGTATGAAAAATAGGTAAGGCATGGAGCAGCACATCCTGTCTGGTGAATTCCCATGCGGAAGTCAGCACCTGGGCATTACTCCATAAATTGCCATGGCTCAGCATGGCGCCCTTGGAACGACCAGTAGTGCCGGAGGTATACAGTATTGCTGCAAGATCATGCTCTCCCCGGGACACGGCATCAAATTCCAGGGAATGGTCATCAGCGAGCTTCGTCAGAGAGCCGTTGCCGTCTGCGTTGAGAGAAAGCAGGGTTGTATTTGTGTTGCTGGTAATTTCCCTGATGGACGATAAAGCAGAATCGTCACATACAAATACGCTGGGCGTCGCATTTTCAATAAAGTAACCTATCTCCGCCGGGGTGTAGGCATTATTTAACGGCAGAAAAACGCCCCCGGCTTTGATTACGCCAAGATATAGTGCAACAGCGTGCCAGGATTTATTGACCTGCACTGCAACCCGATCTCCAGGATTGACGCCGAGTTCGCTGACAGATCCGGCGAATTGATTTATTCGTTGACAGAATTCCCTGAAGCTGATGGTGGTATCGTCTTCCAACAACAGAAATGTATTATCCGATTGCTCATGACGGGCGATCAGATGCTGGTACAAGTAGTTATCCATGTATTAGTGTGGTAAGAGTTTTTTAATGTGGCTACTGCAAACCACCTGATGATTTTTCATGTAGTTTTCGTGATTTTCTTCTACCTTGGCAAGGTTGTATACATAGTTAACCATCAGTCCCAGTGACTGCTGCATTCCCTTTCTGGAGATGTCGGCGCCGACGTTCAGTCGTTCAAGACGCGCTCCATTTTTCAGATGAAAACGGGCAACCGGATCAATGGGTTCTTGCCGATGGTTTTTTTGCTCAAGAAAATATCGTGATGCCTGTCTCGACAGTGCATCAGATATTGCATTGTCTTCAAGTTTTTCAGGGCTGTCATCAATTTGTTTCAGCAATTCACCGATATCGTTGTCTTCACCGGATTGTTGCTCAAGCCAGTGTCGAAATCCTGGTGCCGGCGATATGGTTGAAAATATTTTCAGTTGAGGAAAGCGTTGCTTCAGGCTGGTGGCGACCTGTTTAATCAGAAAGTTGCCGAAGGATACTCCAGACAGACCCGCATGGCAGTTTGATATGGAGTAGAAAATTGCACAGGAAGCCTCGTCTGCAGCGACAGTATTGGTTCCGTTATCAAGAATCTGACTGATGCTTGCAGGAACAAGTTCGGTTAACGCAACCTCGACAAAAACCAGGGGTTCATCCTGCATCGCAGGATGAAAGAATGCAAAACAGTGGCGGTCCTCTGGTTCCAGCCGCCGGCGTAATTCACTCCAGTTAACAATTTCATGCACTGCCTCGTAGGCAATGATCTTTTCCAGAATATGCGCAGGCGTGGTCCAGTCGATGGGCTGCATCAATAGAAAGCCGCGATTAAACCAGGAACTGAACAGGTGGCGGAAATCCACATCCATCTTGCCAAGCTCGGGTTGCTGCCTGGCTAGACGAAGCAGATCAGCGCGCATCCTGACCAGTCGTGGTGTACCCCCGGGTGCAAGATTGAGTCGGCGAAACAGTTCCTGACGCCTGGGTTCAGCAGCGATGGTCAGATTCTTTAACCGTCGACTATCCGCAGTATTTGCGTATTCTTCGACCGCTGCCTTTAACAAGTCGACATCTACATCATAGCTGTCATTGAGTAAGTTGAAAAATCCCTGTTTGCCGTCGTCGTCCAGCTTTTCATAGATCAGATAGATGCGCTCGGCTATCAACAGGCTGGAGTATTCTCCATCTGACGCCATCATCAACTCACATAGTTCATCAATGGAGGAGGTTTCTTCACCGAACAGATGCTTGCGGATGGACTGGGTGGCCCATGTGCCCAACCGGAGGGATGGTATGAGTTCCTGAAGAATATTTGTTTTACTCACGAAAGTATCCTGTTGTCAAAATCAACTGAATTGGTAGTCAGTTTTTCTTATACACTACTCTCAGTATGTTACATATATTGTTTCAAATTGTGTAATTAATTGTGAAAGATTCATAAAAATGATATCCAGCGGTCAAGGGTTTTTATTGACGCGATCGAGCTACGATCGCCGCGGTACGACCGAAATCGAATATTGGGTTGCGACCGAAGCGGGCCCAGTCAGGTTGCTGATTTCCGGTGAGCGACCAATCTGCTTCATTAAAGAAGGGGACCTGACCCAGGCCGCACAGTGCCTCGGAGTGATGGCTGCTAAAGTCGAGCTAACGCTTCTTGATCTGTGTTCTTTCAGTCATGAGAGAATGGTGGGGGTATACACCGCCACCATCAATGATCAGTTTACCGTGATCGACTTATTGCAGCATGCAGGTATCGAGGTGCTGGAAGCGGATTTTCGGTTACATGATCGATTCCTGATGGAACGGTTTGTCTGTGGTGGGGTGGCGTTTGTCGGAGAATTTTCCGCAAACAGCCGATTTTCCGAAATTCGCCGATGCCAGATAAAGCCGTCAGAATACCGACCCGTATTAAGCTACCTTTCTCTGGATATCGAATGTGCGATGGATGAATCGCTGTTCTCTGTTGGACTGTCTGATGGAGCGACAGTTAACGAGGTGCTGATGATCGGTGAGCAGGAGCCTTGCGAACATACAACAATTCTCTGGTTCAATGATGAGGCCAGTATGTTGCATGGCCTGGTGGAACGTATCTGCAGGATTGATCCGGACGTTATTATTGGCTGGAATCTGGTGAACTTTGATATGCGTATTCTGCTGACCAGGGCGGGGGAGCTGGGTGTGCCGTTTACAATCGGCCGGGCACAGAGAAAGGCGATCTGGCGTGATGCCAGAGGTGATCCCGGTAAGGGTTTTATCTCGATCCCCGGACGATTGGCAATCGACGGCATTGATGCGCTGCGTTCTGCAACCTGGAGCTTCTCAAGTTTTTCTCTGGAACATGTGTCACAAACATTGTTGTCCAGAGGTAAAAAAGTTGCACAGGATGTCGACGATCGCCTTGCGGAGATTCTTCATAATTTTGAGCATAATAAGACAGCACTGGCGGCGTATAACCTGGAAGATTGTCGTCTGGTAGTGGATATATTTCTCCACACCGGCATTTTGAATTACCTGGTATTACGTAGCCAGTTAACAGGTCTTGAGCTGGATCGGGCAGGAGGTTCGGTGGCTGCGTTTACCAATCTCTATTTACCACGGCTGCACCGGGCAGGGTATGTAGCGCCAAACCTGCCTGGGGATGGCGGCCTGGCCAGCCCGGGTGGTTATGTAATGGATTCAACTCCGGGACTCTATCGAAATGTTCTGGTGCTTGATTTTAAGAGTCTCTATCCAGCTATTATTCGTACTTTCAAGATTGACCCGCTGGGACTGATCGAAGGGCTGAAGAATAGTGAAAAGGCAGTGCCAGGTTTTCGGGGAGGGTTGTTTCATAGGGAAAAACATTTTCTTCCAAGTATTATTACGCAGTTATGGAAGCAGCGCGATCAGGCAAAACAGGAGGGGAATAAAGTACGGTCCCAGGCGATCAAGATATTGATGAATTCTTTCTATGGGGTGCTCGGCTCAGGGGGCTGCCGATTCTATGACACACGCCTTGCAAGCTCCATTACGATGCGCGGTCATGAAATCATGCAAACCACACGTAAATGGATTGAAGCGGAAGGTTATAAGGTGATTTATGGTGATACCGACTCGACGTTTGTTGCCCTGGATGAATTTTTGAATCAAAGCCAATGCCGCACAATAGGTGCGAATCTTGCTCTACATATAAACCAGCTGTGGCAGCAATATATTCGCCAGCATTTTGACCTGGATTGTTTTCTGGAAATAGAATTTGAAACATATTTCAGCCGATTCCTTATGCCAACTATCAGAGGTTCAGAGGCTGGCAGTAAGAAGCGATATGCCGGACTATTGGCCGCTGGCACCGGGGGCAGCGAAGAAATCGTGTTTAAAGGGCTTGAAAATGTCCGCACTGACTGGACCAGTCTTGCCAAGGACTTTCAGGCCGAACTGTTTAACCAGGTTTTCCATGATCAGGATCCCAGCGAGCTGGTTAAAACTACGGTAGATCGAACCATTCAGGGCGGCATGGACCAGCATCTGGTATATCGCAAACAACTTAGACGTAAACTTAGCTCCTATGTTAAAAATGTTCCACCCCATGTTCGAGCGGCTCGCCTGGCGGATCAGCAAAATAAAGTAGCAGGGAAAATTTTAAGATATCAGAATAAAGGATGGATCAGCTATGTCATGACGGTAAACGGACCCGAGCCGGTGGAATACCGAAGCAGCCCGATTGATTATGACCACTATATCGACAAGCAACTGAAGCCGGTGGCTGATGCAGTGTTACCTTTTATCGGCCTCAACTTCGATTCGATCACCAGCGCCCAGACAGAGTTGTTTTAATTTCCTCTGGGGTTAATCCGCGTAGCTTGGGTCTTTTCTATCCAAAAGAACTTTGAACTGGTTGAAGTGTTCCTGGGCCATGCCACGCACACGATCCCAGCCCTGGGCAGTTTTTTCCGCAATCTCTGGCGTCATAATGTTCAGAGGCTGGCCGGTCTGGTATGCGAGAATCATTGTACGACAGGCTTTTTCAAGATAGTACATGTCTTCAAAAGCTTCAGCGATGGTGTTCCCTATGACGCTGACGCCGTGGTTGCCCATCATCATGTAATTGTTTTTGTCCAGTACCGCGGCAATTCGCTCGCCTTCCTCTTCATTATCAGCCATGCCATCGAAGCCAAGATCAATCGCAATGCGGTCGTAAAATTTTGCTGTATTCTGGTCAATGGGCAGAATAGTCGGGTCTTTCAGGCAGGACATTGCAGTGGCATAGGGTGGATGGCAGTGCAATAGCGCCTTTGCATGGGGTACGGCAGCATGGATACGAGAATGAATGCACCACGCCGATGGATCCGGGGCATCGTCTCTGCCCATGGTTTCATCGTCACTGCTGTCAAATAACTGGATATCACTGGCCTTGATCAATGAAAAATGCATCCATTTTGGATTCATCAGAAACCGGGTGCCATCCTCAGAGACCGTGGCACTGAAATGATTGGCAACCGATTCATTCCAACCCAGTTCTGCCACCATGCGGAAACAGGCAGCAAGATCAATGCGCAGTTGCTGATCATCGTATTCAGTTTTAACAGATTTAAGCTGGTGGGTTGATGCGCTCATATTTTCCTCCTGAGAAAAGTCTCAGTTAATGGTAGGTATCGATTGCTGCAGAAATCGCTTCAGATCCACTTTCGTTCATCAGATCGGGCGCCTGGCGGATACTCTGAGCTTTAGTGGATTTTCCCATACTACGGCGAATGGCTACCAGCATTACTTCGTAGTTAGTCCGCAAAAACCCCGGGTCTGGTGGTGGCAGCTGATCTGAAATTGCAGCGCCCAGGGAGGGAAGGGAGAAAAAAGGAACCTGGGGGTAAAGATGGTGTTCTATATGAAAATTCATATTCATATAAAAGAATCTGGTCGGTCGGTTGGTGGTAAAGGAACGCGTAGAATTCACAATTGAGTCCGAGTTCTCTGCCATCTCAGCATGCTGGATCAACCCAAACATCAACATAACAGGCGCACCGGCCAATCTGGGTAAGATCAGATAAATAAGTAACCAGGTATGACCCGCCAGGATCAACATAGCCACAGCAATATATCCGGTAAGATAAATGCGGGCGCTCCATGTCAATTTCACAAGCTCAGACTGCGGTACGATTTTCTTTAAAAAATCACTGAATTTGCCCCATGAATGCAAGGTAAAAATTTTGATCTCGAAAAAGTAATAGGCGATCCCGGAAAGATCGATCAACCAGCCCCGGAACTTCATTGGAATATTAACCAAAGGCATCTGCATGTCTTTTTCAGGATGCCAGGTCCAGGTATGGTGCTGGGTATGGGTATACCTTCGATGATAGGGCTCTTCGAAATAGATAAATGAGGAAACCCAGAAACATATTTCATTAAGCCAGCGCGTGCGAAATGCCGTGCCGTGAGCACATTCATGACTAAGCGCATATCCGGAAAGGGTTAAAACGCTACCGTATAAAAATATCGCCGGCACCACCCACCAGGTGGAAAGTGACAGATGTAAAAGATAACCGCTGATAATCAGGCATAAAATCCAAAGCCCCAGCCACTTTAATCCTGGGACATCGCTTCGCTGCACCAGCGACTTCAGCGTTTTTCGATCAAGGTGAATACCCGAGGAAGCGGCATTGGTAGCAACAATTGAACTGGTCATGACAGCGATGCAACGGGTTGAATAAAATGGTAACTGGAAAGTGTTAATCCGAATGGTATAACATGATCGAGGACATATTCTTCCGATAATGGATAACTCTGAAAGCAGGTCGAAAAATGCAATATGATGAACTCACTATTGAACAGGTATCCGATTTTCAGCGGCATGGTTATCTGGTGGTTGAGAATGCAGTTACTCCGGCACTATTAAAAAAGTTACAAAGTCAGTTTGATCAATGGGTGGAGCAAAGCAGGCTCCGTCTTGATAGTTTTGGCGAAACAATCAATGGTAAGCCTCGATTTGACCTGGAACCAGGACATCAACCCGGGAAGCCAGCTTTACGCCGCATTAATGCACCGATAGAAATTTCAGCTGAATACTATGAGGCTATGAGCAGCAGCAGGGTGCCCGGGATGATTGCGGATTTAATTGGCCCGGACATTAAGTTCCATCACAGTAAAATTAACTGCAAATTGCCAGGCGGTCATACAGAAGTGAAATGGCATCAGGATTTTCCTTTCACCCCGCACACTAATGATGACCTGGTCACAGCATTGTTAATGGTCGATGAGGTTACTGAAGAAAACGGCCCGCTTCAGGTGATCCCCGGGTCGCATCAGGGAAAACTTCATGGGCTATGGCATGGCGGGGTATTTACCGGTGCGGTGTCAGAGGGGGTGACCAGGGATTGTGTATCGAAGTCAGTAAGCTGCACCGGGCCGGCTGGTGCAGTGTGTTTGATGCATACACGTTTATTGCATGGTTCCCGTGCCAATTTATCCCAAAGACCAAGGACACTGTTTATCTGTGTCTATAGTGCCGATGATGCATTGCCGTGTGCAGAGAATCCAATGCCCAGCAAACACGAGGGACTGCTTGTCGCGGGACAATCAAGTGGACGCGTACGTTGCATTTCTTATGATCTGGAAATTCCGCAGAAACTCGAATTCGCTTCGTTTTTTCATCAACAGGCAAAGCCGCGTTAGTGAAAATTCAAATGTGCTTTGGTTGAGGTCATTTGTCTGCAGTGAATGAAAAACCCTCGTTCCAGTAATCCTGTGATATTCAGTGTATAGTGATTAAGATTATTAGAAAATTGCATTGACTCTGTTATGCATAAGCATTGATACTCAGGTTTCGTGCTTAATAGCAGCGTGCCTGGACTTGTGATGTGAATACGGTGAGGCAAGAGAAGTTATTGTGA
>Ga0055584_100002175_pt1 | contig 19406 bp, 17 predicted proteins | sample OSDHelmetaG_FD_58716 | JGI IMG/M metagenome (GOLD analysis project Ga0055584, IMG submission 58716) | Pelagic marine sediment microbial communities from the LTER site Helgoland, North Sea, for post-phytoplankton bloom and carbon turnover... | ecosystem: Environmental > Aquatic > Marine >... | reverse complement strand
ACATTTCATCCAGAATTTTCATTCCTTCCAAGAAAATTTAAAATTGCAGTAACTGGAAGTGATATAGATAGAGCAGCCATCAAATTTCACGATATAGGATTGAAAATAGTGAAGCATAATAATGATATTGGATTTGAAGTTTTTGTAGGTGGTGGTCAAGGTAGAAGTCCCTACGTAGCAAAACAAATAAATAATTTTGTAAAACAAAAAGATTTGCTCAATTACCTTGAAGCTATTTTATCAACTTATAATGAACTAGGAAGAAGAGACAATATATATAAGGCAAGAATAAAAATTTTAGTTCATGAATTGGGTATTGATAAGTTTAAAAAACTTGTAGATGTTAACTTCCTAAAATTTAAAGATAAAAGACTCGATCTAAACAGTAAGTTTATAAATGAAACAAAAGAATTTTTTAAGCTACCTAACCTTAAAATCAACCAACAATCTGCATCATTTCCAGAGGATATAGATTTTAATAATTGGTTAATGAGAAATGTGGTTAAACATAAAGTAAAAGGTTATTCAGTAGTATTAATTTCACTTAAACAAAATGGAAAACCACCTGGAGATGCAACTTCAAACCAAATGAGAAAGATTGCTGCTATTTCAGAAGAATTTTCATTTAGTGAAATACGGGTTACTCATGAACAAAATTTGGTACTTCCTCATATAGAAAATAGTGCTTTATCAAAAGTCTGGGAACAGCTAAACAAGTCAGGCCTAGCAACTCCAAATCTAGGATTTATATCTGATACAATCTGTTGTCCAGGAATGGATTACTGTGCTCTTGCTACAGCAAGGTCTATACCAGTATCAAATAAAATTAGTGAAAAATATAAACATTTTAATATGCAAAATGATATAGGTAATCTGAAAATTAAAATATCAGGCTGTATAAATGCGTGCGGTCATCACCATGTTGGAAATATTGGAATTCTCGGTCTTGAGAGAAATGGTCAAGAATCTTATCAACTCACATTAGGTGGGTCTGCCGATGAAAATGCCTCCATAGGAGAGATCCTTGGTCCATCATTTCAAGAGGACAAATTAATGCAAGCTATTGAGAAAATACTAGTTGTATATAAAGAAAATAGAAATAATGAGAAAGAAGATTTTTTAAAAGTTTATAGAAGGATAGGAATAACCCCTTTTAAAGAGAGCGTTTATGATAATACTTAAAAAAGATGTTGAGGAAAAATGCATTTATCATGTTGTAGAATCAGTTTCAAAGAATAAAAAGGAAATTATCAACAACTCTATTTTTAATTTGGAAGACTGGGATACTTTTAGAAAGGATATAATTAAATTTAAGAATATTGGTATATTTATTAATTCTGACGAAAAGTTTGACCCATCATTAGAGGATCTAGCATCCTTTCAGATCGTTCAAATTAATTTTCTAACATTTAAAGATGGAAGACCTTTTTCCCTGGCTAAGAATTTAAGAAAAAAAAAACACTTCAAAAATCAGATCAGAGCATCGGGTCATATCCTTCCAGATCAATATAGTTTTTTATTGAGATGTGGTTTTGATTCCGTTGAAATTGACGAAAATAACAAAGATTTATGGTTTAAAGTTTTAGAAATGGAGTCGGAGAACAAATATCAGCCTTTTTAATTGGACCACAAAACCTAATATTTATGGATCTAAGCTGATATAGGTAAAGTTATTTTTTAAATTTTACCTTTCTCCAAAATATTAAACCCTCAGAATTTCTTCCAAGGGTTTAAATTTAATTTAGTGGGTAAGTTTGAAATGAAAGGTGAATTAGAAATCCATTCCACCCATTCCACCCATTCCACCCATTCCACCCATTCCTCCTCCTGGAGGCATTGGTGGCATTGCGGATTCTTTTGGCTCAGGAAGCTCAGCGACCATAGCTTCAGTCGTAAGAAGTAGGCTTGCAATTGACGAAGCATTTTCGAGAGCAGTTCTAACAACTTTAACAGGATCGATAATTCCTGCTTTAACTAAATCTGTGTAGTTTTCAGACTGTGCATCAAATCCGTGGTTAGCATCACTTTGTTCTAGAAGTTTTCCGATAACAATAGATCCTTCAACACCAGCATTCTCTGAAATTTGTCTAGCTGGGGCTTCTAATGCTTTTCGGATAATATCAACACCAGCAGTTTGATCTGAATTCTGGCCTTTTAAATCTTTAATAGATTTGATCGAATACAACAAAGCTGTCCCTCCTCCAGGTACAATACCTTCTTCAACTGCAGCTCGAGTCGCAGCCAATGCATCGTCAACTCTATCCTTTCTTTCCTTAACCTCAACTTCAGTGGACCCCCCAACATTTATGACGGCTACTCCACCGGATAACTTAGCTAATCTTTCTTGAAGCTTTTCTTTATCGTAATCAGAGGTAGTTGAGTCAATCTGCGTTTTAATTTGTTCGCATCTAGCTTTTACATCTGAAGATTGACCTGAGCCACCAACAATAGTTGTATCTTCTTTATCAATTCTAACTTTCTTACAAGACCCTAGATCGTTTATTGTTACATTCTCTAGTTTCAGACCAAGCTCTTCACTGATAACTTGACCACCGGTTAAAACAGCTAAGTCCTCAAGCATAGATTTTCTTCTATCACCAAAACCTGGCGCTTTGACTGCAGCTACCTTCAGACCACCCCTTAATTTATTCACGACTAGAGTTGCGAGAGCTTCCCCCTCAACATCCTCGGCGATTATTAATAAAGGTTTACCTGATTTAACAACAGATTCTAAAAGAGGTACAAGATCTTGCAAATTTGCAAGTTTACCTTCATTTAATAAAATAAAAGGATCTTCAAACTCACAAATCATTTTTTCGGCATCGGTTATGAAATATGGAGATAAATAACCTCTATCAAACTGCATACCTTCGGTTGTTTCAAGAGTTGTATCTCGAGTTTTGGACTCTTCCACAGTAATAACCCCATCTCTTCCAACTTTGTCCATAGCTTCAGATATTTTTTTCCCTATTTCTTCTTCACCGTTTGCAGAGATTGTTCCAACCTGAGCGATCTCAGAGGATGAACCAAGTTTTTTTGCTCTTTTTTTAAGATCTTCTAATACGTGTTCTACTGCAAGGTCAATACCTCTCTTCAAATCCATAGGGTTCATACCCGCTGCAACTGACTTTGCTCCTCGCCTAACAATTGCCTGTGCTAAAACGGTTGCGGTAGTAGTTCCATCACCAGCTGAATCAGAGCTTTTGTTTGCAACTTCTTTGACCATTTGAGCACCCATATTTTCAAACTTATCCTTAAGTTCTATTTCTTTTGCAACGGAAACACCATCTTTTGTTACCCTTGGTGCACCGAATGATTTATCCAGAATAACATTTCTACCTTTAGGGCCTAGTGTTACTTTAACTGCATTTGCTAATGTATCTACACCTGCAATCATACGATCGCGTGCATCAGATCCAAATGATATACTTTTAGCTGACATTTTTTTCTCCTTAATTAAATTATTCTATTATTCCCATGATGTCAGATTCCTTCATAATAAGTAGATCTGAACCATCAAGTTTAACTTCTGTACCGGACCATTTTCCAAATAGGATCTTGTCACCAGCCTTCACGTTCATTACTTTAAGTTTACCGTCCTCAGTAACTTCACCTGGACCAACAGCAACCACCTCGCCTTCGCTTGGTTTCTCCTTAGCTGTATCAGGTATTATAATTCCTCCGGAAGTTTTTTCATCGCTTTCGAGTCGTTTAACTACAACTCTATCATGTAGTGGTTTGAATTTCATAACGAATCTCCTTTATATGTTAGACAATTCAATTGATAGCACGAGATTTGTTAGCACTCATGCCCATCGAGTGCTAATTTATTAATTTTTTTTTCTTTGTCAATAGTATTTCTAAGAAAAACTAAATTCTTTTTTTATAAAACTATATAATTTTTCTACACTTTCATTAACTTGTTCTGTTGCTGTATTGATCACTAAGTCAGGTTTTTCTGGCTCCTCATATGGTGAAGATATCCCTGTAAAACTTTTTATTTCACCAGATTTTGCTTTAGCGTAAAGACCCTTAACATCTCTTTTGCTGCATACATCTACCGAAGCCTTCGTAAAAATTAATTTAAAAATTTCAGGTCTAATATCTCTAGCTCTTCGTCTTTCACTTCTATAAGGAGAGATTAATGAAACAATTACTAAAAAACCTGCCTGTGAAAATAATTTAGCAACCTCTGCTGTTCTTCTAATGTTTTCTGTTCTATCTTCTGGTGAAAAAGATAAGTCCTTATTTAAACCCAATCTAATATTATCCCCATCTAAACTAAATACGTTAAAATGATCAGAAAATAGTTTTTTCTCGACACCCTTTGCTATTGTACTCTTGCCAGAGCCAGATAAACCTGTCAGCCAAATTATCCCTGGTCTGTGTTTAAGCATTACAGACCGATCAATTTCACTAACATAGAATTCTTCAGGAAGAATGTTTTTCTTGGATTCGCTCAAAACTTCCTTTTGGTCAGGAAAATTCTTTAGATTAAGTATTCCACCAGCAACTATTTCGTTCTCATCTAATAAGCAAAATCTTCCGGTTGACTTTATGTGTGAGTAGTTATCCATTGGAATTAATTGAGATGAGTGAAACACCAATTCACAGATATCATTTTTAGCTACGTTAAAATTCTTCTTTGATTCAAGATCATTAGTATCAATAATTTTATTTATTTCATTTACAATTACCTGATACTGACCTGTATTAATTTTCAAATCATATTTTTTATTTAATTTAAGTTTTTTTTGACTAAGCCAAAAAACATTTGCCTCAAATCTATTCATTAATTTTGGAGGTTTTTCTGGTCTCGATGCAATGTTGCCCACATCAACAAAAATCTGCTCATCGAGCGTAATCCCAAGGCATTCTCCTTGATTATATTCTTTTTTAGATGACGGCCAACTTTCCAGGCTCTTAATCTTAACAATCTGATTTGTAGGTAAAAATAAGAGTGTATCTTTATCTTTAATTTTCCCACTTTCCACTCTACCTACAATTACTCTTTTATCCCCAACTTTGTATATATCCTGAACGGGAAACCTTAATTCATCTTTATAGTCATTCCTATCTATGCTAAATCCATCAAGTATATCAATAACACTACCTCCTGAGTACCAATCTGTTTTATCACTGTTTTTAGAAATATTGTCTCCATTTTTTGCAGAAATTGGAATTGATGAATGAACTTTTACCTCAAGCTTTGACAGGTATAATTCCAGTTCTTTGTTTACTTTAGCAAACTTTTCCTGAGAATATTTTATTTTATCAATTTTATTATATAAAACTATCACCCTTTCAAACCCTAGAATTTTTAGTAAATAGGCATGTTTTTTTGTTTGTTCCTTTATACCTTCAGCTACGTCAACAATCAAAAAAGCAATATCTGCAGATGAAGCGCCAGTGATCATATTTTTTATAAATTCTTTATGTCCTGGAGCGTCAATAAAAATATAATTACGTTTCTCAGTTTTAAAGAAAATTTGTGTAGTATCTATAGTTATTCCCTGGTTTCGCTCATCTTGAAGTGCATCAAGCAGAAAAGCAAATTCAAATTCCATACCTCTTTTGGCACTTATACTTTTTAATTCTTGAAACTTTTCCTCTGTAACTTGACCTAATTCATACATCAATCTGCCTATAAATGAAGATTTTCCGTGATCTACATGACCTACAGTTACCACTCTTGGTGTGGAAGAATTATCCATTCTACATATATCCTTTGGTTCTAAGTTTTTCAAAAATATCTTCTTGCTCATGATCCATGGCTCTTCCAGATCTTTCAGAGATTTTTGTAATTTTCAATTCTTCTATTATTTCATCTAAATTGCTGGCATTACTTTTTACTGGGGATGTAATATCTTGATCACCTAAGGATCTATATCTTTTTCCATTCTTTGCAAAATATAAATCAACTATTGGTATTTTTTGAAACTTGATATATTTCCATATGTCAATTTCTGTCCACCCTAATAAAGGGTGAATTCTTATATGAACAGAATCAGGGTAGTTAAAATTTGACTGATCCCAGAATTCAGGAGGTTGGTTTTTGACATCCCATTTACCTAATTCATCTCTTGGACTGAAAACTCTTTCTTTTGCTCTAGTCCCTTGCTCATCTCTTCTAATTCCAGCTATGATTCCTTTAAATTTATATTTATCTAAAATATTTTTCAAACCTGCTGTTTTTCTTGCTGCTGATCGTGCAGCCGGTGGAAGTGATGGGTCTATTTTGTTTATATTAGGGCAGTTTCCTTTTATAAGATTAAGATTCCACTTTTTTTCATAAATATCTCTGAATTCATACATTTCTTTAAATTTTTTCTTTGTATCAACGTGGACAACAGGAAACGGTATCTTTCCGAGAAAAGCTTTAAATGCAAGCCACATCATTACATTTGAATCTTTACCTAGTGACCATAACATTGCTATATTTTTGATTGATTTATAACTTTGCCTAAAAATATAAATACTTTCGTTCTCTAGTTTTATTAGATGATTATCCATCTTTATCCTTTTGTTCCAGATGAATTCCACATTCTGTTTTATTGTTATCGGACCATCTGCCGTCTCTAATATTTTTAATATTCTTTGTTTTTATTGTACAGTGCGTACAACCTATTGATAAATATCCTTTTACTTCTAATGGGTGTTTGGGAAGTGAATTTAATAAAAAATAATTTTCAACAAAATCTTGTGTACTTCTAAAGAGTGGGTTTACAACAACTTTATTATTAATTTTCTCAAAAGCTTTAAGGCTTTTTCTATCTCCAAGATGATATGATTTTCTTCCTGAAATCCAAGCTTCAAAATCTTTTAATGACTTTTTTAGTGGAATTACCTTCCTTAAATTACAACATTGATCAACTTTTGTTTTCCATAGATCATTATTTCTATCAAATTTATTTAAAACTTTATCATCTGGAAATACCTCATGACAATTTCTTAACCCAAGTAATTCTAGAAGTTCATTTTTATATCGAACCGTTTCCTCAAATAAAAAATGAGTGTTGAGTAATATAATTGGGATGTCCTTATTGATCTGAGATATTAAATGTAAAATAATAGCTGATTCTGTTCCAAAAGAACAAACATATGCAATTTTGTTTTTAAATAAATTTTGAATTGAGTATTCAAGAATCAATTTTGGTTCACCTTCTGAGAATTTAGAGCTCAGTGCTCTGATATCAAGATTATTTAGGGTTGTCATAATTATTTAATTTGTTGATTATAATTGACATATACATAATATTTGTCAATAAATTATGTAAAAAAGAATATTGTACATAAAATTTATGTATTTTAAATTAGTAAATAATTTCCTATTAAATATTAATGATAAATATTCTTTACTTCAAACCCAAAATTTACTGGGTTATTTTAAATATCCTTATGATTTTTTTAATGATATCCATTGGTGGTATCACTAGATTGACTGACTCAGGATTATCAATGACAGAATGGTCATTAATTGGTGGAATATTACCGCCAACATCACATTTAGATTGGGTTAATACTTTTGCAAAATACAAGCTATCGCCAGAGTTTATTTATAAAAACTATGACATGACGTTGGTTGAATTCAAAAAAATATTTTTTTGGGAATATTTTCATAGAATTTGGGGCAGACTAATAGGATTTACTTTTTTTTTACCACTTATTTATTTTTGGATCACCAAAAAATTTTCTAATTTTGAGAAATTATTTTTCTCCGGCCTTCTTATCTTAGGATCAATGCAGGCATTTATGGGTTGGTTTATGGTCGAAAGCGGGTTAATTGAAAATCCCGACGTCAGCCATTTTAGGCTTTCGGCTCATTTAATCATTGCATTTGTCATATATTCCCTAATGTTATTTTTTTTATGGACAAACTTAGCTTTAGCACGTCGTAACTTTAGTATCTTGAATAACAATCCATTTAAAATCATTGATAAGAAACCAAATAGGTTAAATATATTTTTATTATTATTTTCTATATCAGTATTATTGATCACAATCATATCAGGTGCCTTTGTGGCTGGAACGAAGGCTGGTTGGGCTTATAATAATTTTCCATTAATGGGCGATAATATTCTTCCACCCATCCTCATAAATCCGGATCAATCGGGTTTTATAGAATTACTAAATGATTTGGGATTTATTCAATTTTTTCACAGAATATTGGCCTCAACCACACTTCTTCTTCTTATATTAGTTGCTGTTTATTTTATAAAAAAAGGTACAACGTCGCTTATTACTGGACTATCAAAATTTCTTCTGGTTTCTATATCTACCCAATATGTATTAGGAATTTTAATATTAAAATATTATGTACCAATTAGTTTGGGCATCACACACCAGTTGGGTTCACTTATTGTGATTAGTATACTGATAGTGATGTTATCTGAGGAAATATGCTTGGGAGCTAAAAATAGCTCCCTCAAGCAAATTAAAATTGATTAAAAGCTTTTACTTATAGAAAAGATTACTTGATCGCTCTCAACATCTGCGCCGTAACCGCTGATCGTAGTGTAAGCAAGACCTAAGTCTAAACCAAATGCACTAGTAGAAATTGATGCTATATAATCTGTGTAAGAGTTTCCACCTTCCATTTCAGATCCTGTGAAACCAGCCCCTCCGGCTAATGTGAATGGTGTTCCGGGTACTCCAAATTCTAGACTTACATTCTGATAATCGTAATTATCTTGCTGCCAACCTGATGGCGAAAAACCGAAGTAGTAAGACAGACCAAGATCTGTTACTGGTGTTGGTATAGTAGCGCTGAGTGAACCATAATATTCAACAAAATCTACGTTACGAGCTCCATTCGCGGTATTTTCATCAGTCATACCAGGATAATCGTAGTACAGAATTCCACCATCCCAAGCCAAATAGTCTTCAAGACCAGGTACAGCTCCAGTTAAACCACCATAGTAATCTAATTCGTTACCTGATAAGGTGTTAGTTCCTCCAGATACGTTTGAACCCCAAAAACCTACATAAAAATCTACGTAAGTATCTAATAGGGTTACAGCGTAATCAAGACCGCCTTGAACTGCAGACTGGCCAGCATTCTGTTGCTCACCTCTCCAAACATATTGCGAATAATATCCAACGTTAGCTGAAATATCACCATAAGGTAATTTCTCAGGGAATTCAAAGCCTTTTGCGCTGTTGAAAAATAGTGGGGTGGCTAATGCTGTAACAATAAAAAGTTTTTTCATTTTGTTTCCTTCCTTAATTTTGCTTAAGTTTTAATCATTTGTTAAAATTGTATAATAATCATACATTTTAATATATTGACATTTTTCGGTAAGATCAATTAATTTAATAAAAAAGAAAAAAACTTGTTGTAAATTTACAACTATAATATTTTCTTGATAACATATAGGTTAAATTGTTATGCCTTTTTTGGATCTAATTTCTTCTTTGATTTTATGTTCATGGATTTATATTGTCTTTTTTCATGGAAGGAAAAACTTTTTTAGAGATAAATTCTTTTGGTCAAACTCTATTGTTTTTGAAGAAAATCTTATTGAAAGAAAACTTTTTGATAAGAGAATTTGTGTAATTATTCCAGCTAGAAATGAAGAAAAATATATCGAAGAAACACTTGAATCTGTGAAAAATCAAGATATCACAACCCTTCATACTTTAGTCGTAAACGATAATAGTACCGATAATACAAAAAAGGTTTTAAATAATTTTAATCGAAATTATAAGAATTTAAAAATTTTAGATGGTAAAAAACTTCCGCCGGGTTGGGTTGGGAAAGTTTGGGCTCTAAAACAAGGTGTTGATGAAGCTAATAAAGGTAATTTTCAATATTATTTATTTATTGATTCTGACATTCATTTAAATAAGGGAATAATTAAAAATTCAATAAAGTTCCTTGAAGATAAAGATTTGGTTATGGTTTCTTTAATGGCAAAATTAAGTTCAAAATACTTTTGGGAAAGGATGTTAATCCCTCCTTTTATTTTCTTTTTTCAAAAATTGTTCCCCTTTGGAAGAGTTAACGACCCAAAGGATCGAGTATCGGCAGCTGCAGGTGGATTCATTTTATGCAAATCCCAAATTTTTAAACAGAAAAACTGGTATGATAGTATTAAAGATAAAGTTATCGATGACTGTAATATTGCTAAACTCATAAAAAAAAAGGGTGAACTTTGGTTGGGTCTCACAAATTTGGTAGAAAGTAGGAGAACCTACCAAAATTTGAGTGAAATCTGGAGAATGGTCTCTAGAACTGCATTTGAACAACTACATTTTTCTATTATAATCTTAATAATTTGTTGTTTGGGAATGCTCCTAATTTATTTGACCCCATATATTTTCTTGGCAATTTCTATTTTCGCTTTGGAAAAAGAATTAATGTTTATTAATCTTATAACAATATTCCTAATTACACTTGTCTTTTTTCCAGTTATGAAATTTTATAAAGTAGATAAAAAGTATCTGGTTTTTATACCATTTTTTTCATTCTTATTTATCATTATGACTTGCTCATCTGCAATTAATCATTATTCCAAAAAAGGGAATAAATGGAAAGGGAGAAGTTATTAAAAAGATTACTGAAAATGAAATATTTAGCTATTTGTCTGGTAAAAATTTCAAGGATGAAAACTTTCCAGTAGCTTCTTTACTTATTAAAAAAAATGTTAGAGATATAATAAGAATATTCTACTCATTCGCGAGAATCTCTGATGACATTGCCGATAATAATACTTTGACTTCTTTTAAAAAATTAAAAATTCTGAATTTTTTTGATGAATCCATTAGAAATTCAAAAAGGAGTGAGATAAATTCTTTAGATAAAATTATCCATCTTTCTGAAAAATTTCCAAAATCTAAAAATTACTCAAGAGAACTTTTGAAGGCATTTACTCTAGATGCTACCAAAAAGAGGTATAAGAATTGGGATGATTTAGTTTCTTATTGTAAGTTTTCTGCTAATCCAGTTGGACGTTTTTTTATATATTTAACTTATAAAACTAATAATCAGTTGTTAAATAATGAAAAGAGAATTTTTGAAAGTTCTGATAATCTATGTACTGCATTGCAAATTATAAATCATATTCAAGATTGCAAGGATGATTATCTTAACTATGACAGGGTTTATATTCCATCAGACTATTTTCACAAATATTCTCTAAAAGTTGAGGTTCTGAAGGAAGACAAAGCTCCAATTGATTTTATTTTCTTGAAAAATGAATTGATAACAGAAACTGAAAAATTACTAAGTGATGTTAAAATCGGGCTCAATTTAATTAAAGACTGGCGCCTAAGAAGAGAAACATTTATAATTTTAAATATTGCAAAAAGATTATGTTTTTTGTTAAAAAAAGATGATCCTTTATTTAAAAAAATTAAATTATCACGTATTGATTTGATTATTTGTTTTATAAAAGGAATAGTGTTAAATTAATAAAAGTATTATCATTTAAATAAATTTGCTATGGAACCAACTACTGAATTATTAGATAAAGTAAAATATCCAAAGGACCTCAAAAAGTTCAATGATAAAGAGCTTAAAAAACTATGTGTTGAACTAAGAAATGAGGTTGTAAGCGCTGTTTCAGTTACTGGTGGTCATCTTGGTGCTGGGCTAGGAGTGGTTGAACTCACGATTGCTTTACATAGTGTTTTCAATACTCCCAATGATAAGCTTATCTGGGACGTAGGGCATCAATGCTATCCTCATAAGGTACTAACAGGTAGAAGAGATAAGATAAGAACAATTAGGCAACCAGGTGGTCTCTACGGATTTACAAAACGATCTGAGAGTGAGTTTGATCCTTTTGGCGCTGCACATTCATCAACTTCTATATCTGCCGGTCTAGGGATGGCAGTAGCAAGAGATTTAAAAAAAGAAGATCATAATGTAGTTTGTGTAATTGGTGATGGCGCTATAAGTGCAGGAATGGCGTATGAAGCTATGAACAATGCCGGTTCTATAAAATCAAAACTCATAGTAATATTAAATGATAATGATATGTCAATTGCACCTCCGGTCGGAGCAATGAGCGCTTATCTTTCAAGACTCTTATCAGGGAAAACCTTTCAATCAGCAAGAAGTCTCGCAAAACATATGGCTAAAAAATTTCCTAAAAGTTTTCAGAATATTGCTGCTAAAGCAGATGAATATATGAGAGGAATGGTGACTGGTGGCACTTTATTTGAAGAATTAGGTTTCTTTTACGTTGGTCCAATTGATGGGCATAATTTAGACCACCTACTGCCTGTTCTGAGAAACTTAGAAAGTGCAGAATGGGATGGACCAGTCTTTCTTCATGTAGTGACAAAAAAAGGTTATGGATACGAGCCTGCGGAAAAATCAGAAGATAAATATCATGGGGTGGGAAAGTTCAATGTTGTAACTGGTGAACAAGTAAAGTCATCCTCAAAAGTGCCAAGTTACACTAAGGTTTTTGCAAACTCACTTATTAAACATGCTAAAAAAGATAAAAATATTGTGGCTGTAACTGCTGCCATGCCTTCTGGTACTGGTCTTGATCTATTTCAAAAAGAATTTCCTCAAAGAACATTTGATGTAGGTATTGCTGAACAGCACGCAGTAACATTTGCTGCTGGAATGGCTGCAAGAGGATTAAAACCATACGCAGCTATATATTCAACCTTTCTCCAAAGAGCCTATGATCAGGTTGTGCATGATGTTGCAATTCAGTCATTACCCGTAAGATTTGCAATCGACAGAGCTGGTCAAGTTGGAGCCGACGGGGCTACTCATGCCGGGTCATTTGACGTAACATATTTATCAACCTTACCAAATTTTATTTTAATGGCTCCAAGTAATGAAGATGAGCTTTGCGATTGTGTGGCAACTTCAATGGAGATCAATAATCAACCATCAGCATTTAGATATCCCAGAGGTGAAGGAATTGGAATTAAGATTAAAGATAATCCAATTATTTGGGATATCGGAAAAGCAAATGTAATTAAAGAAGGAAGTAAAGTTTGTATACTCGCGCTTGGAACAACTGTTCAGAATTCATTGGAAGCTTCAGAATTATTAGGTTCTTACGGTTTGTCAACTACTGTTGTAGATTCAAGGTTTGTAAAACCACTTGATACAAATCTTTTCAAGATCTTGGCTAAAAATCATGAAATTCTTGTAACCGTAGAAGATGGGTCCATCGGAGGTTTTTCAGCCCAGGTAATGAGTTTTTTAGCAAAGCAAGGACTTCTTGACAATGGATTGAAATTCAGACCGATTTTCTTTCCAGACAAATTTATAAATCATGGAAAACCAGAAGAGCAGAATATTGAATGCGGTATAGATTCAAATAGTATCGTCAACACTGTTCTTAATGCCCTAGGCATTGCTGCCTCACCAGCTAAAATATCATTGGAAAGAGCATAGATTAATCTTCTAAAATGCCTCAATGCGATCAATCTGAAATTGAAAAAATTGTAAAACAGTCAGGTAGCTCTTTTTACTGGGGTATGAAAATATTGCCGAAAAAACAATCAAGAGCGATGTTTGCGATTTACGCCTTTTGTAGAATAGTTGATGATATTGCTGATGATATAAAAAATAAGATTAAAAGAGAAAATCTTCTTCAAGAATGGGAATTAATTATTAAGAATTTATTTTTCAAGAAAGTTACTAAAAATTCAGTTGAAAGGGAGCTTCTTTTTTCAATTAAAGAATTTAATCTTGAAAAAAAAGATTTTCTATCAATTATTCAAGGCATGAGAATGGACTCCAACACTAATATTGTTTTCCCTAGTCAAAAGAAGTTAAACCTTTATTGCGATAGAGTGGCGGTTGCAGTAGGTTATTTATCAATTAAAATTTTTGGTTTATCAGAATCTGCTAAAAATTATGCCCTCTTTTTAGGGAGAGCCTTTCAGTTAACAAATATAGTTAGAGATTTTCATGAAGATATAAATAGAGGAAGATGCTACATATCTGATAGGTATCTGAAAAAATATAAAATAAAAAAAGATCTTAAAAAGATTCAAAAGAACCCTTATATACAAAATATCTTTCAAGATATATTGAAAGACGCAGAAACTTATTTTCAAAAGTCATCAGTTGAATTAAAACAATTGGATAAAAAAAAGCTAATTGCTTCAGAAATTATGAAATTATTTTATAAAAGGATTCACAAAAAAATGTTTGGTAAATATATAAATATTGACAAAAGGATAAAATTATCAATTTGGGATAAGGTATCAATTTTTTATAGTTTTTATATAAGGAAAGGTCATCAAAAATAAAATATACATAATTGGCTCAGGTTTATCTGGTTTATCCGCAGCTTGTTGGGCAACAAAAAAGGGTAAAAAAGTTGAACTTTTTGAATCAACAAATATTGCTGGAGGAAGGTGTAGATCATTTTTTGATAATAATCTAAAAATAGAAATAGATAATGGAAATCATCTGGTTTTTTCAGCAAATCAAAATTTTTATGATTTATGTAAACTTATACGAACCACTGATAAAATTAAAACTTTTGAACCAAATTTATTTTTCTTTAACAAATCAAATAAAAAAGACTGGGAAATTGGCTTATCCCTGTTTGATTTGATCTTTAATAAAAACAAAAGGATTCCAGGAATCACTATATCTGAATACTTTTCTATTTTAAAAATTTTTTTTGTAGGTAATTTAGACTCTGTTGAAAGTCTTACAAAATCTACAAATTTGAAGAAATTTTTTTGGGAACCATTAACTCTTGCTATAATGAACACTTCAACAAAGGATGCAAAAGCAAAAATCTTATTAAATGTTCTAAAACAAACTATTTTTTCCGGAAAAAATAAGTGTCATATTTATCAACCATTAAACAATTGGAATGATACTATTATTCGACCTGCAATAGATTATATAAAAAAATTAAGTAATATTAGTTTCCGAAAAAGATTAAAAAGTGTGGTTATTAAAGATAATCACATCACAAGATTAATTTTTAATGATTCAGAAATTAATATAGACGAAAAAGATATTGTGATAAGTGCTCTCCCACTTAATAGTTTTAGTAAAATTTTTCCTAAAAATAATTTACCTGCAAAATTTAATTCTATTCTAAATATTCATTTCAAAATTAATAATCAAGTTAGATCTTATTTTAATAATCAAATTGTAGGAATGATTAATTCAAAATCACAATGGTTATTTATTAAAACAAACTATCTCTCAGTAACTGTAAGCAATGCAAATATATTTGACAATGTTCTTTCTGAATCAATAGCTGAACAAATTTGGGAAGAAATTTGTATCTTAATTAACAAAAAAATTAAAATGCCTACCTATAGAATTATTAAAGAAAAAAATGCAACCTTTCTCCAATCTCCAGAAAATTTTGATAAAATTAAAAAAATTGATAATTTACCAAAAAATCTTATTATTTCAGGTGATTGGACACAAAGCAACTTACCATGTACTATTGAGGGCTCAATTATATCTGGAAAAAAAGCTGTTGAATTTTTATAATAAGCTAACAAAAATTATGGATAAACTTAAATCTCTTATAGATTCAGAAAAAAATAAAATAAAAAGATTACTTAAAAACCAAAATGCTTTTAAAGAAAAAGATGGTTGCTTTGTCTATGAATTAGAAGCTGATGTAACTATACCATCTGAATATATATTATTAATGCACTTCTTAGGCAAAATAGATCTAAAGCTAGAAAAAAAAATAGCTAAGTATATTATTAGTAAACAAAATAAAGAAGGTGGATGGCCACTTTTTCATGATGGTGAGACTGATTTAAGTGCCTCAGTAAAAGCTTATTATGCTTTAAAGCTTTCGGGAATAAATGAAAAACATCCAGTTTTAAGCAATGCAAAGAAGTATATTATTAAAAAAGGTGGGGCTGACTCAGTAAATGTTTTTACCAAAATTTCTTTAGCCCTTTTTAATCAAATTTCATGGGATTCGATACCCTTCATGCCAATTGAAATAATAAAATTTCCAAAATGGTTTCCTTTTCATATTTATAAAATCTCTTATTGGTCAAGGACAGTATTGATACCACTTCTAATAATCATGCATGAAAAACCGGTTGCATCAAATCCTAATGTAATTGATATAAATGAGCTTTTTACAAACGAAAGAATTAAAATCAAATCACATAAATCTTTTGGTCAGAGTTTATTGTCAGTTTTATTTTTATTTCTTGAAACTATTTGTAGATTATTCTTTCCGCTTTTACCTAAAAGTATGAAAGAAAGTTCCAAAAAAGATATTTTAGATTGGTTGCTTCCAAGATTAAATGGTGAAGATGGTCTGGGAGGTATATTCCCTGCCATGGTTAATGCATTGATTGCATTTAAGACAATTGATGAGGACAAATATAATCATCAAATTTTAACTATTAAAAAATCAATCGACAATTTAATAATAGAACAAAAAGATACTGCATATTGCCAACCCTGTGTTTCACCAGTATGGGATACCGGCTGGATGGGGTTAGTTAATCTTGAAAATAATATTCCTTCAGATGACATTGCAAATTGGTTTTTAAAAAAAGAAATTAAAATAAAAGGAGATTGGGTTGAAGAAAAAAATTTCAAACCAGCTGGTTGGGCATTTCAATATAATAACGCGTATTATCCTGATGTTGACGACACAGCATTAGTTGGAATGTTTCTTGATAGATACAATAGACTAAAAAATAGAAATGACGTAAAAAAATGTATTGCTAGAACAAAGGACTGGATAATAGGGATGCAATCTAAAAATGGAGGTTGGGGAGCATTTGATATAAATAACACAAGAAACTACCTCAATCATATACCATTCGCTGATCATGGTGCTTTATTAGACCCCCCAACTGCAGATGTATCAGCAAGGTGCTTAAGTTTTCTACTTCAATTAGGAGATACAAATGAGCAAGAATATATTAAAAAAGCAATTAAGTATTTATTGAATGAACAAGAGAAAGACGGAAGTTGGTATGGTAGATGGGGGACAAACTATTTGTATGGAACCTGGTCAGTATTATCTGCCTTGAATCTAATAGACTTCAAAAATAAAAAAGAAGTATTTAGTCAGGCTATAAATTATTTAAAAAATATGCAACATAATGACGGTGGCTGGGGAGAAGATGGAAAATCATATTATAAAAATTATGAGAGTTTTTCTAAAGTCAGCACCCCCTCTCAAACCTCATGGGCACTAATGGCTTTACATGCAGTCGGAGAAATTAAATGCGGTAGTTTTTATAAAGGAGTAAATTACCTGATTAAAAATAATCATAATTTTGAGGAAGAATACTATACAGCGGTTGGGTTTCCAAAAGTTTTTTATCTTAAATACCACGGATATGCTAAATACTTTCCATTACTCGCTTTATCCAAGATTAAAAATCAAATTTCAAAGAACTCAATCAAGCCGATTTATGGAGTCTAATCAACAAAAGCTCTTAGTTATATTTGGACTTAAAAAAGAATACGATACTTTTTCACCAACCAATAACTTTCAGAGAACCTATGGTTTTGCAAAAAAAGCTTTGACAAATCTTAAAGAAATTAATTTATCAGAAATTAATACCGTTATAAATATTGGTTACTGTGGAGCGATTGATTCTTCTGTAAAATCTGGAGACATTATTAAAGTGAATAATATTTTAGATGAAAATGGGAAAAAAATTAAATGCATTAGTGACAAAACAAATAGTATTGCGAAGAAAATTGAAAAACTTAATCTTACAGAGCTTGACTTAATAACAACGTTAAAGGTTAAAAATTTAAAAGAAAAAATTGAGTTAAAGAAAAAATATTCTAATGTGTCTTTGGTGGATATGGAGGCTTTTTATTTACTTGAAGAACTTAATAAAAAAAAAAAAAACTTCTATTCAATTAAAATTGTTTATGACGACTTATCTTTTGAAATACCAACTATTTTACAGAATTTTCTCGATGACAATGGCGAACTTATTTTTAGTAAGGACTTTTTAATTACAATTTTCAAGAACCCATATTTATTAATAAAATTAATCAATATGGGAAAAACATATTTTTTCTGTAAAAGAAGATTAAAATATTTATTTACAAAAATTCTTTGTTAAGTAACCTTTTATTTTCATCAAACTAATCGTACATTTTTAAATCAATGCTGAAAAAAAGATTTGGATATCTATATTAGAAAGGTTAATTGAATTTTTAGGCTGCATAAAGTTTGATTAAAACTTCATGAAACGTAAAGGTTACTCTGTTTTTTTAGCTAAATTACTATGAGGGCTGATAGCCGCACCAGCGGAGGGAATGGGAGATTCATTCGCTTCGCTTTTTTTATCAGCGTGGATCTTTTTCATCATTTCACTTACATGGGTGTCATGAAAAAAATCTGGGTCTCTGGACTTACTAATATCAATCTCTTCCGCCATAGCACCTTCGGTCTTTGGTCCTTTTATGGCAACCGATACTGCCTTAAAAGGGTTGGTAAAAACATCTGTTACCGCTGAGGCCTCATAACCGCAGTGAGCCATGCAATCTGAACACTTATCATAATTCCCAGTACCATATTTTTCCCATTCAGTTTCATCCATAAGTTCTTTAAATGATTTCACATAGCCTTCGCCAAGTAGATAACAAGGTTTTTGCCATCCGAAAATATTTCTTGTAGGGTTTCCCCAAGGAGTGCATTTGTATGATTGGTTTCCAGCGAGGAAATCAAGATAAAGACCTGAATGACTGAAATCCCACTTTTTGTAGTCTTTAGATTTAAAAACTTTTCTAAAAAAATTTTTTGTATTCGATCTTTTAATAAAATGTTGCTGATCAGGAGCTCTTTCATAAGCAAAACCAGGTGAAATTGTTATGCCGTCAACTTTGAGCTCGTCAGTAACATAGTTCAGAAAATTTTTAAGTCCATCTTCATTTACGCTATCAAAGATTGTGCAGTTCACATTACATCTAAAGCCTAGTGATTTTGCCTTTTTTATAGCAGATACACACCTGTCAAAAACCCCTTCTTGACAAACAGCATTATCATGTTCCTCTTTCATGCCATCTAAGTGAACGGACCATGTAAAATATGGACTCGGTTTATATTCAGAGAGTTTTTTTTCCATCAAAACTGCATTAGTACAAAGATAAACAAATTTTTTTCTTTTAACTAGCTCTCTTACAATTTCTGGCATTTCTTTATGAATGAGAGGCTCACCTCCTGGGATGGAAACTATAGGCGCCCCGCATTCTTCAACAGAATCGATGCATTCCTTAGTAGAAAGTCTTTGATTTAAAATTTCTTTAGGATAGTCAATTTTTCCGCATCCTGCACAAGCAAGATTACACCTAAAAAGTGGCTCTAACATTAATACAAGAGGGTATTTTGATCTCCCTAATATCTTTTGTTTAAGTATGTAAGACCCGACTCTTATTTGTTGAATTAAAGGGATTCCCATAAACTAACTCACCATGTGATAATTTACTAATTCTTTAGGAA
>Ga0055584_100002174_pt1 | contig 19411 bp, 21 predicted proteins | sample OSDHelmetaG_FD_58716 | JGI IMG/M metagenome (GOLD analysis project Ga0055584, IMG submission 58716) | Pelagic marine sediment microbial communities from the LTER site Helgoland, North Sea, for post-phytoplankton bloom and carbon turnover... | ecosystem: Environmental > Aquatic > Marine >... | reverse complement strand
CTTTCCGGTTGCCCGGTCATAAGCCTTAACCAAGGCCCGACGGCTCATAACAGTTGCCAATTGCTGACGATATTCAGAAGACGCATAGACATCGCCTAAAGCATCAATTTCGCGACAAGATTCACAAAGCTCGCGGAGTTTTTTCTCGTCTCCCGACTGACCAATCAGCGCTTGCTCGATATCACTCATCTTCACAGGCGCAGCACCAACACCACCAACAGTCAGTGAAGCCCGCGTGATGGCGCCATCTTTTCCGACCTCTAAAAGAGCTGCCGCAGACGTAATGGCGAAGTCGCCATGGCGACGGGCGAATTCGACAAAGGCATAGCCATGCCCTTCCGCCCAGGTGGGAATTTTAACGCCGGTAAGTAATTCGTCCATTTCGGTCGCAGGTGTCATATAGGCGACAGGAAATTCTGCAAACGGGATTTCGCGTTCGCCATTTGGTCCTTGAACGACAATAATCGCATCATGTGCCGCGCAAACGGCAGGTAATTCAGCCGCTGGATCAAGGTGAGAAAGTGAACCACCAATTGTACCGCGATTGCGTGTCTGACGATGCCCAACCTGAAGTAATGCGTCATGCATCAAAGGACATTTCGCCTTGATCACATCGGAATCTTCCAAATCACGCTGACAGGTCATGCCACCAATGGAAATCGTCCCACCGCTCTCTTCAATGTATGACAAACCATCGACCTTATTAAGGTCAATTACATGGTCTGGCATAACATACCGCATATTAAGCATCGGCATGAGTGACTGCCCACCTGCGAGCAGTTTGGGGTTTTCCAGGCTACCAAGGAGAGTAATCACCTCTCCAATACTGCTGGGATCATGATACGAAAAGGGTGGCGGTTTCATCCCTACCTCTAATTTGCCTATGCATTCGAGATACCGTTCTCGACTGCGCTAATTCTATCGACCCGTTATACCGTTTTTATAGCATGGTTTATAGGTCATGGGGTACTTACCCTACAGATGTGTTCGGTGCAAGGATGTGCCCAGTTTAAAAGGGACATCGCCCAATTATTTGCTCCCAACCACAGCCTTTTCTTTGCCAGACAGCAATCTATCGGCTCTGGCATTCAGAACGCTGATGAGCTCATCCAGCCCCCCCTTCTGCAAAACAGCAGAAAATTCGTTTTTGCGAACTTTCACTTCACTGATCCCACCAGCAACAATTACATCGATAATCCACCAACGCCCCTGAATTTTAGCCGTTACGTATGTAACTTCAGTGGGATCAGGATCATTGGGATTACCAATTTTAGTGTCAACAAGAACCGTTGGCCCCGAAGTCTTCCGAGAACGCCAAATTTTAAATACTTCACCATCATATTCATCGAATAAAGTTGCGATTGAGCTAGCTCCGATACGGTGAAAGGCATTTACTAGATCAGCTTTTTGGCTCCTGCTCCCATCGCGCCAGTAAGGCGACGACGCTGTTGCAGCCATCAGCGTTAAATGCATATTTTTTTTTGTTAATGGAGCTACCAGGTTATAACGGCCCTGGATATCGAGAGTTTCAATATTCTTCAGGACGTCAAGTATACCTGCCTGGAAATCCTTCACAACACAAACAGCGCTATCGGGGGCGGCATTTACACTCGCGAAGGGTTGAAAAAAGAGAATACCTAAAACAACTATTCGCTTAGCCGCACGCAACATCGTCATCCCCCACCAATTTATCAAGCCAATTCACATCTGGCTTCATAGCATGGATCCTTCGAAAACCCAATTTTGAACACTAAATGTTCATATTGCTCAATCACACTCACCAAAATAGGTTGTAGATCATGGTTTCTGGCAGAGTAACAATACGTGATATCGCAAAGCGCGTGGGTGTTCACGCCTCAACCGTTTCTCGCGTCCTTAATCCTGAAACGAGAAACATGGTTTCTCCGGAAGTGGTCGAGCGCGTCCAGAATGTTGCTAAAGAACTAGGGTATCGGCCCAATCCAATTGCGTACGGATTACGTACCAATCGATCTATGACCGTTGGTGTCGTCGTAACCGACCTGACCAATCCCGTCTTTCCACCTACCATCAGAGGCATCGAAGACACACTTGTCGCCTCTGGATATTTTCCCCTTCTGGCCAATTCTGACGGCGACCAGGAGCGCGAAAAATTAATTGTCGATTTAATGCGAAACAGGCGTGTAGACGGGTTAATCTTAACAACCTCCTCCCCCAACACGCCGGTTATCGTCGCCTGTAAGGAAGACAGGCTGCCATTGGTGGTCATTCACAGGACGTGGGACGATCCAGAAATTTCCTGTGTTGGGTTCGATGATGCACTCGGAACACGGCTCATTCTTGAGCATTTAGTCAATTTAGGGCACAAAAAATTTGCGTACATTGCCAGCCCTCTCGACCTAACAACCGGCAGAGACCGCCATTTTGGAACGATCAACGCAATGAATGAGTTTGGGATCAAGGTTGATCAAGACCTCTTCTCAGTCGCCGACGCTTTCAATGAAGAAGACGGCAAAAGATGCTGCACGGAACTCCTGTCAAAAGGCAAAGAATTTACAGCAATTGTCACTGGAAGCGACTTGATCGCCACTGGCTGCTATCAAGCCCTAAAAGAACACGGCCTCCGTTGTCCCGAGGATGTTACCATTACGGGTTATAACGATATTCCTTTGGCTGCCCATCTTGAGCCACCTTTAACAACAATTCGGACACCTCGATACGAAACGGGAGCTGAAGCTGCTAAAATGATGCTTGAACGCCTAAATAAGCCGGACACCTCACCAAGGTGGGTAAAATTTCCGCCGTCGCTGGTCATTCGCAAATCATCTGCGCGTCCCAAAAGTCTTTGAGCCGCCTTATCAGGATTGGGGCTACAGGTTTAACGAATCCACTGCCTATCCTTGACACTCCTATACGTCCGTCATATACCTTCAAAGCATAGGTTTTACGGGGCGTTAAGAGATATAGCGCAACAAATTGAACTGGAATCCGCTTGAGAATCCAGCCTCTTAGAAAAGGGATATAAATATGGCCGATGGTAGCAGGGAAGAAACAACTACCGACGAGGTTGGCGTCGGGCACAATCAACCCGAAGTCGTTTGGGACCGCTGGGTAAAAAAGCGGACTTTTGTACGTGCCTTGGAAGGTACTTACGGAGAGATGCAGCAAGGTCTGTATGAAAAACAACGGGTCTATAGCGTCCATGACTATAAGTGGACGGGTGGTCCTCAATTTTTTGACAAGCCGATGGTCAATCCACAACGCATGGATATAGCGCAGTCAATTGAAACACATCTCGGATCATTCGCTCCAGGCGGCTATGGCCAACGTCATGGACACATGAATAGTGCCGTTTTCTACATCCTCCGGGGTGAAGGCTATGACGTGCATGATGGAGAACGTGTCGACTCAGAAGCCGGCGATGTCATGATTGTTGAAAACGGATGCGTACATCAACATTTCAATTCGAGCCCTGATGAAGAATATGTGGTTCTCGTTATGAAAGCGAAGCCGCTTTTCCTCTTCATGCACATGGTATTCCAGAAGAACGTGAAGATGCCCCCGACAGATATTCAGCCGGGCCAGGAAGATTATGCTCCGCCGACGGATTACTAAGGCGGGTTAACAAATAAAGACAATCGAAGACTAGGGAGAAGTTAAGTTGGACGAGCGCGAAGCAATTATCAAAGGCAACGAAACCTGTAATTTTTACAGTGAAAATCTTGCTGAAACCGCAGCTTATGTTGAGGATTATTATTCAAATAAGCTCAAGGTTGTTAAGGCCAATGAAATGCCGTTTGAGAATTCGCCGCATGGCATTCTCAAACACATGATCCATGAAAAAATGAACACGGTTGAGAACTGCGTTGATATCTATATGCAGTTTATTCCCGGCGGCCAGGCCTCTGGCAAACATCGCCATCTCGCGGAAGAAGTGTTTTTTGTCGCCGAAGGTGAGGGCTATGACCTGCACTGGGATGTGAACTTCTCCGTCGACATCAAGTTTACATGGGAATGGGAAGAAGAGCCCAAGAAGTTTGAGTGGAAGCGTGGCGATTTTGTCTACATCCCGCCCTACGTCGCTCACAAGCACTTCAATTCCAATCCGGACAATCCCGCGCGTATCATCAGCATCCATAACAGGGTTCTGAAGGCCATGGGTGCCGCTTGGTATGAGCAGCTCGAGCCTTATGAAGGCTATGTCGAAGGTGAAGATCCCATCGCGTTGCTGGAAAAATACGGAATGCGCGGTTAACACACCGCAACCTCTGTCGGCTTGACCGGCAGAATATAAAGTTCAGAAACGCCGGGGCCGACTAGACACGTCCCCGGCGTTTTCTTTTGCCGATCAAAATTAACGAGCTCACAATAGCCTTATAGGGAGACACAGGATATGACCCTTATTCTATCTAACGACGACGTAGATCAAGTCCTGACGATGCCCGATTGCCTTAATATTCTGGAAGACGCCTATCGCGGTCTTCATGCAGGAACTGCAGTCACACGCCGTCGTTCAGATTGTTTAACCCCTACCGAACGCGAAGACGCGGTGTATGGTTTCAAGACAATGGATGGTGTCATTCCAAGCCAGGGGGTCAGTGCCGTGCGGCTCAACTCCGACATCGTTACCTGGCCAACAATCGAAGGGTCAATGCGCCGGGTCAAAGTCCCCGCTGCCCCCAATAACCGTTGGGTTGGTCTGGTTCTGCTTTTCAGTACCAATACCGGTGAACCTCTGGCCATTATGCCGGACGGCGTCGTTCAGAAAACACGCGTCGGTGCCACAAACGGCCTAGGTATCAAATACATGGCGCGCGAGAACGCCGATACGATTGGCATCCTTGGCTCCGGTTGGCAGGCGGGCACCCAATTGATGGCAGCCTGTGCCGTTCGTGATATCAAATCGATCAAAGTTTTTAGCCCCAACGAAAAGAACCGGGTGAACTTCGCCCAGGAAATGAGCGACATTTTGAATTGTGAGATCGCACCAGTTTCCAATGTTGAAGCGGTCGTCTCCGACGTCGATATCGTTATGTGTTCCTCTAACAGTATCGATGCCATTTTCTTTGAAAAATGGATGAAACCTGGCCTTCACGTAAGCTCCATCAAAATGCCAGAGGTAGAAGAAGCCGCGTTAAGGCGCGCAGACCGTGTTGGTCTCCATTTTGGTCAACGGCAGCCTGACACTGTTACTGCCGCTAATTTGGCACCACCTGATAGACGCTCGGGAAAAGGTTGGGCCGTTAATCCGACGTTTGATTTTGATTCTTGCCCCAAATTACCTCAGATGATTGTAGGAGAGGTAAGCGGTCGGGAAAGCGACAACGAGTCGACGGTCTTCATCAATGATATGGGACTCGGTCTGCAATTTGCTGCTGCCGCTGGCCTTGCCTACCGCAAAGCCAAAGAAGCGGGTCTCGGACATGAATTGCCAACTGACTGGTTTACAGAAGACGTCCACCCATAAGTCGGCCCAGACGTTAAACCCAGCATGGCGGACGAGAGTATAAAGCAGGAAAAGGATAAATCGCTTCTCAATCGATCCTTTGGCCCTTCTCTATTCATCTTCGCCGCATTGGCAATAGGTGCTGGCTTTGCGGTTTACTACTTCAAAGGACCAGAGGCCTATAACCGGGCTATCGATGATTCCTGGAGGTTGATGGCCTTCATCGCGCCACGTGTTGGCGCTGCTGTCCTAATTGCCGCATTCCTGCAAATCCTTGTGCCCAAAGAAGTTATATCACGGCTCATCGGTGAGAATGCCGGCATCAAGAGTGTTCTGATCGCGACGGTCGCCGGTTCAATAACGCCAGGCGGCCCCCTCACCTCTTTTCCAATTGTCATTGCTCTCTATGCCGCCGGAGCAAATAAGGGTGCCCTCGTTGCCTATCTATCCTCCTGGGCCATCATTGGCATGCAGCGCATTATCGTGTGGGAGCTTCCCCTCCTTGGTCCGGATGTTACAGCGATCCGGGTCGGGGCCAGTGTCCTTCTACCCATTATCGCAGGAACCACCGCGCTCTATATTCCGATGCGCCTTAAAGTGCCTACACCGCCGGAGTTAAAATGAGCTCGTTAACACTCGTCGCTCTCGCCATGTGGATGGCGGCCCTCGGCCTCCTCCTTGTCGGGTATCGACGTCATGACGGCTCCGCCCAAAAGGGATTACGAATTGGCGTAGGATATCTTGCTGTCATGGCACCGCGCGTATTCTGCGCCCTTTTTATGGCTGGGTTTGCCGCCGAACTTTTACCAGGCGACATCATTAGTACCTGGCTAGGCACGGAATCCGGACTCAAAGGAATCCTGATCGCTTCAGTCGCCGGAATTATGGTTCCTGCTGGCGGGGTTGTTGCCTTTCCCTTGACTCTTGCCATGATCAAGCTTGGCGTTGGCATCCCGCAATTGACGGCCTTCCTGACTTCTTGGGAGGTGTTTGCCATACACCGGATACTTGCCTGGGAAATCCCGTTTCTTGGCGCGCATTTTGTGGGGCTAAGAGTATCATCATCCTTTATGCTGCCTATATTGGCGGGAATGTTTGCCGCCGGACTAATGACCCTGTTTAACCTGTGAGATGAGTAACTAAATCGTGGCAAGTCTTTCTTCTACCTTAGGTCACGACACCCGGGTTCTTAGCCTGATTTGTACCGGTCATTTTATGAGCCATTACTCGCAGCTCGTATTACCGCCTTTATTCATTCTCATGCAAACTGACTATAATGTCAGTTTTGCGGCGTTAGGGTTAGTCATCACGCTCATCAACGCCTCTGGTGCCATTGCCCAACTACCGATTGGTTTCCTTGTCGATCGTCTCGGCGCCAAAAAAATTCTTATTACCGGCCTTCTGATCAAGACATTTGCCATCGGCGCGATGGCGCTGACATCGTCATACGAAATGCTGCTGTTACTGGCAGTGATCGCGGGTCTTGGCCACGCTGTATTTCATCCTGCCGATTATTCCATTCTGATGTCTTCTATCGATGAACGACGTATCGGCAAAGCCTTCAGTATCCATACTGCATCAGGAACCGCAGGAACCGCGGCTGGCCCCATTGCCATTGTTCTGATCGCCGAGTTCTGGGATTGGAAAGTCGCGGTACTGTCTGTCGCGCTACTAGGGGCAATCACCGGATTTGCGATGATCCTTCAGGGCAACATTATCCATGATCATATCGGTCGGAAGAAAAAGAATGAAAGCGCTCGTAAAGGTCTGGGTATCATCGAAGGAATCGCGCTGCTAACACAACCGCGTTTCCTAATTCTCTACCTTTTCTTTCTAACTACAGCGATGATTTCAATAGGTTTAAATGCCTTTACAGTTACGTCGCTCGTTAAACTATATGGCACGCCGCTGGTCGCAGCAGGTGCTGCGCTGACCACTTTTGCATCGGCCGGCGTTGTCGGTGTTTTATGCGGTGGGATCCTAGCCGATAAGACTGATCGTCACGATCTTATCGCCGCGTTCGCGTTCGGACTATCCGCGATCGTGACGGTTTATATGGCAAGCAACGAGCTACATCATATTGCCATTCTGTGTTGCTTCGCCATCATCGGTTGGCTCCTCGGAATAGTTCGCCCGGCCCGCGATATGATGGTTAGGGCAGTCACACCGGAGGGAAACGCAGGAAAAGTATTCGGTTTTATGTCGACCGGTCATCTGGTAGGTGGCGTTATTGTGCCGGTGCTTTATGGCTGGATCATCGACCAGGGAGAGGTTCAATGGATTTTCTGGATTACCGCTCTACTGATGGTGATCGCCATGCTGTCTTTGTTTAACCCGGTAAGATCAAACGGCACAAAATCAACTAAATCTGAATAAAGTAGAGAATTAGGCCGCCTTGTTACGACCGCGGGACGACTTTTTCTTTTCATCGTCGTCGAACAGTTCAGCCAAGCTATCCATCATAGTGCCGCCGAGCTGTTCCGCATCCATCAGCGTTACAGCACGCCGATAGTAGCGTGTGACATCATGGCCAATACCAATCGCAACAATATCGACAGGCGAACGGGTTTCGATCCATTCGATAACCGAACGCAAATGGTTCTCGAGATAATTCCCCGGGTTGACTGACAGCGTTGAGTCATCAACTGGTGCGCCATCAGAAATAACCATCAGTATCTTGCGTTGTTCCGGTCGAGCAACAATTCTGCTATGGGCCCATAGCAGCGCTTCACCATCGATGTTTTCTTTCAGCAATCCCTCGCGAAGCATCAATCCCAGGCTTTTTCGGGCCCTACGATATGGAGCGTCTGCTGCTTTGTAGATGATGTGCCGGAGATCGTTAAGGCGACCAGGGCCGGCGGGTTTGCCATCAGCAAGCCATTTCTCTCGAGCCTGCCCACCTTTCCAGGCGCGCGTTGTAAACCCAAGAATCTCGACCTTAACACCACAACGCTCCAAGGTGCGGGCGAGAATATCAGCGCTCATTGCGGCCACAGCAATAGGACGCCCCCGCATCGAACCCGAATTATCGATAAGAAGCGACACGACGGTGTCCCGGAATTCTGTTTCGTGTTCCATCTTGTATGAAAGGGCATGTGTTGGATCGATGACAACACGCGTTAACCGTGCGGCATCCAGAATACCCTCATCAAGGTCAAATTCCCATGACCGAGACTGCTTCGCCATTAAGCGGCGCTGCAATCTATTGGCCAAGCGACCAATTATGCCCTGTAGGTGTGAAAGTTGCTGATCAAGGTGCTGGCGGAGTCTGGAAAGTTCCTCGACCTCGCATAATTCAAGAGCATCAATCTCTTCATCAAATTCCGAACTATAGGCGCGGTATTTAACTTGCGAACCCTCGCCGCCTTGTTGCTGCCGTCGTCGTTCGGAATCAGGCAGGTCTTCATCTTCCTCACCAGACATCGAGTCGTCTTCAGACTCTTCAGGACCTTCTTCCTGGTCCTGGTCATCCATTTCGTCATCGCCTTCAGAACTCTCGGCGCTTTCTGAGGATTCACTCTCATCCTCAGAATCGTCAGTCTCCTGTTCTTCAGGGGTTTCTTCACTTACCTGCTCGTCGCCGTCGGACTCATCCTCAAGGTCAAGCAGGTCGAGGTGAACGAGAACTTTATCAATGGTTTGAGCGAATTTTTCCTGATCGTCGATGCAGTTTTCCAGCTCATCAAAGTCCGACCCAATCCGGGACTCCAGCCAGTTACGCCAGTAACCGAGAGCGTTTTGGGCGGAGCCTGAAAGCTCCTCGCCCATAAGCTGTTCGCGGCTCAAAAGGCTAACAACTTCCGCCAGAGAGATATCTTCCTGATCGCTTACACGATGATAGCTTGCTGCTTCACAGCGTTCTTTGAAGGCTGCACTCAGATTTTGTTTACATCCCTTAAATTCTTTGGCACCCAGGGCTTCAACGCGAACTTGTTCCATAGCTTCAAAAACAGCACGGGCATCTGTGGCCGCCGGCGCAAACTTCTTATGGACATCTGCATCGTGATATTTCATTCGGAAAGCAAGAGCATCTGCCTCACCACGAAGGTGAGCAACGTCTTCTTCCTTCATGTCACGAGGCGGTGCCGGCAAACGGGCATTCGTCCCGACGAGACGTGCCTCTGACCCAAAGGTCAATTGGATCTCGTCATTCTCTGCGATCGCCCGCATCGTTGCCGCCGTAACCTGACGGAAGTTTTCGACGCTGTTTTCGTCCGACGCCATCTCAGCCTCAGTTCATAATTTGAGACAATTCCTGTGGCCCTTATGCAGCGCTACTGGCAATCGTCTTATACTCAGGAAGTTCCTCGCCAAAGCAGCGCTGATAATATTCAGCAACAGTCGCCCTTTCGAGCTCATCGCACTTGTTCAAAAACGTCATGCGATACCCAACCGCAACATCACCGAAAATAACTGAGTTCTCAGCCCAGGTTATAACAGTCCGTGGTGACATAACCGTCGATATGTCGCCTGCCATAAATCCGGCCCGAGAAAGGTCAGCAACGCGTACCATCGAGCTAACCGCTTCCTTGCCTTCTTTGTTGTTATAGCTCGGTGCCTTCGCCAATACGATTTCTACTTCTTTTTCGTGTGGCAGGTAATTCAGGGTCGCGACCAGATTCCAGCGATCCATCTGCGCCTGATTGATTTGCTGCGTACCATGATACAAACCGGTTGTATCACCCAGACCAACAGTGTTCGCCGTTGCAAAAAGACGGAACCCCCCATGCGTGTGGATGACTTTGTTCTGATCCAACAGTGTCATTTTGCCATCGGCTTCCAGAACACGCTGAATAACAAACATCACATCTGGTCGACCGGCATCATATTCGTCAAAAACCAGTGCTACCGGATGCTGGATTGCCCAGGGCAGAATTCCTTCACGAAACTCCGTGATCTGTTTCCCATCCTTGAGGACAATCGCGTCTTTGCCGATCAAATCAATACGGCTGATATGACTGTCGAGATTAACCCGGATCAGCGGCCAGTTAAGACGTGCCGCAACCTGCTCAATATGGGTTGACTTCCCTGTGCCATGATAGCCCTGAACCATCAATTTTCGGCTATGGGCGAAGGAAGCGAGAATCGCTACCGTCGTGTCAAAATCGAAACAATACGATTCATCGATCTCTGGCACATACTCGGTGCGCTTACTAAAAGCAGGCACCGTCATGTCAGTATCCAGTCCAAAGACGTCCTTAACCGAAATCTCGGTATCTGGCAGGTCTACTCCAATGGTGTTTATAATACCGTTATCAGCCAACGGTGATCTCCCTTTTGTTTAGTACGTACCTGCCCATCCCGAGAACCGAATTCGGTCCGGTCAGCCACCGCAGACAAATATTTAACAAGGAGTCTGCAGAATATCCTGACGAGGAAGAACAGCCATAAATTAGCGTCTTGCGAGCGGAGTATACTTAGGCACTGGGGGGGACTCAAGGTCTCCCCACTACTTTAAATCTTACTCATATTCCAATTACTTCAGCCCAGAAGCCGCCACAAGAGCCGGGCTTCAATCACAATCAAAAGGACGATTACGATTATGTTGAAGGCTTTGTGGCTCACAAATTTTGACAACCAAACAGCCAAAGGCAGAAAAATTGCTATAGGAATACAGGCCAACAAACTCTGATAGGCCCGGTCAAGATCAAGCAGTCCAAACCATGTGAATGCGAAGAGTTGCGCGATTGCGAAGATTTGGAAGAGGACAGATACGACGAACAGAAATTGCGGATGCTTGAGATTTAGAGAATGTACATAAGGGGCCAGTACAGGTCCTGCTGTGCCGATTGCACCCTGCACGATACCAGCGAAGCCAACGACAATAGCTGGCGTGTGTTTCATAATCCCCTCAGGAATATCGATGCCCTTTTTAAAGAGCATACTGAGCAAGTAACCGCCAAGCCACAGCGCCATAAACGACAAAAGGTAGACCTCAGGTGTTCGGGAAAGAATCCATGCACCAATGACGATCCCCACTACGCCAACGCATACCATCAATGGCAAAGATGCAAAATTGAGAGCATGTTTGCGATAGGTCCACAGCAAATAACAATTTATCAATACGCCTGGAATGACCATAATCGCAACGGCGCGATCAACCTCCATAAAACCAGCCATAACAGGAATTGCGACCAAAGGCAGGCCCAACCCGGAAATCCCCTTTACGAGCGAGCCCGCTGCAAGGGCGATAAACATTATGAAGAGAGAATCCGGAGTCATTTTTAAGGCTTATAGTAACACCGATTTCCCAATACAGAAGAGCAAGAGATAAAGACATACAAGCTCTCTCTCTGTAAAGTTCCCTCCTGATGCCCAAAATATTCGATTACAAACGCGGCACTACGCCTCTCTTGGTAAGCCTTCCCCATGGCGGTATTCATATCCCCGACGCCATAGCAGATAGAATGACGCCGACGGCATTGGAAACGCCTGATACCGACTGGCATGTCGGGATGTTATACGATTTCGCCTCGTCAATTGGCGCCAGCGTTATCAGCGCAACCCATTCCAGATATGTGATTGACCTCAACCGCAATCCAGCGGGAGCGCCCTTGTATTCCGGCGCTAACAACACCGAACTGGTCCCACTGACCACATTTAACCATTCATCCATTTATCGGGACAACTATCAGCCATCAAAAACAGAAATAGCTGACCGAATTTCACACTATTGGCAGCCCTATCACGAGACGCTGGAACGCGAGCTCTCAAAAATAAAAGCCCACCACGGGCATGCCGTGCTGTTTGATGGGCATTCGATCCGTTCCAAAGTTGATCGATTTTATGATGGTCAAATACCTGACCTGAATCTTGGCACTGCAAATGGGACCAGTGCAACTCCCGAACTAACGGTTCTTGCCATGGAAGTCCTGCAACAATCCAACTATAGCGTTGTGTTAGATGACCGCTTTACCGGCGGGCATATAACTCGCGCTAACGGCGCTCCTGAAGCCGACGTACACGCTATCCAGCTGGAACTAACCTGGCGGAACTACATGGAGGAAAATCCGCCTTATCGCTACCTCCCTGATCGCGCGCAAAAACTTCAAATTGTCTTAAAGGACTTACTTCAGGAAATCATTGAGTGGCAGCCGGCTGCGATTTGAGCTTCTTCCGGATTCCTCTTCGCCAATCCCACGGTTGATCAAATTCACCCTGCCACATACCGTGGTTTCCCTTACGCGCCGTTTTTTAAATCTTTGAATAGATTGTCTGGTTTCCAGGGCTAGCCAACGCCCATCCTGCATGAACCATTCCCTCCGACAAATCGTACCCACCTGCTTTGCAGATGGCGACAGGAAGATCGTCGACAATTTGGTCAGTCAGTTCGCAACGAACCGCCACACCTGCCGTAAGATCCATCAAGGCAGTTACGGCAATATGGCCGCAATCGGATTCCCGGCCCGAAGCGGCTCGACATTTTTGGCGTCGCTCCGGTGCATCGATTCCGATTAATCGTACCCGCTTCCCATCCACATCCAGGACGTCACCAAGAACTACTTTTGGTGTGCCCTGTAACAACACGCCCGCAGCATTTGCGGCCGCCGAGATCAGCAAAATCAAGATAGCGAAACGGGTCATCTATACATTCAAAGCCGATGAGCGCTAATCTACAAATAACATTCTATTGATTTGTGCTTTTTGCCTCACGCTTCGGGAAATAGACTCTATGATATTGGTTATTTTAAATAATTTATAGAGAACGCACCCGTACTCCCAATGATATTCTGGTCCCTTATTGCCCTCTCTGGTCCCTTATTGCCCTCGTTGTACTGGCCCCTCTCCCATTCGGCTCAATCTACCCATGGGCCTGGACATCGATGGGAGTTGTGGTCGGAATATTATTGTTGATATTTTCCAAATAATTACCTTTTCGGTTTAATAGAAGTAGTCAATAAACGCGCATGACATAAAACAGGCTTAGAAAGACTTTCTAACTTAAACCATAACAAAAGTTTTTAAGGTCCAATAATTTCCATGAACCGGAAAAGAGCATTTTACACATGAACACTCCTACCGCTCTCATCACAGGTATAACCGGCCAAGATGGTGCATTTCTAGCCGAATTGCTTTTAAGCAAAGGCTATACCGTGCACGGGGTTAAACGGCGCTCTTCCTCATTTAACACCGCCCGTATTGACCACCTCTATATTGATCCACACGAAACAGACACTCGGTTTTTTATGCATTATGGCGATATGACCGATGCAACTAACCTCATCCGTATCGTTCAGGAAACCCGTCCGACAGAAATCTATAATCTTGCCGCCCAAAGCCACGTCCAGGTTAGTTTTGAAACTGCCGAATATACCGCGAATGCAGACGCGATCGGAACACTACGTTTACTCGAAGCTATTCGTATTCTTGGCATGGAAAGTCAGACCCGTTTCTATCAAGCTTCGACCTCCGAGCTATATGGCAAAGCCGCAGAGGTTCCCCAGTCAGAGACGACTCCATTTCACCCTAGGAGCCCTTACGCGGCCGCAAAACTCTATGCATACTGGATCACAGTAAATTATCGCGAAGCATATAACATGCATGCCTCAAACGGCATTCTCTTTAATCATGAAGGTCCGACACGCGGCGAAACCTTTGTAACACGTAAAATTACCCGGGCCGTTGCCGCAATCCAGCACAACCTTCAGAGAAAATTGTTTTTGGGTAACCTTGATGCAAAACGGGATTGGGGCCATGCCCGCGATTATGTCGAAGGAATGTGGCGGATGTTGCAACAGGATGAACCCGACGATTACGTCATCGCGACGGGAGAAAGCCACACCGTCCGAGAGTTTACAGAATTTGCGTTTTCTGCCGTTGGAAGAAATATCGAATGGCGCGGCAGCGGCATCAATGAAATCGGTGTCGATAAAGATACCGACGAAACTTTGGTTGAGATTGATCAGCGCTATTTCCGTCCAACTGAAGTAGACATATTGTGTGGAGACCCCTCTAAGGCCCGTGAGAGGCTCAATTGGCAGCACAGGACGGGATTCGAAGAACTTGTATCTGAGATGGTCCAGTCTGATATGGAATTGATCGCATCAGAAGGAAAACGTAACGGTGAATGAGAAGTTGTCTTATTCACTCAGCGGCAAACGAGTTTGGGTTGCCGGCCACCGCGGTATGGTCGGATCAGCAATTTGTCGCCAGCTCGAAAAAGAAGAATGTGACATCCTCTCTATTGGGAAAGAAACGCTTGATCTAAGAAATCAAGATGCTGTGTTAAACTGGATGACTAAGGAAAAACCCAACGCTATCTTTCTCGCAGCAGCCACTGTTGGTGGTATTTATGTCAACGATACTCGCCCAGCCGAGTTTCTGTATGAGAATCTTGTTATAGAAACCAATATCATTCACTCAGCGAAACTCAATAATGTAGAGAAACTGATGTTTCTGGGCTCTGCATGTATCTATCCCCGCGAAGCAAAGCAGCCCATGTCAGAAAACGCTCTCCTTACCGGACCACTCGAACCCACTAATGAATGGTATGCAATAGCGAAAATTGCCGGCATCAAGATGTGCCAGGCTTATAGACGGCAATATGGCTGCGATTTCATCTCGGCGATGCCAAACAACCTGTATGGGCCTGGAGACAATTTTGACCTTGAGTCAAGCCACGTTGTGCCCGCACTCATTCGAAAATTTCACGAAGCTAAGGAACAAGGTCGGAGCAACGTTGAAATCTGGGGAACTGGAAAACCACTTCGCGAGTTTATTTATGTCGACGATTGTGCCAGTGCGCTCGTCTTCTTAATGAAAAACTACTCTGATGACGAGCACGTCAATATTGGTACTGGTGAGGAGATCTCAATCGGCGATCTGGCTAAATCCGTTTCCAACACAATAGGATTTAAAGGATCATTAGAATTCAATCCTGAATTTCCGGACGGAGCACCAAGGAAACTTCTCAACTGTCAGAAAATATCGCAACTAGGCTGGCAAGCCGAAGTCGGCTTAGAAAAAGGCCTCGCCCTTGCTTATCAAAGCTTTTTGGAAGCAAGCTAGCTCTAGTGTTCAGCGAGATACCAATCCCATCCATGTCTAACAATAGCATCGATATTTGTATATTTCGCTTTCCAGCCGAGTTCAGATGCCGCCTCATCAATATCTCCGACAATTAGCTCAGACGCATCACCAGCGCGCCGGTCCGCAAACTTAAGGTCAATCTTTGATCCAATTATTCTTTCAACGCTTTCCAGAACTTCGCGGACTGAAAACCCACGGCCAACGCCAATATTGAATGTACGGACACATCCAACCTCAACCGGCGAATTCAATGCAGCAATATGGGCATTGGCGACATCCCAGACATGAATGTAATCCCTGATACAGGTTCCATCAGACGTATCGTAATCAGTTCCAAATATTGAGAAGCCGGTTCCTTCGGCAGCAGCCGTAATCAATCGAGGAATTAAATGTGACGCTCCCTCAAAACGCATGCCAAGTTCTGTATCAGGATCTGAACCACAGGCGTTAAAATAACGGAATATCGTAACGCCAATCCCAGCATCGGCAGCACAATCGTGAAGGAAGCGCTCACTCATGAGCTTTGACCAGCCATATGGATTAATGGGTACAGTTGGTGTAGATAGCGTCACGGGACTACTTGGCGGCTCACCATATACGGCAGCAGTCGACGAAAAAATAAACTGCTCGACCCCGTGTTCTTTGCATTTCTCTATGAGGCCCAGCGTACCGCTGGCATTTACATCGTAGTAAAGCGTCGGTTCACGAGTCGATTCCTCAACTTCAATAAGCGCTGCAAAATGCACTACCGTCTTCGGTCGGTATTCCTGCAACGCTGCATCTAGCCGAAAGCCATCCAAAATATCGCCTTCAACCATTGGTCCATATCTAACAAAATCCGGACGACCGTTAGACATATTATCGTAGGTAACCGGCCGATAACCATTTGCAGCCAATAACTTACAACAATGGCTGCCGATATACCCCGCCCCGCCAGTTACAAATACTGTTTCACTCATTAGACCCAGTCCAACATTTCATACTGTTTAGCGATCCTACAGATAGAAATCTGATGATGACACAACATATCTTTCTCAACCTATTTAGTGAGGACAATAAGCAGCGCCGTTCACGTGGATTGTTTGTCCACTGATATAAGAAGCTCCAGGTCCAACAAGAAAGCGGATAAGGTCTGCCATGTCTTGTGGAACACCCATTCGTCCTAACGGGATGTCTGGCTCCGTCGTATATCCAGATTGTGGCGCGTTGGCGCTACGCTCTGTATCAAACCGGCCAACAACAGCTGAATTTGCACGAATATTCTTTTCACCAAACTCAATTGCAAGGCCCCGGGTCAATCCCATAAGCCCATCTTTTGTTGCCATGACATGTGAACGGCCAGCCGACCCTTTATAGGAAGACAGCCCCGCTAAAGACACGATTGCGCCACCACCCCGCTCGATCATCAGCGGAATACAGGCACGCGACAGGTTCAGTGTTCCCTGAAGACATGTTGCCGCAATGCGCGCCCATTCAACCTGATCAATATCGAGAAAAGGTATATTGGAGCGTACTGCAGCGTTATTGACGAGGATATCAACGCCGCCAAACGCTTCAACTGTCGCATCAACCATCGCCCGAACAGCATCAGCATCACTTATGTCTGCAAGACAGGTGATCGCTTTTCCTCCGGCGCCTTCGATCTCCGCGACAACCTCATCACACAATTCTTTGGACTCACGGGCATTAACAACCAGCGACGCCCCTGCCTTTGCAAGCTCAATAGCCGTAGCCCGGCCGATATTACGGGCGCTCCCTGAGACAATAGCTACCTTGCCCGCTAACTCGTTTACTTGATCAACCATGGCCTCTATCGCTTTCCTTCTCTTGATAAACCCCTATGGGAATATACCTGATTACACCACTATATATAGCTGCAACTCATTGGTAACTTGGTACCTGAAATTTCCATACCGGTGAAATTTAGAACCTATTTTGAAGGAGAAGGTCGTGAGGTTAAAAGACAGGGTTGCAATAGTAACAGGTGCCGCACAAGGCATCGGCGCTGTTTATGTCAAAGCGCTGGCAGCTGAAGGCGCCAAAACTGTTATCGTCGACATCAAAGATTGCGCTAAGACGGAAGAAGCCGTCCGCGCAGACCTACCAGACCCAGACCTGCTTTCCCATATATGTGACGTCAGCAACGAGGGAGCAGTTCAAAACCTTATTGACACCGTTGTTCAGAAATTTGGACGACTCGACATTCTCGTTAATAACGCGGCCGTCTTTGCATCGCTTGACCGAAAACCTTTTGAAGAAATTCCTGTCGATGAGTGGGACAAGGTCATGTCCGTCAATTTACGCGGCGTTTTCCTCTGTGCTCGTGCGGCTTCCCCAATCATGAAAGCACAAAAATACGGCAAAATTATCAATATCGCTTCAGATACGATGATGAAGGGCACAACGCATTTCGCACATTATGTTTCTTCAAAGGGAGGGGTCGTTGCCTTTAGCCGCGCAATTGCAAAAGAAATCGGTAAAGACGGTATTTGTGTGAATTCCATTGCCCCGGGATTGACCTGCACCGATGTGATGGAAGCTGAAGAAGGCTATACTCCAGCACGCTTCGACCGGTCAGTTTCTGCACGAGCCATCCCCAGGATACAGATGCCTGAAGATCTTGCAGGAACAGTGATTTATCTCGCCTCAGGAGATAGTGATTTTGTCACCGGACAATGCATTGTCGTCAATGGCGGCGATAATCTTTACTGATATTTTGTGATCACTTAGGGATTGATCATATTGATACCAAAATGAATTCAAGACACACAAAAACCCGGAAGGAAGATCTCGTTCCGGGTTTTAAAATCGAATTCAGATTCAGTAATGTTAACTGAAAACCAATCGGGCACCGGAATCAGGCGTCAGTTTTCTTTCTGCGACGACGTAGAACTGTTAACCCAATCAAACCAAGACCAAAAACCAAATATGTCCCAGGTTCTGGAACTGGCGTATCTGCGACAGTGAAGCCGACCAGAACATCATCAATAGCAATCGCGTTTGTATTATTAGCATCACTAATACCAGTTAACGGAGATGAATTCGTATCGATCCAAATTTCGTCAAATCCTATATCATCGCTAAACCCGATGACATCACCGACTAAAACAGAAAAAACACCAGAACCAATAAGCTTGCTATCCCGATACGCTTCCCATGCAGCATGAACTTGGAGAGGCAACGATCCACCAAACCCTGTGCCGATTACAAATTCTAACCCCTTAGCATCCAAACCATCAGAGGTTTGTATTTTAAGCGTTCCATGGCTACCACCACCAGAATATAGAAATTTTGTCCGTGAAATGGTGTAAAACCGGGGTGCGTTGTATTGCCCTGACTAGATGCGAAGCCGTCGTAAAGGATCGTCATACTCTCTTCCGAATAGGTCGCCAGCGAGGTTCCATTTGTAAGGCTGTCGAAAGTCATTGTACGATCAGCGGGCACAGAAACAGCAGTTCCGGCACCAATTGTTTGAAGAGTTGCTTGGGCGTTTGTCCCGGCACACAAAAGCACGAGGGAAAAAATCCCGCATTTCAGAAATTGCGACACTCTATTTTGGTTCAATTCTTCAAACATTGACGTATCCATATTCAACGGGACTATTAAATCAACAAATTTTCTTCCGCTTTGCCCCTTAAACTTTGCAATTCTTATGCCAACCAAATAGTATTGTTTAAAATATCTTATAAATTTTCCACCCTCATCAAAATCAAAAAGTGTAAAATTTTCCGACATTTTAAGCGCTGCCCACGGATTCCGTCTCATTTCTGAACAAATTCTAGTTCTCAACGCACTTTGCAGGCGACACCACCGCAGATACCATTAAATATCTCTGGCGATGACAACTAGAAATATCTCTGGCGATGACAACTAGTCGCCATACTTAATAAGGGGAAGTGGTGCCCAGGGGCTGAATTGAACAGCCGACACCAGCATTTTCAGTGCTGTGCTCTACCA
>Ga0055584_100002172_pt1 | contig 19413 bp, 21 predicted proteins | sample OSDHelmetaG_FD_58716 | JGI IMG/M metagenome (GOLD analysis project Ga0055584, IMG submission 58716) | Pelagic marine sediment microbial communities from the LTER site Helgoland, North Sea, for post-phytoplankton bloom and carbon turnover... | ecosystem: Environmental > Aquatic > Marine >... | reverse complement strand
ACCCGCGCAGGGCGCCAACGCCGGTAGCGGCAGGCAGCGACGCTACCTCGGCCCATTGTGGCGCCTGTTCGAAACAATAGTTTTTGTTGCTCTAGTATTGGCCGCCGCACGGATTCATCCGGGACTAGGCTTTGGCGTACTGGCTGTGTGGATCATCAGAAGACTCATTCGTTGGCGTTAAGGCTGCGCTTTGTAGTGCACGTGGAGTGGCCACCATGGAAGCGGGCACGCTATTGCTCCGGAGATAAGATCGCAGCCGACGCGCATAGGCCTAGTTCCCACTCCAGCCACAGCAAACTGCAAGCCTAGGCACGCAATTCATGACCTCTCATTGGATCTGAAAAAAATCGAGAGCCACTATCGTCATGTACCACTACAAGCACATTATTATTGCAGCGCAGGGTCCAATTTTGCGTATTACGCTGAATAGACCAGAGGCCTTGAATGCGCTGAACGAAGTGGTGCATCAAGAACTCAGTATCGCGTTTGACCATTATGCTAGCGACTCCAAACTGTGCGTAGCGGTCATCCGTGGGATAGGCGAACGCGCCTTCTGCACCGGCTCTGACCTAAAAGAGCGTGCCGTAAAGGCTGAGGCTAGTACCTATGCAGGTGGATATGCTGGTTTGTTGCAGCGTTTCGACTTGCACAAGCCCATCATTGCAGCAGTAAATGGCCATGCGATCGGTGGCGGCTTAGAGATTGTGCTGGCATGCGATTTGGCCATCTCCGTTGCGCACGCCAAGTTCGGATTGCCAGAACCGCGCGTTGGTCTGGTCGCTACCGGTGGCCTGCATCGCTTAGCGCGAAGCATACCGTTGAAACACGCAATGCACATCGCCTCGAGTGGTCGCCTCTTTAGTGCTGCAAAGGCGCTCGATTACGGACTCATTAATGCCGTCGTCGACCCCGATCGTTTAGACGCAGAAGTTGAGCAAAGCATCGAAGAGATCCTTGCAGGAACGCCGCTCGCAATCATGGCCATTAAACAAATGATGTTATAAGGCCTAGATGCAGGCACACTGGCCGCGGCCTTCGCTGCACACTATGACGCGCTTGCCAGCGAAGGATCTGCCGCATTTGCACAAAAACGCGAGCCACAATGGCTTGAGGGCGAATAAGGCCAATACACACATTAGGCTTAGCTGCTTGTGCTATCGGCCAGTCTCTGTGCAGATCAAAGAAATGCCGGCAAAAAAACACAAAAAAGATCCTGCGCTGCTTGAAGGCACCGCGCTGATAAAAGAAGTCAACAGGCGCATACGACTGGCTCGCAGGCATTGGGATGCACACAACAACGCTGCCACTCGACGTGAGCGCACTCGTGCATTGGAGTTGTACCAAAAACTAAGTCCCGCCGAGCGCACACGAATCCCGCAAGCACTACGTGTCTGGCTGCGGTATCGTTCTGAAAAGTACTTCGGCGAATAATAAGCACGAACCCGCTGTGCGTAGGCCTGCTCGCGCAACGACGCTGAGTTGGCCGAAGCAACGATCTCGCTGCGCCAATGGTCAACCACCATAACGTGAGGAAATGAGTCGCATGGCTCTGAAGTCGACAGTCTTTAAAGCAAGCCTCAATGTCGCTGACATGGACCGTCACATCTACGATGACTACAACCTCACCATCGCACGCCACCCTTCGGAAACCGATGAGCGAATGATGTTGCGAGTCCTAGCCTACGCACTGCATTCACACGAGCTGTTGGAATTTGGCAAAGGCATCAGCACTGAAGATGAGCCAGATCTGTGGCTACGCTCACTGAGTGGTGAGATAGATATTTGGATTGATCTGGGCACACCAACGGATCGACGCTTGCGCAAAGCATGCGGACGTTCCAAAGAGGTGCTGTTGTACTGCTACGGCGGTCGCGCGGCATCCATCTGGTGGAACAAAAACCGCGATCAGCTTGCGCGGCTGCGCAATTTGCGCATCTATGAAATTGACGAAGAGGCTACCCTAGCCCTCGCAGCCCTGGCGAGCGCTAACATGGCCTTACAATGCACGGTGCAAGACGGCGAAATCATGGTCTCAACTGCGACCGGTGAGCAAGTCCTGGTTACGCCGAGATTATTGAACTGAATGTTGTCGCGCGGCTCAGCTTGAGCCGCGATTACTAATCTCTTAGAACTGGATCCGCGTGGTTGCAGCGCCATCCACGATCAGATTCGTACCGCTGATAAAGCTTGCCGCCGGGCTTGCGAGAAAAACCACTGCGTTTGCAACCTCCTCCGGCAAGCCAAGACGCTTAAATGGACTGCGCGCGGCTGCAGCCGCATACACTTCGGGTGTTTCTCTTTTACGCACATCCCAGACGCCACCTGCAAAGTAGATCGCCCCGGGTGAGACAGTGTTGGCACGCACGCCGTTGCTACCGTGCACGGTACTCAGGGACGACATATAGCTAATTAACGCGGCTTTGTGTCCTGTGTAGGCCCGCACCTGAGTCCCGGAAACATTGATCGCAGCGGTACTCGCAATGCCGACAATTGATGCGGCATCTGAGCGTTCAAGAAACGGCATTGCCGCTTCCACTGCGCGCACCGCTCCCAACACATCCACCTCTAGTCCAAGCCGCCAATCATCGACGCTGGCTGAGCTTACCAATGCGCTTGCGTTCGGGATGAGGATATCCAAACCACCCAAGCTGGTAGCGGTATCGCTAATCCATTGTCTGAGACCAGCATCATCAGTGACATCAACCGCGCCACCAATAACGGCGCTGGCGTCGTTGGCGAGCGCCGCCACAGTTTCATCAACTTGTGCAGGGTCGCGCGCACATAGGCCGACAGCACAACCTTCAGCCACGAGTAACTCGACAATCTTGCGTCCGATGCCGCGCGTGCCGCCAGTTACAATTGCGCGTTTACCACGTAGTCCTAAATCCATTACATATCGTCCAGATAACCAGCCTAAAGCCTAAACAAGGGGCGCAACAGACAGCTTGCCAGTGACCTTATACTGGTCAATCAGCCCAGCGACAAAGCCATTCGATTTAACCGTCTCTACGTACTGCTGTAACCACGCAAAGGCCGCGTCATTGCCCTTGTTGACGCCAACCGCCTGCTGCACCGCGGCAAACTGCCCATCGAGAATGCGTGAGCCGGGCATTTCCCGCATTTGCACAACTAAGCCTGGGCGCAAGCTTGCAAGCGCGTCCAATTTATCGTCCACAAAGCGCTCGAACGCATCTTCGCCGGCGGTAACACCGATTAACTCCGCATGCTTGAGATTGTTCTCAAGCCACAAGCCGTAGGCACTGCCGGCGGAAACGGCGATACGATTGCCAGCTTTATCGACGTCCTTTATGGATTCGATAGTCGAGCCTGGAGGCACTAAATATGTTGCTTCGATCTCAACGTAGGCAGCGGTAAAATCCATCACTGCTGCACGTTGTGGCTCAGCGCCGATATTGCCGATATCCCACTCATTTTTTCCAGCCGCCGCAGCGACAGCGCTCGGATTCGAATATGGCACCAGCTTCAAGGGCACGCCCAACTGCTCAGCGATCGCCAATGCCAAGGCGGGCGACGGACCGATGGGATCACCAGACTCGGTCTTATCGACGACGAGCAGATAATTCGACATGTTAATCCCGGCACGCAACACACCGGTGGGCGCAAGTTGTGCAATAACTTCTGGTGACACATTACTCATCGTTTAGACTCCAAAGCAGGTTAATACTTGAGTGGATTAGAAGTGGCAATAATACAGTAAGCCCCGCACAAACCAGACCGCCGCTGGCCGCTGATAGCGGTCACTCAGTGTCGACGCAACACGCACTCGCGAGCATCGGCTAGTCGCCTTTCGCTAACTTGAAAAAACTACTCATATCGGGAGCAGGCGCTTTGATCTCAACCATCACCGAATCTTCGATTGCCTCTACACCGTGCGCAACATTAGCCGGATGGCGGCAGACATCGCCTGGGCCAAGCACGTACTCTTGCGCCCCTACCACCATTTTCACTTTGCCACGCACAACATAGGTAAGGGATTCATGCGTATGCACGTGCGGCGGCGCACCGACGCCAGCCGCGTAGTGGATTTCCATGAACATCATCTCGTCACCCATCATCATGGGTTTCACCAGCAGCTCGCCACCATAGACGGCGCGACCTTCGATAGATGCGACACTCACCATGGCGGTGTCAGCGTTCTTAGCTAAAATCATCATGTCCCCTATTAATCAAACACACAGATGTCTCGCATCGCGCAGCCACACTCGCTCGCGCCAAGACCTTAGATAGTTAAGCTTCATACGTACTCGGTCGGGTGCGGTGAATAGGTCTGTAATTCGGTCATCTGCTGCACCATGGCATGCAATAAATCAGCTTGGTTCGGGCTCTTGCCCCACAAGTTCTCCATTTCGTGCGGGTCGCGCTCGAGATTGTAGAGCTCGGCAAAATCAGAACCCAAGTAAGTTGAAAGACGCCATTGCTGGTTAATCAGTGTGCGTGCGCGCACTGGCCCGTCAAAGCCAAAGCTTGCCCCCTGCGTGTCCTGCTCTATCAGCAATTGCTCGCGCACACTGTGAATTGCGCCCTCGATCACACCTGATAAGTCCTGACCTTGCATGCCGTTATAGGCAGCTAATCCAGCCCGTGCAAGCACGCTACTGGAGATATCCAAGCTACTTCCTAGCGCTGAAACACTGCGCCCTGCGCTTGCCGAGCGTGGCTCATGCCATAAGAACGGCACCTTGGCGATGCCTTGATAGTGCAATGGCCCCTTGAGCATGATTGCACGATCACCCATGAAATCTCCGTGATCGCTGGTAAAAATGACGACCGTGTTGTCGGCCATACCAAGCTCATCAAGACGCGCAAGAATTTTCCCAACAGCGGCATCAACATTGCTGATCATGCCGTAGGTCAGCGCGGTAATTTCCTGCGCGTGGCGTGGTGACACCGCAAACGGCATGCGCGGATTGTCGAGGTGCGCAAGCTTGCGTGTTTGCTCATGTACATAAGCGATGGTCGGGGGCAGGTTCTTTTGCTCGAAGGACGCAGGCAGCACGATCGATGCAGGGTCGTACATGTCCCAGTACTGCCCCGGAGGGGTGTACGGATGATGCGGATCTGGAAACGAGCATTGCACAAAGAAAGGCTTGTTTGAGCTATCGCGCGCATGGTCTTCGAGATATGCCTGCGTGCGCTCGGCAACATACGCAGTCGAATACGATGACTCGGGGATCGGCGTACGGCGCGCTTGTGGCGCGCTGTAGCGCTCGTCGGCTATGACATTGGCACGATCACGTAGCGCGTCGGAGTCCGGATGACGTTGTTCAAGCCAGTCACGGTAGTGCCCTTGGACCATATCCCCGTGGCGGGTACAAAGCTCAACATGATCAAAACCATAGAACGGCCTCGACCCACCCATTCGACCTTGGCGAGTCGCATTCGGCTCACGTTCCATTTCATACTCGGGGCCAACAATTGAGCGCCGATAAGCCTCTTTGAAGGCGCGCGGCGCCAGCTCGTCTTGTAGCTCACGCTGCTCCGGCGCAACCGGTAGATCGGTATAGTTTTGCAAGTGTGATTTACCAATCAGCGCAGTCGCATAGCCGCCCGCTCGCAATACATCGACAAATGTAGTGGAGTCCCGCGCCAGCGGAATACCGTTGAAGCGCACGCCGTGACTCGAGGGCATGCGCCCGGTCATGATGCTGGCCCGGTTCGGCATGCAAATCGGGCTTGCGACGTAGAAATTCTCAAAGCGAACGCCCCGTCGCGCAATGCCATCGATGTGCGGCGTACGTACAGTGGCGTTGCCGGCACAGCCTAAATGATCGTGACGTTGCTGATCGGTGATGATGAAGAGAAAGTTTGGAGACTGCATCGATGTGTCCCGAGATTCATAAGCACGGCGGCTGGAGTAACAAACATATCGCTTGGACGCGGCTTAACTGCTAAGGCCGCAACGTTAAGTGAAACAAGCTACTTGCAACTACCGCATCCAGCAACTCCAGCACCTATGCAGAGCCGCGTAAGACAACGCCAAGTCTACGAATTGGTGCCTTCAGCCGAGCACCACTCGCGTCGACTCAGGCAAACTGCAGCGCTAAGCTTAAGCAAAACAACGCGCACACTGAGCACAACATGAATCATGGCATTGCTGAAGAACATCTGAGCTTTACTGGTAAACGTGTGCTCATCACTGGGGCCGCGGGCGGAATTGGCTCAGCGATGGCGCGAGCGTTTGCTGCGCATGGCGCCCAATTGCTGCTAGCTGACCGCAATGAACAGGGTCTTGCGAGCTTGTGCGCCGAGTTCGCTGACAGCGGCGTCGACGCGCAGTCGTACGTTTACGACCAAGCCAATAGCGACTCGATCACCGCACTAGCCGAGCGCTGCGGTGGAGTGGACGTGTTACTCAACAATGCAGGGATCTTGCGTACCGGCCCCTTAGTCGAAGCCAGTGCGAGCGACGCCCAGGAGGTATTGCAAACCAATTTGATCGGGCCAGTTTTGGTGATTATGGCGATCGCGCCTGCGATGGTGCGCAAGGGCGCCGGCGTCATTGTTAATACCGCATCGCAGCTTGCCTTTACCGGTGCGGCAACGCGCGCGTTATACGCCACCGCCAAAGCTGGCTTAGTGCAGTTCACGCGCTCGGCTGCGGCCGAGTACGGCCCGCTGGGAATTCGCGTCGTTGCACTCGCGCCGGGGCGCACACGAACTGCGCTGAACGCCCATTTGCTCGCTGATCCCACCGAACTAGCGCAAAGCCTTGCGCGCATTCCGGCAAACAGAATTGGTACGGCCGAAGAGATGGCAAGGCTCGCGCTAGTGCTGGCATCGCCGCTGGCAGAATATGTCGTTGGCGAGACTTTGATTGCCGACGGCGGTTACATCCTCGAATAGTGCGGCGGCTCGCGCATGGCCCATATCTATCCGTCGAAGGCGCGATCACTATCGCCATGTCCAGCCTCAGCTGACATGGTGTGTACAAAGGTGCTATTAGCTCGAGCAGCGCACGGGGCTACGCGTACATCCAGCTCCGGGGTATCATTCGTACGAAATATCGTTTGTTAGGTAATGCAATATGTCTGACTACAATGCCTTGAGTCCCGAAGAACAACACATCATCTTGCACAAAGGCACAGAGCGGCCGTTTGTTGGCAAATACACCGACCACTACGAAGCGGGCGGGCACTACGTATGCCGCCAATGCAATACCCCACTTTACCGTTCAGAGCACAAGTTTCAGTCCAGCTGCGGCTGGCCAGCGTTTGACGATGAAATCGCAGGCGCGGTGCGCCGTGAAACCGATGCGGATGGTTATCGCATTGAAATTGTATGCGCCAAATGTGACGGACACTTAGGCCACGTGTTCGAAGGCGAACGCCAGACCGCAAAAAATGTTCGTCATTGCGTTAACTCAGTTTCAATGACATTTGTTCCAACCGAACCGCAATAAGGCCCGGCGACTAGGTACGCGCCGCACGCGCGCGTGGTATTGCGGGTGAAGGCTTACTCTGTGACCGACACGACGATGACGACAAACCCAACAACGAAACTGCTGCTCTACGGCGTGCCATTTTCACAGCCAGTGCGCGCGGTCATGTGGTTGTTGTTACTGAAACAACACCCGTTCGAGATGATCTTGGTAAATCCGGGCTCTGCTGGCGCGAAAGGCAGCCGCAACCCAGCCTATCTGGCCAAGAACCCCAGCGGCACTATCCCTTGTATTGAAGAGCCTGAGACCGGCTTTGTGCTCGCCGAAGCGCATGCAATTATGTGCTATCTGAGTAACGTCAATGGCTGGGATGACGTCTATCCGACAAATCATCGCCAGCGTGCGCAGGTTGACTGGTATCTGAATTTTCATCATCGCAACGTGCGTGAAGCATCGGTCGGATTAGTCGCCCCGCGGATCCGCAAAGACTTGGATATTCCTGCGGCCAAACAACAAGCCGCAGTCGCCACCTTGACGGCTGCACTAGTGGCGCTTGATAGCGGCTGGCTGGCAAATACACGTTACTTGGTGGGCGATCAGCTCACACTTGCAGACCTTGCAGCTTATGTGGAGCTCGGGCAGCTGCGACCGTGCTTCACTAACGTCTTCGACTTCTCGCCATTTCCGAACGTGTGCCGGTGGTTGGACGACATGGCGAAAATTGACTGTCACGATGATGTACATGTTGTGCTGGCCGAGCTGGGTGACATCAGCGTCGAGCCGCCAGCGATGGAAACTATCAAGAGCGCGAACAAACGCGCCTTGCAAGTATTGCAACAAAAGTTAGCTACGCTTAAAGCTATTTGACCACTAGTGTTGGTCGCGCGGTCCAAGCAGCCAAGGGCTGGCGAGCTTGCCTGAACTATCAGTAGGATCTCAGGCTGGTCGTCGATCGCCCCAAGCTATGGCCGTTTCAGGCCTAGGCGCACCGCCCATTTACGCTGGCTCAGCCCAGCATTGAACTAGAACCAACTAAAGGAAAACAGATGCGCGCAGTCGGATTGATGGTACACGGCGGGCCAGAGGTACTACAGGTCGTTGATGTGCCAGAAGTAAATGCTGGTCCCGGGCAGGTGCGCGTGCGCGTGCATGCTGCCGCCGTCAATCCGACCGACACACTCGCACGCAACGGTTCGCGCGCTGAGCTGCAAAAAGCCGATCCGCCCCCGTATGTACCAGGCATGGATATCGCTGGCGTCGTTGATCAGCTTGGGGCCGGGGTTGCTACAGGCGTCAAGGTCGGCGACGCGGTGATGGCGATGGTTGTGCCCAAAGCTAGCCACGGCGCTTACCGAGAACAAATAGTATTGGCAGCGCGTGCGGTTGTGCCAGCACCGAGTGGCACTACCCACGTGCAAGCATGCACCTTGCCAATGAACGGCTTGACGGCGCAGCTGTCGCTCGACCTATTGGCACTCACGCCTGGGCAAATCTTGGCTGTCACTGGCGCTGCCGGCGCTTATGGCGGCTACGTGATCCAGCTCGCCAAGAACGCGGGGCTCACGGTCATCGCGGACGCCGCAGATTCCGACCGCGACCTCGTGACGTCACTGGGAGCGGATATCATTGTGCAGCGCGGCGACGATGTCGCCGAGCGCATCCTTGAACACTTCCCGAACGGCGTGGATGGGCTCGCTGACGGCGCGGTGCTCAATCAACTAGCCATCCGCGCGGTCAAAGCGGGCGGCGCAATGACTGCGGTTCGCGGTTACGAGGGCACCGCCGAGCGCGGGATTCGGTTTTCGCAGACCTGGGTGCGCAGCTACGATAGTGAATTCGAAAAACTCGACCATCTACGCCAACTAGCTGAGGCAGGCCACATTACCTTGCGGGTTGCGCAAAGCTACGCGCCCGAGAATGCCAGCGACGCACACGCACGTCTCGAGGCTGGTGGCACACGCGGGCGGCTAGTGATCACATTCTAAGCTAGACGCGGCGCGGCGCTAAGGCATGTGAACTCAACTTCACGCCCCATGCTAACAACGACGCGTAGGATCATAGTCCTACGCGTCTATCGTGTTTGCAGCAATTGGCGAATTGCCCTGCGTGCTGCAGTGAAACCACGCAGAGAAAAGCGCACCCCACCCTTACCGCCAGCGTAACTAATGCGCAGCGTATTAGCGGACTTCATCAGACTAATGATGCGAGCGTTCATCGCCGCATCAGAAATGTGAAAAGTCTCAGCAACATTAGGCGTAGCAACCGTACCCTCGGCCCATTGGTCATCGCGCAACAACACAGGCTGCGAGTCGAGCATCAGCGTTATCGGCCCCGGCGCAGGATGAGGCATCGTGCGCACGAACACTTCGATGACATCAGCGCCTGCTTGAGTGCCGACCACCGACAAGCTCGCATCGCCGAAAAATGTGTCGCTCCCTGGCGGTACGCGATATTGGACGCTTCGGCAAAGTCCGTGCCCGGCTTTAGCGCATACATTCAGAAAATGGCCGTGGTATGACCGCAGTTCGCCAAATTTATGCAGGAACCATTCGCCCGCAAACGCATTGCCGCTAGCGCCCGCGAGTAAACTTATTAGGAAAGCCGATTTGGCCAATGAGACAATCTGATTCATAAAGTGTTTCGAGCCCGAGGTGCTGACGTAAGTGCGCAGATCTATGATGATAGTCCAATGCCTCAGTGTGCGAGGCAGTGAAATGTCTCTTAAGCATAACTACGCAAACCTTGGTGCGCTGCGGGTCAATCACGGCTACCCGCAAGGTCCAACGCGATGAGGTCTGACTCAATGAAAATTGTTATTTGTGGCGCCGGCGTGATCGGAGCGGCAATTGCTTACGCCCTGAGCCAGCGCGGACTCCAGGCGACGATCATTGAGGCGAGCGCGCCGGCTTGCGCCGCATCGGGGAAATCAGGCGGTTTTCTAGCGCTCGACTGGTGTGATGGCTCAGCAATGTCGCAACTCGCGCGACGCAGTTTTGATCTGCACACCACGCTCGGACAGCAATTTGGTGAGCAGACCGGTTATCGGCGAGTTGATACCTTGTCCATCATCGCAACCGAAGCCCCGCATGACTTAAGTGCCTACGCAAAGATCGCCGCACCACCCTGGCTTAACGGACGCTGCGCGGTAAACAGTCAGCTTGGCAACGCTGACACCACTGCTCAGGTGCACCCTGAACTGTTCACTACAACCTTGTTAAACCAGGCCTTGGCGAAGGGTTGCGAATTGATTCATGGGCGCGTCAACGGCATCGTTCGTGACGCCAACAAAGTGCGTGGCGTGATGCTTGATGACGCCACCTTCGATGCGGACGTGGTTGTGATTGCGCTGGGTCCGTGGTCCGCGCTCGCTTGTGACTGGTTACCTGTCCCTAAGGTCATGGGCCAAAAAGGCGCGAGTATCGTGCTGCAAGCGCAAACGCCCATCGCTGCGCACGCGGTATTTGGGCAATACATCAATGCTGCCGGCGTCGAGTTCGGCCCGGAGATTTTTCCTCGCCCTGATGGACAGGTGTATATGTGCGGTGTTGCCGAGCATGCGCCACTGCCAATTGACGGCGCTAGCGTGGAGCCAAGTGATGATGCGATAGCTACGCTGTTGGCGATCGCCAAGACCGTGTCGCGCGAACTCGCGGAGGCAACGTTACTACGCGCTCAAGCCTGTTACCGTCCGATCGTCGCCGATGCATTGCCGCTGATGGGTGCGGTACCCGACGTAGCGGGGGCCTATATTGCAAGCGCGCACAACTGTTGGGGTATTCTGAACGCGCCGGCCTCGGGTGAGGCAATGGCTGAACTCATTGTGACCGGCGCCACAACACACGTTGACCTAAGACCGTTTAGTGTCGCTCGGCCATTGTGATAAGCACACCAAGACGGGCGTAGTGCTTGGCATGCACTATAGAACTACGCTTGCCGTGCAACACCTTGAAGTCAGCGAAACTAAGCCGCTGGCTCTGGTGGATACTGCAGCAACAACACGCGAGCCCCATCGGCACCGGCGACCACAGTTGGTGGTGCTTCATCTGCAGCCGTGTGAATCAAAGAATGTGTTTCATACACAACCTGGGCGTACGCAATTGAGCCGGCCAAGACAAGCATGTATGCGCCGGCGCCAGCCACATCAAAACCCACTTCACATGTGCGACCCGGGCCAACATCAAAACGTCGCACACCCAGACCGTCCGCTTCGACAGGCACGATATCAGTGAGATCCAAAGCGACGCCTTTGAGTGTTTGCACACTTGGCACGTCGACGTTGGTAGCCATGCGGTGTACACGCTTTACCTTGCGTAACTTAGCGCGATTCTCAGGCATGATTTTAGCGCCGGAATCCCAATTATTGCGCAAGGTAAAATAGTGTACGCCCTGCTCCGCGGCAACTATGGGTCGATACGGTGTGTGCGCTCCGGCGTAATGCACCAGTAGCCCTGAAAGCGCTTGTTTGCCGAATGCGCCAGTTCCATGGACAACCACTTGGAATTGATTTGTGTCGTGAAAATGCGGTGCCACAGTACTATCGGCGGGTTGCTCGACCAGGTAGGCCTGCGCCATAGACATCTTGTCGGGGTCCACGACCCCGACACCGCGTGGTTCCGAGCCCATATACAAACGGCTGTAAAACGGTTGGGCGATCACGTCTTTGAAGGTATTACCGCGACGCTGTGCATAAGCTTGCTGTGCCGAAACGGCGATAGGCATGTTATGCCGCCTCCTATCAAACAATTTTCAAACAAAGAGACCATCGCACCGAGGCCCACCAAGCCTCAGTCAAATTAGCCAACCCAAGCACCAACAGCGCGTGCCTGGGCATCTACGCAAGAGCTTAACCCAAAGCGTATCGGTTTGGGTCAGAGCTGCATTAAGCCGTCGCTCAATTGCGCTGGCATTGCCAAAATGGCCTCTATAAACGGTGACACGCCATAGAATACTGCAGCTGATCTGCAGCCCGCGCATGTCACCAGCAAACAATTCAACCAGAGAGAACACATCTTTGAAACCAGTATGTTTAGTCATCGGTGCGGGAGCTGGAATAGGCGGAAACGTTGGCAAACGATTTGCGCTCGCCGGCTATCATGCGGTCTTGTGCCGTCGTAGTGACCAGCAAGGCCTCGACAAGTTGGTTGACGATATCCATCGTGATGGCGGCGATGCCACAGGTTTTCTACTGAACGCAGTGAAGCCGGATAGCATTGAAGAGCGGGTTACGGCGGTCGAGCGCGACATTGGACCGATAGAGATCGTAGTATTCAATTTGGGCGCCCAAATTGGCGACCGAGCGCTGGCAGATACTAGCTACAAAGCGTTTGAGATGGGTTGGCGTCTGGCAACATTCAGTCTCTTTAGGCTCGCGTCAGCAGTTTGTCCACTGATGGCCCAGCGTTCCAAAGGCACCATCCTGGTCACTTCTGCAACTGCTGCAGTTCGGGGCAATGCCGGCCAGCACTCGCATGCGGCAGCAATGGCCGGGCGCAGAATGCTGTGCCAAAGCCTAAACGCTGAGTTCGCAGCTAAAGGCATTCATGTGGCACATATTATTGTCGATGGCGCGGTTGATGCGCCCGACACACTCGGCAAGATGTTGGGGCCAGAAAAATTCCAAGCGCTGCGCGAAGCACGCGGCTTGGCACAAGATGGACTTATCTTGCCGCAGGCAGTTGCTGACACCTATTTCCACTTAGCACAACAACATCGCTCTGCTTGGACTCACGAAATTGATATCCGCGCCTATTCCGATCTGCCGTGGTGGAACAATTGAACACGCAGCCTCTGCATGCGCAATTCGGCGTCGAGATCCTCGGGGTCAATCTGCGCGACCTCAGCGATCAGCAACTTGCGCAGATTGACGCGCTGTGGGTAGAGCATCCAGTGCTGTTGATTCGCGATCAGTTGCTCGACGAAGCCGACCAAATCGCGTTTAGCCAGCGCCTCGGACCCACTAATATCCATGTGCGCACCGACATTCGCTCGCGGGATAATCCGGAAGTTGTGTTGGTTTCGAATTTGCGCCTGGAATCGGGGCAGCACATTGGCGCACTGGCAAGCGGCGAGGCCGCGTGGCACACAGATAGTTGCTACAAACCCAAACCCGACACCGGCTCTATCCTCTACGCGCTGGAGGTACCAGCACACGGTGGCAAAACCTCATGGGCAAACACGCAACTCGCATACGCAGCATTGACGGATCGCGAGCGGCGCCAGGTTGACGGACTGCGTGGCGAATTCGCGTACCAAATTTACGCTGTAGATATATCGAACGACATTCGCACAAAGACCCCGGACGTTGTGCATCCAATGGTATTGACCCAACCCGGTAGTGGACGGCGCGGCTTGTATTTAGACCCTTTGCAGACCTATGGCATCGAAGGCATGGATGCAAACGAGTCAAAAACATTGATCGCCAAGTTAAGTAAGCACATGACCCGGCCTGAGTTTGTGTACCAGCATCAGTGGCGTCGTGGCGATGTCGTGATGTGGGACAACTGCCGGGTACTGCATCAGCGCGAGCCGTTTGACCCTGATGTTCCGCGGCTGCTGAAGCGCACCACCATTTTTCTACCAGCAGAACGCTATCCGCTGCCGTTCTAGGTCAAGCGCGATGGAGCGAAGCTCGCACAGATAGACAGACTAACGAATAGCTGGGAAAATATTTCATCAACTAACAACTGGCGCTGGCGCGAAGTCCGCGGCGGGGATAGGCTTGGCATCGCCTGACAGCGTGACCCGATGCATAACCCTTCGAATCGTCGAGTTGTCGAACGCTTCCACCGAGTGCATTGTGCAACGGTTGTCCCACATGACGATGTCATGATTATCCCAACAGTGACGATAAACACACTCCGGCGCGCTCGCGTGAGCGATCAATTCGTCTAGCAGTGCACGACCCTTCGAGTCTTTCATAGCTTCAATTCGCACCATCGTATGTGGAGACAGAAACAACGATCGGCGACCAGTAAGGGGATGAACGCGCACTAGTGGATGGCGTACTGGCGGCAGCACATCGTAGCTACCCTTGTCCTTAGAATTCGCCAAGCCAGGTGCCAAGCTCAAGATGTAGTCATGATCATGTACAACCCACAGGCGCTCGATACGCCTTTGCATGCTGGCATCAAGGCTATCGTAAGCAGCATACATATTCGCGAACAGGGTATTGCCACCCGTCCTGGTCGTTTCGATGCCATGCAATATCGAGCCAGTGCTTGGCACCTGTCGAAACGAACTATCTGTATGCCAACGCCACGACTGACTCAGATATTGCCAAGAGCTGTCTTGCGAAGGGATGATCTTGTCGTTCTCATCAACATTGGAAACGCGATAAATTTCAACATTCTTCGATGAGCGATGAGAAAGCGATGGATGCACTTCGAGCGCGCCAAAATTACGCGCAAACTTGATATGCGCCTCGTCTGATATCGCTTGTTGCGGAAATACCAGTACTAGCTTGCGCATCCACAGGTCGTGCAGTTGTTGTATGGTTTGCGCTGATAAAGGTGCACTCAGATCAACACCAGAAACGCGCGCGCCAATTAGAGGATGACAATCTTCTTCGACCAATAGCATCACGCAGCCTTCAGTGAACAGATCGCCAATGCCTGTGGGCTGACTCATGACGATCTCACAAATAATCTTATTCTATGAATATCTCGGCGCTTTAGAAAGCACGCACTCGCGCCCACTTGCACAGACGCGCGCGCAAGATAGCCCACACAGAAGCGGCCAACCCAAAGAATTCGCGCTAAATTCAAGCCTGCAGTTACGACCCTGCCAAGGCTTGGCGCAGCTGTTCCAGTTGTACGTCACGCCGATACTGCGAGCGATCATTGGCCTGCACTAAGCTTCGAAAAGACCGTGATGCTTCCTCTACCCGCCCAACACCCAGCAAGGCGTGAACCAACTCGAAGCGCGGATGCAAAAATAAGGGGTCAATTTCAATCGAGCGCTGTAACTCCGTAATAGCTTCTTCGGCACGGCTTTGAGCAAGCAAAGTCTGCCCTAAAAAATGGTGATGCACGCTCAAATCTGAGCCGGCACGGGCCGCCATTACCGTTCGCAACCACGACTCCATCGGCGTAACCAGAATCCGACACTGAGATTTCAGACAAGCTGCAATTGTGCGCAATGTTCCGTCCGTGAGCACTGTCTTACGTGGCGAATCTAAAGTCTCTAGGGTCCGCTGAATAGCAGCCGGCCCCAGGCTTTGACCAATATAGGCCGCATTCAAATGCTGCATCAGTTGGTAGCCAGGTTCACGCGGGTCCAGTTCGATCGCGCGTTCGAGCGCCTCAATACTCGCAACAAAATGCTTCTGTTGGAACAGTGACGCCGCATGCTGCACGTGCGCGCGCGCCGAGCGTGGGTGATAAATGACTTCAATGGCACTCAGTGAATGCAAGTCAGCCCAACCTGCTGCCCGAGTGGCAGTGCTCAATCCCAATGCCAGCGCCAGCGTGCACACGACAACTGACAATAATCGTAATGGACGCAGGCGGGTCAGCAACTCTATCCCGTAGCCCACCACCAACAGTGGTCCTATTGATGCGACGTAGTTACGGTGCTCGTGCACAAGCTCCAGAGCCAACACTGTCGATTCCAGAGAATGCGCAACAAAAAACCACGCAATGCCCAAGGTAAGCACAGGATGTCGGCGACGTGCTGCGACGGCGACGACTAACAACACAATGATGAGCGCAAACGCAAGAATCGTCGTACTAGGAGAGATTAAAGATTGCGAGACAATAATGTCGTCGTGATACAACCCGAAGCCACTAATTCGAGGCACCAGAATCAGAAATAAGTACATCACCAAAACACGCGCTTCGGTCAACACACGCTCGGTCAGCGTGAAGCTTCGATATACATAGCCTGCTTGCGCAAAATCCAAAACGAGGTAGGCCGCAATTGCCACAAGCACAAGCAACACAGCCCAAAATAGAGTTCGTACCTTAGAGCTAGCGCTGCCCCACCAACGCTGTAACTTCGGATGCTGAAATAAGAGCCACTCGAGCAGTAAGGCAAACACCGGCACAAGAATTGCGTTCTCTTTGCTAAACAGAGCAATCGCCATCGACACCATCGTAGCGAAAAAGAGCAACGCCGCGCGCTTCATTCGCGCGTCAATCATGGCGCTCCGAGCACACATATAGCAGTACAAGGCAAGCAAGGAAAAAAGACCGGAAAGTCCTGCCATACGCTGTACAACGTATAGAACCGTAGTCAGCTGAATCGGATGAATAGCCCACCAAAGTGCTACCGCGCCAGCCAGCAAGGTCACACGCGACACTGCCAGCGCGCCATTCCATTCATTGTCACGGTGCACGGCGAAGGCTCGAAATAACACTAGTCGAATGAGTGCAAAAACAATCAGCGCTGTACACACGTGCACAGCCAGGTTCGTGACTTTAAACGGCAACGCGCGGTCAACGGTTTCGGCGAAATAATAATTGAGCGCGAAACTAAGCATCGCAACTGGGCGGCGCAGCGCTCCAGACTCCATCGAAAATGCACTTGCCATCAGGCTTTGAACATCCAGCGACGATATTTTTATGAATTCGTTGCCAACGATGTTGGGGTAATCATCAAATAGAAACGGGCCATCCAAGCCTGGCAAATAGACCAAAACAGGGCACACCAGTAGTGCGAATAGAAACAAACGCCGAGCGATCACATCGCTTGCGGGGTTCACGGTGCAGCGCGCCTTAAGCAACCCATCGTGTTAACCATGGGCATGACTTCAACATTGGTCCGCTGAGGGTCGTGAGAATCGAGCAATGTGCCGTCGCTTAACATACGCTCCCAGTATTCGTGCCAGCATCCTGTGAACGGTTGGTATTTTCGCCACAACCCGATAGCACCAAGCATAACCACGCTGGCGATACCGCGTGCCATTTTTTCCCAACCAAACACCAGCTGACTCAATGGCACTACAATCCAATGCAAGGAACGCTTTTCGACGAAGGTCCCTATACGCACCGGTGGTGGCCAGCACCCGCGTCTGGATACAGATCCCGATACGGCTGCATATTGTGGCAGCCGGGCCAGAAATACCTACGCGCTAAGACATTCTCCGCATGCAGCGCGCTGACCAGATCGTCGCGCGTAAGCCCACAGCCCGGCTGTAGTTCCAGCACCATATATTGGTAGTTGTGTTTTTCCTGTTGATCGAAAGAAATCATGCGCAATCCTTCGATCGGATGTAGGTACTAGCAATAAGCGTGGTAATTCTTTAGGTTCGCAGCGATGACCGCGTTAACATTTTGTAGGTTGGTCAAGCCCATGGCAGCGCACACCTCCACCATCTTGCCATTCGTGCCTGGGTGAATAACGTGATCGTAGTCGACAAACCCGAAATTGCGCATCAATCGGATTTTTTCCGCCAAAGCGTGATCGTTGGTCACCACGGCGCCGCCTTCGAGCGTATTAAAGAACTTTGTCGCGTGAAAACTCAAGACTTCGCAAGCCCCCAGATTGCTACCATCTGACCACCCGAGCTACAGCCGAATGCGTGCGCCGCGTCATACATCAAAGCGAGATTATGTTCGCTGGCGATTGCTTGCAGGTCTGTGTGGGGCGCACCACGGCCCCACAAATGGACCCCAAGGATACCGCTGGTCGCGGGGGTAATTGCGCAGCGCACGGAATCAGGATCCAGGTTGTGTGTGTGCGGATCGATGTCGGCAAAAACTGGCGTGATTCCTTGCCAATGCAAGGCATGCGCAGTGGCCACAAATGTATAAGATGGAATGATGACTTCGCCAGTGAGCTCCAAGGCGCGAATCGCAATTTCCAAGGCGATGGTCCCGTTACACATCGCAATGCAATGTTCGACACCGAGATATGCGGCGATCTGACGTTCGAATTCCTGCACCACCGGGCCGTTATTACTCAGCCATTGACGCTCGAGAATCTGCGCCACGCGCGCCATAAAGTCGCCGTGGTCGCCGATATTCGGCCGCCCCACGTGCAGAGCCTCCGGAAAGTAGGGAACATGGCTTGCGGCGCTGTTGCTGTCTTCTATATCCGTGGGCATCTTTTGTACGTATCAATAGCGCATGACGCCGCCAGCTTGGGCGACGTGCCGAGACCAATACGATTATGATAGCGCATGCTGAAAAATTCGAATTATGCTTGTGGCGTGACTCAACAAGCGCACAGGTGCGCACTGAGCCAAGCTTGTAGGCAGCACGCTCGACCAAGCTTCAGCACATTCGACAGACCCTCGGATTAATCCATGAAAACGGTTAAGAGAATCATCCGGGCGATTCTACGGCGCGTACATTTTGTCTCGCTTAACGTATGGATACCGATAAGACGCACTTGGACCAAGGAACCCAAGCGCTTTTGTATCGCCTGTGGACGCAATGTACCGCGCTTCTTACCCTACAGGGGTGGCACAACACCTGGTTTTATTGACGCGGTCGCGGTAGTCGGGAGCGACGTGCAAAACTTCTCTTGTCCGCGCTGCTGGTCGCATGACCGGGAACGCCATTTGCTGCTGTTCTTTGAAGCCTTCGAGCTTCGCCCCAAAGTGACCCACAAACGGGTGCTGCATTTTGCGCCGGAACACAGTATTCGGAAACTCGTCGAGTCATGTGGGCCAAGCGAGTAGATACGCGCGGACTTGTTGCCGGTGGAACCCGAGGTACAGCGTCTCGACATATGCGAACTTCCGTTCGAGGATGGCGCTTTTGGGTTGCTCATTGTCGATCACGTGCTGGAACACGTCGCGGATGATAGACGCGCGCTGTGCGAGATTGCACGCGTATTGGAGCCCGGTGGCATAGCGATACTGCAAACACCATTCGCCAGTCGACTTAGCGCCACTTTAGAGTTACCGCAGCTCGATGATCCGGCCATACGCCTGCAGTTATATGGCCAGGAAGATCACCTACGCTTGTACGGCAGTGACATCTTTGAGCGCTTCAGTATCGGCGGCTTGGTAGCGATAAACGCATCACACGACAATTTACTACCTGAGTGCGATGCCGGTAAGTTTGGGG
>Ga0055584_100002171_pt1 | contig 19415 bp, 19 predicted proteins | sample OSDHelmetaG_FD_58716 | JGI IMG/M metagenome (GOLD analysis project Ga0055584, IMG submission 58716) | Pelagic marine sediment microbial communities from the LTER site Helgoland, North Sea, for post-phytoplankton bloom and carbon turnover... | ecosystem: Environmental > Aquatic > Marine >... | reverse complement strand
GATGAAGAAAGAGATAATACTTTTGGATATGGGATTATCATTAAAACCGGATTATCTTTTGATTTTGCTAAAAATTCTTTTCAATTATTATTTTCTTATAATTACAACTTTGATAATTTAATTGATGTTATCTCAAAAAGTTCTACCATTCCTGACATATCTAATTTTAATACCATTTCAATATCTTTTGTATATTTATTTAATTTTATAAAAAATGAATAGCTATAAATTTTTAAAATATTTTTTAACTCTATCCATCCCATTTCTTGCATACTTGTCATTTAATGGAAATGGTATTATTACATATGCTCCTATCATAGAGGCATTTTTTTTAATACCTATACTTGAATTTATTATGAAACCTGATAGTACTAATCTTTCTGATGCAGAAGAAGAAATGACTAAAAACGATAAATTTTATGATATTATTTTATATCTCTTTGTCCCAATAATTTTTTTTCTTATTTGGGAATTTTTGATTTCAATGAGAGAGAGTATATCCACATCTGATAAAGTAGGTAGAATATTATCAATGGGTTTAATTTGTGGTGGATTTGGAATAAATATAGCACATGAGTTAGGTCATAGAAGTAATAAAGTCGAACAATTTTTATCAAAGATATTATTACTACCATCTCTTTACATGCATTTTTTTATTGAACATAACAGAGGTCACCATAAAAGAGTTTCTACTAAAGAAGATCCTTCTTCAGCAAGATTTGGCGAGAATATTTTTTCCTTTTGGTTTAGAGCTGTAATTACCGGATACCTTTCAGCTTGGAAATTAGAAAAAGTAAAACTTCAGAGAAATGGTGAAAGCTTTTTTAGTTTATCTAATGAGATGATTATTTTCCAAATAGTTCAGTTTATTTTCATTTATATGATTTTTTATTTTTTTGGTTTATCCATTATGGTTTATTTTATTATTTGCTCAGTTATAGGTTTTCTTATATTAGAAACTGTAAATTATATTGAGCATTATGGTCTTGAAAGGACAATAAATAAAAATGGAAAATATGAGAGAGTAAAACCTTTTCATTCCTGGAACTCTAATCATCCAATTGGTAGAATAATGTTATTTGAGTTATCTAGACATTCTGATCATCACTTTAATGCTTCAAGAAAGTATCAAATATTAAAAAATCATGATAATTCTCCAGAAATGCCTACGGGTTATCCAGGAATGATGATACTTGCTTTATTTCCTCCTTTGTGGTTTTATGTGATGAATAATAAAATAAAAAGTATTAAATGACTTTGTAAATTAAATATCTAATATCTATCTTAGAATTATGTTAAATATAAAAAAATGGTGGCAAATTATATACCTCTATTAAGCGGTTAGCTATCTGTTTTTTTTCAAAATAAAACCCAAGCAAACTGCTTGGGTTTTTTTATTATGACGATAAAAACAAATTATTTAAAGATAATTTCAGATATACATACTCCAGTTGGAGTATACCTTAAGCTTAGAGATTTATACTCTAAAGTTTTTCTTTTGGAAAGCTCTGATTATAAGGGTTCAGAAAATAGTTTGTCATATATATGTTTTGACTCAAAAGCTCAAATCTCAATTCATAATGATATAGTATCTATTATTTTTGATAACAAGGAAGTAAAGAATAAAATAGAAAATGATAAAGGGGTATCATACTATTTAAACACCTTCATTAATAAATTTAAAGTCGATAAGAATGAATTTGATTACCCATCCAATGGTTTGTTTGGTTACACATCTTATGACTCTGTCAAGTATTTTGATAATATCTCAATCTCAAATCCAAAAGAGATTAATATCCCTGAGATATTGTATGATGCTTTTAAATATGTCATTGTTTTTAATCATTATAATAACGAGCTAATAATTTTTGAACATCTCTACAGCTATGATGATATTTCAGAAATAGAAAAAATTAAGAATATAGTATCTGGAAAACCAGTAAATCCATTCTCATTTAAAATAAATAATGATGAGAGAACAAATTTATCAGATACAAATTTTAAAAAATTAGTTGATAAGGGTATAAATCACTGTCAGCTAGGAGATGTTTTTCAAATAGTATTATCTAAAAGATTTTATCAGGACTTTAAAGGAGATGAATTTCAAGTATATAGAGCTCTTAGATCTATAAATCCATCCCCATATCTATTTTATTTTGATTATGGGAGTTTTAAAATTTTTGGCAGTTCTCCTGAAGCTCAAATTGTTATAAAAAATGATAAAGCTACGATATATCCTATAGCAGGAACATTTAAAAGAACAGGTGATTATGAGTTTGATAAGAAAGAAGCAGAAAAATTATCTAATGATATAAAAGAAAATTCTGAGCATGTAATGTTAGTAGATTTAGCTAGGAATGATTTGAGTAAAATATCAAAAAATGTTGAAGTTGAAAGATTTAAAGACATTCAGTTTTATTCTCATGTTATTCATCTAGTTTCTAAAGTATCCGGTAATATTTCATCAGATAAAAAAATAGATTTAATATCTGGAACTTTTCCTGCAGGGACTTTATCGGGTGCCCCCAAACATAAAGCAATGCAGCTTATTGAAGATTATGAAAATTTAAGTAGAGAATTTTATGGAGGGGCTATTGGATTTATGGGATTCAATGGTGACTTTAATCATGCTATAATTATAAGATCATTTTTAAGTAAAAACAGAAGGTTATTCTACCAAGCTGGTGCTGGTATTGTTTTTAAGTCAAATCGAGACAGTGAAAACCAAGAAGTTTACAATAAAATAGAGGCTTTAAGAAAAGCTATTCAAATTGCAGAAAAGATATGAGGATTTTAGTTTTAGATAATTATGATAGTTTCACTTATAATATTGTACATATTTTAAGAGAGTTGGATGATTTAGACATATCAGTAATAAAAAATAATATAATTAATATTAATGAAGTTCAGTCCTTTGATAAAATTATATTATCTCCGGGGCCATCTCTACCTAAAGATGCAGGAAAAATGAATGAGATAATTTCAAAATATTATGATTCTAAATCAATACTTGGTATATGTCTAGGTCATCAAGCTATTGCAGAAAACTTTGGAGGTAAATTATATAATATGAAAGAGCCTCTACATGGGGTTCAAACTGATATTTATTTAGACGATGATTACATATTTAAGGGTATCGAATCTGAAATTAAAGCTTGTAGATATCATTCTTGGTCAGTAGATAACAAATTCTTTCCAGAGGAGTTAAAAATTATTGCTAAGGACAGTGATGGAGTTATAATGGCTTTATCACATAAAAGGTACGATTTAAGAGGTATACAATTTCACCCTGAATCAATTCAGACAAAATTTGGTTTTAATATGTTACAAAACTTTATAACTAATTAATATGAAAAATTTATTGAAAGATTTATACAACCATAAGATAATGAGTAAAGAAGAGGCAAAGAATGCTTTAATATCATTGACAGATGGAAGCGCTAATAGTTCTCAGATATCTTCATTTCTTACAATTTTTTTAATGAGAGGTATAACTTCTGAGGAACTGGATGGATTTAGGGAGGCAATGATTGAATTATCTCTTGAAATAGATATTGATGGTGAGGAATTGATTGATTTATGTGGAACTGGAGGTGATAGTAAAGACACATTTAATATCTCTACAATTTCATCTTTTGTGGTAGCGGGTGCTGGTATAAAAGTATCTAAACATGGCAACTATGGTGTTTCTTCATCATGTGGCTCTTCGAATATAATATCTCACTTAGGACACAATTTTTCAAATGAAGTTGATTCTTTAAAATCTAGTCTTGATAAATCAAATATATGTTTTTTACATGCCCCATTATTTCATCCATCTTTAAAAAATATTTCTCCAATAAGAAGTGAATTAGGTGTAAAAACATTTTTTAATATGCTTGGACCTATGGTAAATCCTATTCAACCACAGAGTCAATTAGTTGGAGTTTTTAATTCTAATATTTTTAGACTGTACTCTCATATTTATAGTAAAACAGATAAAAGCTATTGTATTGTTCATAGTATCGATGGTTATGATGAAGTTTCTTTGACTGGAGCTTTTAAATTATTTTCTAACAATCACGATATAATGTTAGAACCTAAAGATTTAGATTTTAACTTAATTAATTCTGATAAACTAACTGGAGGTAAAAATATAGAGGAGTCATCTGAAATCTTTTTAAATATTTTAAAAAATAATGGTACTAGAGAACAAGTGGATGCTGTTCTAGCTAACTCAGGGTTAGCAATTTACTGTGCAAAAAAACTTCATTCAATAAAAGAGGGTATAGAAATTGCTAGAGAATCATTAGAGTCGGGAAAGGCATATAATTGTTTAAAGCTTTTTATTGAAAACAAATGAGTATTTTAAAAGAAATTGTAATAAATAAAAGAAAGGAGATTGATTATTCTAAACAGAATAATCCAATATCTAAAATTGAAAAATCTGAATATTTCAATAGAAAAGTTTTATCGCTTAAAAAATTTTTAAATGAAAAGTCAGGTGTAATTTCAGAATTTAAGAGAAAATCTCCCTCTAAACCAAATATCAATTTAGATGCGGATGTATTACCAATAACTAGAGGATATGAGCTTTCTAATTCAAGTGGATTATCTATTTTAACAGATTCAAAATATTTTGGAGGATCAAATAATGATATTACATCAGTTAGAAGTCAGATAAACATTCCTATACTAAGAAAAGATTTTATTTTAGATGAATATCAAATTATTGAGTCTAAATCTTTAGGTGCCGATATTATACTATTAATTGCAGCTTGTTTATCAGAGGAAGAGATTAAGAATTTATCGAAGTTTGCAAAGTCTTTTGACCTTCAAGTAATTTTAGAGGTGCATTCTGAAGAAGAATTATCCTGTCTATGTGATTCTATAGATGTCGTTGGTGTGAATAACAGAAATTTAAAAAAGTTTGAAACAGATATTAACAATTCAGTAAATCTAGCAAGTAAGATTCCTTCGACTTTCTTAAAAATATCAGAGAGTGGAATATCAAATTCTAACGAAATTTTTCTTCTAAAAGAACATGGATACGATGGCTTTTTAATTGGTGAAAATTTTATGAGAAATGATGACCCAGTATCTGCATGTAATGACCTTATAAAAGAATTATGATAAATGACTATATGATTAAAGTTTGTGGAATAACTGATGAGCAAAACTTTTCTGAGTTAAAAAAATATCCAATAGATTACTTTGGGTTTATTTTTTACGATAAGTCACCGAGATATATTTTAAATAACCCAGATCATAATTTTATTAAAAACATAAATAATAAAGTTGCAGTTTTTGTAAATGAGGAAATTGATAAAGTTTTAAGTGTTTTAGAAACCTATAAGTTCTCCCATGTTCAGTTACACGGAAATGAGGGTAGTGATTATTGTATAAAACTTAAAAAGAAAGGAATTAAAATAATTAAGTCCTATTTAATTAGGACACAAGAAGATTTTAAAAGTATTAAAATGGAAAAAGAATCAGCTGATTATTTTCTATTTGATTATAAAAGTGATAATCACGGAGGATCTGGAAAATCCTTTGACTGGAAAATTCTTAATAATAAACTTTATGATAAACCTTTTTTTTTAAGTGGGGGTTTATCTTTAGATAATATGAATAATATTAAAATGATTGATGATAATAAAATGCTTTATGGCCTAGATTTAAATAGTAAATTTGAAATATCTCCTGGCCTAAAAGATGTTAAAAAAATTAGTAAATTATTTAATTTGAATTTATGAAATATAATGTAAGTAATAGTGGTTTCTATGGTGATTTTGGAGGAGCATACATACCTGAAATGTTATTTTCAAATATAGATGAACTTAAAAAAAATTATCTTAACATAGTTGAAAAAGATTCTTTCACTAAAAAGTTTAATTTTTATCTAAAAACATATGTTGGTAGGCCAACACCATTGTATTATGCTAATAGATTATCTGAAAAATATGGATCAAAAATCTATTTAAAAAGAGAGGATTTGTGTCATACTGGTGCACATAAAATAAATAATACAATAGGGCAAATTCTATTAGCTAGAGAACTAAAAAAAACAAAGATAATTGCAGAAACAGGAGCTGGCCAACATGGTGTTGCGACAGCTACAGTATGTGCCCTTATGGGAATGGAATGCGTAATTTATATGGGGGAAGTTGATATCGAAAGACAAAGACCAAATGTAGAAAGAATGAAAATATTAGGTGCTGATGTTAGACCTGCTTCCTCAGGTAGTAAAACTTTAAAAGATGCTACTAACGAGGCAATGAGGCACTGGATAAATAATCCAGATGACACACATTATATTATAGGATCAGTAGTTGGACCACATCCATATCCAGATATGGTTGCTAGATTTCAGTCTATTATATCTGAAGAGTTATTAGGTCAACTAAAAAAAGTTGAGGGGAGGGATTATCCTGACTATATAATTGCATGTGTAGGTGGGGGAAGTAATGCAGCAGGTATCTTCTATCATTATCTTGACAATCATAAAGTAAACTTAGTTGGGGTAGAAGCAGCTGGTCTAGGAGTATCTACAAATAAATCTGCTGCAACTACAAAACTTGGGAAAAAGGGTGTTTTGCATGGTAGTAAAACATTATTGATGCAAGATGAAAATGGACAAGTAACTGAGCCTTATTCTATCTCAGCAGGACTTGATTACCCTGGAATTGGACCTTTACATGCACATTTATTTGACTCTAATAGAGGTATGTATATTAATGTAGAAGATGATGAGGCTATGAATGCTGGAATAGAACTTAGTAGATTAGAAGGGATTATTCCTGCTATTGAAACAGCTCATGCATTTTCAGTCTTTGATAAATTAGATATGAAGGGAAAAGTTGTTGTTATTAATTTATCAGGTAGGGGAGATAAAGATCTTGAAACTTATATTAAATGGGGTAAATATTAACATGAATAGGATAAATAAATTATTTAAAAAAAAAAGAGGTGAAATATTAAGTATTTATTTTACTGCAGGTTATCCCTCTCTAAATGATACTACAGAAATTATAAAAACTCTTGACGAGTGTGGTGTTGATTTAATAGAGGTTGGTATGCCATTTTCAGATCCTATTGCTGATGGTCCAGTAATACAAGATTCATCAAATGTGGCTATAGATAATGGGATGAATTTAAATTTATTATTTGAGCAATTAACAGATATTAGAAAAATAACTGATATTCCTATTGTTCTAATGGGTTATGTCAACCCTGTATACCAGTTTGGTTATGACAACTTCATTAAAAAAATCTTAGAATGTGATTTAGATGGTCTTATTTTACCAGATCTTCCTTTAGATGATTATAAGGATAAATTTCAACAAATTTTTGATAAGGAAAATATATCGTTTATTTCTTTAATTACTCCAAATACGTCTGAAGATAGAGTTAAACAAATTGATGAAAACTCTAATGGTTTTATATATATGGTTTCATCTTCATCAATTACTGGTAAAAAAAGCAGTTTCGATGACAAACAAGTTAAGTATTTTAAGAAAATAAGTAGTTTGTCTTTGAAAAACCCTACGGTAATTGGTTTTGGAATTTCAGATAAAAAATCTTTTGAACAAGCTTGTAAATATTCACAAGGTGCAATAATTGGAACGATGTTTATCAAAGAAATTTCAAAAGATAATTTAAGTGAGTCAATTAAAGGTTTTATTGCAAGTATAAAGTCTTAAAAAGGAAGGTCTGAATCATCACTTTCCTGACTTTCAGATTGTTGAGACATTTCTTGATTAATTCCCTGACTTTCAGACTCAATCTTCCAACCATGAATTGAGTTAAAGTATCTAATATTTCCTTCTTTATCCTCCCATTTTCTTCCTTTTATGTTAATCAACACATTAATTTCATCTCCGGTATTTAGGGAGTCAAGTAAAGAAACTTTGTCTTGAATTAATTCAACTTTGATATATTCTGGATACTCAGGATTTTTATTATCTTGAATAATAAATTCTCTTTTTTTAAATGTTTCAGTAACTTGGACAGTATCAAAAATTTCAACTAGTTTTCCTTTAATATTCATATGCGTAGATCTAAGAAGTTATTTTTATTATTTGTTATTATTTGGCTGCTCATAATAATCTATTTGATGATTGATTTTTCTAATAAATCAAAGGCACCATGGAAAAGACCAGCAACTAATAATGAACTTAGTGTGAAGTTAATTCATTAATTTTTTTTTCTATCATACTATAAATTTTTTTTAAAAATTTAGGATCTTCCATAAAATCATTCTCCGATAAATCTATAGTAAGCACCTTTTCTTTAGGATGTTTTTTTATCCAATTCTCATAGTATAGATTAAGTTTTTTTAGATACTCCTTATCAATAGATTTCTCAAAATTTCTTCTTCTTTTTTCAATATTTGATATGATTTTACTAATATTTCTATTTCTTAAATAGATTAGTAAATCAGGCTCTTTTATATATTTTAGAATTGTATTATACAATCTTTTATAATTGTTAAACTCTCTTTCCATCAATACTCCAGAGTCATTTAGAGTTTTAGTAAAAACTTCGTAGTCTTCATATATTGATCTGTCCTGAATTACTACATTACTACTTTCAGATATTTTTTGAATCTGATTAAACCTGCTATTAAGAAAAAAAATTTGAAGATGGAATGACCAGTCCTTCATCGATTTATAGAAATCATCAAGATATGGGTTGTCTTTAACTTCTTCTAGCTGAAGTTCCCAATTAAATTGTTTTGATATTTTTCCAGATAAAGTGGTTTTACCTACCCCTATATTTCCAGAGATTACAATATGTTTAATTTTTTTCAAAACTTTAAGTTTAGCCCAATTCTAATATTTCTTCCAGGAGCACTAATTCCAGAAGAATATGTTCTGTAATGTTTATCAAAAATATTATCTATTCCTAAATCAAAATTTATAAAATAATTATAATTTAAGTTGAAAAACAAATTGTGTGTAACCCAAGCCGGTGAGCCATATTGAGTATATAAATACAATTTATTTAATTCACTAGTGGAGAAATCTTCCAATTTCTTTTTTCCATTATAATTAATATTATATCCTAATTTTATTTTTCTTTTTGAATAATTTATAGATAATCTTCCAAATAAAGGAGAAGAATGTCTTAATGGCCTATTATTCATTTCATCCTTAGAATTATTAAAAGAAATGGTATGTTCTATATCAATCAATTTATTTAATTTTAAATTAAGCGAATTCGAAAATCCATATACATAAGCTTTTGCACCATTATTCAATTGCTGTACCTTACTAAGTATACCATCATAAATTATTGAATCTTTGCCATTAAATTTAGAATCTGTTCTTATGATTGCATTATTTAGTTTAATATAGAAAAATGTATTTTTTAAAATTATTTTATCTGATTTAAATTCATAATTAATTTCGTAATTATTTACGTATTCAGGCTCAAGATCTGCATTTGGTATAATTATATTACCTGGTTCTGAATCAAAAATTTTACCCAAATCATCTAGATTAGGTGACCTAAATCCATTTGAGTATTGAATTTTAAATGATGAGTTATTATAATTATATCTAAACCCAATATTTCCACTTATAGAAGATGTATTAAGATTTATTTCTGAAAATGGAAACTCGAAAATTTGATTAGAAAGTTTAGATTCTAATTTTGACATGTTTCCTCTAAGCCCAAAATTTGAAAATATTTTTCCAAACTTTTTTTTATAAGAAATATATAGAGAATTAGAAAAATATTGAGTTCCATTGTCTGGGTATCTTGAGGAAATTATTGATGTTTCATTACTAATTATATTTAAAGAATTAGCTTCAGAATTTACATTATTAAAAATAAATTCATACCCATAAAATATTTCATCATTTTTAAATTTTTTATCAAAGTCTAGATTAAGAGAAATAATATCCACTTTTTCTTTTCTATTTTTTAAAAAGTCATTATCAAAGAGTCTTGAGTGTCTACTTTCTTTAACTATTTGATTTGAGATATTTAGTTTAAATGCATCATAATAATTAGTTTTTCTAAAATTATTTATTTCTATTTTATTCATTAGAAAATAATTAGGGCCGTAATACCATTCACCATATTTTGGGGTAAAAATATCTTTATAAAAAATTAATCTATCGTATCTGGGAATATTCGAAGACTTAGATAAATATATTCCATGAATAAGATTTGCATAATTACTGAGTTTAATATTAATCTTATTTATGAAATCTAGTTGAGAGTATGCACTAAATTTTTGCACATTAGTATTATTATTACTTATGATTTTATCTTCATTATTGATGTAATCTCTAACTACATATTCATCTCTATACCCAAAGTCTTCATAGTATTCATTTCTGTTTTTTCCTGATTTTAGATTTTGAAAAGAATTAAATGAGAAACTAGTTATAGTACCAATTTTTTTACTATTAAATCCAAAGTTTAAAGAGTAATGCTTTGAATTGCTTGATGAATTATATTGTATTTTTTGTGAATTAAAAAAAACTGTTTTATTTGAATTAAATGTAGGATCTTTAATTTTAAAATTAATTGCTCCTCCTAAGGCATCACTACCATAAATTACTGATGCAGGACCAAATAATACTTCTACACCTTCTAATATATTTGGGTCAATTCCAATAATGTTGTGTAGATTACCACTTCTGTAAATAATATTGTTAAGTCTAACTCCATCAAGAGTCAAAAGAATTCTATTTGCAGAAAAACCTCTAATCATAGGACTTCCTCCTCCTAATTGACTTTTTTGAACAAAAATTTCTCCTGTTTTTTCAAGTAAATCCGCAGAGGTTTGAGGCGCAATTTCTTTAATTTTTTGTTCTGAAAATATTACTGCTTTATTAGTAACCTCATTAAGACTTTCTTCCCATTTATTTACTGAGATTATTACCTCATCAATATTAATAATTTTACTTTTTAACTTTATTTTATTTTCGTTAATTAAGTTTTTAAAAATGGTTTCTTCATTAAATGATGGATGTTGAATAAAAATCGAATCATTTGAGCTAAAAGCTGATAAATTTATTTCACCTTTAAAATTTGAAAACTTTAAGATAGTTTGTTCTTTATTATAAAATCCTACATTATAAATGGGATCATCAAATTCATCTACAACTTTTATATTTTGAGATAAAATTGGATTTGATAATAATATTAAAAAGCAAATTAAATATTTTTCCATACAAGTGCAGCAGATCCTAAAATTGCAGAATCTTTATCTTCTAGTCCAGATGTTAATAATTTAACTTTACCCTTATAAAAAGGGAGTAAATTCCTTTCAAATGATTTTTTAGTTGGCTCAATTATCCATTTACCAGAGTGTACCAATCCACCTGTCAAAATAATTGCTTGAGGTTGGGAAAAAGTAACAAAATTCGATAATGCTTCGCCTAAAATCTTTCCTGTATACTCAAAAGTTTTTATAGCTATTGAATCATTTTTTTCCGCAGCTTTAGTTATATCCTCTCCATGTAAATCATTATATGAAATATTTCTAAAGACACTATCATCCATGTACCTAGATAACATATACATTATTGTTCTTTTTATACCTGTAGCAGAAACATATGCCTCTAGTCCACCTTGAACACCTAATCCAGTCAGTCTGCCCATATTATTAATTGAATAATGACCAAGTTCAGCTGCAAACCCATCAGAACCTTCTACTAACATTCCATTAGAAACAATACCACTTCCTAGGCCTGTTCCAAGTGTAATAACTATGAAGTCATTTAATAATTTAGCATTTCCATACATCATTTCACCTACTGCAGCACAATTAGCATCGTTAGATAAAAAAATTGGTAGTTTATTCTCTTCTTTTAACTTTTCAATAAGATTTAATTTCCCTTTCCATTTAAGATTAGCAGGTGTTTCAATTGTTCCATTTTTAGAAGCATTCGGTGCTCCTATACCAATTCCAGATACATCTAAATCATCAGATGATATTGTATTTATTGATTTGTTTAGTTCATTTATATAGTCTGAAAAGTTATTAAATCCCTTAGTTCTAAAAGATGTTTTTTTTATACATTTTCCGTCTTGACTTACTAATCCAATTTTTGTAATTGTACCTCCAATATCTATACCAATTGCATATTTCATTTTTTTTTGAATTTTAAAATTGAAGAGTTAACACAATATCTTTTTCCAGTTTTATTAGGTCCATCATCAAAAACATGACCTAAATGTCCATTACATTTTTTGCATAAAACTTCTTTTCTAATCATACCAAATGATAGATCTTCTTGAATAATGATAGATTCTGATGTTTTTATATCATAAAAACTTGGCCATCCTGATCCTGAATCATATTTGTGATCAGATGAAAAAAGAACATTATCACATCCAATACATAAATAATTACCAGACTTATCATTATATAAGAGATCACCTGAAAAAGCTGGTTCAGTACCTTTTTTTAAAAGAATGTTTTCTTGGTTTTTTGTTAGCGATTTTTTCATGATAATGGCAAATATAAATCTCAAAATTATTATTATTGAAAAAACTATATTTATTTGTATAATTGAAATGAAAATCAGAGGAAACGCAATTGTTTTAACAGGAGGAAAACTTGACTCTAAAAATGCAAAAACCGCTCATGGTTTATTGCGAGGTTCAAATAGGTTTAATGTTATTAGCATAATTGACAAGAAGTTTTCAGGAAAATATGTTCATGTAAATAAGAATGGTAAAATTAGTATTTCAAATGAAAAAACTAATATCAAGATCTTTAAAGATTTAAAATCATTTATCAATTCAAACATTAAAGTTGAATATTGTATCATTGGAGTAGCTTCAGCTGGAGGGTTATTATCCAAAGAAATGAGAAAAGATGTAATAGAAGCTATGCAAAATAAAATCTCAATAATTAATGGTCTTCATTCTATCTTAAATAATGATATAGAGATAAAAAAAATATCCGAGGATTATAATGTAAATATTCATGATATTAGAGAATCTAAAGAAAGAGAAAAACTAAACTTTTGGTCTGGAAAAATATATGATGTTAAGGCTCCAAAAATTGTAGTATTAGGTACGGATTGTGGTTTAGGTAAGAGGACTACAGCAAAACTTATTGTTGAAAATTTACAAATGAATAATGTAAAATCAGATATGGTATATACTGGTCAAACCGGTTGGATGCAGGGATGGGAACATGGTTTTATATTTGATTCAACCTTAAATGATTTCGTTTCTGGAGAGCTGGAGAGAGCCATTTATGAATGTTATATTTCTAAAAAACCCAAATATATTTTAATAGAAGGCCAGGCTGCATTGCGTAATCCATCTGGTCCTTGTGGTAGCGAGTTTCTAATATCTGCTAATGTTGATGGGGTTATATTACAGCATTCTCCTAAAAGAATGTTTTATGATGGTTGGGAGCATGTTAATGCATTAATGCCTTCTCTGGATTCAGAAATAAAATTAATTCATTCATATGGGAAAGAAGTAATTGCTATAACTCTCAACACTCAAGGAATGACAGACCAAGAAAAATTATATCACAAAAAGTTAATTGCTCAAGATTTAGATATTCCAGTTTTTTTACCACTTGATGAAGGTCTTGATGGTATTTTAGAAATTTTACAAAACCAATTTTATGAAAATTGAAAATATTGAGATAGATATTGTTGACATAGATCTTACAAGACCATATACCATTGCCTACAAAACTACTTCATCTATAAAAACTTTAGTTTTAAAAATTATATTAAGGGATGGAACTGTTGGTTTAGGAGCTTCAAATGTTTCAAAATATGTTGTGGGACTGGACACAATGGATTCATATAATAATTCAAAGGAGTATATAGAGCATTTAAAGGGAAATGATATTGATTCTTTTTGGATGATTATAAATGATATAGAACATAAGTTTATAAATGACCCAGGATCAAAAGCTGCTTTTAACCTAGCAGTTTATGATGCATATTGTAAGAATCGAGGTATATCTATTGGGAAATTTTTGGGAAGAAAAATTAAATCTCTTCCAACATCTATAACTGTAGGAATTAAAAATACTGAAGAAACAATATCTGAAATTAATGAGTACATAGGTCTAGGCTTCAACTATATTAAAATAAAATTAGGAAATGATATTAATGAAGATATTAGGAGAGTTAATATTATTAATGAAAAGTTTGGTGATAAAATAAAGATAAGAATTGATGCAAATCAGGGTTGGTCATTGGGTGATACAATTAAGTTTTATGATGAAACTAATCATATTGAGTTAATAGAACAGCCTCTATCTGTAGAAGATTTAAGTAATTATTTAAAGTTTCCATCTAAAATTAAGGATGTTATAGCATTAGATGAGAGCCTCGTGAATTTTAAGGATGCAATAAAATTATCCAGTGAAAATTATGGTAAAATATTTAATATAAAATTAATGAAATGTGGTGGAATAACTACTGGTCAGCAGATTGCAAACCAAGCATATCAAAATAACATTGATTTGATGTGGGGATGTAATGATGAAAGTATAGTAAGTATATCTGCAGCATTAAATACTGCTCTCTCTTTTGAAAATACTAAATACCTTGATTTAGATGGGAGCTTAGATTTAGAGAAAGATATTGTTAGCGGAGGATTCTATTTAAAAGATGGAGTTCTTCAGCCATTAGATTCTCCTGGATTAGGTGTTAAATTAATATAAATGAAAAATATAATTTTAGTTTTACTATCCTTTCATTTTTCATTATTTGCTCAAAATGATATCCTTAAAAATAAGGTAGACTCCATAATGTCTTCAGCAATAAAATTAAATGCTTTTCCTGGAGCACAAATTGTAGTTTTAAAAGATGGCAAAGAAATTTTAAATAATAGCTATGGTTATCATACATATGATAGCATAAAGATGGTTACAAATAATTCTATCTATGATTTAGCATCAATCACTAAACCAACTGCTGGCGCATTTGCTTTAATGAGTTTATATGAAGACGGTTTAATTGATATTAACTCTCCTTTAAGTGATTATGTAAAATATTTTAAAAACACTAGAGTAGGGGACACAAAAGTAATAGACTACTTACAACATATAACTGGTATAAGACCATGGATTCCTTTTCATGAAACTACCAAAAAAGATAATGGTGAGTTTAAAAAGAAAACTCTTTCATTTATTTATAAGAAAAGATTTAATATAAAGCTTTCTGAGAGTCTTTATCTATATAAGAATTATAAAAAAGAAATATTCAAACAAATTAAAAATACCAATTTTATAGAAGATGATACAGTTTTGTATTCTGGTCTTTTTTATTATTTAATACCTGAAATAGTTAATAAACTATCAGGAGATGGTTTTGACTCTTATCTAGAAAGAATTTATAATAGGTTAAATCTAAAATCAATGGTTTTTAATCCATTAAAAAAATTCAAATTAGATGAAATTGTTCCAACTGAAGACGATAATTTTTTTAGAAACTTTCAAATTCACGGAGTTGTTCACGATGAAGGAGCGGCAATGATGAATGGTATATCAGGTAATGCTGGTTTGTTTTCTACAGCAACGGATTTATCAAAATTTTATCAAATATTTTTGGATGATGGTAGATACGGTGAAAACCAATTAATAGATGAGAATATTATCAAGCTTTTTACTGAATTTGATAATGTTAATGAAAAGTTTTATAGAGGATTAGGTTTTGATAAACCAAAGCCTAAATATGATATTGATAAGTGTACCTACTCAAAATATGTTTCAGATTCAAGTTACGGGCATTCTGGATATACTGGAACCTTTTTTTGGGTAGATCCTAAATACAATTTAATTTATATTTTTTTATCAAATAGGGTATATGATAGCCGAGAAAATAGAAAAATATATGATTTAAATATAAGGACAAATATTCATAATTTAATTTATGAAAATTTGGTTGAAATTGAATCAGAAGTATATTATTGATGATTAAAAAGAAAATATATTTAATTTTTTTAGCTTTATTTTTAACTTATTCATGTAATAAATTAGCAAATATTCCTGTTTCATGTAATAATTTACCTACCTACAAAAATTGTGAATCAGATCTTTGTAATTTTTTTTTAGATAATGCTTCATATGTTCATGAAATTAATGGTTTTTATATAGTATCAAGTGATCAAATTCCAACTGAAGAATATGGATTTAATGCATCAGCACTTGATGTATTTAACCATTCTATAAAGTTATTTAGTAGTTTTTTAGATCAAGATAATGATGGAAAAATTGATCAGAAATATGTTAATTTAAATGATGGCCTTTCTAAACATCTTGCATTTGTTATAGGTCATAGAGATTTTGTTGATGGTATGACCAAAATAACTGAAAACTATGATGTGTATGGAATGGGTATGTTTACAGATGAATGGCCTTATATTCCTACATATGATGGTAAAGGATTTGTAGTTAATGAACTTAATTCTTCATTATGGAGACCTAAAGATGAAGATGCTACTTGGGAAGAAACTTTTCATACCATTTCAGAGGCTTTTAATAGGATAGATGATGATTTTAAATTTACTGAAGGAGCTTACCTAAGAGAATTAATGGATGATGATATATCTAATGGAACTTATGATATTTCTGAACAGAATGATCTTGAGGGTGGAGGATATGATTCAGAAACTGCTGTTAATGAATATATATATCAAATTTGGCAAATTAACTTTTCAGATCAATCAGATATACTAAATTTTTATCAAAATAAAGTTCTTGAGTTTATGATTCAGAAGGGTGTACCAATGAAGCTTAATCCAGAATATAAATTTTGTATTGGAGAAAGAATAAAATAAAACCTTATCACATAAATTATAGTATATTAGAAAATAAATTAATTATGAAAATACTTATATCTCCTTCAAAAACTTTAAACTTTGATGATTATAATACATTAGGTAACCCATCTGATTGTAGATTATTAAGTCATACTACTGAACTTCATAAAATTCTTACTAAATATTCAATTAATGAAATAAAAAATTTAATGAGTGTAAGTGATAAAATAGCTGAATTAAATTTTAATCGTTTTAAAACATGGGAGAACCCATCTAAATCATCTGTTTCAAAACAAGCAATTTTTGCATTTAAAGGTGATGTTTATTCAGGTTTAGATGTTGATACTATAGATGAGAATAAGTTTGAATACATGCAGAATAACCTTAGAATAATTTCAGGTTTTTATGGTTTATTAAGACCTTTTGATAAAATTCTACCTTACAGATTAGAAATGGGAACTAAATTAAAAAACTCTAGAGGTAAAAATCTTTATGAGTTTTGGGGTGATGAAATTACCCAATTACTCAATAACGACATTGGGAATAAAAATGAATATGTCATAAATCTTGCATCTAATGAATATTATAAATCCATTTTAACAAAAAAATTAAATAATAATGTTTTAACACCGTCTTTTAAAGAATTTAAAAATGGTTCATATAAGACAATTGCTATATATGCTAAGAAAGCTAGGGGATTGATGTCTAGGTTTATTATTGAAAATAAGTTAGAAGACATTGATAGTTTAAAATTATTCAACTCAGAAGGATATACATATGATGAAAATTTATCTGATTCATCTAATTTTACATTTGTTAGACAATAAATTATTTTTTAAAGGTTTATTTAGGTATTTCAAATATTAAAGGATCAAAATCCCATAACATGGGAAGTAAAAAGTAAACAAAAATTGTCAAAATAATTATAGAAATTAGGTTCATCCAAATTCCAACTCGCACCATATCTGGAATTCGTAAATAACCTGAAGCAAAAACTATAGCATTAGGAGGTGTTGCAACAGGTAACATAAATGCGCAAGATGCTGCAACTGTAGCTGAAATCATTAAAATAAAAGGGTGAACATCAATAGCAATTGCCATTGGATACAAAATAGGCAACAACATAGCTGTAGTTGCAAAATTAGAAGTAATTTCTGTTAAAAAATTAACAGAAGATATCAAAATCAACACTAATAATAAAAGTGAAATACCATCAAACAATGTCATTTGAGAACCTATCCATAAAGCTAATCCACTATCCTTAAATCCAACTGCTAATGCCATTCCTCCTCCAAATAATAATAAAATACCCCAAGGTAATTTTAAAGCCTCTTTCCAAGTAAGAAGAGATCTTTCTTTATTTTTAGTAGGTAGTAAAAAGATTAAAACAGCACCTATTAATCCAATAATAGTATCATCAATTTCTGGAATAATAAATTTTAATAAAAAAGGTCTACTAATCCATGCAATTGCAGTAAATGCAAAAACACCAGCAACTAATTTTTCCTCATAAGAAATTTTACCTAATGCTTTTAATTGATTACTGATTTCTATTCTTCCACCAGGAAAAGTATTTTGTTTTAGTTGAAAAGCAAAACTGGTTAAGTATTTCCAGCTTACAAATAATAAAACAAGTGATATTGGAAATCCAAATTTGAACCATTGATAAAATGTAATCTCATATCCAAAGGTTTCTGAAACTACACCTGCTAAAACTAAATTTGGAGGTGTTCCAATTTGAGTACTTAAACCACCAATGGTAGCACTATAAGCAATACTTAACATCAATACCTTACCAAAATTTTGATTTTCATCTTCTTTTGTATTTGGATTATCCTTTAATTGTGTCACCATTGCCATGGCAATAGGTAACATCATTACAGCAGTAGCGCTATTAGAAATCCACATTGACATAAATGCAGTAGCAATCATAAAACCAAGTATAATATTTACGATATTGGTGCCTATTATATTGATAATATTTAATGCTATTCGTTTATGTAAGTTCCATTTTTCTATTGCAATAGCAATAATAAATCCTCCTAGATAGAGGAAAACATATTTATGCCCAAAAGATGCAGTTGTTTCTGATACTCCTAATCCACCTGTTAAGGGAAATAAAATAATAGGTAATAAAGCAGTTACTGATATAGGAATTGCTTCAGTTACCCACCAAATTGCTATCCATATCGTTGAAGCTAGAATTGCATTGGCTCTTGGATTTAAGCCTTCAGGATGAAAGTAAAGTAGTATTACAATAAATGATAAAGGACCAGAAATTAAACCGACATATTTTGAGTTAATTTTCATTGATCCATTCATTTACTTTTTCAAATATAATGTAAAAATAAAAATGGACTAGTAGAAATACTTACAGGTATTGTATTGTAGTTAAACTTAAGTTTTACACCAAGTGATTTTATTCAAGCTAATAATTTAATGTCGTCAAATAAATCTATTTTTGAAATCCATGTATGAACTTCTAAGAACAATTCATTTAATTGCAGTAACTCCTTGTTTAATAATAGGAGCATATTTAATTTATTTTTCAACTAAGGGCTCTGGAAATCATAAAAATATTGGTTGGGCATATATGATTTTAATGTTTCTTCAAGCAGGGATATCTCTTTTTATGGAGGCAAGAGTGGGACCTCAATTTTTAAATCATT
>Ga0055584_100002170_pt1 | contig 19421 bp, 15 predicted proteins | sample OSDHelmetaG_FD_58716 | JGI IMG/M metagenome (GOLD analysis project Ga0055584, IMG submission 58716) | Pelagic marine sediment microbial communities from the LTER site Helgoland, North Sea, for post-phytoplankton bloom and carbon turnover... | ecosystem: Environmental > Aquatic > Marine >... | reverse complement strand
ACCAACGACGCGGATAATACCGCGGCCCGTCAGGGCATGAGTGTCATCGCTGGCAAGCTTGCCTACCAGGCGCGCGCCGAGATCGATAGTGGCAACCTGAGCATGGCGGCTGATACATTGGCCAGCGCACGCGCTCTTGACCCGAGCAGCAGCGAAGTTGCCGCCACGAGCGAAGCACTCGAAACCAGGCGCTCTGAAATAGCGGAGCAAGAACGTCTCGACGAGGCCAACCGGCTAGCGCTGCTAGAACAACAGGCGGCAGCGGAACGTCAGGCAGAGGCGGATCGGATTGCCGAAGCGGAACGGCAGGCTGAGGCGGATCGAATCGCCGAAGCGGAACGGCAGGCTGAGGAGCAACGCGCGGCGCAAGATAAGCTCGAATCACTTTCGGCCGCGACGGCAGCACCGCCGCCCACTCAGTCAAGCGTTAATCAGCAGCCGATGTCGGTCAGTTCTTTGACCCGTACCAAGTATACTGCACCGAAATACCCCCGGGCGGCTGAGCGTCGAAACCTGTCCGGCTGGGTCGATGTTGTCTTTACCGTTATGCAGGACGGCACCGTGGCGGACATCGAAGTCCGCGACGCAGAACCCGGGGATACGTTCAACAACGCCGCCATCAAAGCGGTGGAGAAATGGGAATTCGAGCCGGTCGTGGAGAACGGATCGATCGTCGAGAAACGAGCTGGCGTCCGACTGATGTTTGCACTCGAGTAGATACGCAGCTGTATTTTGATGCACTGGACTTTTTTCCGAACTGGACCATTAGAATGAATCCCGCTATGGTGTGGTAAATTCGTCCAAAGTGGAAAAAACGTGTCAGAAGAAACCATGTTGGCGTCGCTACCGCCAGCCCGTAAACAACAGCAACGCAGTGTCGTCACGCAGCAAAAACTCCTCGATGCTGCCATCGAAGCATTCTCCGAAAACGGCTTCAAGGGAACGTCAACTCGTGACATCGCGGAGCGTGCGGGTGTTCACCATCCTCTGATTACTTACCACTTCAAGAACAAAGATCAGCTCTGGCGAGCGGCGGCCAACCACGTTTTTTCCGCGTTTGGACGATCATTATCCAAGTCGATGGAAGATGGACAGGGCTTGAATGCGAAAGAACGTATGTCGCAGATGATTTACGCCTACGTTCGATACGCCAAAAATCAGCCGGCACTACACAAGGTCATGGTGCAGGAGGCAAGCTACCCGAGCGCGAGACTGGACTGGCTGATAGAGAAACATCTCAATCCTCTGTTTCAGGCCGCTTTCGGCATGATCGCCGAACTTCAGAGACTCGGCGTCGCTCCGCCGGGCAATCCCGCATTGCTCTTCAACATGATCCGCCTTTCTTCGGGAGGCTTGCTCGCGCTCGGAAATGAGTTGCGGGATTCGAGCGGCATCAACATCGACGAATCGGATGTGCTGGATGAAATAGCGGAAATGGTCATTCGGGTATTTCTGCCCGGAGATATGCCGGAGTCCGGACAGGCCTGACTAACTTTTCAGGCCTGCGGACGATTGGCGTACAGGTAGAGCATTTCCATCGCAAGATGACTTGCCGCCAGCGCAGTTATTTCGCCGACATCGTATGCCGGTGCAACTTCGACGATATCCATTCCTATGACATTGATTCCCTGAAGTCCTCGCAATATGGAAATCGCCTGATAACTGCTTAACCCGCCGCAAACCGGCGTTCCTGTCCCTGGCGCGTAGCTCGGGTCCAGGCAGTCGATGTCGAAAGTCACGTACACAGGCGAATCGCCAAGATGCTTGCGCGCGGCCTCTATCGTCGCTTCGATCGACTGCGCGTGCACCGATGGTGCATCGATTATATTAAATCCCAGGGTGTCGGGATTCTGAGTCCGAATACCAATCTGAACCGATGTCTCCGGATTAACCAATCCCTGTTTTGCCGCCCACCAGAACATGGTGCCGTGATCGATTCGATCGTTTTCGTCCGCCCAGGTATCGGTATGAGCGTCGAAGTGCAGGATCGAAACAGGACCCCCATGTTTTCTGACATGCGCCTTGATCAAAGGGTATGAGATGAAATGGTCACCACCGAGGGAAATGAGCCCCGGCCCTTTGGAAATGATCTCGTAAGCAGCATCCTCAATTTCACCAGGCACGTTTTCCGGCCGACCGAAATCGAAATGCGCGTCTCCCGCATCGACGACAGCCAAACGATCGAAGGGATCAAACGACATTCCATAGGGTCGTTCCCAGGCCATGATAGTTGAAGCGTTACGAATCGCCCTCGGCCCCATTCGAGTTCCGGACCGATTCGTCGTTGCCGTATCGAATGGAACCCCCAAAACCGCCACATCCACGCCATCCATATTCTTGGAATACTTTCGACGCATGAAAGAGGTCACGCCACCGTAAGTAGGTTCGGGCGTCGTGCCGCGGAGATTCTCGCGCGTTATCGCATGATCGTTGCTGTGTTTATCCATGATTTCTACGCCGAAAAGTCCTTCTGAGTGAGATCAAGTGCCTTCCAGGTCCGGGCAATCAGTTCATCAGCCTCACTGTGTGAAAGAATAAACGGCGGCGCACAAATAATCGTGTCGCCGACTGCGCGCATGCAGACACCGTTGGCGATCAGATGATCGCGAAACTTAACGCCGGCCCCCTGCTCCTCTTCAAATCGCTCCAGCGGGGACTTGTTGCTGACAATTTCGAAGGCGCCCATCAGGCCGACCATGCGGGTATCGCCAACGAGAGGGTGATCGATAAGCGACGCCCATTTTTGCTGCAGATAGGGGCCGATATCGTCTCTGATGCGCTCGACCAGCTGATCGCGCTGTATGAGCCTGAGGTTCGCGATTGCGACAGCGCACGAGACAGGATGCCCGGAATAGGTATAGCCGTGGAAGAACTCACCTGCCTTGTCGATCAGCACGTCGGCAACCCGATCGCTGACCATTACGCCGCCCAAAGGTAAATAGCCTGACGTGACGCCTTTAGCAAACGGCATGAAGTCCGGACGAGTAGCAAAGTGATCGGCACCGAACCATTTGCCGAGACGCCCAAAACCTGTGATCACTTCATCCGATATCAGCAAAATACCGTACTCGTCACAAATTCTCTGGACTTCAGGCCAGTAGGTATCAGGCGGCACAATAACGCCTCCCGCGCCCTGGATCGGCTCACCGATAAATGCCCCGACTTTGTCGGGGCCGAGCTCCTGGATCTTGGCCTCGATGCTTCGCGCTGCTGCTTTGCCAAACTCATCGGGCGATAGCGACTGGTCACTTCCGAACCAGTACGGCTGATCAACGTGCACTATTCCCGGAATCGGCAGCCCGCTTTGCTTGTGCATGGCCTTCATGCCACCAAGGCTTGCGGCCGCGACGGTTGAGCCATGATAGGCGTTGTCTCGACTGATGATCGTATGCCTTTCGGGCTGTCCCATCAGGTCCCAGTACGTCCGAACCATGCGGATGATTGTGTCATTGGACTCCGAGCCCGAACCGGCGAAGAAGACCCGGTTGAACTGCGGTTGACTGACCTCCTTCAACAATGAAGAAAGTTCGATCACCGGCGGATGAGCACACTGAAAGAAATTATTGTAATAGGGTAATTCCTGCATCTGTTCGGACGCCGCATCGACCAGTTCCTGGCGGCCGTAACCGGCATTCACGCACCAGAGGCCAGACATGCCGTCCAGAATCTTTTTTCCATCCGCGTCGTATATATAAACGCCGTCGGCACGCGTGATTATTCTGGAACGCTGCCTGTGCAGTTCCTTATGATTGGTAAAGGGATGCAGGTGATGATTCTTGTCGAGTTCCTGCCAGTCTTCCCGCGAGCGCTTTTCAATTGCGGTCATTTCAACCTCGTTTGGGCGTCAAGCCCATAAGAATATAGTGTTTTCAGAGATTCTAGCGAGGGGACACCACTTCGTCAGGTCCACGCCACATACTGAAACGACGGTCTCCTATTAGACATTAAACATCAGGGTTTCTCGCTCATACGGCGTGATGATTTCCTGAAACTCGCTGTATTCTGCATCTTTTAGCGCGGTATACAGCGACACAAACTCATCGCCCAGCATGCTTCGCATCGCATCGCTGTTCTTCATAGACTCGATCGCTGCGTAGATGTGCCGATGCAAATCGAAGTCGCCGCTATAGGCGCTTCCTTCGGCCTCAGCAGTGGGCTTCAGGCCCTCAACCATACCGAGATAGCCGCACGCCAGACTTGCCGCGATTACGAGATAGGGATTAACGTCTGACCCGGCCAGACGATTCTCGACACGACGAGCCTCTGGTGGAGAGTCGGGTACGCGCAGGCCAACTGTCCGGTTGTCGATTGCCCAGGCGAGGTTCACGGGCGACGACCAGGGACTTGCGAAGCGTCTGTAGGAATTGACATAGGGCGCGAACACGAGCATCGCCTCGGGCATGTAGTGTTGCAGTCCCCCGATATAGCCGTAAAACAGGTCACTCGGCGAACCATCTTCATTCGAGAAGATGTTGTTGCCATCCTTATCGAGAATACTCTGGTGGATGTGCAGGGAACTACCGGCCTCTTCCCCATGCGGTTTTGCAAGGAACGTGACGTGCATTCCATGCATTATTGCAACCTCACGCAGTGTCCGCTTAAAGAGGAAAACCTGATCGGCAAGCTCCAGCGCATTGCCGTGCTTGAAATTGATCTCGAGCTGCGCCGGACCCATTTCCTGTGACAACGCGTCAACCTGAATACCCTGCTCTTCACAATACTTGTAGACGTCGGAGATGAACGGTTCGAAGTCGTTCATTGTGTCTATGCTGTAGGGTTGCCGAACGTTTTCGGTTCGACCGAGCCTCCCCTCCGGGGGTTTGGCATCTTCTCCCGGATCGGAGTGAGGACTCAACAAATAGAACTCGACCTCGGGCGCGACCACTGGCACCCAGCCACGTGCCTCAAACTTGGCCAATACATTTCTGAGGACGGCCCTCGGCGACTTCGTGACAACCGTCCCATCACGCAGGTAACAATCGAAGAAGACTGACGCTGACGGTTCGGCCAGCCATGGCACAGGACGAAGGGTTGTCGGGTCGGGGACCAGCAACATGTCGCGGTCTTCAACGTTGTTTTCATCGCTTATATAGTCACCGGAAATCGTCTGCGAGAAAATCGCCTCGGGCATTTTTATCTGGCCAGAACCGAACTTCTCCGCCGGAATGATCTTGCCACGGGCAGAGCCGGCCATGTCGGGAATGAATGCCTCAACATCCGCTATGTTTCGCTCTTGCAGCCATGTCTGAAAAACATCGTCTTTGTTCACACTACACCTTTCGTTTGGACGCGTGCTCTCTGCAAGCGTCACCAAATGCCTTGAAAATTGCCATTGAAAATTCGTTCTCGGTAACTCGCCACTCGGGATGCCACTGCACGGACAGACTGAAAGCCGGCGCGGTGTCCACCGCAAAGGCTTCGATCAAACCATCGTCAGCGACGGCCTCCACCCTTACCCCGTCAGCGAGCCGGGCAATGCCCTGCCCGTGCAGGGAATTCACCATAATTGAATCCGACCCTGCCAAAGTTCGCAACAGGCCGCCTTCCATCAGTGACACCGGATGAGACGGTCCGTACTGCACGTCGAGTGGGTCGCTCTTGTTCTCCAGGTGATTGTGATAACCGGCTACCGACGCAACGTCCCGATGCAATGTTCCGCCCAATGCGACATTGAGCTCCTGGTGCCCGCGACAAACAGCAAGTAAGGGTACACCAGTCTCCAGCGCGCGAAGTGCAAGAGGTAAAGCCATCGCATCCCGATGCGGGTCCGCATCCCCAACATGATCGGCGGGATCATCACCATAGTGATGTGGTTCAACGTTGGAATAGCTTCCCGTCAAAGTTACCCCGTCGACGCGTTCCAGAATCTCATCGACCTCAATGTCATCAGACAGTGACGGAACGATGAAAGGCAACGCATCTGATCCATCGAGCAGGGCTTTCAGGTACTTTTCACCGCTGACGTGAGACGGATGCGGATGCAGAACTCGTCGATCTGCTGTCACCGCGATTAAGGGTCTTCTACTCATATATGCTCAGGCCTCGGCACGTCGCCCAAAAACCTTCAAAATTGCGAACAGAACGCCCGCCCCGACCAACAGGGAAATCCAGGGCGGCAAACCGAAGCCACCGGGTACGGTTCCGATGAGGAGCGCTGCAAACCCAACCAGCAATGCGTAGGGAAGTTGCGTACGAACGTGCTCTATGTGATTGCAGCCACTGGCTACCGAGGACAATACTGTGGTATCCGATATTGGAGAACAATGATCACCCCATACAGCACCGGCCAAAACACAGGCGACAGATGAGTAGAGGATGTGCATGCCGCTGGGATCTGCAATGCCGGACACGGTCATAACTGCCCAGGCCAAAGGTATAACGAGCGGCATAAGAATTGCCATCGTCCCCCAGCTGGTTCCGGTCGTAAATGCCGTGATTGCAGCCAGGATGAAAGAGATAGCCGGAATAAGCGCGACAGGAAGTGAGCCAGCCAGCAACGTAACCAGGAATGCGGCCGTGTTCAGTGCCGCCGTAACGTCTGACAAGGACCACGCCAGAATAAGGATGATCATTCCAAACAGGGTCGCCCGAAGGCCGCCATACCACGCATCGATGGTCTCGTGTACAGACAGAATCCCCTGTCCAATAGTCAACGATGCCGCCACCAACACGCCGACGAAAGACGAATACATCATGGCCCTGTAGGGCTCCGTCGATTCGAGAATCTTGGTGAGCGTCTCGCCCTCTCCAAGCAATATAAGGCTCACGCCCAGCGCGACGATCATCACTATTATCGGAATAAAGGCATTAAATGCGCGCAGCGGAATGTTCTCTTTCGGTATCAGCTCTTCACCTTCGAGAGCCGGCAGTGCCTCCGCCGAACTGGGTTTCACCTGGCCTTTGCGGGCGCGCAGTTCGGCTTTGTACATCGGACCGAAGTCCAGGCCGGTCGCCGCGACCATTAAGACAAATGCGATCGCCAGAATCGGATAGAAACTGTAGGGAATAGACTGGATAAATACCGAATAGGCCTGCATGTCGGCAAGCCCCTCAATTGTACCGAGGCTTTGGTCGATAAGGCCGATTTGGTATCCGATCCAGGTTGTAATCAGGGCGATGCAAGCCACGGGTGCCGCGGTTGAGTCCACGATATAGGCGAGCTTCTCGCGAGAAATCTTCAGATGGTCGGTTAGTGAACGAGCGGTATTTCCCACGACCAGCGTGTTGCTGTAATCATCAAAGAAGATCATCAGTCCCATTAGCCAAACCGCAACCTGACCACCAATCGCTGTCTTCGCACGACTGACTATCGACAGGACAATACTGGCCATTCCGCCATTGCGTGTGATGATTCCGACCATGCCGCCGATCATCATCGTAAACAGCACGATGGACGCTCGATCCGAATCGGCAAGAGCGCCCCTGACGAATACCTGGAAACTGTCGAGCAGCCCGAGCCCTGCGCCCTTCAGCGTGAATGACTGTAATGCCGTTGCTCCCAGCCACAAGCCGAGTAGCAAAGCCGGAATGACATTGCGAAGCGTCAGGGCAACAACGATCGCGACAACGGCTGGCAGTACCGATATCCAGGCTGGAACCACGCGGATCGATGCCTCCGCCGATTCGTTGCCAGCGCTTGCAAAAAGGCTGGTCATGCCGGTCACATCGATAACGATATCGTCTATCCTGGCGCGTCCGTCCTCATCAGCAGCGACACTGAACTTCTGGTCACCTAAAGTTACGTCTACGGTCTCGCCAGGTGAGACACCAGTGATCGCATAGTCCATCGGCACACCCGACAGGCCAACCGCTGGCGTTTCGATTTCAATAGCATTCGCCGAAGGGGAAATAGCCGCCGCAAGGAAACAAGCAGCCGTCGCAACAATAGAGAGGGTCTTGAAGCCCGATTCGCGAGTATTGATAAGGTTTTTCCTGCGCTTATTATTGACGCGCATCTTATCACGAGCAACGAATATCAGTACCTCGGCTGCAGGCGTGTTGCGACCGTGCACAATGTCATTCCAAGTTGCGCACGCCGATTCTCTGACATGCGTTGGCTCGGCCCGCAGATCGATAATGCGCCCAGTACCTCGCCCATGCCGCCCCTGACCACCGCGGCAACGCCTGACAGTCCTTCTTCAAGCTCGTCCACAACCTCTGCAAACCCACGGCGCCGAATGTCGCCGAGCTCTTTCTCGAGTCTCTCAAACTCGGTAATCGTACTCGGCGTCAGCGACCTCAACACGGAGCCCAGTCTTTCCGGGCCCCTGGTTTCGAACGCGATCAGCACCTTGCCCGTTGATGTCGCGTGAATCGGCCACCGGGTGCCGACATTTCCAGACGCGCCGAGAAAGTGCTTGCTGGTCACCTCGTCCAGAATCAGCATAGTGTCGTCGATTGGTACTTCAAGCGTTGCGGTTTCACCGGTCTCTTCGGCCAGTCGTTTCAATAGCGGTCGCGCGCGCAAGCGAAGATCGTTACTGGAAAGAGCCTGAACACCCAGCGCCATCATTCCGGGTCCAAGGCGATACGCCCCGGTGCCCGGATTACGATCAAGCAGCTCTTCGCTGCACAAAGCCTGCAGCAAGCGGTGTGTGGTCGTTTTGTTCAATGCGGAAAGAGAACTGATCTGGGCCAGCTGTAGTTCCGGCGCTTCGGCGGTAAAGAGTTTGAGCAGCCGAATAGCCCGGAGCGCCGCCTGGGCTCCTTGAGGCGGTGCTTGATCGCGCATCGGGATTCCATATAGTGAAAAACAACTTCATAATATAACACTGTTTCACCTATTGCAGCCGCGGTGAAAATCGTTGATTCTCTTCTGCCTGCGAACAATGAGAGCAACAATGGCGAAGCGGAACCCCCTGGTCGACGAACTCAAAGCCGTGCAGAAAAAACACGGACACTTCGATTCCCTGGAACTGCTCATTCCGGACCTCAACGGAATCCTGAAAGGTAAGCGCATCCGGCCGAATGATTTCGAGAAAAGCTGCGACGGTGGTTTTATCTTCTGCGCCGGAGCAACGCTTCTCACGACCCTCGGTGAAACGGTTTCAGGCATTCCGTACGGCGAGGATGACGGCGATCCGGACCTGCCAGCCACAATCATCCCAGGGTCAATCGCGCCCGTGCCATGGGCACGAAAGCCTATGGGTCAGGCGATGTTTCGCGTACTTGCCGAGGACGGCTCGAATTTCTTCGGCGATCCACGAACGGTTCTGGAAAATGCGCTTCTGCCATTGCAGAGGATGGGGCTCAAGCCAGTCGTGGCGACCGAACTGGAGTTCTACCTGCTCGATGCCGAGTCGCCCGATATCAGGGTCGGCGCACCGAATATCCCCGGCACCAAACGCACGCAGCCAGGTACCCAGGTTTACCACCCCGATGATCTATTTGAGGTTGAGGAGTTCCTCGACGACGTCTACGAGTGGTGCGATGCGCAGAACGTCCCGGCCGAGGCCGCGATCTCTGAATACTCGCCGGGTCAGTTCGAGATAAACCTGCACCATGTAGACGACCCGGTACTGGCCTGCGATCACGCCGTACTCCTGAAGCGCATCATCAAGGCGGCCGCACGCAAGCACGGCTTCATTGCCTGTTTCATGGCGAAACCGTTCGAAGAGGATGCTGGATGCGGCCTTCACGTTCACATGAGTATCGTCGATAAAAATGGCGAGAATTATTTCTCGGGCGGCAAGGACAAATTAGCCCTTCCTCCCTTCTCGGCGAAGCTCCGCCATGCGGTCGGAGGCTTGCTGAAAATAATGCCCGAGGCGACGCTGATCGGTGCGCCAAACGCGAATTCCTATCGACGACTCCGACCCGAAATGTTTGCGCCCGTCGAGCCGAACTGGGGAGTGAATCACCGTGTCGTATCCATTCGTATTCCGGAGTCCGACGCGAAAAATCTCCGCTTTGAACATCGGACATCAGGCGCAGATGCGAATCCCTACCTGGTAATGGCCGCGATCGTCGCGGGCATACACCACGGCCTGAAAAACAAAATCGACCCCGGTGTGATGATCGAACAAGGTGCGCACATATCACCCAAACTCAAAATCCCGAATCGCTGGGAGGCCGCGATTGAGAAGTTCTCCCGCAGCAAGGTGCTGCCTGAGTATCTGGGCAAGGATTATTGCAGGTACTACGCTATGAACCGCAGGGCGGAAGAAAGCAAGTTTCACAACGTCGTCAGTCAGTTGGACTTCGACTGGTATTTGCGCGCGGTTTAGTCGTTTTCTGCGGCGCGGGCCAGGTCAGCATCGATCCATAGTCCTGCCCTGTAGAAGTGCCACACCGCCCAGGGCAAGATCACCGACGTTACGATCAACAGGCTGTAGCGCATCGATTCTTCGGCGAAGCGAGGCTCAAGATAATCGCTTAATAAACCGGTGATCAGAGGCCCGAACGCCAGGCCGATGACATTGATTATCAGCAAGACAAGTGCCGAGGTCGTCGCACGCATTCGCAAAGCCACCAGGCTCTGTGCCTGAGCCAGTACCGGCGCAAGATAAACGTTGCTTGTCGCCGCGGGCAATATGAACAACAGCAAAGCCGCCGCCGAGGTCTTCGTCATGAACATGGCCGACAAAAGCGCCGCGGAAACCAGCATTGTTGCGGCGATATAATTCAGGGCATTTCGGTGACTGCCTCGCCCAAGGTGATCCGCGAAATAACCGCCGAAAAAGAAGCCTGCCCCGCCCGATATTCCGAGGATAAGTCCCAGCCAACGACCGAGTGGGGCTAGCTCCATGTCGAAACTGCGCACCATGAAACTGGGCAGGAATCCGATGACGGAGTAACCAACAAAACTGGACAGACCCGCCGCTATCGCCATGTGAATAAAGGAGCGGCGAGTTGCTAGAAACCGAACGACCTCAGGAAGACTCGACCGCCGCCCGCTTATCGTCCGGCTTTCTGACCAACCGCGTCGAGGCTCCACAATCGTGAAACGCACAATAGCGGCAAGCAACAATCCCGGGATGCCCACGATAAAAAAGGCCTCGCGCCAGCCGATATTTTGCGCGACCCAGCCACCGGCAAGATACGCCGTCATAATGCCGGCCGAGATTCCCAGCGTGTAGAAACCCATCGCCGTGGAGCGCTTTTCTGGCGGGAAGTAGTCGGCGATCATCGAATGCGCAGGCGGACTGCACCCAGCTTCGCCGACACCGACACCGATTCGGGCGGCCGTCAGGTGCCAGATATTCGCGGCTAGTCCGGAAACCGCGGTCATGGCACTCCAGAGCGCGACTGACGCGGCGATCAGGTTACGCCGATTGCAGCGGTCGGCATATTGCGCGATAGGCACGCCGAGGGTCACGTAAAAGAGTGCAAATGCGGTTCCCGTCAGGAATCCGAGGTAGGTATCACTGGTGCCGAATTCGACTTTGATTTGAGGCAAAAGGATCGCGAGAATCTGGCGGTCAACGAAGTTGAACATATAAACGACAGCAAGAACCACCATCGCATACCGCCGCGCGCCCTGGCTTATTGGAGATGAATTGTCACCGGTCACTAAGGCGTTTCTGACGCCGCAGGCGCGACGCTACCGGCATTCGGGCGACGCGTGTCCGATGCGCCACGAAACAAGCCGTCCTTGTAGCCTACTGTCTGTGTACTGCCGCTGGATGAGCGGAAGTCCTGCACGTCGTGGCCGCGTTCTTTGAGGATGCGAACAGTGTCCGGACTGAAACCCGGCTCAAGAAAAAGCACATCGGGGTACCATTGATGGTGCATGCGTGACGCGCTCGCCGCCTCCGCGATATTCATTCCGTGATCAATGACGTTGACGATCATCTGCAGCACCACAGTAATGATGCGGCTGCCGCCCGGGCTTCCCGTCGCGAACCACGGTTCGCCATTCGAGAACACGATAGTAGGCGTCATCGAACTCAACGGACGCTTGCCGGCTTTGACGGCATTCGCATCACCGCCCAGCATCCCGAAGGCATTCATCACACCCGGTTTCGCTGCGAAATCATCCATTTCATTATTCATCAAAAATCCGCCACCGGGAACGGCAATGCCCGAGCCGAAGGAAAAATTCAGCGTATAGGTGTTGGAGACAACGTTTCCGTGGCTATCAATGACCGAGTAGTGCGTCGTATCTTCGCTCTCGTAGGCCGGCTCGACGCCAGGCGAAACATCACTCGATTTACGGGCTTTTTTCATGTCAATGCTTGCCGCAAGCTGTTCGCCATAGGCTTTGCTCGTCAACCACTGCACAGGCACGTCATAGTAATCCGGATCGCCCAGGTGCTCCGAGCGGTCGGCGTAGGCCAGTCTCGCAGCTTCGGCCAGAACATGGATAGCATCCGCGCTTCCGGAACCCATACTGGCAACCGGAAAATGCTCGAGAATATTCAGCATCTGCAGTATGTGGACACCGCCCGAACTGGGAGGCGGCATCGTGACGACATCGTAGCCGCGGTAGGTACCGGTCACAGCCTCCCGAACCACTGGCTCATACGCCGCCAGCGACTCAGCATCGACCAGCCCGCCGCCACGAAGCATTTCTTCTGCGATCAGGCCGGCAATCTCGCCTTTATAGAATGCGTCCGGACCGTTTTCAGCAATCAACTCGAGCGTATCGGCAAGGTCGGCCTGCACGAAAATATCACCGGCCTCAAAGGTGGAACCATCCTGCTTGTAGAAATAGCCGCAAGCCGCAGCATTTCGGCAGAGGCGTGTTTGCCTCCCGCGCAGGAATTCAGCCAGATCGTAGCTGACAATAATGCCGCCGCGAGCTTGTTCTATCGCCGGCTGCAGTAGCTGCTTCCAGGGCAGACTCCCAAGTTTTTGATGGGCGGTATAGAACCCACTGACGGTTCCCGGCACCCCCGCGGCAAGGTGACTGAAGCGTGATCGCTGCGTATCCACATCACCGTTCTCATCAAGATACATGTCGCGAGTCGCGTTCAGCGGCGCCATTTCCCGATAGTCGATGGCGATGTTCTCATCATTATCGGCATCATGAATCAGCATGAAGCCACCGCCGCCAATATTGCCCGCACGCGGCAGCGTCACTGCCAGTGAAAAGCCTGTCGCGATAGCCGCATCGACAGCGTTGCCGCCCGCTGCAAGAATTTGGGCGCCAGACTCAGCTGAGAGCCGATTCTGAGCCGCGACCATGCCAGCCGCCCCCAGTACCGGGTGCTGCAGATCCTGGTATCGAATGACTGCGCCAGAATCAATCTGCGCAAACGCAATCGTCTGGAGATTGAAAACAAGCAGCAGAAGCAGAAGCAAATTTCGCCTGGTCAAGATCTCAGCCTTAGGGCAATACCGCTTTGAAGATGAAAAAGAAAACAATTGCGAGGATTGCACCTGCTGGAATCGTTACAACCCACGAAACAAATATTCGAGCAACGACTCTGAGGTCAATTGCGTCAATTCCTCTGGCCAGACCAACGCCAAGCACGGCGCCAACCAGCGTGTGAGTTGTAGAAATCGGTATCCCGGTACCTGAAGCGATGACAATCGTCGTTGCAGCAGCCAGCTCCGCTGCGAATCCGCGACTTGGCGTTAGCTGCGTGATTTTTTTGCCGACTGTCGCAATAACATGCCGACCAAAAGTTGCAAGGCCGATCACGATGCCTCCGCCACCAAGGGCGAGAACCCAAATGGGCAAGGACGACTTCGCGCCAACCATGCCGGTCGATGCGACACTGATCACGGCGGCGAGCGGGCCGATCGCGTTGGCTACATCGTTGGAGCCATGCGCGAACGCCATTCCGCAGGCCGTGATGACCATCAGCACAGCGAACACGCGTTCAACCGTATAAAAGTGCTGGCTCTTCTCCGCTTTCGGATCCGGTTGAATCCGGGAAATGAAAACAGAACCGACAATCGCGATCGCGGCCGCGATTACAGTCGCAATCGCGTAGCTTTCCACCAGACTCAAAAGAAGGCCTACGTGTTTCAGGCCCTTCAGAATCGTTACCAGCGTAATCGTGAACGCTGCGAAGAAAATATAGATCGGCACATAGCGTTTTGCTTTTTCGAGCGGATTCTCCTGATGAAGAATCAAGCGTTGCACGCTCACGTAGATCAGGAAGGCGATAAAACCCGCAGTCACCGGCGAAACGACCCAGCTCATTACGATTACGCCGACCTTCCCCCATTGCACCGCATCGACACCGATCCCCACTGCTGCAAAACCGACGATCGCGCCGACAATTGAATGCGTCGTCGATACCGGCCATCCTTTTCTTGATGCGACCAGGAGCCATACTCCCGCCGCCAGCAATGCGGCCAACATTCCGTATATCAGGAGTTCTGGCTCACCGTTAAGCAGCTCTACATCGACAATCCCCTTGCGAATGGTCGAGGTAACCTCGCCGCCTGCGAGAACCGCGCCCGCGAACTCGAATATCGCGGCGACGATGATTGCTTGCTTGATCGTCAGCGCTTTCGAGCCTACCGACGTCGCCATCGCGTTGGCCACGTCGTTCGCGCCAATGCCCCAGGCCATGAAGAGCCCGAACGCGGCGGCGAGACCGATATAGATGTATTGCGCTTCCATAACCTGCTCCCGGGGCGAACCAACGCGCCCCGATTAATTATTTATTATTTAGTGTGAGAGCAACAGCTCGAGCCGGCGACCGACACGCTCGGCCATGTCGGCGATTTCGCCTGTCAATTCAATTACCTGGTACATGAATATGGCGTCAATCGGGTCCAGTTGTTTTTCTATTTTAAACAAGGAAGATCGAAGCGCGGCCTGCTTTTCGTCTGTATCGGTTTCGATTTGATCGAGTTCTTCTATCAGGCCCGAAACCAACGCCACTTCGGCACCGCGGAAACCCGCCGTAAACAATTCATCCAATTCCCGAACGCTCTTGCGCGCCTGCTTGGCAGCATCGATATTACGATCAACGAATTGTAGAAATTGTCGGGATAGCTCCTCCGGAACCTGCATTTTTCGGCCGATGACGATACCGGATACGTCTTTAGTCCGATTCGCGATCTTGTCCTGCACCAGCAGGAGTTCGAGCAAATCCTCTCGCGGAACCGGCATGAAAAGGCTCTTCGGTAACTGCAGACGGATTTTCTTCTTTAGATTATCGGCATCGTGTTCGGATTTTTCGATCTTATCGCGCGCCTCTTGCGCAGCAACCCAGTCGCCCTTGATAGACGCTGCGAAAAACGGCTTCAGTTGCCTGGCACACCGGTAAGCGATACCGATATGCTTTTCTAACGGTCTTACAGGCGACGAACCGAATATATTTGCCAGCACATTGGCCATCCCATACCTTCCTCTGGACCACGATTTTGGAGCAGCAATCCTAGCACAGCATTCGACCGGTATGGTCAAAACGAGGCATGCTAAACTGCGCCACCTGATAACTCGCACAAGACGCAGATTTACATATGGCATATTGGTTAATGAAGTCGGAACCTGATGTTTACAGCATCGATAATCTCGCCAAAGACGGCCGGGAAATGTGGGACAGTATTCGCAACTATCAGGCACGCAACATGATGCGTGACGACATGAAGATAGGCGACGAGATTTTCTTCTACCACTCCAATTGCAAGGAGCCCGGTATCGTCGGCATTATGAAAGTTGCCAGCGAACCGTATCCGGATCCCGTCCAGTTCGACAAGAAATCCCGATATTTTGACGAGAAGAGCAGCAAAGACAATCCACGCTGGATTCTGGTCGATGTCGAGTTCGTCCGAAAGCTGTCACGCAACATCACGTTGACGGAAATCAAGGCTGAGAAGAGCCTTGAGGATATGATCCTGACTCGCCGCGGAAACCGCCTGTCCATCATGCCAATAGAGAAAAAGCACTGGAACAAAATCCTGAGTCTCGAATGAAACTATGGAAGATACTACTTGCCGCTAGTGCCACTCTGGGCGGCGCGATTATTGCGAGTACGCCGCCAGACCTCGCATACGTTCCAGAAACGAGTGCTGATGCCGACCTTGCGACGCTGTTGCTGGAAACGCGCGACGATCTCATTCCCGGCACGGAAAAGCGTCTGACCTGGTATGCGGCGGAGCAACAACCCACTGAGTGGTCGGTCGTCGCATTACACGGCTTTTCCGCATCGCGCCAGGAAACCGCACCACTGGCTGAAACGGTTGCAAACAGCCTGGGTGCCAACCTGTTTGAAACACGCTTTACCTCACACGGGCTAAGAAGCAACGGCCTGGTTGATGTTATGGCGGAGGATTGGCTGGACGACGTTGCCGAGGCGCTGACAGTCGGTCAACTGATCGGCCAGAAGATAGTGGTCATAGCCGTATCAAATGGAGCGGCACTGGCAATGTCCATGCTCGATCATCCGACTATGAAGGCGGTGGATTCCTTAATCATGCTGTCGCCGAACTTCGGCCCCGCCGATCCGAAGGGAATGTGGATCACTCGCCCTGGTGGCCCTCTGTTGCTCAGGCTGTTGTCGGGAGATTCGCGAAGCTGGGACGCTCATAACGAACTTCAGGAGCGATTCTGGACAACAAGCTACCCATCGCGGACGCTCGTCGAGGTTATTCGGGTCGTCGACAGGGCTCGGAGCAAAATCGAAACGGTAGACGCACCGCGCGTCCAGCTACTGTTTTCGCCAAATGACCAGGTCGTGTCAATTCCTGATCTGCGATCAGGGTATGCAAGTATTCAATCACCGCAAAAAGCGATTGTGGAAATTGAGGAAACGGGTGCACCCAGTGCGCACATTATTGCCGGTGACATTATTTCGCCTGACAATACAGCACGGATTGCTACGGAAATTACCGGATTTATTCTGCGCCGAGTTCCCTGAGGCGATCCTGAATGGGCCCCGCGCCGCTGAGTGCGAGCATGATGACCAGGTCGCCGGGTTCCGCCCATTCCAACGCGGCCATGAAAGATTCCATTTCTACCTCGTAGTGCGCGATCTGTGCTGCATCCGCTCCGCTTTTTTGAAGCTCGTCTCTGATCACAGCAAACACATCGCCATGTTGCCGCCCGCGATGGTAAGCAGCCAACTCCGAGATCATTACCTGATCCAGACCAATCGCCCACGCATCACGAGTCATTGCGCGGATCAGATCGTCCGGACGATCGCCTGCCTGACCGAAGCAAAGTGCCCGGCGGCGGGCTGGAATCGCCCGCGCCATATCGAATAGCGCGTTCATTGCGGCCGGGTTGTGTGCGAAATCGATCAAGACCTTTACGCCGTTCACATCGTGGATATTGCAGCGGCCGGGATTCTCATCCTGCACCATCGTTTTCAGTCCGTCCGCAATCGCGTCAAGCGGCAAACCAAGACAATACGTCAATGCAGCAGCCGCAAGTGAATTGGCCGTGTTGTGTCTTGCGGCCCCTCCCAACGTGATCGGAATCTCGCTGGCGATACATATTTGTTGCTTCTTGCCAGCCTCCGCCATGACAAGCGCATCGCCGTCAAGGAAAAAGCAGAGTTTGCCACTCTCAATGGACGACGTTATGAGGGCATTGCCCGAATCAAGACCAAACCATACAAGGTTTCCATCAAACTCCTCTGCTTTTGTGCGAAGCAAGACGTCGTCGGCGTTCAGGATCAGCGTGCCGGATTCGCGAACTGCCCTCGCGAGTATCCATTTGATGTTCAACAGCTCATTGAGGTCCTGGGAGCCGAAATCGCCGAGATGATCTTCTGCAATATTGGTGATCAGAGCGACCGTCGCGCGATCAACACCAAGGCCTCGACGAAGCAAACCACCTCTTGCCGATTCGAGGATGGCGACGTCAACGTCATGCTCGCGCAGCACAGCCCGCGCGCCGCCCGGACCCGACCAATCGCCTCTGTCGATAACTCGCTCGTTAACCGCAATCCAGTCGGTGGAACTCAAACCAACGTTTTTCCCAGCAGCCCGAACGATGTGCGTCGCCAGGCGAACGGTAGTCGTTTTGCCGTTTGTACCGGTAACGAGTCCGACCGGTACGTCGTGATGACTGTCCCACTCGAGTTCATCGGGAATTTCGCGCACTGGCCATGTTTTCGAGCCACTGCCGAGTCCGACGGAAACGTCATCGTCATCCCACAGCAGGGTTTTGCCGTGGTCCGCGGCATCTTTGATCAACTGCATCAGCCTCGGATTGGCTTCTTCGGCGATCGCTTTCTGAATTTCGCTTAACGTTGCGTCGAAATCCGGAAGCTCAACATCTTCTCCGAGTTGATGAGCGCTGGCCGCCCATGCCCATTCGTTGATTGCGGAAGCCGCATACAGAGCATCGATCGGCGCTGAGAAGGCCATGCTCGCGCCACCAAGCAGTTTCCGAGAAGCGAATTTGGCGTCATCCCAGCCCAGGCAGGAAAGCATACGCTCAACGTTTGACTGCCAAAGCGGTATCAGCCGGTCGGCTGCATCTGCCGAGCAGGCAACATCGAGAATCGAACCGGGCCCATCAAATATCAAGCTGGGTCCGGTCAATCTGCGTGCGTCGAGAAACTCCATGGCGCGGAACTAGTCGCCTTCATCCCGCGCGATGCGGACACCACGTTCGTCGCTAATGATTTCGATATCAGCATCCATCTCAAAACCACCGATATCCGGCAATTCGATCGTGGACGTCATTTTCTTACCAGGTTCGTCAGCATGCGCACCCGAATTGAAATAGATAATCTGTTTCCAGGTGCGTTTGATGTTGTCACCGAGCACAAGAATCAAGTCGCCGGTTTCCGCCATTTCAAGTGATCTGGTCACCGCCTCCTGTTCATCAGGAATGACCTCGATCTGATCGGCTGAAATACCTTCTTCGAGCAACTTGTTTTTAATCATCACTGCGACTTCATCTATACCGCGCCCGCGACGACTGTCATCACATCGACAAATAAAGTGATCGAAATGGCCCGCCGCGATTTCGGCAATAGCACGTATGTCTTCATCGCGCCGGTCTCCCGGAGCGGATAAGATCGCAATTCTCTTGCCTTCAACATCGAAACGATCAACCAGTCCACACATCGCCAGAACAGCCGCGGGGTTGTGCGCATAGTCGAGAATGACGCGGAATGGATGCTCATCGTAGATATTCATCCGTCCCGGCGCCTGGAAGAATGACGAGTCAAAGGTCCGCAGACCCTGACGTATGTCCTCAAGACCGATGTTCATGTTGTACGCGAGCGCAGCAGCAAACATTGCGTTCTGCACGTTGTGCATAGCCCGACCTTCGACGGTCGCAGGAATCAGGTGCGTCCAAACCAGCGGCGTGTGGGTCTCATTGTCGTAAATCGAGATCAGGTGGCCGTTCATGCCCTGTTCCAGAACAAATGCCTGACCGCCCGCCTGAATGTGCTGCTTAACCAGTGGGTGGGCAGGATTCATCGTTACGTAACTGACTTTTTCAGCATCCGTGTAGTCGGCCATCTGAAGACAAAACGCATCGTCTGCGTTGAGTACCGCTGCGTCAGTAGCGATCTCAATGGGTACGCGCTTAAGTTCCGCAAGTTGTTCCA
>Ga0055584_100002169_pt1 | contig 19421 bp, 17 predicted proteins | sample OSDHelmetaG_FD_58716 | JGI IMG/M metagenome (GOLD analysis project Ga0055584, IMG submission 58716) | Pelagic marine sediment microbial communities from the LTER site Helgoland, North Sea, for post-phytoplankton bloom and carbon turnover... | ecosystem: Environmental > Aquatic > Marine >... | reverse complement strand
ATAATAGAGGAAAGCGCTCAAGTCATCCTTTCACTGTCCAATAATTGGGGTCCACCTCTCATCATCTACTTGCTCAGCCGTAACAGTTATCGGAACTTTGCACCATTTGGCAAGATTTATAATCCATATAATTTTATTTAGCAGAGCATCACGATCGTCCTCACCAAGCTTGTTCAAAAATGAGTTCTGAACATCTATTGCGATTAGTTGGCTATTTTTAGTTTCGATTAACAAATAGTTCAAAATCTTTCTTGTTATTATTTATCAAATATGACCAATATCGAAAGTTTGTATGATGGCTTATTGGAAGTTGAAAAGTAATAGAGTTTGGTACAATATGAGCTGCATTTTATCATAAGTAAAGAATCGGAAATTACAACCCAATTATGTCGAATGGATATTTGGATCACCTAACGGATCAGATTGCGGAGTTATCCAAGCTTCAGTTATTTTTTATCGTTGGCATGCCCCGATCCGGCACTACCTGGTTACAACGTATGCTTAATAATCATAAGTTTGTCTGTTGTCGTGGTGAGTCGCATTTTGTTACCAGCTTTTATTCAAAGCTACAAAAGTCTATGAAGCAATATCACGAAAATAATCTCCAAAATGGTGGTGTTATTGCTCATTTAAAGCAATTTGGTGGTCACGTAGAGTCTTTGGACTACACCTCAGATGAGATTAAATTGTTATTGTATTCTGGCATGATGCTAATGTTTCGTAAATGGGTCAGCATCGACTCAGTAAAGGCTATTGGAGAGAAAACACCGGATAATTTACTGTATATGGATTTACTCGCAGATATGTTTCCCGAGGCGAAATTTATTCACATCGTTCGAGATGGCCGTGATTGTGCAAACTCCGGTTGGTTTTTCCATCGTAATCAGCTTGCATCGGGCAATATCATGGTTGATTCCTACGAGGAATATGTAAATCGATATATGGAACAATGGGCGTCTTCAATACAGATATCCCGTGCTAGCCAGGAAAAATATAGTGATCGCATTATGCAGTGTCGTTATGAATCGTTTATCCGCAATCCTAATATTGAGTTATCAAGGGTATTTGGTTTTCTTGATATCGAGACATCACCAGAAGACCTTGTTTTTTGCGTAGAGGAAGAATCGTTTGTAAAACTAACAAATGGTCGCGACAACGGCCAGGAAGATCCACGGTCGTTTTTTAGGAAAGGGATCGTAGATGATTGGAAAAGCAGATTTTCGCCGGAGATAGCAGAACGTGCCTGGCGGGTAGCTGGCAGTCAATTAGCCGAATACGGCTACCGTGAATTTTAATTGATTTGGCGAATACAATTATCATGTTAAATTCTGAGTTAATAGAAGTAACCCGTCGAATAGAGTCGATGGAAAACAAAACGCTGTTTTTCTTAGGGGGCGTGCTTAAATCGGGGACAACCTGGGTAGAACGGATCTACGACGCACATCCTAATTCGTCATGTAAAGGCGAGGCTCATTTTGGTAGCTTACTTGCACCAGCAGTAAGCGCTGTTGTAGACGACTACAACTCGACCATAGAAAAGCAAGGGAATTGGAATCTTGTTTCGCAAATTGAACAGCAATCTGGCTCTCCAATTGAGTTTCAATACGATGTGCAAGACAAGGATTTTCTATTTAGACAGGCAATTTTACTGATGATGCAAAAGTGGCTTATCACGGATGATATCCAATGTGTGGGGGAAAAAACGCCAAGTAATCAACAATATTTTCCAATTTTGCAGCAACTCTTTCCACAGGCCAAATTTATCTACATTATAAGGGACATTCGTGATGTGGTTGTTTCTGGTTGGTTTTTTAATACCATCGTTAATGTTACACAGAATATAGAAAACAATAAAAACATGGAGCACTTTGCCACAAAGCTAGCACGTTCCTGGGATAAAAACGTACGTGCCAGTTTGGGCTTTATACACCAATCTGAAAATAACGGTATGTTTATACAGTATGAGGATTTGCTCGAAGATTCCCTAAAGGGAATACAAGAGTTATATGAGTTTCTGGGCTTAGCATGCGACGAACTGATTCTGGCGTCTGTTCATAAGCAGACTTCATTTAATAAACTATCGGGTGGTCGCGATAGCGGGGAAGAGAATCGAAGATCATTTTATCGTAAGGGAACATCCGGTGATTGGAAGAATCATTTAAGCGAGCAAGCGCTTAGTAATATAGAAAACGAGTGTGGTGAGTTAATGGAGTTATTGGGCTATACGGATAACTGAGTAAGTATTCAGCCTGAATAATTAATCCAACTTAATAGTTCTTTTATAACATTAGCATGATGAAACTCCCACGCACGATGTAGCGCAAAAGGTTTGGAGTGATAAACACTTTGGACTGCAAATTCAGCGGCAATATGGTCCTCAGGGAGTCTGTATTTTTGGCCTTCAAGACGCAGCATAATCGAAAAAAAAGTATCCTCAGATTCGATTAAGGTACTACCGGTATTACAGGTTTGACATATTTCCAGCATTTTACTTTTATGTCGAAATGAGATAGCTCCATCACCGAATCTGCACCATGGGTTGATATAGTCGGCTGCCCATAAGGGCGCTATATAGTCATACTCCAAATAAGAATCGTTTATGGGTCGACAAATAATCGTATTGTGATCGATAAAAAGTAAGTTTTCCGCCGATAACGCAGCCCAAAAATGCTCCAGTCGAAGTGTATCATTCCGTGTTAATGTTATTAATGCCGGATCCGTTGCGATTCGAAAGCAGTGGTCAGGAATTTCGGGGAGAAGGGTGCGTGTCCATTCGTATAATAACTGTGTCGTAATAATTCTCAATGACCAGTGCGAACCCAGTATTGATAAGTTGTGTTTTATCGAGAATGCAAGTGTTGATGTTTTTTTAAAAACGGGAACTACAACGCAACATTCCGTATGTTCTTTGATAGTTTGTAAATTAAACTGGTCCAATTTAGAACTACGATCATTTTGATAACTTTGCCAGATCAGAAGACTTTCTTCTTGTTCTGAGATTGATAAGGTTGTTGCTGTCCGATTCATTAATATTGGAATGATTGAAGTAACTGGTTAAAAAACTTAGGCTTCAGGTAATTCCAGCTCTTATGTAGACCAAAAGGAGTGGGATAAAAAACCGATTCGACCGCAAAGGTTTTTGCAACAGTGAGAGGTGCGATACGAAAGGTACCGGGTTTTTGCTGATTCCACATTGTCATATTGGTAACAAAGTAATTATCTTCCGGAAATATGACTTTTACATCCGGATTACATTGTTTGGATACCTTTAGCATTGCCGATCGTTTCCGCAAAGAAAGTCCACCATTGCCAACCCGACATGCAGGAGACGGTGAAAACATAGGGTGCCATGGTGCACCAATATAATCGTATTTTAAATACTCTTCTATGCCTGGTCGGAGTATAAGGCAATCGGGTTCGAGCCATAAAACATGTTCTGCGTCGATTTGCTCCCACAGCCATGTGGTCTTTTTAAGGTAGTTGTATTCGGTCGTTGATAAATTTGCCACATCTAGTTCTATGATTTTAAAACCACCAAGCATATTACCGATACACTCCACATATTGCCGATTTTCTCTACCACAGAAAAATGTTACACCCCAATTAGAGCCTAAGCAGCGTAATGCCGAACGAATGATAAATTCCAGATGGTGATGGCTTCGTGGCTCAATGATAACAATTGAATAATCGGTGTCATATGGAACATCAGCCAGCTGCAGATTCAAAACTTGTTGTAAATTTTCATCTATAAAATTGTTCCAGGTTTTGAGGTTCGTTTCACGGATTAGATTTATCGACGACTCAGGTTTCATAGGTTCTTGTATTTATAAGTTGAATCAGATTTGAGTGTACATTGTCGAAGACAGGCCCCCATTCGGAGAATTTTTCCTGCCGAAATAATCTCATACTTTTATACCAAACACATTCATCGTCTTCTGTCAGGTAGCGCCAACAACATCCGCTCCACAGTAGTGTCCATACCGGCTTGCCCATGGCCCCCGCCAGATGAGAAACGGCAGTGTCTACAGATATTATTAAATCCAGTGAATGAATAAGCTCAGCAGTATCCCGAAAATCTTCTATCTTACTCGATAAGTCCACGATATTATTTTGTTTGAGCTTTATTCGATCTGCATTGTTAGGCTCCTTTTGTAAGGAATAGAATTGAACATTATCAATATTCGATAAATCAATAAAATAGTCTATCGGTATGGAGCGAAACATATCGTCCTTTTGCACCGGGTTACCTGCCCAGACGATTCCGATATTTAATTGGGAATGGTCGAAGCTGTGTTTTATTGATGTGCCGGGGTTTGTTCGTGTAATATAACCGGATCGATAGGGAATGGTTGATATATGAGTTGATAAAATACGAGTTATACTCATTAATGCAAAGCGTTTATTGTATCGAAGGGTGTGGCTCGCTTTTATGTCCGATTTATCAATAATTACATCAATCCCCGGTAAATTTGCAGCAAGCCGGTGAATACTTGGATCACAAGCCAATATTAACTTGCCCACACGTTCGCGAATTCCCGGTAAAAAACGCGCGAACATAAGAAAATCTCCGATACCCTGTTCTGCAAATACTAATAATCTTGTATCCGGTTCCCAACCCCCATTCCATTCTTCATCGTGTAATGCCGTATACTTTGAGAGTTCCTTTGAAAGAAATCGACTGTCAAACTGCTCCCAGCCCATTGGCCAAAAACCGAGTTTTAATTGAGCAGATGCCTTACCGATATGTGCGTCTTTTGCAACTCTGGGATGATCAAGGAGTTGATTATAGATATCGAGGGATCCGCAAACGTCACCTAATGCGTATTTGCAATTGGCCCTCATATAGTGTGCGCGCATCCACTTTGAATCCAAATGTATTGTCCGTTCGTATTGCACCAGTGCCGCAGGAATATCCCCTTGTAACCAAAGACAGTTGCCTAAGTTGAAATGGGCAGGGACGAGTTTTTCGTCGATTTTGATGGAATGACGAAAGGATTTTTTCGCCATATGTATATTTTGTTTTGACCAATACGCATTGCCCAGATCATTATGATATGTCGCTATTTCCGGGTTTAACGAAATTGCTTTTTCGATAATTGTTACTGCATTATTTATATCGTCAGAAGATTTTCGTCCTAATAATGCCTGCCCATAGAGATGCAAAATTTTGTGGTTGTCGGGTTGCTGTTCTAAGAGACTATTAAATATAGCAAGTGCTTTATTGAATTGCCCTTGCTGATGAAAGCGGATGCCGCTGTTAAAACTGTTTACGTCAGTACTCTGTGTGGCCATTTTCAATCAGATTTCTTACACGTTTGTTCGTATCAGTTAACGGAATATTCAATTTTTAGTGTATCGACAACGTCTTGTACTACGGAATCCCAATCATTAATTTCAGGTTGGCGAAATAGCCGCATCGAGGGATACCAGGGGCTATCTGTTCTATGTTGTAGATAACGCCAGCAATGGGCAAACCATAGTAGTGTCCATACAGGTGTATTAACAGCACCCGCTACATGAGCTACCGATGTATCGATTGTGATGACTAGATCCATGGCTTGCATTAAACAAGCCGTATCGTGAAGGTCATGTAATTCATTGGTGTAATCAATTACGTCGTATTGTTCGATATAGTTCGTTAGTTGTTCGACGCCGTGATTTTTTTGTAAACTAAATACTTGCACGCTCGGGAGATTTATAATAGGTAATAGTGCTGAAAGCGGGCAGGAACGATCACTATTTTCTATTTGATCGGGGTTGCCACTCCACGCTATTCCAATTTTAAATTTATCTGAGTAAATTCTTTTTTGCCATTTCTCAACTAATAACTTATTTGTATAAAAATAGGGGCATTCAGTTGGGATATTTTCCAGAGTCATACCTAGAATTTTAGGTAAGCTCAGTAAATATACATAATAGTCTTCGGCTATTTGCCAGGATGACTGACGATCAATTATTTCATCAACACAATTCATTGATTCAATAAGTTTTTTAACAGGTTGAGCGCAGACCAGTCGAATGTATACATTTTCCCGCTTTAATAAGTTTAGGTAGCGGCTGAAATGAACAATGTCTCCCAGACCTTGCTCGCCAATAACCAGTAGTGTTTTGTTTTCGAGGGGTTCGCCGGACCAGAGCGGTGTATCCAATTGCACTTTAGCGTGTTTAGACTGTTCATTTATGGCGAACCGCCATTCGTAGTGACGCCATCCGGCATTAAACTGACCATCTTTTAGTAAGACAAGTGCCTTACAAAAATGGGCATTGGGGTTTCCCGGGTTCAGCATAATAGTTTTCGTGTAGTATTCGATTGATAACTTAAGTTGCCCCAAACGTCGATATAGATGACCAAGACCCAGTAGTCCACCCAGATTATCCGGTAATGTCTGTAATGATTTTTTGTAGTCCTGCTCGGCATTAGAGAACTGACAGGATTTATAGAACGCATTGCCGCGATTAATCAACGCGGACATATGGTTGGGTTCTATAGCTAGATATGAATCGAATTGTTTTATCGCCTGAGTATAGTTCTGATCCTTATGAAAACATAAACCAAGATTAAAGATAATTTTTTGGGATAATGGTTTTTTTTTCAGAGCGATCTTAAATTTTTTAATCGCAAGGGAGAAAAACTTCTGTTCCATGTAGTATGTTGCCAGATTGTTATAGGCGTCAGCATTATTTGGTGAGAGGGTTATCGCCGTATTAATTGCATTGATAGCCGCGGTGTGCTGCTGAGTTTCATGATAAGCATTTGCTATATTGATATAATAATCAGAACTTAATGGATTTTGTTCTAATGCTAATTGAAAGTAACTTTCTGCTTTTTTAGGACGTCTTAAGGCCATGTAGACCAAACCCAGGTTATTTAAAGCGTTAGAGTGGTCTGGTGTATTGGTGAGCAGTGTATGAAATATTTCTAGTGCATCCAGATAATTTCTGGATATATATTCCACATGTCCTAGATTGTATAGTGCATCCGTATAATCTGGTTGCGCTTCAAGCGCCTTCTGAAAGGATTGTTTTGCTTCATTTAGTCGATTAGTTTTCGAGTACAAACTACCCAGTGTATTTAGGAATATTTTATTTCCAGGGCTAAGTGTAAGAGCGATATCCAAATGGTGCTCAGCCTGTTTTAAACAATCATTTTTCTGTAGGTAGACGATGGCAAGTAAATGGTGGCTATCGGGATGTTGGTCGTTCTGCTGAAAAATCGCGGTAAAACATTTTTCGGCCAGATTAAGTTCACCAAGATTAATATACCGAATTCCATCGTTTATTAATTGGGAAATGGTTGTCATTGATACGTTATTTGGAAGAATTGTAGCAATAAAAATGACTAACTACGCGGGTTTGTAGTACAGCGGAGTATAAGTTTTTGGGGAAGATAATGTAGTCTTACGGATATAATATACAAGCAAAACTATTCCCGTATATAGAAACACTACGATAAGCTTTGTCGTTATCGTAGTGTCTGTAGTGTTACGATCAGAAAATCAATCGCCGTCTAGCGCAACAGTAGCGGTAGTCGAACATACACAGCCTCCAGGGGCTTCGAAACGTAGGGTAATTTCGCTGCCAACACCCACACCATAACTACTACTGGCGCTATTGACATTAAACGAACTCGATATTACGCAGCCATCAATAAATGCGGTTTCGGTAACAGAGCACTCCTGATCCCCGGTCGTATGATAGTCGAAAGTTACACCATCGGCGATTAGAAAGGCAACAGGATAATCACCATAAAGTGTTTTGGAACAAGCTCCGTTTATTGAATGCTCCCCTCTAACGTATAGCGCGCCAGTTGGACCTGATTCCAAAAGAGCCATTAAGACGGCACTTTCGCAGGCTCCTTTTGCTTTGGCTCTTGGACAAGTACTCGCTTCACCCGTTGTTGCGGTAAAGCCATGTCCTTCTACAGTTCCCACGATATGGGTAATATTACCTTCATCATCAGTAATTAATTCACCATTAACCTCGGCTGGACCGACAGTTGTGGAAAATTTATTATTTTTGACTTCGGTAATAGCATTGAAAGTGGAATCGCCGTCGTCCTGGATTTTTATAGTGACACTGCCGGATGAGACATCCAGCCGTATGCAGCCGTCAGAAAATGATCTGCCAGCATAGGCCGGTGATATTACACGATCCAGTAATCCTAATCCGTCGTTGATTGGTCCACCAAAGGCCAGTCCGGATGTTTGTGCATGGGCCGGAAGTATGACCGAGTTAACGACGGGTTTACGCCATTGAGACGGTAAAGCGGATCCTGCTATGGCGCCTGATGCGACAAGTGTTTGCAGTAATTGCCGTCTTTTATCCCGGTTTTCATTTACGGGTTTCTCATCCGTTGAATCTGGAGTCTCTTTCATTTTCGTGTTCCTAGAAAATACCAAATAGGAATTTTAAATTTCTAATGTGACAAAGCTAGGTTAAGCCATTTCTTACTAAAGAGCTCATAATACTTATTCTGGCAAAATAAACAAGTTATTAGAGAAAATATGTTAGTGATAAATAAATTGCTGTTAGCCGGATAGTTGGTATTATTTTAGGCTTTATACGGATCTACAATCCCTTAGGCACGTTACCATAAACAATTATAATCACATGACTTCAACACAGAATTTAGCTGTCAGTCCGGTATTCACGTCTCCACGTTTTGAGTTATTTTCCCGTAGTGGCGACGATGGTAATTTTACCATTGTCAAAAAATTACCGATTTACTATCAAAATGATCCAAGTCGTGTACGTCAATTTTGTAATGAGCAAAATTTTCTAGCGACTCTTGGAACGTCCTATTTTGAATATAAAAGCCAATCGTTTTGTAATAATTCCCCGGTTGAGTTCGAGTTCACCACCCGGTCAACTTATAGTTTAGCGACCTTAATTCAATCAACCAGCACCCAAGCCGACTATTTACCTATATCGGTTCGTGCAGCACTTTTTAAACAAATTCTTAATGCGGTAATGTTACATAGGAATATTCCGGGTGTTGATGGTGTCTGGGATCATTTTTTCGAATTTACGCCGACATCGTTATTTTTTGGAATGGATGGACACTTGTTATTTTCTCACGTCAATTTTGAATTACCCCCTGCGGATCAGAATGCCATATCCCGGGAGTCAGGCTTTGAATATTTTTACTATGCGGCTCCTGAGCAGTTTGTCACGGGCCAAAGAATATCCTCCAATGCACTACTGTACACATTAGGTATAGTTTTTTTTGAGATTCTCACTGGAAAAAATCTCTTTAATACCAATCGACACTCTAATCGGAATAGTCTTTTAGATCGAAAGATTAGACATTTACATCCCTACGTTTCCGATGTGTGCCCGGAGTTTGAGTTTGCCGATAAGCAAATTCACGAACTTTTGCAACCTGTACCGGGTCGACGACATCTTGACATTGTCGCGTTACAGGAGATCTTAGACAAATTACAAGTTTGTGCACAAGCTAGCGATGATATTTCGGTTCTTGACTATACTGGTATGTTATCAGAACGCAATAAAACTTCGGAAGCTAAGGACATTACAGAGGAAGACGCTGAGCAGGTTTTATTTCAGGTAAGCGATATTGCCGAATTAAATGATTCCTGATCAGCCATTGTAGAACGTTATATTCAATGATTGTTTTTGTTACGTCAGTTCGGCATCCGCATAATTGCAATGATTATGATCGTGTTTTGACCCTTTTAAGGCAAACACTACATTCGGTTTGTGCGCAGGAAGATAGCAATTTTCGAGTCGTTGTAGTGTGTAATCGACGACCGGTTTGGGATTTTTCGGATAGGGTAGATTTTGTGGAGGTAAATTTTCCTCCGCCGAGCAGTGTTGCACGACCGAATACTGGAATGGAAGCAATTCAAATAGACCGTGGTAGTAAATATATGGTCGGTGTCAATTTTGCCCGTCGTTTTTCTCCTCATAGCATTATGTTCTTTGATGCGGATGATCTCATAAGTAATCGTATTGCCGGTTTTGTAAATCGGGATATAGAAAAATCAGCGTGGTATTTTCCCCGTGGATACAAAATGAGACAAGGTTCATCTTCTTATCATGTGGTTGATCTATTTTATCGGCATTGTGGAAGCAGTGCGGTACAAAGAATTGAAGCGTTGGATATACCGGAATTTATTGATGAAAAAATATCGTTAACTAAACTGGTTGCGAGTGTTAGCTCTTATAAATTGCGTGTGTTATTCGGAACACACGCAATGATCAAGCGGCACTATGAGAAACATACTTCTATTTCGATCAGCCCGTTACCGTTTCCGGGGTCAATTTGGCTCTTAGGCACAGGGGAGAATCATTCAGGGAGAAAAGGATCGGTTGAAGGGGATTTAATTAGCGCTGAAATGCGAACGGAATTCTCTATTCCAGAGGACTGGTGAAAATGTTATTTAATTTTAGAAACGTAAGAATTTTAGTTATAAAAATGGCTATACGTCGAACGTTGTTTTCATTTTTACTACTATTAAGTGCGGTTGCTCGCGCCGACGACTACCATTGTGGAGGGTGCAATGTCGTTTTTTTGAATCTGGATTTCTTACGAAGTGATTATATAGGTCTTATTTCCAACAGTAGTTTGACACCGAAAATTGATCAGTTCTTTAAAAACTCCATAGTTTTCGAAAATGCCTATGCAACAGCAGGTTCGACGTACAGAGGAAATCTGTCTACTTTTACCGCCAAGGACCCTCATTTTTATGCAATTGATGTAGATAGCTATTCCTCTCTTCGACAAAAAAAAAGTCTGGGAGTTTGGAATAAAGTTTTCACACAGTACCCGAGTATTGCCGAGCAGCTTTTTGAGTCTGGTTATAATACGATTAGCTTGCAAAAGGGTAAACGTTCCGGTCACTATACTCAGCTTGACCGGGGTTTTGCCGAGTATGTTGATTATCCTTTTAAAACCTTGATTGCCGATATTTTCGGTGATGCTAAAGAACGTCTAATAAAAGCGGAATCGCCCTGGTTTTTGCATGTGCATGCTATACCTACACGATTGCACAGTGCGTATTTCCCAGTTGGTCGGCAGCGATTCCTGCATGATGATATTATTTACAAGCCGTACCGAATGAAAAAAATGGACTATGGCTATATTGTAAGAGCCGATTATCATAGTGGACGTAAGGCAACACGTTTGGCCGAACATCGTATTTACCGGCAACAATTGCGCTATGCCGATGATGCCTTGTACGAGATATTCGAATATTTACAGGAAATTCAATCAAATACGATCATTGTCTTTTTTTCGACCCATGCAACGCAAATTGGTGACAATGGAATATTTGCCTCAAATGGTACCGGACATGAAATGAATATTCGGGTTCCACTGTTTATTAAGCACCCAAAAGTACAGAAGCCCTTGCACATTAAGACACCGGTTTCTATGCTGGATTTAGTTCCAACCATAATGGCGTTTTTAAATATTCCCTGGACATCCGGAGACGGTATTAGTCTGGTTCCTGTTCTGAAGGGAAACGCCTACAAAAGAGACTATATTTGGGGTAACAACGATAAAGATGACTTTTTAATAAAGGGTGATTGGAAATTACTTCGTTGGTCGGATTATGAACGAAAGCTTGTATTGATAAATAACCCGATTCAAAAAGATGAGTACAAAAAAAACAGGCAACATGCGCGATATATTGAATTTTTCGAACAGCCGGGCATTATCGAGACGAGACAAATAGTCAGCTCACCATGGCGATTGGAGATAAACGAGCTACGCGAAAATCGTCTTTACAATCTAAAAGATGATCCTCTGGAGACACATAATATCGCGGCGGATCACCCATCCATAGTCAAAGAATTGAGCGATATATTGGATCAACATAAGGATCACGCAAAGAGAGAAATTCTGCAGCTGACAAATTGACGATTATTTATTAAATATTTCATCAATCATTTTACCGGTAACATGTTCTGGTATGGGTTGGTTAAGAATATTCATAATAGTTGGATATTGATCGATATGATTTGCCAGTGTTTTTAGCGAATAATTCTGTTTCACACCGGGGCCAGAGATAATCAGGGGTGTCCACATACCTTTGCTGGACTTTGGAATAACCGCTTGTTTGTAGCCACTTGTTGGCGAAGTGCTAAATATTTTTTGATCCTTGCTTATCGTTTCAGACCAACCAAAGCCGACAGAATTCGCAACAATAAGATCTCCAACACGGTCGCTGGGAAGATCCATTAGTCCTGCATCCTCCCAGCGTAATACTTTAGCCAATGGCTGTTTGTTATGTTCCGTGCGTAGTCGTTGTAGTCGTGAGATTACCCGGGAACGCAATTCTTCATATTGTTTGCCACTGGATCGGGTATAGTTTCCACCTAAGCCATTTGGATTTATATAAATATTATCCATCTTAAGAAATACCACCTGGGATTTTTCCCAGTCAATTTTTGCGTAACCGGTTTGTGGATCCAATTGATAGGAAAGCCAGCCTTCTTTTGCAAATAAATTATTAAGATGAACCCTGGTATGTAAAGGAACAACACCATGGTCAGAACTTAATACGATTGCGGTATTTTCATCCTTGTTACCCAATACCTCACCAATAATATCGTCAATTCCTTGATATACCTTCAATATTTCTGACCACAGTTTATCTCGCTCCTCAGAGGTAATGGTGTCGTAGTCAGGGCTGTCCGGGTCGACAAAACCCATCCACCATCGGCTGGTTAGTATTTGGTTCGGTGTATAAATATCGTGAATAATAATATCTGCGTCTGAGTTTTTGATGAGATATCGTGCAGCCTTTCGGTGCCATTCGAGACTAAACAGCGCCTCTTCAAAGAATGTATCTTTATCTTCTGCTACATGAATTAGTTGTGGTGGAAAATTATCTGGAAAGTCGACCATTGGTCCTGCAAATTGCCGCAGTGAATCGGCAATTTCCGGAGGCTTGGATAAAAATCGATTTAATCCATCGTATAAAAACCGAATTCTAAATGCATCTTTTTCGCCTAATCGAATAACTTTAATTTTACTCATAGTGGGGATGTTAATTTCCCCGAGTGCTAGTTCCCAGTTCGATTTTTTCGGTGTAAACAGGTTATAGTCATTGCTCGTTTGCCATTGAAGATTGAGCGAAAACCAGTCACTCCATTCTCCAACTCTTAGATCAACGAGTGTAGTTTTCCGGTCTCTGGACAATAGTATTCGATCGTATTGTTCTATATTGTCATTCTGACTATCGTAAATATAGGCGAATAATGTTTCACCCCAATTTTCTAATTGCAGTTGTCGGGGCTCGCTGAAACTTTCAGGTGGTGAAACCCAACCATCGGCTTTGCTGCTATTGATATATTTGGTAAGTGGCTGACCTTGTTCAAAAAGGCGGTTCTCAATACCCTGGCGTGTTCTGAGTGTTGTATCTGATGCATTGTGAAAATTGGTTGCAGCGAATTCAATACCCCAACCACCCCATCGGCCTTTGATGGTTATCCCCTTGGACAATTCTGGCGGTGTAGAACCCGGTACGGATAAAAGCGCTACACGGGAACCGTTTTTTTCTAATGTGTACCAGATAGGTGGAACTTGTTTAGCATGGGAACTGAAGCCACTTTTCGATATTATTGATAACGGATAGCGTTGAAGCCGCATAGGGCCATCAGCTACACCATGAACGTTAGGAGTAGATCCCGTAAGTAACGTAGCGAAATTGGTTGGGGTATGCCCCGGAAATACGGGTAGTGAATATCCGTAACTACCCTGTTCCATTAGTGTTTTTATATTGGGTAGTTTACCTTCTCTAGCCCACTCAAATATCTTGAATGTTACTGGTTCTGCACGTAAGCCATCGGGTATAAACCAGTATAGTTTTAAGGGTTTCGAGGCAACGGTGTCGTTGGCGGATTCTGTTAACGAAAATTGATGGAAAATTAAAATACTACTTACGGCGGCAATTATCAAAGCACCGATTAGTACTATTTTATAGGTATAATTCTTTTCACTCATTATTATCTTACGAAAGGTTTTATCTAAGTCGCATTAGATAAATGGATAGAAAATCTTCTACTATGGGAGTTACTTGTATTGGCACAGTTTTTTGGTTTACCTATATTCGTCGGTATGATTTTAGGTATTGCATTTCCATTTGCGGCAGTGGAAGCATCTACTATGGCCGTATTTTTTCTTATTGTACTAATGATTAGTGCCGGATTATCGGTTAATTGGGAAAATATACAACATATACCGTCTCGTCTTAGAGAAACTATTATTGGATTGGTATTCGGATTTATAGTATTCCCCTTGCTATTGTATGTGCCTGCATACTATTTATTAACTGATGATCAGTTCCTATATGGTTTTGTGTTTTCGTCATTGTGTCCGATTGCCATGGTTGCTCCATATTTTTCCAGAATTCATAACGGAGATTCTGAATATGCGATGATTCTAGTTGTTGCGTCGATGGTGTTATGCCCGCTTTTGGCACCGTTCGTGTTGTCCTATAGCTTTTCTACATCGGCGGCATTAAATTTGTTGCCATTAATTCGCTATATGACTTTGCTGATTATTTTACCAACCATTATTGGTTTTTTAATCACACGTTTTTTACCGCGACTTCGTATCATTATAAGTCGGTTTGAGGGATTGGTTAATTCACTTATACTTGGCTTGTTAGTTTTCTCATTATTCGGAAACGCAGTTGGAAAACTGAATACGGCGTATACAGAAACTGAAGAAATCCTGGGACTTATATTTTTGGTGTTCTTGCAGGATTTTGGTGTTTTGTTTATATGCAGATATTTTATTAGTGTTCTTTTAAAGCCGGGGGTTACGAATGCATTGATTATTGGCTTGTCGATGAAAAATGTAGCCATCGCTGCAGGTGTTTTACTTATATACGATCCGCGAGCATCATTTGCTCCTGCTGTAGCATTTGTTGCTCATGGTTTTTTGTTTAGCTTTCTGGCGATTCCGCGAATCTCATCCTGGCTGTTTAAGCTAAAGTAGTTTATTTGGAGGGTAAATCGAAATGACAGTTCATATTGGATAGCAGGGCCGGTATTCGATCAGTATTTTTTGTTTCGACAAAAAGTTCGCCATCAAGAAAGGTGTTTTTGTTTTTGCAGTATAAAAGAAAATTTATATAACTATAACGAATTTGCTGTTCGTCGCATTCACCAGGTACGTAGCGTTCGTTTGCATATCCGGAAAAGTATACAAGTTCTGCTGAATCCAGTGTTTTTTCTTCTAAAACAGGCCGAAACTTATCATCGCATTCAATAAAGTCGGTTTGTTGCCCAACATAACCTGCCCGTTGTTTTTCGAATAGAGAACTAAACTGAAATATCTTTTCCCGGGTGAGTTGAGTAGCCTCGTCTTTATCGATGTTATGAATGCGAGAAACTTGTAGCCGAAATGAACGGGTCTGTTTAGTGTATTGTGCGATATTCTGGTGGGTAAACTGCAACGTTACCGGGTAACCCCAAAGCTCGGACACCGTTGTTTTGTTACTCGACAACAGAAATACGGTAACAGCGCAAAGCAAAACAATGACGAGTATAGATATTGATTTAAAAGAGGGCATTTCAGTCTTTACTCAATTTTGCGAATGTTATGTTTATAGGACTTGAGCATTACCTCTAATTCTGCGGCTTTTTGAGGATAATCTAAAATAAGGTTTTTTTCCTCATGGGGATCATATGCAAGATTAAACAACATACGTTTACTACCGCGTAGCACAATGTACTTCCAGTTTTCTATGCGAATGTACTCATCCCAGCTGTTTTTACCGATAATCGGTTGTTGCTTTAGTCCTTGACCACGGGAAATAGTTTCCTGATAGGTTTCCAGCATCGCCCATCGAGGTTCGTCCACACCGATCATTTTGGATATGGATGGCACCAGATCGAATAACGATGTGGGTGTGTGGATATGTATCGGTTTTGTTAGTTTCGGATGTCTAATAAGGAGCGGAACATGAATGCTCGATTGATAGGACGTTCCGTGTTCGTAAATATCATTGTCGCCCAAACCTGAACCATGATTGGAATAAAGCACAATAATACTATTTTTAATGTAAAGCCGTGTGAGTAGGCCAAAAAGACGATCAAGTTGTTTATCCCCATGCTCCAATTGGGCACGGTAGATTGCGCGTTCCATCCGTCGTTGACCGGCCTCAGATACTTTTTTATTTCTTTTTAGGTGGTAGCCATGGCTACTTTTATTTTCCGGAGTTTGATAGGTAAAGGGTCTTTTTATTATTTTTAATCTGTCCAGCCACTCGGGTACTTGAGTTAATCGATATTGGTGGTTATGTAGAAATGTGGGTCGGAATAGAAAATAAAAGGGTTGTTGGCCGGTATTATTTAAAGTTTGGCGCACCTGATCGATCATGTCGTCAATCATGGCTTTTTTCGGCCATTGGGTGTAGTCGTCTACACCTCTATCAAGAAACACACCTGACCCGGCGCGTCCGCCCTGATTTATTCCAATGGTGTGGTAACCATGTTTTTGCAATATTTCCGAAAAGGATGATTTGCTGGTTAATGCGCGGTGGATTAACTCAAATTTCCCGGATTTGGATTTGGATCTCGAGAGTTGATCAACATCCAGACCGGATATATCCAGTTCGTGGGGGCGTATGCCCGTTTGCACGGCGGTATTACTTAAGAATGTCTCGCCACCGGGGGAACTCATGTTATGAAAGACAATACTATTTCGAAAAAACCGGTCGATTGCAGGGGTATAGGTTGTATTCCCTATTAAGCCGGTATGATCCGCACGTAGTAATTCAATATTAAGAAAAATAACATTACATCGTGGACACGATAGGTCAATATTACCCTCAATATTAGTCACTATGCCGGGGAGAGTATCCGGCTTGAGTGCAAAGAACTCGACTACTCCGAGGGTGATGAGAAATATTCCGACTAGAAGAAACTTTATGGAATCTTTCAAGAGATGATCACTCGGCAATGAGTTCTTTTAAGTGTGCCAATTGAGATGCCTGAGATTCACTCGATTTTTCTATCGACTCGATTAGCCTATATTTGCCATTAACCTGTAATAACAAAATCGCGTCACACATTGTTATTGCTTCATCGAGGTTGTGACTTACCAATACCGCATTAGAGTGATGTTCTGATAACTGTCGCTGAAAATAGTGGCGAATATCTGATGACGTATGTACGTCAAGGGAACCAAAAGGCTCGTCAAGCAGAATACAGTCTGGTTCGATGCTAAGTGCGCGTGCAAATCCTACTCTTTGTTGCATGCCGCCGGATAATTCTGAAGGGAGTTTATGCTCATGACCGAGTAATCCAGTGTGCGTTAAGATTTCCTGTACAGCGGTATATCTCTCTCGACGTCGCAAACCTTTTGCTTTAAGGCCAAAACACACATTATCAATTAAGTTCATCCAGGGGAAAAGATTATGATCCTGAAAGACTACGGGTCGTTCCGCTCCCATAGTCTCAACTTTCTTTCCGTGGACAGAAATGGAGCCTTTAACTGGTCTCAGGTAGCCTGAAACCAGGTTTAAAAATGTTGATTTCCCCACACCGCTTTTGCCAACGATGCCCAAAACTCCCTGGCTTACCGGTATGTTAAATGACAAATCTTTGAACACAGATTGTTCATTGTAATTAAAGCTGACGCCATCAAACGAAATCCAGCTATTCATGACGACCACTTCCATATCGGGTATCGAAATACATCAAAAAGCTGTTGCTTATATAACCGGTAAGACCAATTGTTACTAAATAGGTATATAGACGTTCCATTTCCAGATTAAGACTGGAGAGTTGTACGGCATAGCCCAAACCGCTAGAGGCACCAAGCATTTCGGCTGCTACGACACAAAACCAGCCGAGACCTACGGATAATCGTAAACCATGAAGAAAAAATGGCATAACTGATGGAACAATAATATCGGTGAACACCAGCCTATAGTTTGCACCCAGGCTTTTAGCCGCGTACAGGTGGGAACCCTTGATATTTTTTAACCCTTGTACAATACCAAACCACAGCGGAAAAAAGGCACCTAGTGCTACGATGGCTATTGCAGGCGCATCGCCAATTCCAAAGGCGATAATGGCAATCGGTGCCCACGCTATTGGTGGGATCGGTCGAATCATTTCGACCAGTCCGCTACAGTATTCAGGGAGTGATTTCCATAGCGAACTAAGAATGCCTAATGGTAGGGCAATTGATAACGCAACACAGACACCAGCGACAACACGACAGGTGCTGTCGATGATATCCCGTAGTAAATCTCCTTCAACTAATGACTTGAAAAATACGCTAATAATGTCGGTTAACGGCGGTAAAAGAAGGCTGTTTGAGGCGGAAAAAAATTGCCATAATCCTGCAAACAACAAGATACCGATTAAACCGCGAATTCTAGGCATTAGAATGTCTTATTGAGCATCATCTACTATAATTGCGTCGAGCAATTCTTTGGAAGGCTCGCTTTCGGCGCTGGAAACAATACTTAGGTCTATAAATTTTTGCATATCCACAGGTTGCGTTATGATTTTCTTATTGAGTAAAAATTGATTACTTTGCTCAAATGTTTCGTAATCGGAATTTGTAAAGCCGAAATGTAAATCTTCATATCGCTCGACCCAACGATTGGGCTCGATCGAGGCTGCATTATCTAAGATCTCATTACTTACCTCGAGTTTCGAATCTCGGGAAAATAATCGATTCAGTGTTTCAGGGTTTTTTGTAAAATAATGCCAACTCATCTTAAATGCTTTAAGGAATTGGGTAAGCTCGTCCCGACGCTTGTCAATCATGTCCTTATGGGCTACCACCACTGAAACAACTTTGCCACAGTGGATCATACGTGCTTTTTCCTGTGCATCGAAAACCGCAGGCAGGGGATCAAAACCAAACAAGGCATCAATCTCAGGCCAGGATTTATTATTGTTATTGCGAATGAGCAGTGCCGATTGTTGGGCCATATCGAGCTGTCCGATACGTAGTTTGGTGATATCAACATCGGCCTTTTTTAAGGCCGTAAGTGCTACCCGTTCTGCTGCCGCACCAATGGGCCCCATGATAGTTTTCCCGGAAATATCAGCCAGGCTATTGAGAGGAGATGCGGGTGGTACATAAATACAAACCCGGTTGTACATCATACGCGAAACAATACGAAAGTTCGGGTTTCTGGAAACCAGTACCATAGCCGGTTGATCGGCCGTAAGAAGTATATCAACGTTATTACCCAGAGCTGCCTTGTTTAATGGGCCACCGTAACTAAATCCTGAGTATTCTATGTGGGTATCCGTTAGCTTGGAAATATTGGTGTATTTTAATGCCATAACTAACTGACCCTGTGTGGCCCAGGGTACTTGCCAACCCAGGCGTATGGGAGATTCATTTGCAGTTGTAGTTATTGAAATGAAAAGGCCTAGAACGGCACCAAGAAGCAATTTGTAAATCATGAGTTCCT
>Ga0055584_100002167_pt1 | contig 19427 bp, 12 predicted proteins | sample OSDHelmetaG_FD_58716 | JGI IMG/M metagenome (GOLD analysis project Ga0055584, IMG submission 58716) | Pelagic marine sediment microbial communities from the LTER site Helgoland, North Sea, for post-phytoplankton bloom and carbon turnover... | ecosystem: Environmental > Aquatic > Marine >... | reverse complement strand
AGCGCGTCCACTCGTTGATGCGCAACACGGATACAATGTCTCGTCTCGGCGGAGATGAATTTGGAATTTTGCTTGAAGATTTAGAGGATACAAACGCTGCCAGCCGTATGGTGCGACGGATGCTTGAGACCTTTGATGAACCGATAGAGGTTTCTGGCAAGATTATAAAAATGACGGCCAGTATCGGAATTTCTGTGTATCCCGAAGACAACGTGGACCCTCTTAATCTGTTACGCCACGCCGAACTTGCAATGTATCGCGCAAAAGCGGAAGGCGGGCATACGTTCCAATACTTTGATCAAGAAATGGATGATGAGATTCGGTCGCGCGTTAGTCTCGAGAGTGACCTTCGAGATGCGATTAAGAAGGGCGAGCTTTGGCTGGCATACCAGCCTCAGGTCAACTTAGACACGGGTGACGTTATTGGGGCAGAAGCGCTCTTAAGGTGGAACCATCCTACAATCGGGTTTATCCCGCCCGACGAATTTATCCCGGTCGCAGAAGCATCAGGTTTGATTCTGCCTATTGGTGACTGGATCATTGAAGAAATTTGCCGCCAGACAGCTGAATGGCGAAGTGAGGGCATGCCCGCAATCCAAATGGGTATAAATGTGTCCGGACATCAATTTGAACACCGAGAACTTGGCACCCAAGTTTTGAGCCAGCTCAGCCGGAGTGGACTCGATGTAGGTGCAGTTGATCTCGAGATCACCGAAACAGTTCCCATGGAACGAACAGACCATGTCACCCGAAATGTAGATCAGCTTGTGGATGCTGGAATTAGCATTTCCATGGATGACTTCGGAACCGGGTATTCATCGCTTTCTAACTTACAGGCGTTCCCTGTGCGTCGCCTTAAGGTGGACGGGTCGTTTGTTCGCGGAATCGGCGTGGACCAAGATAACGAGAAAATTGTCGAAGCCGTTGTCGGTTTGGGGCATTCCTTGGGCTTGTCGGTGATTGCTGAAGGCGTTGAAACCGAGGAGCAGGTTGCCTTTCTAAAGGCTCGGAAATGCGATGAGATACAGGGGTATCTAATCAGCAAGCCGCTCCCTGCTTTAGAATTTAAGGCGTTTATAAGCGCTCGGTCCCTTCAAAAAGTCCATTAGGTCAAAATCCCAGCGTTCGCCAAGGATAAGTTGCTCTGGCCTTCAGCGCTGGAGTCTAGCGTGAGACCCATTAAGCCCTTATAAAAGTTCGACTTTTGGACTCGGAGAGGGCGCGCGGTGACGATCAACAGCATGACAGGCTTTGCGCGAAGTGAGGGAGTAGCCTTGAATGGCTCTCTGTCGTGGGTGTGGGAACTGCGCAGCGTGAACGGCAAGGGGCTGGACGTGCGTTTGCGGCTGCCACCCGGCCTCGAAACGTTAGAGCCGATGGTGCGAAAAGCGGCTGCTGACAGACTGGCGCGTGGCAACCTCAATATGACGTTGTCTGTTTCCTATACGGATACGGGTTCAGGCCATCGCATCAATGAAGCCTTTCTCGATACGCTTATTGATCTGGCAAAACTTAAAGCCATTAAGCATGCCCCTGATATCGCGCCGGCGAGCATGGACGGACTGTTCGGCCTAAAAGGTGTGATCGAACCATCCGATCCGGAGCCAAAATCTGATGAAGAGCGGCAAGAACGATCCGATGCGTTAATCGCGGGACTATCCCAAGCGCTAGGGGCGCTGATTGAAGCGCGGGCTGGTGAGGGCGCCCATATGGCGACCTTATTGTCATCCCAGGTCGACGACATAGAGGCTCTTTGTGGCCGTGCAGCAGAGACAGCGGCGGCTCAACCTGATGCCTTGAGAAGCCGAATTAAGGCCCAGGTCGATGCCCTGCTTGAAGCATCTCCGGCTTTAAGTGAGGACAGATTAGCGCAGGAGGCCGCCCTTCTTGCCACCAAGTCAGATGTGAAAGAGGAGCTGGACCGCTTATCGGCGCATGTTGCCCAGGGCCGGGAGTTGATGGCGAAAGGAAGCCCATGCGGGCGCCGCCTTGAATTTCTGTCGCAGGAGTTTAATCGTGAGGCCAATACGCTGTGCTCGAAGTCTTCTGATGCGGATCTCACCAAAATTGGGCTAGAACTTAAGGCAGTGATTGATCAGTTCCGGGAGCAAATTCAAAATGTTGAGTAGCGCCCGATGATAGAGAGACGAAAAAGATAATGCCGGGATCAAAAATACAACGTCGCGGACTCATGCTCGTGCTGTCATCTCCGTCTGGAGCTGGCAAAAGCACGATTGCGCGCGCGCTTCTGGAAAGTGAAGACGAGCTCTTTTTGTCGATCTCCATGACCACCCGGCCGCCACGGCCAGGTGAAGAAGATGGACGCGATTACTTTTTCATCACCGAGGATGAATACAATCAAAAAGTGCAGGGCGGTGAGCTGCTGGAGCATGCCCGCGTATTCAGCAACTATTACGGTACGCCCAGAACGCTCGTTGAAAAGCACTTAACGGCCGGTGAGGATGTTCTCTTTGATATCGATTGGCAGGGAACACAGCAGCTTCGAGAATCTGCGCGCGATGATGTGATTAGCATTTTCATTCTCCCTCCGTCATATGAAGAGCTAGAGCAAAGGTTGACCGGGCGAGGGCAGGATTCTGAGGAGGTCATTCGTAAACGCATGGCGAAGGCTTCTGATGAAATGAGTCATTGGCCAGAATACGACTATGTGATTGTTAATGACGTGATAGAAGAGAGCATTCAAAACGTACAAGCTATTCTTAAGGCGGAACGCTTGAGGCGCATGAGACGTCTAGGGCTAGGTGAGTTCGTCAATTCTATTCGGAGCAAAAGCTAGCGCACGCTGAAGTCGCGCTAGTCAGAAAAATAAATGAGTCGAATTTTTATTCTTGTTGTCTTGGCGATTGCTATAGGCGGCGGTGCTTACGTTTATCTGGGCGAAGGTGGTGCAGATCAGATGGCTGGGAGGCTGCAGGGTCAGCGGCCGGCGATCCCCGTCGAAATGCTAGTGGTGCAGGCCGAGACCTTCGTTGAACGCGAAGTGGCCGTTGGCTCTTTGGCCTCAGATGAAGCGGTCATTATTCGATCTGAAATTGCTGGTCGTGTAGATCAAATTGGCTTTGTTGAAGGTCAGCCCATTAGTAAGGGCGACCTCGTCATCACGATTGACGACAGCATCTATCGAGCGGAATTTAATCAGGCTGACGCGCGGTTGAATCTGTCGAAAGCGAATTATGACAGGGCCGTTAATCTAGAAGGTCGTGGCGCCGGAACGCAGCGCTCTCTGGATGAGGCGTTGTCAAAGTTGCAGGAAGACCGTGCCAACCTTGATCTTGCCCGTGCCCGATTGGACCGGACAGAAATTCACGCTCCGTTCAGTGGTGTTATTGGAATTCGCAAAGTAAGTCCGGGCGATTACGTTATGGCCGGACAAGAGATCGTGAACATTGAAGCGATCAATCCCATCAAAGTTGCTTTTGCTTTGCCTGAAGTTTTGCTGTCCACCGTTAAAACTGGGCAAAGTGTTGTTGTCCAAGTCGATGCGTTTCCAGGTGAGAATTTCGAAGGCGAGGTTTATGCCATTGACCCTCGGATTGAAGCCTCTGGCCGTAGCGTCACGCTTCGTGCCTTGGTTCCTAATCCTGACCGGCGATTACGGCCTGGATTGTTCGCCCGCGTTGCCATTATTTTTGAGCGTCGCGATAATGCGATTATGATTCCTGAGCGCGCCCTTGTGCCTATTCAATCGCGCCAGACAGTATTCGTGGTCGATGACGGTATCGCCCAGTTGCGTGATGTCAAAACCGGTGGTCGGCGAGGCGGCGACGTTGAGATCGTCTCCGGGCTGGCTGCTGGAGAAACCATTGTGACTGCGGGGCAGTTAAAGCTGCGTGAGGGCTCATCGGTTATGAACGTTGAGGCGCTTAAAGGGCCAGGTGCATGAGTATTACAGAGCTCTGTATTCGGCGCCCTGTCCTTGCAACCGTTATTAACCTGGTCATCGTCCTGATCGGGCTGATTTCGCTGCAATCCCTTTCTATTCGTGAATACCCAAACATCGATTCACCTGTGGTGACAGTCCTAAGTGTTTATCCTGGGGCCAGTGCGTCGATTATCGAATCACAAGTGACCGACGTTCTCGAGGATGCTTTGTCGGGTATCGAGGGTGTCGACTACGTCAGTTCTATAAGCCGGTCAGAGGCAAGCCAGATTACAATCCGGTTCCTGCTAGACCGTGATCCGGATGCGGCCGCGTCGGATGTGCGAGATCGCGTCGGGCGCGCACGAGGCTTGTTACCCCGCGAGGTTGACGAACCAATCATCGCGAAGGTTGAGGCGGATGCACAGCCCATCATTTATCTGGCATTTTCGACGGATCGGTATTCGGCACTGGACCTAACAGAGTTTATCGAGACTCTCGCCGTTGATCAGGTGCAAGCTTTGCCTGGTGTCGCTAACATTGAGCTCATCGGTTCGCGGCGGTATGCCATGCGCATCTGGCTGGACCGAGCCCGCATGGCCGCATTTGGTGTGACAGCTCAAGATGTTGAGCAGGCGCTCCGAGACCAGAATATCGAAGTTCCGTCGGGGCGGATTGAAAGTGTCGACCGTGAGTATTCGGTTGTTGCTCAGACAGACTTAAGTTCAACGCAAGAGTTCGCGAAGGTCATTTTGCGCGATGCGGACGGCTATTTGGTGCGCCTTGAAGACGTCGCCAGAATAGAATTGGGTCCGGAAGAAGAGCGTCAACTTAGTCAGATTAATGGTCGTCAAGCCGTGGCGTTTGGCGTGGTGAAGCAATCTACGGCGAACCCGTTGGACGTGAGTAAGGCTGTTGCAGATGCTCTGCCTGATATCCTCCAGGGGATGCCTGAGGGTGTCGACGCGGTTATTGGGTATGACACGACAATTTTTATTACTGAGTCTATCAAGGCGGTGTACTTCGCAATTGCAGAGGCCATCGTCCTGGTGTCTATCGTCGTGTTCGTGTTTCTCCACACCGCACGTGCGACGATCATTCCACTGGTTACGATCCCGGTTTCTTTGATCGGCTCTCTCGCAATCATGAGCTTGTTTGGTTTTAGTATTAACACGCTTACGCTTCTGGCCTTTGTGTTGGCGATTGGCCTCGTGGTCGATGATGCCATTGTCATGTTGGAAAATATTCACCGGCAAATTGAGCGTGGCATGGCGCCCTTTGACGCTGCGGTTAAAGGTTCCAAGCAAATCACGTTTGCGATCATTGCCATGTCGACCACATTGGCGGCTGTTTTCTTTCCCGTATCCTTTGTATCCGGAACGATTGGTAAACTCTTTACGGAGTTTGCCTTAACTCTTGCCGGTGCTGTTCTGGTGTCGGGCCTGACGGCCTTAACATTGACGCCGATGTTGTGTGCCAAATTGCTTAGAGCTGAGAAAGAGAAAGGCGCTGTCACAGGTTTGTTTGAAGATGTGATGACAGGGCTGACGAACGCGTACCGCCGGGCCTTGTCGCGTGTGCTTCAATTGCGTGGCCCTGTTGTTGCCGGGATTGCCATCATTGCGATGTCTGCTGTGTACATGTTTCTAAATCTGAAACAGGAGCTCACGCCGATTGAAGACCGTGGCCTGATGATCATCGCGCAGGTTGGCCCAGAAGGGGCAACTCCAGGATTTATGTCGCGTAATGCGCAACAGGTTGAGACCATCGTCGAAAACATCCCTGAGATTGAAAACTACATGACCATGGTTGGGTTTCCCGTTTCCACGGTGACGTCCACCTTCTCCACGCTAATTCCGTGGGGGGAGCGTGACCGTAAAAGTTATGAAATCTCTGAAATTGTGAGCCCGCAGGTCTTCGCGATTCCGGGTATTTTTGCTTTTGCTACTGTGCCTCCAACCTTTGGCTCTCGCGGCGGTACCAAACAGATTGAAGTCGTTGTTCGGACGACAGGAACCTATAAAGACCTGGAGCAATTGGGTGGCGACGTTGCTGCGCGGCTTGGTCCGGGATCCGGCATTCGAGACCTGGACACAGACCTTCGTCTGAATAAGCCTGAATTGAGAACGACGGTTAATCGAGAGAAGGCTGTCGATATTGGCGTGTCAGTTGCCACAATAGGTCGCACCCTTGAGACCCTGCTGGGCGGACGGAACGTCACGCGCTTTAAGAAAGCGGGTGAGCAATATGATGTGGTCGTCCAGATCGATGAATCAGAGCGCTCTGACCCTCGCGATCTTGCCCGTCTTTTTGTCCGTGGCGATGACGATGCCATGGTGCCGCTCGCAAATCTTGTGCAATTCGAAGAGACGGTGGCGCCTCGTGAGCTGGTTCACTTCAATCGTTTGCGCGCGATGACGATCTCTGCAAATGCAGACCCTGGTTTAAGTTTGGCTGAGGCGCTGAGTCTTATAGAAAATACAGTGCGCGATTCAGCCCAGGTGCCGGTTCAGATCGACTACAAAGGTGTTAGTCGCGAATTCAAAGACGCGTCCGGGCGGCTGGCGTTGGTTTTCATACTTGCCATTGCCTTCATTTATCTGGTGCTTGCAGCGCAGTTTGAAAGCTTTGTCGATCCGTTCATTATTTTGATTTCCGTTCCGCTGGCCATTGCTGGTGCTCTACTAACGCTGACCGTTACCAATGGGTCTCTCAATGTGTATAGCCAAGTCGGATTGATCACGTTGATCGGATTGATCTCGAAGCACGGAATTCTCATTGTGGAATTTGCCAATTCTCGTCGGGCACAAGGTATGGATAAAATGGAGGCGGCGTTGGAGTCAGCGGTGCTTCGACTGCGCCCGATCTTGATGACGACGGCTGCTATGGTGCTTGGCGCGGTGCCTTTGGCTTTGGCGACCGGCGCTGGGGCGGAAAGTCGCGAGCAAATCGGCCTTGTGGTTGTGGGCGGTTTGCTATTCGGGTCGTTCTTTACCCTGTTTGTCGTGCCTGTGGTTTACACACTGTTGTCCCGGGAACGTCAGGCGTTGCCCGGTGAAGCCTTGGTCAGCGCGCCAGCAGAGTAGGTGCAATCTCAGAACCTTAGAAAGCGTCTTTGCGGCCCCGAACTTCTGTGAAAACTGCAACAGGGTCCGCGCCGACCATACTCAGAGCTTTTTGTAGGTCGGGTTGATCTGCGCGTAGAAACGGGTTGGCCGCCAGCTCTTCCCCGAGGCGAGACGGCACGGTTGATTCGCCGTTTGCACGTTTTCGCTTCACCTCTGCTTCTCGATTTCGCAAAGCCATGTTTTTCGGATCAACCGATACGGCAAATTGAACATTGCTCTGAGTGTATTCGTGGGCACAGTAAATGCGGGTTTCCGATGGTAAGTCTCTGAGGCGGCTCAAGCTTGTCCACATCTGATCCATGGTGCCTTCGAAGACACGGCCGCAGCCAATAGAAAATAATGTGTCGCCACAGAACAGGGCGTCTGAGTTCGCAAACCAAAACGCGATGTGCCCGCGTGTATGGCCAGGCACAAAGAAGACTTTCGCTTCTGCTGCGCCAAACGCAAAGATATCGCCATCATTCACTTGAATATCGATGCCGGGGATGCGGTCTTTGTCGGGACCTGGGCCGACGATGGTGCACCCGGTCTTCTCTCTGATTTCTAGATTTCCGCCGGTGTGGTCACTGTGGTGATGCGTATTCAGTATGTGCGTGATCGCCCAGCCAAGCTTACTCGCTTCGTCTACCACGGGGCCGACAACAGCTGGGTCAACGACAGCCACATTTCCGCTCTCCGGTTCTCGGACAAGGTAAATGTAGTTATCGTTGAGAACAGGAATCTGACGGATGTCTAAGGTCATCGCGTGTCTCCAATGCGGCGAGCTGTTGAATGAGCGAGTAGGGCTGATCTGGGCGTAATCTTCAAGGGTGCAGTCTGTAATTTGCGGATGAGGCTTGGGTTGGGTAGGGTCTTGTTATGCGCATTCACACTCTTTTCTTCGTTGCATTGTTCTTGGCTGCACCCGCCGTGGCCTGCGAGGTTGACCGCCCGGTCGTCTTTGCCGGTATGGATTGGCAGTCGAACGCTTTTCATACCGCTGTTGCTCAAGTGATTCTGGAAACGGGCTATGGCTGCGAAACGGATGTGCTTCCCGGTACGACCATTCCCTTACTTCAGGGTGTCGCTCAAGGTGATATCGACGTTGTCATGGAAGTCTGGAAAGACAATGTCACGGAGATTTGGAACAAGGGGCTGCGCCGCAACCAAGTCATAGAGGTGGGAACGAATTTCCCCGATGCTGTGCAGGGGTGGTACGTCCCCCGTTACATGGTTGAAGGCGAAGATGCCGTCGCGCCAGGCCTTGTGTCTGTCGCTGATTTGCCAGCCCATAAGGCTTTGTTTACGGATCCTGAAGAACCAAGCAAAGGGCGATTCTACAACTGCATTGCTGGTTGGAATTGCGAGGTTATAAACAGCGCAAAGCTTAAAGCTTATGGCCTAGAGGCCGACTATACCAATTTTCGTCCCGGCACAGGGGCGGCATTAGCCGCAGCCATTGCGTCGTCTTATATTCGAAAGAAGCCAATCGTGACGTATTATTGGGGGCCAACCTGGGTGCTGGGTAAGTACGATATGGTGATGCTTGAGGAGCCACCCTTTGACGCGGCTGTATTCGCGGACCTTGCAACCAATCCAAGCCCTGCAGAGGCCACAGCCTACCCTGTGGTTGAAGTGGCTATTGGTGCTAATCGCCGGTTCTCCGAGGACGCGCCTCGCATCGTTGATTTCTTGAGGCGTTACGAAACGGACTCTGTGCTCGTGAGTGAGGCGCTTGCTTATATGGAAGAGACCGGAGGGCAGGCCGAGGATGCCGCGCAGCATTTTTTAGAAACGCGCGTCGATGTTTGGTCTGGGTGGGTTGACGACGTCACGGCGTCTAAGGTGCAGGCCGCGCTATCGAAAACCGAGAAATAGACCGCACGAATTTTCGCAATCTGACGTGTTTTCAGTCAGACTACCGGTGACTGATTTAATCCCGGCAAGGGCCCGCAATGTTTCCTGAGTCTTTTACAATCTCCATTGCGCCACCGATCAACGCTTTCGTTGATTGGCTGGTTATTCACTATGGTGATGTCTTTGAAGCCTTTTCCGATGGGTTGTTGGTTATTCTTGTCGCCCTTGAAAGTTTCTTTCGTGACGCGCCGTGGTGGTTTGTATTGCTCTTAATTGGCTTAGTCGCATATGGCGCCAGCCGCAGCATCCGCCTCGCCCTTTCTTTGATTGTCTTGTCTTTTCTTATGGGGGTCTTAGGCCTGTGGGATGAGGCGATGCAGACCTTCGCGCTGATGCTCGTTGCCACGACGATTGCCGTTGCCGTTGGCTTGCCCTTTGGAATTCTCTTGTCGCGTTCAGACCGTGCCCGATTCATTGGCTTGCCTGTTCTCGACGCGATGCAGACCTTACCAAGTTTTGTCTATTTGATTCCGGCGCTGATGTTGTTTGGGCTTGGCAAAGTACCGGCGATTATCGCTACGGTTATTTATGCCGTACCTCCCGTCATTCGTCTGACTGATTTGGGCCTGCGCCAGGTCAACAAAGAAATTCTGGAGGCCGCTGATGCCTTTGGCGCAACGCCAGGACAAAGGTTGTGGAAGGTCGAGTTGCCTTTGGCTCTGCCGTCGATCATGGCTGGGGTGAACCAGGCGACCATGATGGCGCTGTCCATGGTCGTGATTGCGTCCATGATTGGTAATCGGGGTCTGGGCCAGGAGGTCTTGCTTGGCATCAATACATTGGATGTCGGGCGTGGTGCGGCAGCAGGCCTTGCTATCGTGGCGATGGCCATTGTTCTGGACCGCACCACTCAAGCCTACGCGCGTCGGGTGCAGATGAGCCGTGGCGCGTCGTGACGCTTATTACTCTGAACAACGTGACGAAGGTTTTTGGCCGACAGTCTGAGCAAGCCTTAGCTTTGTCCCTTGATGGCGTCGCCTCATCAGACATTCGTGAACAGACCGGTGCCACCGTTGCTTTGGCTGAAACCACGCTGTCTATCAATGCCGGCGAGGTTTTCATGATCATGGGTCTTTCCGGATCAGGGAAGTCGACATTGCTGCGTCTCGTTAATCGCTTAATTGAACCGTCTTCGGGTCAGGTTCTCGTTGATGGTCAGGACATCGGTGAATTGTCGGCTGCCGGTTTGAGGGCGTTACGCCGCAATCGCCTCGCCATGGTGTTTCAGGGGTTTGGCTTGCTGCCGCATCGCACTGTTCTAGATAACGTGGCGTTTGGGCTGGAGATTCAGGGGCAGTCGGCGCCAGCGCGTCATGACGCCGCGAGAGACTGGGTTAACAAGGTCGGTCTCGATGGGTTTGAGACGTCATTTCCACATGAGCTTTCGGGCGGTATGCGCCAGCGTGTTGGCTTGGCGCGTGCGCTAGCATCTGGGGCAGATATTTTGTTGATGGATGAGCCATTCTCGGCCTTGGATCCGCTCATTCGTCGAGAAATGCAAGATTTGCTGAACGACTTGGAGCAAGAGCTCGGAAAGACGATCGTGTTCGTGACTCATGACCTGGCAGAGGCGGTTAAACTGGGGACCAGGATTGCTATTCTGAAAGACGGCAAAGTTGTGCAGGTCGGCACCCCGAATGAAATTCTCACGTCGCCAGCGGATGACTACGTCCGTGCCTTTACGGAAGATCTGAGGGTCCAGGCGGGCGTGAGCTGACACTTAGAGTTTGTCGGCCTGCGCTGGACATAAAAAAACCGTCACTTGGACTTATATTGATCGAAATTAGACCACTGTTGAGACGTATGTGTGATATGTGACGAAGCACAGTGTCGAAAGGTGATGTGAATCCGGTGGTCTCTCGAAGTTCCGCTTATCAGCAGGTAAAAACCTGGCTTGCCCTGACTCTCACGGTTGGCGTGATCGCGCTTTCTGGGACAGCATCGGCACAAGACCTCAACATCATCCGTATTGGCACCGGATCGACTGCTGGAACGTATTTCCCGATTGGTGGGCTTATTGGAAATGCGATTTCTAACCCCCCAGGGTCGCGGCCCTGCGAGCGGGGCGGTAGCTGCGGTGTTCCTGGATTAATCGCTGTAGCCCAATCGACAGGCGGATCCCTCGACAATATTCGCTCGGTTGAGGCCGGCTTAATGGAGATGGGGCTCTCTCAGGCTGATGTGGCCTATTGGTCGTATTTTGGAACCGGGTCCTTTGAAGGCAACAAGCCGCGGGACACGCTGCGGGCCCTCGCCAACTTATTTCCTGAAAATATTCACCTTATTGCCCGTGCTGATGCTGGCATTGAGACGTTGATGGACCTTAAGGGCAAGCGTGTGTCCTTGGGTGGTCCTGGCTCCGGATCACAGATAGATGCCCGCTTAATCATGAATGCGTTTGGGCTTCGGTTCTCTGACATCAAGATTCAAAACCTGGGTCTTGAACCGTCCGTCGCTGCTTTGGTTGCTGGCGATATTGATGCATTCTTCTTGGTAACCGGTGCGCCGGCCTTGGCTATTCAAGACTTAGCGGAACGCGTTCCCCTAACCTTCGTGCCAATCGAGGGACCGATTGCGGAGCAGCTGGCTAAGATTTTTCCATTCTTTTCATTGGGGCAAATTCCAGCGGGTGCGTATGGGGATAACCTGGCGACTCCAACACTCGATGTAGGCGCTATCCTGCTTGGGCGCGCTGATATGGCTGATGATCTTGCCTATGGCATTGTTCGCGCTATCTGGCATCCAAACACGGCGCCGCTTCTGGCCAATGGCCACCCCCGAGCAAAATTAATGGCGTTGTCGAGAGCGGCCAAGGGGATTGGCTTCACGCTTCATCCGGGCGCCCGTCGCTACTATGTTGAACAAGGTATTCTGCCGGACCTTACGCTTACGCAAGTCGATGTGCCTGACTCTGTCGAGGCCCCACGCTAACTCCATCTGGATTCTAAAAAGGCTACTCCTATGTTCTCTCTACCGGTCGTTGCCGCTCATCCCGATGCGGTTCCGCTGACTCTTCTCACGAAAGCAGGATTAGAGGCTTGGTCTGATGATCAGGCTGATGTCGTAAAGGCATGGGTTAGTGCCAGTGGTTTTCTGGGTGACTCTGGAGAGACGTGCTTGATTGCTGGCGCTGATGGAACACTGGCTCGCGTACTTGTTGGGCTGGGGGATGGATTGGATCACTGGGTCTGCGGTCGGCTGGCTCATGGTTTGCCTGAAGGCACTTATTGGTTAGATGAGATCGTAGGGTTAGCGGAAAGCGCCGAAAATCAAACGGCGACGTGGCTCGTTTTGTCTTGGTGCCTGGGTGCCTATCGCTTTGAGAGATACAAAACCGTGACCTCCGATGCCCCGGCTGTTCTTGTGTGGCCAGATGATGTTGACCGCGTATACGTGGAAGGGGCTGCAAATGCGGCCTTATTGACGCGAGACCTGATTAATACGCCGGCTGAAGACATGGGTCCTGACGCATTGGCCTCCGTTGCTGAGGCACTGGCTTCGACCTACGGGGCAAAGTTTAAAACCATCGTTGGTGACGACCTTCTTTCCGAGAATTTCCCTGCCATTCATGCGGTTGGTAGAGCAGCCACCAACGCACCGCGCCTGATCGACTTTGTTTGGGGCGAGGCGGATGCACCAAAGGTCACTTTGGTGGGAAAGGGCGTTTGTTTTGATTCGGGTGGGCTCGATATCAAACCGTCGAGCGGCATGCGTTTCATGAAAAAAGATATGGGTGGCAGCGCGACTGTTCTTGGTCTCGCGGATTGGATTATGCGCGCCGGTCTTCCTGTTCGCTTGCGTGTGCTTATTCCCGCGGTGGAAAATGCCATTGCAGGAAATGCGTTTCGCCCTGGTGATGTTGTTGCGACGCGGAAGGGCCCGACGATTGAGGTTGGAAACACAGATGCCGAAGGTCGTGTTGTCTTATCCGATGCTTTGGCTCTTGCGTGTGAAGAGTCACCAGATTTGGTTGTCGACTGTGCCACGCTTACGGGCGCTGCGCGGGTCGCTCTAGGCCCCGAATTGCCAGCACTCTTCAGTCCTGACGATGGCTTGGCCGACGATATCCTCGAGGCTGGCTTGGAGAACAATGACCCTATGTGGCGATTGCCGCTGTGGGCAGGGTACCAGCGATTGATTGCAAGCAAGGTCGCGGATGTCAGTAATTCAGGCGAGTCTGGTCTGGCCGGTGCCATTACAGCGGCTCTGTTTCTTAAGACCTTTGTCGATGATGGTATCCCCTGGGTCCACCTCGATTTATTCGGATGGAACCCAGACGATAAACCGGGTCGGCCCGTTGGTGGCGAAGCCTATGCCCAACGAGCCCTGTTCGAAGTTATCCGCAAGCGTTTCTCGTGAGTGAACGCTTGTTAAGCTGACTTCTCGTCATCTTTGGCCTGCGGGGCGTCGCGATGAACGGGCACCTCTAGCTTACCAAGCATTTCCTTCGGCACGACTTGCCAGAAATTACGAACTTCGCGATCCCAATTGACGAGAATGCGTTCGGCCCAAGCCGAGCTTGTCGCTTTATGGTGCTCTGTGACGAGATTGCGTAGCGTTGCTTCGTAATGGCCAACTTCAATGCGTTGGTAGGTGACGGAGTCCGTATTCACCCGATGCTCAAAGTCTTTGTCGCTGTCATAAACGAAGGCCATGCCGCCGGTCATCCCAGCGCCAAAGTTTGATCCGACTGGACCAAGAATGACGACCTGGCCGCCAGTCATGTATTCGCATCCGTTTGATCCGCAGCCTTCGACGACCGCTGTGGCGCCAGAGTTTCTCACACAGAAGCGTTCGGCCGCTTGGCCAGCGGCAAACAGTTTTCCTGATGTGGCACCGTAAAGAACCGTGTTCCCAATGATGGTATTGAGATGAGCTGGGAACGTTGATGTTGTCGTTGGCCGTATGACGATGGTGGCGCCGGATAGGCCCTTACCAACATAATCGTTGGAGTCACCTAGAACGTCGAGCTTCAAACCCTGTACGCCAAACGCACCGAGTGATTGGCCACAGCTACCCCGTAAGCGGACGGTGATGTGTCCTGGCTGCAGGCCCGTCATTCCGTATTTGGTGACGATTTTGTGCGACATCTTTGTCCCGATGGCACGCTGCGTGTTGTCGACATTGTAGGTGAGTTGCATTTTTTCGCCGTCTTCTAGGGCGGGGGCAGCGTCTCTGATCATTTGCGCATCGAGAGTTTCTGGAACTTCGTTGCGACCTTCAGTCATATTGCGCGTTGGGAGCCCACCAGAATCGGGTTGGACCAACAGTGGGTTCAAGTCGAGATCGTCCAAGTGAGCAGAGCCACGGCTAACCTGCTGTAGTAGATCAGCCCGTCCGATAACTTCATTCAGAGATGAGAAGCCAAGGTCACCCAAAATGTCTCGCACTTCTTCGGCCAAGAACGTCATCAGGTTCACGACCTTCTCTGGCGTGCCTGTGAATTTCTTACGCAGGTCTGAATCTTGCGTGCAGACTCCGACTGGACAGGTGTTGGAATGGCACTGACGCACCATGATACAGCCCATGGCTAGGAGTGAGCTTGTACCGATTCCAAATTCTTCGGCGCCCATCATGGCGGCCATTACGATATCCCGGCCTGTTTTTAGGCCGCCATCGGTGCGCAGCAATACGCGGTGGCGCAGTCGGTTCAGGGTCAAGACCTGGTGAACCTCTGTGAGGCCCATTTCCCATGGTAAGCCAGCGTACTTGATGGAGGTCTGAGGACTAGCGCCTGTTCCGCCATTGTGTCCAGACACCAGGATGACGTCTGCATTCGCTTTCGCAACGCCTGCAGCAATGGTGCCAATGCCTGTCCGTGCGACGAGCTTAACTGTGACACGTGCGCGCGGATTGATTTGTTTCAGATCGTAAATCAACTGAGCAAGATCTTCGATCGAGTAAATATCGTGGTGCGGTGGCGGTGAAATCAGCATGACACCTGGTGTGGCATGGCGCAGTTCGGCAATTTCCAGCGTTACTTTAAAGGCAGGGAGTTGTCCGCCTTCGCCGGGTTTTGCCCCTTGTGCGACTTTGATCTCGATCTCGCGGCACTGGTTTAAGTACTCAGCGGTGACACCAAAACGACCGGACGCGATTTGTTTAATCGCAGAATTAGCATTGTCGCCGTTCGGTGCTGGCTTGTAGCGTTTGCGGTCTTCGCCGCCTTCACCGGAATCTGACTTAGCACCGATTCGGTTCATGGCAATGTTCAGTGTGCCATGGGCCTCGGGGCTTAGAGCGCCGAGCGACATGCCTGGTGTAACAAAGCGTTTGCGAATTTCGGTTGTCGATTCAACCTGCTCAGATGGGATGCCGTCATTGATATGGCGGAAATCGAGTAAATCTCGCAGGCTAATCGGTGGGAGCTTACGCAGGCCTTCCGAATACTTCTGGAAAATTCGATAGCTGTCTTTTTCAACAGCAGACTGAAGGGTGTGAATAAGCCGGCCGTCAAAACTATGGGCATCACCGGTTTGAGCACGGTACCGATAAAATCCGCCAACGGGCAATGTGATGACTTTGGTTTGATAGGCTTTCTTGTGCTGGCCGCGAACTTTGCGTTGAATGCCTGGCATGCCAATGCCCGAAATTCTGGACGACATGCCTGGGAAGAATTCAGCGACGAGAGAGCGGGATAAGCCGACTGCTTCAAAATTATAGCCGCCACGATACGAGCTAATGACCGAGATGCCCATTTTGGACATGATCTTCCGGAGGCCCTCATCGATGGCTTTCTTAAAGCGAGCCATGGCTTCGCCAAGCGGCATATCTGCAAATAAGCCTTTGCTGTGCCGGTCCGCGATGGCTTCTTGGGCCAAGTAGGCATTCACCGTGGTGGCGCCAACGCCTATTAAAACCGCGAAATAATGCGTATCTAGGCACTCACCTGACCGAACATTCAAAGACGTGAAGGTGCGCAGTTTTTGATTTGTGAGGTGCGTGTGAACGGCACCCGTTGCCAAAATCATTGGGATCGGCGCTCTGTCTTCGCCGATGTCACGATCCGACAGAATGACATGTGTGCAACCGCCACGAACGGCGTCTTCCGCTTCCTTTTGGATGCGAGAAATGGACTTTCGCAGGGCGTTTTTCGTTTTACCTGTCCCATCAAAAGAACAGTCAATATCGACGGCTTTATCACCCATGTGATTGCGCAGCATTTTGAACTGCGCATTGGTCAGAACGGGGCTCTGCAGTTGAACCACTTCGCACTGGTCTGGTGACGCATCTAGGATGTTGCCGAGGTTGCCGAGACGGGTGTTGAGAGTCATTACCCGTGTTTCACGAAGGCTATCGATTGGCGGGTTTGTGACCTGACTAAAATTTTGGCGGAAGAAACAGTGGAGGCCGCGATAGTTGTCTGACAACACAGCCAGCGGGGCATCATCGCCCATTGACCCTGTGGCCTCTTTAGCTTCGACGACCATGGGATGCAGGATGAGTTCTAGGTCTTCCATCGTCATGCCGTAGGCCACTTGCCGACGGCGGAGGTCTTCTACTGACATCTCGCCCGTTTCCGGAGCGTCGTCTGAAACGGTGGTGTCGAGGTGTGTCGTGTTCTTGATCCAATCCTTATACGGATTGGCATTTGCAAGGATGTCTTTCAATTCGGTGTCGCGATGGAACACGCCGTCAACCAAGTCGATGGCAATCATCTCGCCTGGTCCAACGCGACCCTTCTCTTCGATGTCAGCATTGGGGACGCGGACCATTCCTGTTTCTGATCCGACAATGAGGAGGCCGGTTTTGGTCAGGGTGTAGCGCATGGGGCGTAGGCCATTGCGGTCCATGCCCGCGATAACCCAACGCCCATCGGTCGCGCAAATAGCGGCCGGTCCATCCCACGGTTCCATCACTGCATTGCAATATGCAAACAGGGCGCGATGGTTGTCGGGCATGATCGCGTTTTGACCAATGCTCTCTGGAATAAGGAGTGTCTTGGCCATGGCCGCATCACGACCGGCTCGGCAAACAAGTTCAAAGACTGAATCTAGCGCTGCGGAATCAGAGCTGCCGGTTTGGATGATGGGCTTGAGGTCTTCGATGTCATCACCAAAGAGGTCAGATGCTAATCGGCATTCGTGCGCCTTCATCCAGTTTACGTTGCCGAGCAGGGTGTTGATTTCACCGTTGTGAGCGAGCATCCGGAATGGTTGCGCTAGGCGCCATGTTGGGAATGTATTTGTCGAATATCGTTGATGATAGATCGCGAACGAAGACACGAATCGTTCATCAAGCAAATCGGGGTAGAATGTCGTTAATTGTTCGGCAAGGAACATGCCTTTGTAAATGACCGACCGGCCCGAAAGCGAACAGATATAGAAATCATTGATCGCGGCTTCTTGAACTCGCTTTTCAATGCGCCGACGGACGACAAAGAGGTTGCGCTCGAGTGCGTCCGTATCCAAGTTCCGTGGATTGGATATCATGATTTGCTCAATCTCAGGACGCGTAGCATTGGATTTTTCGCCGATGACCGAGATGTCGACGGGGACCTGACGCCAGCCGTAAATGGTATATCCGGCGGAAAGAACTTCGCTTTCAACAATCGTTCGGCACGTTTCCTGCGCTTCAAGATCTGATTTGGGCAAGAAGACCATGCCAACAGCTAAGGTCTCGCCCTCTGCCAATTCGTGTCCGGTACGAATAATGTGTTCGCGGAAAAAGTCTTGCGGGACTTCGACATGGATGCCCGCGCCATCACCGGTCTTGCCGTCTGCGTCGACAGCGCCACGGTGGAACAGAACTTTAAGAGCTTCAATACCTACAACTACAACTTCGCGTCGGGGCGTGCCGTCAATGGCAACAACCATGCCGACGCCGCAGTTGTCATGCTCCCAAGACGGGTCATACGCGTGAGCGGCTTGCAATTTTTCCGCGTTCTGCGTCCAATTTTTTACGAACTCTTCGCCTGATTCTGTGGGTTCGGGCGTTGCAATATCTTTAGGTGCCATGTCGATCGTCCTTAACTGGCTTTACGCAAAGGCGCGGCATCGTCTGATGCCTTGGCCAATAAATATTTTCCAATGCTTGCGGCCGCATCGCGTCCATCACGGATTGCCCAAACAACAAGTGAGGCGCCGCGCACAATGTCTCCTGCTGCAAACACACCGTCCATATTGGTCATCAATGTGCGGTAATCGATTTTCAAAGTGCCCCACTTTGTGACACCCAGTTTGGGTTCACCGAAGAGGCCCGGGAGGTCTTCTGGATCAAAACCGAGGGCCTCGATGACGAGATCTGCCGGAAGGACGAATTGCGATCCATCAATGATTTCAGGCTTCGCGCGGCCACTGGCATCGGGTGTGCCAAGACGCATACGCACAGCGCGGACGCCGGTCGCAACATTGTCCTCATCGTGCAGTACGGCTTCCGGTGAGGACAGCCAGACAAACTCGACGCCTTCTTCAATGGCGTTGGTCACTTCGCGTTGAGACCCAGGCATATTATCTCGGTCGCGACGATAAAGGCATTTGACGGATTTGGCGCCTTGCCTCACAGCAGAGCGGACACAATCCATTGCGGTGTCACCGCCGCCGACCACGACAATGTTTTTGCCAGCTGCATTCAGGGTGCCATCATCGTACGCTGGTACGGCATCACCCAGGCCTTTGCGGTTGGACGCGGTTAAATATGTCATGGCAGGAAAAATGCCAGACGCACCAACGCCAGGGTTATTCAAAGCCCGTGCTTTATAGACGCCGGTCGTGACAAGAACCGCGTCATGCTTTTCACGTAGATCAGAAAAACTGATGTCTTCTCCAATATTGACGTTGAGATGAAAGACGACCCCTGAGTCTTCCAGCAGCGTGACGCGACGTTGCACGACGTCTTTTTCAAGTTTGAAATTAGGGATGCCGTAAGTCAGCAGGCCACCGACGCGGTCATATCGATCGTAAATGTGGACCGTGTATCCCAGCTTGCGCAATTCTTCTGCGGCGGCCATGCCACCTGGTCCGGCGCCGATGATGCCGATGGATTGATCTAGTTCTTCGACTGGCTGAACCGGTTTCACCCAGCCATTTTCCCAGGCAGTATCCGTGATGTATTTTTCGACAGCACCGATCGTCACCGTGCCGTGCGTTGATTGCTCAAGGACACAAGAGCCTTCGCAGAGTCTGTCTTGGGGGCAAATCCGGCCACATATTTCTGGCATGTTGTTGGTTGCCGAAGAGACTGCATAGGCCTCCTCAAGGCGACCCTCAGCTGTCAGCTTAAGCCAATCTGGAATGTTGTTTTGAACCGGGCAGTGAACCTGGCAGAACGGAATACCGCATTGCTCACACCGGGAGGCCTGGTCTCCAGCCTTGTCGTCCGAGAACTCATCATAGATCTCGCCGAAATCTCGGCGGCGTTGCTCTGCGGGCCGTTTATCCGGCCAGTCCTGGTCCAGATTGATAAATTGAAGCATGGGCCGTATTTTTTTCTGGCTCATGGTCGGATACCTCCTCTCGGCGCCATAGTTTTGGGCGCCGTCCTCCGCTTCAGGAAGACCTGCTGCGGTTTAAATGACTGTGGAT
>Ga0055584_100002166_pt1 | contig 19429 bp, 18 predicted proteins | sample OSDHelmetaG_FD_58716 | JGI IMG/M metagenome (GOLD analysis project Ga0055584, IMG submission 58716) | Pelagic marine sediment microbial communities from the LTER site Helgoland, North Sea, for post-phytoplankton bloom and carbon turnover... | ecosystem: Environmental > Aquatic > Marine >... | reverse complement strand
GCAGTCCTGACAGCAGTCCTGACAGCAGTAGGTATAGCATGGAAATCTGAAATATTCGCTTCATCATCCGGTCCTTCCGTCAGAAACTGTGGGCGCCATGGGCGCCGATGCTGAACACGTACTGCAGGCCGAATTGATGGTCGTTCTCCAGACTCGCCTTGTCGTGGTTGTATTGGAATCGCAGGCGGCTGAATTCACTGTTGGACCAGTCCACCATCAGGCTGTAGCGGGCCGGCTTGCTGGCCAGCGGATATAACGGAGTGCCGATCCAGTATGACCCGGGATCTTCCCCGCTCAAGCGGTCCACACGCGCCCCGAAGCGCCAGCGGGGGAACGGCTGGTACAAGGCTTGTGCATACCAGCCTTGTTGTGCGTTGTCCCAGGGCCCGCCAGTATCATCAGGCAGGCTGTAGAACCCATCTTCCTCACGCCACATATATTCCGCCTGCAATTTAAAATTCCTCTGGCGGGAATTGCCGTTGGGGGCCCACTTCCAGACGAAATCCGCGATGTACAGCTCGCTGCTGCCATCAAAAATCAAGGGGTCATCCTCGTTTCCTGATGCGCGCTCGTCGGCATCCGCACTCAGCCAGGACAGGCCGAGCATCCAGCTGTTGCTGAATCCAATGTCTCCTCCGGTCTGTGCTGTGAGCGTCCAACTGCCGAATCCGGAATTGGCTGCGCCACCCGCCGGATAACGGTCACCTCTGAAGATTTCGCCGCCAAGCTCCAGGTAAAAATCCGTAGGGGCCAGCCAACGGACCTGCAGTCCGTCATCTATATACTGATTTCCGAGGAATGCCTGGTAAACCAGTGGCTGGTCGGCAAAATCCCATGAGTGAAAGTGCTTATCATTGAGATAGCCGATATTTGAGAATACCCGACCCCCTCTTATTGATAGTCCACCGGGCAGGCTCAGGGTTTCTATCCAGGCCTCTTCCAGCTCCACCACCACGTCCCCGTCCTCGATGACGATCGGTACCGTCAGCATGGCGGTAAATTTATCATCGACATTGGCTGACATCGTTATCTCAGTTTCAGCCAGTGATAGCCCTTCCGGTGCGGGACCTGCTTCTCCGCCCAGGGGAAACCCCGGTATGTAATAGCCTTCGGGGTCATTGTCATAGGCCCAGGCCTGCCCCTGGAAAGTCACACCGATAGCCGGATTAAAAGCGTTGTCAGCAGCCAGGGAAACGGTTTGTGGGCGTTCCGGCGCCTGAACGGCCCGGGTAGAAACGTCAGTGCCTGAACTGACTTCTCCAGCTGTAATTTCCGCCGCTTCGAGGCGCGATTCCAGATCTGAAATTCTGGTTTCGTACTCGACTCTCATTTGTTCCAGCTCTTCCCGCAAAGCCTGGATATCAGAACGGTCCGGGTCCTGGGCCAGCGCCAGGTTGTTCAACAAAAGTGCGCATATAGGAATTACGTGTATCACGCGAATTTTCATGTTTCATCTCCCTGAAAAAGAAATCAGGCGGCACAGGCACCCAGCCCGGCCGATCAGCAAACGTACTCAGATAAAGATGGGAGGTGCCCGGGAATGATAAGGCTGAATGAGGTCGTTATAGATGAGGGAAGTCAGGGACTCGGTGAAGTCCTGGTAATTCTCTACCTGGAATTCAGTACTGAACGCCGAATGTATTGCTGCCGATTTTGAGTCCGCCTGGCCGAAACAAAGCTCACACTGCCCCAACTCATATTCCGAATGAGCCGTTGAATGGTTCGCCAGCGCCACGTGGCTGACTGCCATCAAAAGCGCCAGTAACACGAGCCGTGTAGATGCCAAAAACCGCATGCACCCAGTTTATACCAAACCCTGATTAGCATGCCAATTTGTCGTCTGCGGCAAAGATTCTGACCTGAAATGATATGTCGGCCACGTTCTACAAAGAATAAAATAGGAGTTTGGGGATATTCGTGGCCCCGGGATCGGTATTTCGGGTACATGGATCCCTTTTAAGCCGATATAATAAAATGTTTGGCGAACCATAAATCGAAACGGGAATCTGCTATGACCGAGCGCGAAGTCATGGAATATGACGTCATCATTGTCGGGGCCGGACCTGCCGGGCTGTCCTGTGCCATCCGCTTGAAGCAGCTGAAACCCGAGCTGATGGTCGCTGTTATCGAGAAAAGTGCGGAAATCGGTGCCCACATCCTGTCCGGAGCGGTCATCGAACCCGGTCCTCTGGACGAACTGCTTCCCGGTTGGCGTGAAAACCCGCCGCCGACCTGTATCCCGGTGGATAGAGACGAAATCTGGCTTCTGAGCCAACAGGGAAGGCGCCGGCTTCCGACACCGCCGCAACAGAAAAACCACGGGAATTTTATTGTTTCACTGGGTGCAATGTGTGCGTGGATGGCGCCCCAGGCCGAGGCACTGGAGGTGGATATTTTCCCGGGTTACGCAGCTTCGGAAATTCGTTTCACCGGGAACGGCGAGGTCGGCGGCGTCATAATCGGCGACATGGGTGTCGACCTGGAAGGCAATGCAAAAGACACCTTCATGCAGGGCATAGAAATCCACGCCCCCATCACGATTCTGTCCGAAGGCTGCCGCGGCCATCTGAGCAAGCAACTGATCAAAAAATTCGAACTCGACAAGGACTCTGACCCTCAAACCTACGGCATCGGCATGAAGGAGTTATGGCAGGTCAAACCGGGCAAATCGAAACCCGGACTGGTCCAGCATACGACCCGGTGGCCTCTTGATTCAAAAACCTACGGCGGCAGTTTCATCTATCATCTGGAAAAAGATCGCATCGCGATTGGGTTCGTTACCGGACTGGATTACGAAGACCCCGAATTCGTGCCTTTTGAAGCCTTTCAGCAAATGAAGCACCACCCGATGGTCAGGGACTTGCTCGAAGGCGGGGAAATACTGTCGTCAGGCGCCCGTGCCATCGTGGAAGGCGGCTATCAGTCTTTGCCAAAAACGGAAATGCCCGGCGCATTGCTGGTCGGCGACTCAGCGGGCACGCTGAATGTTCCCAAGATCAAGGGTACGCACCAGGCGATGCGCTGCGGCATGCTGGCTGCGGAACATATTGCCGAGACATCATCCTGGCAGGGGTTTGACGCTAAATTGCGCGACTCGGCGGTGGTGAAAGAACTGCACAAGGTGCGCAACATCAGGCCCGCTTTCTACAAGGGCTTCTGGCGGGGTTTCCTGCGGGCAGCCATCGAAACGGTCACCGCCGGAAAGCTGCCCACCACCCTGAAAGTACACGCCGATCATTCCGCCCTGAAAAAGCTGGATGAATACACGGCGCCGGACCGCCACTGGGTAAAACGTGATCTGCCGCCCAGGGACCGCCTGGCTGCGGTCTATTTCGCTGCAACCGAACATGATGAAGACCAGCCGGTGCATCTGAGGATTCTTGAGCCGGATGTGTGCACCACCCGCTGCGTGGTGGAATACGATAATCCCTGTACCCGATTCTGTCCCGCCCATGTTTATGAGATGGTCGCAGCAGACGGGATCGAAGAAAATGGCGCCAACCGGCTCCAGATCAATGCAGCCAATTGCGTCCACTGCAAGACTTGCGATATCAAGGATCCTTACCAGATCATACAATGGGTCACACCAGAGGGTGGCAGTGGTCCAAACTACCAGACCATGTAATTACGATTTTCCATTAACCTGAACCGGAGTATCAAAAGCCGATGAAAATACTGATTGGCATTAAACGCGTCGTGGACTATAACGTCCGCATTCGTGTCCTCCCGGACGGCAGCGGTGTCGATACCGATGGCGTCAAGATGAGTGTAAACCCCTTTGATGAGATCGCGCTTGAAGAAGCCCTTCGAATCAAGGAGGCTGGCAATGCAGACGAGGTCATCGTCGTTTCGGTCGGTGGCGACGAGTGTCAGCAGCAGTTGCGCACCGGGCTGGCCATGGGCGCTGACCGCGCGATCCAGATTCAGACCTCAGAATCACTACAGCCGCTGAGCCTCGCCCGCGCCTTCCTCAAGATCATCGAGCGGGAAGACCCCGGCCTGGTGATACTTGGCAAACAGGCTATTGACGACGATAACAGCCAGACCGGGCAGATGCTTGCAGCCCTGTGGGATCGCCCCCAGGCGACTTTCGCTTCCGGACTCGTGATCAATGGAAATGCGGCCACGGTTACCCGCGAAGTAGATGCCGGACTTGAAACCATCGAAGTGGATTTGCCGGCCGTAGTCACCGTAGACCTGCGTCTGAACGAACCGCGCTTCGTCAAGCTGCCGGACATCATGAAAGCCAAGCGTAAACCCCTGGAAGTCGTGCCGCTGAGTGAACTGGGCGTGACCGCCGAAGCCAATATTGCCGTGGGTAAACATGTCCCGCCACCGCAACGTGGAAAGGGCATCCTGGTCGAAGATGCGGCCCAGCTGGTAGAACAACTGAAGAACAGGGGATTGTTATGAGCAAAATACTGATAATCGCTGAGCACGACGGCCAGTCATTGAATCCCAGCACGGCGAAGTGCGTCAATTGCGCCCAGGCCATCGGCGGAGACATCGACATCGCTGTATTTGGGAGCGGCATAAATGCAATAGCCGCCGAAGCCGCAGCGCTGGATTCGGTCAACGCCGTAATCGCAGTCGATGCAGAGCACCTTGCTGCACCACTGGCTGTCAACTGGGCGCCGGAGGCAGTTGCACTTTCGGCTGACTACAGCCATGTTCTGGGACCTTCAACGACCATTGGCAGGGACTTGATGCCTCGTATCGCAGCTCTGGCTGGCGTTAACCAGGTCAGCGACATCATGGAAGTCAATGGCCCGGATTCATTCAAACGCCCCATCTACGCCGGTAACGCAATCATCGATGTGGACCCCCCCGCGGGTGCCACCGTGGTCGCAACCGTTCGGGTTGCGAGTTGGAAAGCCGTCGGCAGCACAGGTGGAGCCAGCATAGACCAGCGCGCCGCCAGCGGCGGCGCCGCATCCCACACACGCTATATCGGCCTGGAATCAGGAGGCGGCGAGCGTCCCGATTTGCAGAGTGCCGCCAAGGTGGTATCGGGTGGCCGCGGTGTGGGCAGCGAAGAAGGTTTCGAAGTCATTTACCAGCTGGCCGACAAAATGGGAGCCGCGGTTGGCGCCTCAAGGGCTGCGGTAGATGCGGGTTATTGTGCGAATGACATGCAGGTCGGACAGACCGGCAAGATCATTTCGCCCGACCTTTACATTGCCTTTGGTATTTCTGGAGCTATTCAGCACGTGACCGGAATCAAGGATGCCGGCACCATTGTCGCCGTCAACAAAGACTCGGAAGCGCCGATTTTTGAAATTGCGGATATCGGTCTGGTGGGTGATTTGTTCAGCGTAATCTCAGATCTGGAGCAGATGTTGGGTTAGCCCGATGAGTGATCCCATCTGGTCGCCCGGCCCTGTTCGCCGGCAAACGGCGAATATCCGCAGATTCCTGGAGCTGGCCAGAACAGAGCTGGATCCTGGTATTCACGAATACCAGGATCTGCACCGCTATTCGATAGAAAACCCCACGGAGTTCTGGCGCGCAGTATGGGAATTCTGCGAAATTGTCGGCTATGCCGGGAATGAGGTGGTTATCGATGCGGACCAGATGCCGGGAGCAAAATGGTTTCCTGGCGCACGCCTGAACTTCGCGGAAAATCTCCTGCGCTTTCGAGACGAACAAACGGCCATCCTGTTCAAATCTGAAACCGGTGATAAAACGGAGCTCACTTACAAGGAGCTCTATACAGCTGTTGCCCAGACGGCCTCGGCTTTGAAAGCGGCAGGCGTGGAAACCGGCGACCGGGTCGCCGCTTATATGCCAAACCTCCCGGAAACCGTGATCGCCATGCTGGCGGCGACCAGTCTTGGCGCGATCTGGTCGTCCTGTTCACCGGATTTTGGAATCGATGGCGTCGTCGACAGGCTCGGCCAGATCCGGCCCAGGGTGCTGTTCTGCTCTGCTGCCTACAGTTATAACGGCAAAACCCATGATTGTCTGGACAAAGTGAAGCACATTGTCAATGCAATCCCGTCAATTGAGAAAACAATTGTTGTCCCGTACGTGAACCCGGACGCCAAACTTAAAAAAATTCGTGCTGCGGTCTGGCTCGATGACTTCATGGACAGGGACGCAACAGAAATTGATTTTATACGCCTGCCTTTCGATCACCCCGTGTACATCATGTATTCGTCGGGTACGACGGGGGTTCCCAAATGCATCACGCATGGCGCCGGCGGAACCCTGATTCAGCACCTGAAAGAACTGGTGCTGCACACCAATCTCAGACGCTCAGACCGGATTTGTTATTTCACGACCTGTGGCTGGATGATGTGGAACTGGCTGGTGAGCAGCCTGGCGGTTGGCGCCACCATGGTGTTGTACGAAGGATCACCGTTCTACCCGTCTGCTGCCGCCATGTTTGACCTGATCGACGAACTCGGTATCACTGTTTTTGGAACCGGCGCGAAGGCCATCGCCGGCTGGGAGAAAGCAGGTGTAAAACCACATGAGTCCCATCAACTGAATTCACTGGTCACTTTGCTTTCAACCGGTTCGCCATTGTCTCCGGAAAGTTACGACTATGTGTATCGGGACATCAAACAGAATCTTTGCCTCTCTTCCATTTCAGGCGGAACCGATATCGTGTCCTGCTTCGTTCCCGGCTGCCCGATTCTTCCGGTCTATCGCGGCGAAATCCAGTGCGCCGGCCTGGGGATGGCAGTGGAAATTCGGCGCGATGACGGCAGTGAAGCAGATGTCGGTGAAACGGGCGAACTGTGTTGTTCACGGCCCTTCCCCGCCATGCCGGTGTTCTTCTGGGACGATGATGACGGCAGCAAATACAAAGCCGCCTACTTTGAGAAAATACCCGGTGTGTGGGCGCAGGGAGACTTTGCCAAGCGAACGGAAAACGGAGGCTATGTCATCTTTGGCCGCTCGGACGCCACCCTGAATCCCGGCGGCGTGCGCATTGGTACAGCCGAAATTTACCGGCAGGTAGAAAACCTGGATGAAGTTCTTGAAAGCCTGTGTGTGGGCCAGCAGTGGGATGACGATGTGCGGGTGGTGTTGTTTGTAAAATTGCGCGATGGAATCACGCTGAATGAGGGTCTGCAAGACCGGATTCGAAAAGCCGTCCGTGACAAAACCACGCCCCGGCACGTTCCGGCGAGAATCATTCAGGTTGCCGATATTCCCCGTACCATCAGTGGGAAAATCGTAGAACTGGCCGTGCGCAATATCATCCACGGCCTGCCGGTGAAAAACGTCGACGCCCTGGCGAACCCCGGGGCGCTGGAGTTTTACCGGGATCTGCCGGAGCTCGATACCTGATATGAGTAAGCTGGCAGCCTTGCGTGTTTCTTACCGGCAGGAATCCGCGGACAAATGGCTGGACAGGAATGGTGATGTTCTGGCGGTGTTCGAATTCGGCCGCTCACCGCTGGACTCTTCTGATTCCAGACATGTGCCCGTAGCACTGGAGCAACTGGGTCAGACCAGGATGGTGGAAGTCTGGCAATGCGAAGGGCCTATCAAGACGGGTAACTGGGATTTACTGCGTTTCGCGCAGGGCGAGCAACTGACCATGGGACACATTGCCCTGGAGCTCAATGCACAACATGATATGCAGAGCGCAAGCCGCAAAGCCTACGATATTCTGCAGTCCTATCTCCAGCAGTCTCCCCACCAGTGGCCACTTAAAATCTGGAATTATATTCCTGGAATCAACCTGGGCTCCGGAGACCAGGAACTGTATCGCCAGTTCTGCCTGGGTCGCGCCGAAGCCGTTTTGATTGATCCGGGCGACCGCCCACCTCTGCCCGCTGCGACTGCCATCGGATCACCTGCAGGTGAAGTCGCGCTGCAAGTGTATTTCCTGGCTGCGGCTCTGCCTGGCCTCGATGTAGAAAACCCACGCCAGGTAAGCGCCTGGCGCTATCCCCGGCAATACGGACCAAAGAGCCCGCTTTTTTCCCGTGGCACCATTCTTCGGCTCAACGGGTCACACCAGTTCCTGATTTCCGGCACTGCCAGTGTCGTTGGGCATCAGACTCACCATGAAAACCAGGTTGCCAACCAGGTGAGTGAGTCTCTGCGCAATATTCGCAGCCTGCTCGAAGAAGGGCACCGTTTGACCGGTGATTCCCATGCCAGTCTGGACGGAGATGGGGTTCTTAAAGTATACGTCCGTGACCCGGATGACCTGGAATTGATCCAGGAAACCCTGGACAAAGAAGCTCCAAAGGAAATCCAGAAAATCTACCTTAAAGGTGACATCTGTCGCGAAAACCTTCTGACTGAGATCGATGGAATCGTCAACTGCCGTCAGGAAAGCGCGTAATCCAAGTCTTCAATCAGGTCTTCAGCATCTTCAACACCGACGGAAAGGCGAATCAGGGTATCGCTGATTCCCAGTCGCTGACGCCGCTCCTGCGGCAAGGATGCATGCGTCATGATCGCAGGGTGATTAATCAGGCTTTCCACGCCGCCGAGACTTTCCGCCAGGGCAAATAGTTCACAACGTTCCAGCATCCGGCGGGAGGCTTCCAATCCGCCCCTGATATCTACACTGATGATGCCACCCCCCTGGCCATTCATCTGGCGCATGGCCAGTTCGTGTTGCGGATGATCGGCAAGGCCAGGATATATGACTCGTTCAATTCGAGGATGCTGTTGCAGCCAGAGGGCGATTTTAAGTGCGTTCCCGGAATGAGCCTTCATCCTGAGCGCAAGGGTCTTGAGACCACGAAGGGCAAGAAAACTGTCAAATGGACCCTGTATTCCACCGGTTGAGTTGAGCAGGTACCAGAGCCGTTCCGCCAGTTCTTCGTCTTCGCGGACAACAGCCACACCTCCGATCATGTCGGAATGTCCGTTCAGATATTTGGTCGCAGAGTGCATGACGATGTCGGCCCCGAGTTCCAGCGGACGCTGCAACATGGGAGATGCAAAAGTGTTGTCTACCACCAGTATTGCCCCGTTTTCACGGGCAATTTCAGCTGCCAGCGCAATGTCTACGATCTTCAACATCGGATTGGTGGGTGTTTCTACCCAGACCATCTTCGTTTCAGGCCTTATGGCGGCTCTGAATTCGTCTGGATTTTCCAGGCGTGCGAATGTGAATTTCAGGTTTGCCGACCGTTCCCGGACTCCACGAAAAAGTCGAAAGCTCCCACCGTATAGATCGTCACCTGCGAGCACATGGTCGCCCGCATCCAGCAATTCCAGAATAGCGGAAGTGGCCGCCATGCCTGAAGCAAAAGCCAGGCCGCGAATACCGCTTTCCAGGTCGGCTACGCATTTTTCATAGGCGTCCCGGGTCGGATTGTGGCTGCGGGAATACTCCCAACCCTGGTGGTCCCCCGGACTACGCTGCACGTAGGTACTGGATGCGTAGATGGGGGTCATGATGGCGCCCGTTGACGGGTCCGGTTGCTGACCGGCATGTATGACCCGCGTTGATAATCTATATTTGCTCATGATGGTTCCGGTTTTTATTATCTGTCTGCCTTTCGGCGCAAATAGTTGAGCAGATCTACCCGTGTAATGAGACCCAGGAACTTATCCCCGTCTTTCACGATGGCGACAAAGTCACGGGCGAAAATCGGCATCAGATCGCTGACGGGCGCTTTGACATCGATTTCCGTCAATTCGGAGACCATGGCACTGCTGGTCGGATCGTCGAAGCGGGCAGCTGATTCGGCCACGGCCATCAGCAAGTCGGATTCGTCGAGTATCCCCACTATTTTGCCTTCCACGACAACCGGAAGCTGCGATACGTCATACAGCTTCATCCGCTTGTAGGCATTCGCCATGGGTTCATCAGGGTTGATGGTCACCGTGTCGTGGGATTCATACGGCCGCGCTATCAGGTCTCTCAAGTCACCATAGTGATCGCTTTCAATGAATCCCTGGTCGCGCATCCAGAAATCGTTGAACATCTTGGAGAGATACCGGTTGCCGGTGTCACAGGCAAAGGTCAGTACGCGGCGCGGTTCAGTCTGTTCCCTGCAATAGCGCAATGCGCCGCCCAGCAGGGTGCCGGTGGATGAGCCGGCCAGTATCCCTTCTTTGACCAGCAACTCCCGACCGATCCTGAAACTCTCTTTGTCACTGATGGCATAGGCCTTTTTGATGCGGCTGAAATCGCTGATGGTGGGCAGGAAATCCTCTCCGATACCCTCAACCATCCAGGAACCACTGTCGGCCGCAAGTGTACCCTCGTTGATATATTCAGCCAGGATAGACCCCTCCGGATCGGCAAGGACCAGTTCCAGCCCGGGCGCCTCCCGGGCGAAGTATCGGGACAAACCGGTAACCGTACCGCTTGAACCGACACCCAGAACAATGGCATCCAGTTTTCCCTCCATCTGGCGCCAGATTTCCGGACCGGTCACCTCCTCATGCGCCATGGGATTGGATGGATTTCCAAACTGGTTGATGAAATAGGCATCATCCATTTCGTCGGCCAGTCGCCTGGCCAGATCCTGGTAATATTCCGGGTGTCCCTTGGCCACGTCTGAACGGGTCAGTACCACTTCGGCGCCCATCGCTTTCAGGTTTGAAATCTTCTCCCGGCTCATCTTGTCCGGAATCACAAGCAGCAATTTGTAGCCTTTCTGTGCGGCGACCAGGGCCAGCCCAAGGCCGGTGTTTCCAGCGGTCCCTTCAACCAGCGTAAAGCCTGGCCGGATCAATCCCGCCTGTTCGGCATCCTCAATCATCTTCAGGCCAATCCGATCCTTGATCGATGCGCCCGGATTCTGACTTTCCAGCTTGATGAATAACTCACAGGGCCCGGTATCCATGTGATTGATCCGTACAACGGGCGTATTACCGATCAATTCAAGAACATTGTTGAAAACTTCCATCAGAAAACGTGCTCCGGACAGGAAAATCGAATGGCTGCTCGGAAATTGCTAAAAGCCAGCCTTAACCTGAATAATTCAGTATTTAACAGTGTAAAATCAAAGCGGCCGGGTGTCATCCCGGCCGCTTATCTCCAAATTTTACGACTAATCAGGAGGCCTTGGCGTCCATCATTCGAGCCAATTGGTCTTTCGCCCAAAGTTTTTCTTTCTTGAGCTGGTTCAGAGCCAGGTCTTCCATCGGGGCCGTACCAACTTCAGCGGCAGTAACCCGCTTGTCCAACTCCTGGTGACGGTTAAATACACGAAGAAAGTCCTGATCTTCCATTTTCAGTTTTTCCAATTGCTCCTGGCGATGTTCAAACATGTAAATCCTCCGAATCTTTTCGATACAGCAGTGAAAAATCACCCTGGTACGCGGTATCCGCGGGTGCCAGGGTCAAATGATTGATATGAATTATTAAACTGGTTGAAAGGAGTTCATCGCGTATGGTGCGACGGACAACAGGCATGAAAGCCATTACCCGTGAACTCCGTTTTTGATTGGATAAACCATGGTGCTACGGTAAATCTAGCGCAATTTATGCAGAATCTCAAGTGAATTTGACAGCCGGATATCAATGCGCGAAAGTTTTTTCTATTGATTCTTGCTTTGAATCACAACCACTCAAGGGCCAGGTTTCAATCGTCCAGTAATATCACGTCGACTCGCCGGTTCCGGTTGCGGCCTTCTTCGGATTCATTGCTTGCGATCGGGAAATTCTCTCCCATTCCCGCAGTCGTAACCCGGGCCGGATCCACCCCCAGGGCGACCAGCGCATCGAGCACTTTATTGGCTCTGCGCTCAGATATTTCCAAATTGGTTTTCTCGTCACCAGTGGAATCTGTGTGGCCTTCAATCCTGATTTTCTTGTCGGGCTCACTTTGCAGCAGATCGACCACTTCCACCAGGCTGGATTGTGCTTCTTCTCTTAAATTGGTTTGTCCTGATTCAAACAGCACGTCCCCAAGCGTAACAACGACGCCACTTTCCGTCTGACGCAATTGCAGATTTTCGAGTTGGCGGCGCAGGGAATCGGCCTGCTCCGCAGCCAGGTCCGCCTCCCGGCGCGCCAGGTCAGCCGCAGTGACACTCGATGCGGCCAGTGCCTTGGCCTGAGTCGCTTCCTCCTGCGCCTGTTCGGCACTACGCTGAGACTGCGCCTCACGCTGGTGAGCCTGTGCGGTTTCTTCCCGTGCGCGCTGCGCGTCTTCGGCAGTGGCCTGTGAAATCATTCTGGCCTGCTCGGCATCAAGCCTGGCGCGCTCGGCTTCAAGTTGGCTGGCGCGTACCAGCATGGCACTGCGTTCATTCTCCAGCTTGCCGAGTTCCTGTTGCAATTGTTCGCGTTGCGCGACTGCGCGGGCAATCTGAATTCTCCGGTCAGCCATGTAGATCAGATGAATGCGATAAGTATCGTCACCGGTGGCGGTTTCAGCCTGGCGCAATGCCCGTTCCGCTTCACCGAGGGCAAGCGGTGCTAATTCCGCCAGTTCCTCATTGGATTTCAGTTCATCCAGTTGAGCCCTGACCTGCTCGAGCGCCAGGTCTTTTTTGGGGGCCGTGCCACAGGAGATCATGAAAGTGACAATGAACAGAACGGTCAGAAGCCGCAAAGCCGGAGTTTTCATTCGAACTCTCCGCCAAAGGTAGATTCAAAATCTTCCTGCAAAATTTCATTCTCCCTGGCCAGTTCGCTTACTTTGGCGCGCATGATCGCCGCCTTTGATTTTTCAATGGCCAGTTCGGAGTTGATTTCTGACTGTTCAATCAGGTAGATCGCCTTATCGTACTGTTTGTGCTCCATGCCTTTGTGTGCTTCCTCGAGCTTTTCGCGGGCAAAGCGTAATTCCACCGGTGAATGCTCTTCTGCGCCGGCACGAATTGCCGCATCCATGGCCTGTTCCGCATCATTGAACGCATCTGGCGCCGGCCTGGGCGCAGCACAGGCAGTGAGCAGCAACACAATCATCAGTACAACAAGTTTTTGCATATTGATTTCTTAAGGGTGAACGGAGCATGAATTATGACGCATGCAGGCGGCCGAGTTAAGCCCCGAAAATCAATTGTCCTCAATTCAATCGATCGGGGTGTCCGGCTGATTTTCTGGTGCGGCTTCTGAAAAGGCCGGTAATGCCCTGCACAAGGCCGTAATTCGGCGAATATTGGGATAAGGCTCCATATCAGTGGAGAAACGCTCAGCATTGTAGACCTGGGGCACCAGGAAACAATCAACCAGCCCGGGTTGATTTCCATGGCAGAACCGGCCCGTGGCGCTGTCCTCCAGCCAGGTCTCCACGGCTGAGAACCCTCTGTCCACCCAATGGAGCAACCACTCGTCAATAGCCGTGGGTGCCAGTTTCAACTCTCCTTTGAGGTATTGGACCACACCCAGGTTGTTCAGTGGCTGAATTTCGCTGGCGATGCTCTGGGCCAGGCCTCTGACCCTTGCCTTTTCGCTGGCGTCGGCCGGCAACAAGGCTGGACCTGGGAACACCTCGTCCAGATATTCACAAATGGCCATGGACTGCACCAGAATCCGGTCGCCATGAAGAAGTGCCGGCACCAGGCCGAGAGGATTGATTTCACGATAGACCGGCAGATTTTGCGCACCACCGTCCCGGATCAGATGCACTGGACGCTGCTCGTAATCAAGGCCTTTCAGATTCAGCGCAATCCTGACCCGATAGGAAGATGAACTGCGCCAGTAGCCATATAAGACAAGAGGCTCTGTGCCGTTATCTGCCATAGGGTTCCATCACCTGCTCGATGCCGCCAAATATGGAATTCCCCGCTGCATCCAGCATCTCAATCCTTATAGTGTCACCGAAGCTCATGAACGGAGTCTGCGGCTTTCCGTGGGCGATGATTTCCAGCATCCGCCGTTCGGCCAGACAGGATGCACCCAGGCTTTCATCCTCGTTGGCAACTGTTCCCGAGCCCACGATCGTTCCGGCCACCAGTGGCCTTGTCTTTGCGGCATGCGCAATCAGCTGCGCAAAATTGAACTGCATGTCCACGCCTGCTTCCGGAGCGCCGAAACGCTCACCATTCAACCAGGAACGCAGAGGTAAATGGACCTTGCTGTCATCCCAGGCAGCGCCGAGCTCATCCGGCGTAACCAGAACAGGAGACAGAGCGGAGCGTGGTTTGGACTGCAGGAATCCAAATCCCTTGGTCAGCTCCGCCGGGATCAGGTTTCTCAGGCTCACATCGTTGATCAGGCCAATCAACTGGATATGGCCGGCGGCCTGTTCCGCATCAACCGCCATTGGCACGTCATCCGTGACCACCACAACTTCAGATTCAAAATCAATGCCATAATCTTCGCTGACCACCTGGACAGCATCACGGGGCCCGTGGAATCCTGCCGAAGTAGCCTGATACATCAGCGGGTCCTCGTAAAACGACGCCGGCACTTCCGCACCACGTGCTCGCCGGACACGCTCGACATGAGGAAGGTAAGCGCTGCCGTCCAGAAACTCGTAAGCCCGCGGCAGCGGTGAAGCCAATGCACTGAAGTCCAGAGCCTGCGAGTCTTCACGTTCAGCGGCGTTAAGGGAATCCGAAAGAGCATTCAGCCGTGGTGCGGCATAAGACCAGTCCTCGATGGCCTGTTGCAGCGTGGCGGCAACCTCATCGGCCAGAATGAATTGGGTCAGTGCCCGGTTAACGACGATCAGCGTGCCATCGCGGCCGCCGGATTTCAGTGATGCCAGTTTCAATGTAGGATCTCCAGCCAGATTTAAATCAGGTTAAAATTTGTACCACCAGTTTGTGTAGCCACAACGCGCTCAGCCTGTTTTCCAGGAATTGACATAGCCTTCCCACTCAACCGGAGCAACAGCTTCATCAACTTCCAGGGCATCACGCGTGTCGATCATAACGGCAACTTCATCGGTCCCTGCGGATTTTTGCTCGAAAGCATTCTGCAGTGCCTTGGGGTGTGGGCCATGCGTAAATCCCATCGGGTGATAGCTGACCATACCCGGATGAATATTGTCGCGGCTGAAGAAGTTGCCCTGGTGATAAAAAATAACTTCGTCGTAGTCATCGTTATTGTGAAAAAACGGCACCTTCAACGCACCGGGGTCCGTTTCGAATGGCCTTGGCGCAAAGGTACAGACAACAAAGCGATTAGCCACAAATGTCGTGTGAACGGATGGCGGCATATGGTAACGATCACTCAATACGGGCCGCATATCCCGCCAGTTGATTCGCACCGGCGCCAGGTCACCCTTCCAGCCGATTGCGTCAAGCGGGTTAAAAGGGAAGGTAATGCGGCTGATTGCACCGCGACTCTTGACCTGCACCTGCCATTCACGCTCGTCCTGCTGAGCCAGGAAATGTTCGTCGATGGCGGGTACATCGAGCATTGCCGGATCAAAAATTGCATGGGGCCCCAGCATGCCCTTGTCCGGCAGCATATAACTTCCCCCGCTGGCTTCAATCAATAACATACGCACCGGTCCACTGGATTCCAGCCGCCACAGGGTGCCGCGCGGCAGCACAATGTAATCTCCATCCCTGATTTCCAGGTGACCGTAATCACAGTAAAGGTGCCCGGAACCGCTGTGAATGAAAAGCAATTCATCTCCATCGGCGTTTCTGACCAACTCGCTCATGGAAGCGGCCATCTCCCAGATTCGAAACTTCATGTGCGCATTGTGCAACAGGCCACAGGCCTCCCAGGGCGTGGAGCCGAACGCGCCGAATCGGGTGGTATCGAACGCCCGTGGTCTGAGTGGCCCCTCGAAACGTGACCAGTCGGTTGGACGATGCCGGTGATACATGTGGCTGGCCGGACCGAAGAACCCTTCCCGTCCCAGTTCTCTCTCATAACTCCCTTCAGGCAGATCGCAATGCGCCTGGCGGGAAGCCAGGCCCTCGCTGCGGGGAAATGAAATCCAGTTTTTGGACATGATGTTGATTCCAAATAATTATTTGATACATGCAATTTACACCTGACAGAAACAGGCAGCTTGCGTGGAAGAGCCATATTAGTTACATTTGTAACTAAATGCAAACGGATCGAGAAATGACAAAAAAAAATGCCCGGCCAGATCCCGCACATGACCCCGCCGGATTTGAACTGGAGAATTTCCTGCCTTATCGCCTGTCCTTGCTGACCAATACGGTTAGCCAGGGAATAGCCCATAGTTACCGGGATAAACACGACATCACAGTTACCGAATGGCGGATCATGGCAGTCCTCGGGCGATATTCCGGCTTAACAGCGAGTGAAGTCGTCGAGCGCACCGCCATGGATAAAGTGGCGATCAGCCGGGCCGTGAATTCGCTGGTGGCCAGGCGCCTGCTGGAGCGTAAAACCGATCGCAATGACCGGCGCCGGCGCCGTCTTTATATAGCCCCTGACCGGGGTCAGAATGTACTGCGGGAAATCGTACCGCTTGCAAGGCAGTATGAACAATTGCTGTTACGGGTTCTGTCTTGTGAAGAGCTTGAAAACCTGGAACGCATCATGAGCGTGTTGCTTGATTCTGCAAAGAAAATGAGTGACCCGGATTTCCAGCAACCACTTGAAGTGACCGAACGTAGCGAGTAAAAGTCCGGCCGGTTGCCGCCTGAGGATCGAAGATAAAAAAAGCCGGGAGTAGCAGCACTCCCGGCTTCAAAAACATCCCGAAAGAAGGGTATCCGAGATGTCTCGCTAAAGGCCCGCCGGCACAGGGATTGTGAGAAGGCGGACCCAGAGGAGCCAATATCGCTTCGCTAACTTGGAGAGAATCGAAGCGCCTGAACATTAACCAGGGAGGGCTGGCTCCTGATTCGCTTAACTAACCGGTACCATCACCGCGCACCGCGCAGCAGGATTCTTTTCGGTTTGTTGTGTGCTGTGCAGCTGACGCTGCGAACTGATATCGATTGTTTCTGATCATGACGATAACCTCCTTGTTATCCATCAAAGCTTGCTTTCACCTGGCACCCATCCGGTGCCGCTAATTTTGAAGAAAACGATCTGAGTCTTGAACGCCCTTGCCATTTTCCTCATTTAAAGTCCGTCTCCCTGACAGACTGAATCCTTACCTTGATGGCCTCCCCCGGTGGCGCAACGGCCAGTCGGGAGAGACCATCGAGCCTATTATTCAGGCCAACCGACGCAGTCAAAACCTGCATCGGAAAATACGTCATTCAATCCCCTGAGCAGCTCCTTGCAATCTTCGGTTTGATTTTCAGTGGTCTCGTCAAAAATTTCTGGAAGACCCGTTAGCTTTACACTGCATGATGTCGGCAGACCTGGAAATGGCGTTCCTGCCATCAAGAGCAGTGAGAATTCATCGAAAGCCGCTATATCGTGTATCGCAATAACGCCTGACCCGAAATCGAACGTGTTTTCACCACAAGCATCTGGGATTGAACCATTTGTAATATCGGCCAGGAATTTTGCATCCCAGCACGGGCAATCAAAAACGGAGGTTGGGTTAAGCCCGGGCATTTCAGGTCCACCCACCCGATCCCTGATTTCATTGTATTTGTCCAGGAAGCGATTATTTCCACCACCACTCCTTTGCTGGGATCCATTTTTGTTCTGTTTGGCCTCAGCGTTCCAGTAGGCGACGCACATTCCATAGAGTCCGCTGGTTCCGCCGTCTCCTTTCAGTACTTCACAATCTTCCACAGCCGCTATTACCGGGCTGCTGAGTACTGACAGTAAAATTGCCAGTACAGCTGTTGAATAAAACTTACGCATGGTCCTGCTCCCTTATTGACTTCCTTTTCAAAAAGGCGACACGGGCTACCCGGCTCCTGAACCACAATTCAACAGCAATCCGCTCCCCATTAAGCGAACTGAATGAGCCGTTTTCAAGCTGTGGAGAAAACCCTTTAAGGCGAGCTGAATCACTGCTGTTGCTGCGGCAGTCGTGCTCAAAAGTTAACGGGTCGTGACAGATGGGTAACACCTCAACCTCCTTGTCTCTTGGAACATCATTGTTCCGGTTCGACACATCCTGTGTCTGCTTTGCCCGAAACGGACGGGGCATTGCAGTAGTAATAATGCAGAATGCATGCCAAAACCAGACAGGCTGGCAAGAAAACACCCTATCTACATGTTTGTATTGACTTTTGTAATTTTTGGCCGAACCCTCTTCACTCAAAAAAGCAGTCTCTCCAGCTTAAGAGTGACAAAAAGTGTCAGTTTTTGGACAGACTATGGCAATAATTCTGATCTGAAAACCGGGTCTTGAGCCAATTTCTATTGCCTCCGCAGGCTTTATCTGGTATAAATTTCCGGCTTTTTCGGGTCCTTTGGGCCACAGGCAAAAAGAGGTGCGTCAAATGGCTGGACTCCAGCCTGGACTACGCACCAAATACGCACACGCACCGCAACGGTTCAGATGGGTGCCCTGACCAGCGAAATGGTACTGGTAAACAGGGTTTCTGCAACGGGTGTGTGGAGGATTAACCCGGGATTTCAGTAGCCGCAATGCTGCTGCTATTCCTATATACAAGGATACAATTCATGGCCAACGTTACCATGCGCGAAATGCTTGAAGCAGGCGTGCATTTCGGTCACCAGACCCGTTACTGGAACCCCAAGATGGCTCCGTTTATTTTTGGAGCCCGTGGCAAGATTCATATCATCAATCTTGAAACGACCCTCCCGTTGCTGAATGATTCGATGAACTTCATCAGCAAGATCGCAGCCAAGCGCGGAACCATTATGTTTGTGGGCACCAAGCGAGCCGCCAGTGCAGCAATGGAAGAAGCCGCTATCCAGTGCGGCATGCCTCATGTTTCACACCGCTGGCTGGGTGGAATGCTGACCAATTACCGCACCATTCGCGCCTCGGTGAAGCGCCTGAAACAACTCGAGAGCATGAGCGAAGATGGCAGCATTCAACACCTGGTAAAGAAAGAGGTGCTGCAGTTAACGCGCGAGCGGGACAAACTGGAACGCAGCCTGGGTGGTATCAAGGACATGAAAGGCCTCCCGGACGCGTTATTCGTAGTTGATGTCAGCCACGAAGACATTGCTGTCAAAGAAGCCCGCAAACTCGGCATTCCCGTTATTGCGGTAGTGGACACCAATTGCTCTCCGGAAGATATCGACTACGTTATTCCAGGAAACGATGACGCCATCCGTTCGATTCGCCTGTATGCACAACTGGCCGCCGAGGCGGTTCTCGAAGGTCGTGCCTCGGCGCCACAGATTGACGCGGATGATGAGTTCATTGAACTGGATGCAGAAGGCAAGCCGGTGAAACGCAAGGCGAAGAAGAGTAATGCGGATGCCAAACAGGCCACCCGGAAGAAAGTGGCCAAGAAAACAATCGCCCGCAAAGCGCCTGCGGTCGTACCCGTGGCTGCTGTGCCCGAAGATGCCAAGGCTGCCGAACCCAAGGCCGCAGAAGCTGAAGCAGCGCCTGCTGAAGTAACCAAGGCCGCCAAGGCGGAAAAATCCAAAGCAGAGCCCACTGAAAAAGCTGAGGCTGCCCCAGCGGAAGCAACCGAAGCAGCACCAGCCGAAGAGGCCGAGGCTGCCCCAGCGGAAGCAACCGAAGCCGCACCGGCCGAAGAAGCCGAGGCT
>Ga0055584_100002165_pt1 | contig 19435 bp, 8 predicted proteins | sample OSDHelmetaG_FD_58716 | JGI IMG/M metagenome (GOLD analysis project Ga0055584, IMG submission 58716) | Pelagic marine sediment microbial communities from the LTER site Helgoland, North Sea, for post-phytoplankton bloom and carbon turnover... | ecosystem: Environmental > Aquatic > Marine >... | reverse complement strand
AACGGCCAGACTGGAAAATTCCCTCGGAGCGGTGTCAACCCGGTCAGTCAGGTAGACTGGCCCTTGCTTCGCGTGTTTCGGTGGGAAGTATTCGCCGGACTACGACAAGAACATTTACCGCCCCGCGACTCCGAATGGTTTTATCAGAATGAATCGTCTACTGACTTCGATCGGATTGTTTCTGTTGTTGCTGCCTTCAATCGATGCGGCCGATCGCCCGAACATTGTCGTCATCATGGCCGACGATAACAATCAGCTATCGTGGGCAATTGGTGGGAATTGCTGCGAATTTCTATGATTTGTTGGTGTTTCTTGGGAATTTCAAACCGCAGTTGTCTCGGGCGAATTCACGGGAAATCGGGGGTATTAGCTACACTTTACTACACCGAGTTCGGGTCTGGCCGCTATGAATAACGATTGAGTGTGAGCATCCCTCCCGGTCGCGTTGGTGCGAACGTGACTCCGACGGTGCCAGTCGAAAGGCCACGTCGTGTGGTCAAAGAAATGAAACGGTGTGCAAGTCGTTTGCTTGTGAAGCCTTGAGCGCGATTTCGGGCTGTAGTTTCGGCCGGTGGGACGCATCACAGCGGCCGAAGCGGTACCGCAGAACAAGAACCGTCGCCGCCTGCCCTATGGATCGTTTGCGTCAGCCACGAAAATCTGCAGATTTGATGGAAGACCCGCGCGGCAATCAAAACGTCGTCGGGATACGTTGAAACCTGAGATAAATGTTATGAAAGGCCCAGCAGAACGACGCCACCGCCGCCGTTGCGGGGAGCCTGATCGCACTTGGGAATTTTTACCAGGCCTACGGCCCGCTGCCCGGCAATACGATTCTCGCCTTCACCGCCGACGGCGAAGCCCAGTTGTTCCGCATCCGCCGCCGTGAGGATCTGTGATGTGGCAATATGTCGGTGGAATGCGATGGAGAGTCTCTGCCGGATTGCGAACGACTCAAGCCCTTCGACCTGCGCCCAGGGACTCAAGCGGCGCCGATGACTCCGGGCTCGATTCGCCAGCGTTCCCCCGGCACACTGTGAGGCATTGATCGCCACACTAATGGAGTCTTCAGTATGTCGACGCCCTGGACATCGCGCCCTGTTTTTCTTTCGTCCACGTTTCGTGATATACACGCGGAGCGGGACCACCTGCGGGAGGTCGTCTATCCAGATCTGAAAGAAGACCTGCGTGAGCGCCGACATCACTTGGAGCCGATCGACCTGCGATGGGGTGTCGAAACAGTTTCACTCGACGACGAGCACGCCAAGGAACTGCTGGTGCTGAAGGTCTGCCTCGCGGAGATCGAACGCAGTCGCCTGTTTCTGATCGTGTTGGTGGGAGAACGGTACGGCTGGATTCCTCACGAAGAGCGCATGAAGATCGCGGCTCGCGAGGCTGGTTTTACGGGTGACGTGGCCGGCAACAGTGTGACCTCTCTGGAGATCGCATCCGGAGCACTCAGCAGTCCGGATCAACTCAGCCGCACGTGATTCTACTTTCGAGATCCCCTGCAGACGATTAACTCTGACGTCTGTAGACGCCGGATATCTGTTCCAAAACCACACGCCCCCAGCTTTCCAGCAACGAAACCGGCCCCAAAGCATCAGTCGAGATGCCACAACAGCGACTGCCGTAATCCGCGTCGGTCGCGCAGACCGGGTGCACGAGCGAAATTCCGGATGTGTCAATGTGACTGCGCCCGCGAATGGATTCTGTCGAATCGGTGAATCAGATTGTTACCTGTTCCGGGAATCCTCATCGCCGCACTTTTCGCCCCCGTCGCGCATGTGTCCACAGGCGGAAAACGAACATGGTTGCTGTTGCGTTGAGACAGTGCAGCGGCGCACCTGTCGATGCGACACTATCTGGCAAATGCGAACCTGCACGATGTCAAATCTGCCTGATCGTTCTTTCGGTCGAGGTAGATTGATTGGAATCGAGTCCCATCACCCGGCAGCTCGCGCTGGGTGGCGCATAGTTTGGCTGCGGCTGTCCGCACACTTCCTGGTCAAGCGTTGCGTGAATTGTCTATTGCAGCCAGCCCCAGGCACCCGTTCATCACAAAAATCTCGCCCGAGCTGTTCAAACTACATGATTACAGCGCCACTCATAAATGCCATGACCGTCGATGTGGAAGACTACTTTCATGTCGCCGGGTTTGCTGATCAGTTTTCACCAGATCAGTGGGCTGATTTTCCAAGCCGCGTCGTGGCCAACACGCATCGACTGCTGCGACTGATGGACCACCACCAGTGCCTGGGAACATACTTCATCCTGGGATGGGTCGCTGACCGATTTCCGCAGCTCGTTCGAGACATCCAATCGGCAGGGCACGAAATCGGCTGTCACAGCTACTGGCACAGGCTGATTTACGACCTGACACCTGACGTGTTTCGGCAGGACCTGCAGCAGGGGTGCGATAGCATTCAGAACATTACAGGAGAACCGGTCACGCTATATCGGGCTCCCAGTTTTTCGATCATGCACAAATCGCTCTGGGCTTTCGAGTGCCTTGCCGAGTTTGGAATTACGGCGGATTCCAGCGTCTATCCAGTTCACCACGATCGCTACGGTATTCCTGATGCCGATCGAGCAGTCCATACCGTGGTGACGCCGGCTGGTAATGTCGACGAGTCCCCAGGCACGGTCGCCTCGCTTGCCGGCCTGCGGCTCCCGGCTGGAGGTGGCGGGTATTTTCGACTGTATCTCTGGTGGCTAACGCTGCACCTGGTGCGGCAGGTTACATGCCAAAGACCAATGATGTTTTACATCCATCCCTGGGAAGTTGATCCGGATCAACCACGACTTTCTGGTTCCATGCTCTCGCGGTTCCGCCATTATCAGAATCTAAAATTCGCCGAACCGAGACTGAACCGACTCCTGCGAGAGTTTCCGTTTGACGCGATGAGTGCAACGCTCGCCGCCATTCCGTCGGCCCTGCCGGAATATCGTCCTGTTCGAGATCGATACTGCAATCCGTCGGAACCGGCTGCGCAATCTCAACACGGCAACGATCTGTTGGCCGTCACCCAATTCTGACACGACTGCAGCGATTGGTACTTTGTCACGATTGACTCTTAGAAAGAACTTCCATGACACCAAATCACGATGCAATGGCACGTCAGCGTATGTTGAAGGAGATGCACGATCGGTGCAGAACGGGTTCACCGGATGCTGATTTTCAGGATTCATCCTCGCCGGATGTCAGCCGGCCAGACGTTACGTCAGAAGTCCCCGACAGTACGGGTCAGCTAACGAAAGGGTGATCGAAGCATGTTGGATCGTTCGTCATTTTCGCGATGATTCACGCCGACGTGGCAGTTCTTCGCCATTCGCGGAGCGAACGGAGGATTTGCGCTCGAAATATCGATTTTGAGACCTAAACTCAAACGAACAACTTGGGTCCTGGCGAAAGGCGTCTGACTTGCTCACCTTCCGCGTTGATCCAACGGCGCGACGAGCTTGGAACATGCAGAGAACTTCGCCGTGATTGACCAGAAAACGCTCGACATTCTCTTATCACGATGGCAGGAGCTGTGGTCAAAGGGCCAGGAAGTTTCCACGGAGGAGTTGTGTCGGGATTGTCCGGAGTTTGTTGACAGCGTGGACGAGCGAATTCAAAGTTTGAAGGCGCAGGCCCGGTTGACGGAAACCGCGCAGGAAACAGCAGATGAATCCGCTTTTACCCGCGGGTCGACTCAGCGAGATGGCAACGCTCGAATTTCGACCCAGCAGACTCCGGGCGCCCCGTCTTCAGGAGGGATCGTCTCGGGCGACAGCCGTTATCGAATTCTGAACGCTCACGCGAAAGGTGGTCTGGGCGAAGTCTTTGTCGCTCAGGATGACGAACTCGATCGTCACGTTGCCCTGAAAGAAATTCAGACTCAGTTCGCGTTCGATCAAGACAAACAGGCTCGGTTTCTTCGAGAAGCTCAGATCACGGGAAACCTTGAGCATCCGGGCATCGTGCCGGTCTACGGACTGGGACATTATTCGGATGGTCGTCCGTACTACGCGATGCGCTTTATCAAAGGTGACACGCTGCGAGACGCCATTGCCCGGTTCCACCAATCCGACGATTCGCGAGATCAGCACGCGGGCCGGGAACTTCGCAAACTACTGAATCGATTTATCGACGTGTGCAACGCGATGGAGTATGCACACAGCCGGAACGTCGTCCATCGCGACATCAAACCCAGCAACGTCATGCTGGGCGAGTACGGCGAGACGCTCGTTGTCGATTGGGGGCTCGCGAAAATCACGACGCAGCCTGAGGCAGCCAGCGCTCATCCAGAGTCGTCGGTTTTTCAGCAGCCTTCGGACATGCGCGAAACCATGATGGGCAGCACGGTTGGCACGCCTGCCTACATGGCTCCCGAACAGGCGGCAGGAGATTTGCGACGGGTCGGAGCTGCCGCCGACATCTACAGTCTGGGCGCCACTCTTTACAACCTGTTGACAGGAAAGCCGCCTGTCACCGATCAAAGTGTTTTTCAGGTTCTGGAGAAGGTACAGCGCGGGGAGTTCCCAGCGCCTCGCTCGGTGAACGAGTCAGTCCCAAAACCGCTGGAGGCCGTCTGTCTGCGGGCCATGGCACTTCAACCTGAGAACCGGTATCCCTCAGCGCGAGCCTTTGCCGAAGACATCGAACACTGGCTGGGCGACGAGCCAGTCGAAGCGTATCAGGAGTCATCTGCTGAACGCGCCGGGCGCTGGGTGCGTGGACACCGCAGTACGACATTCGCCGCTGTCGGCGCGTTGACTCTGGTCGCCGTCGTGTCGATTGCCGCGGCCGTACTCGTCGGACGTGCCCGGGAAAAGGAATCCCGAGCGTGGGAGGGCGCGGCCAAGAGCCGCCTGTTCGAACTGAAGCTTCTGGAACAGCCGGACTGGACGGACGGCAGTCTCGCGGAACTGCAGAAAATGCTGGATGAGATTTCGACCATCTCACCGGAGGACGCTCAACTGCGAAGACGCGGATTATTCGAATCGTTTACGTCAGACATGAAATCGACACTCGAAAAACCACGCTTCGATGACGACGACTCCAAAGAGTTCGACAATCGCCTCGGAGCCTTCTGGACCGCGTTTCCTGACTCCGACAATCTACTGGCCGACCTGCGATCCACACGCGACGCTCGACTGCGGCAATGGAACGAGTTGATCTCTGCCGAGACGCTCATGACGTCCGACTTCGGGCACGTGTTTGACGAAGCGGCGATGATGGTCACCGATGGCACCATTCGACGACGCAATCTGAAGGGCGCCGCAAGGGATGCCACGAAGAACGCACATGACACGGTAAAAACAAGAATGCCCTGCCCTTCTGGCAGCATCGAGTTCAAAGCGACGTTTGGTAGAAACTGGACGGAGGCGTCCGTCATCGGCCTGGTCTTGAATCTTTCGGACTCGCACCGTTACGACTTTCTGGTCACGGTTCCGCAGTTCGACTACCGCGACACGTCGCCGGAAGATATCGCCGCTCTGCCTCCCTCAGCGACGGTCCTCGGCAATATGTTTAATAATCGGCTGCAGATCTACATCCTGCGCGACGGGCAACCTCTGGCAGGAACCTCGATTTCTGTGCCGAGCGAAAGACTGCGACTGCTGGCTCGTCGCGAAGGTGGGGCGTTGAGCTTCACCGTTAACGACAAACACACCATCCAGTTCGAAGACCCGTTTCCGTTGTCAACCACCGACCCCGGTGTATTCGGGCTTTATCTGCCACAGAAGGTTGAACTGGATCATCTCCAGGCCATGAGTCTTCGCACGGCGGAGAACCCGAGTCCCGTCGAGCATGGAGACGAACTCTTCGCACTCTCTCAGTTCAGCGATGCTGAAGCCGCCTATCGACGCGTCGGAAATTTCGAATGCCAGTACAAGCGGGCGCTGTGCCTGCTCCGCGTTCGGCAGACAGACGAGGCCGTCAACATCCTGAAAGAACTTTTCGGACAGGCTCCCGGGCCGACGGAAATTTCAGACGACGCTTGGCGACTCCGCGCGGGCTGCAGCCTGTTGCAGCACTATGTAGAAGAACGATCGTGGGGTGACGTTAACGCGATTCTTGACGAACTCGCCAACTTCTACACGGCCGAAAAAATTGCGCTGCTGATCCCGAAAACGCAGATCGACATGATCCTGCAGTACCGTCGTCGCGAACGGTATGGTGCCTTTCTGTGGAAGCAGGGTCGCAACATTGAGGACGACCTCAACTGGACGATACGTGTCGAGAAACTGTTCAATCTCGACCCGGTCCGCAGGCGGCAAACGCGATCAACACTCGCCAGAATTCACCAATGGAATCTGAACAAAGACAAGGCATTCTTCCTCTGGGACCAGCTCCTGTCAGAGATTGAACAGGATCAAGCCACACTGCCGGCTGAGCGAATCCAGATTCTGACACTCTGGGCCTATCATTTGAAATTGCAGGGCAAAGCCGCGACAGCCATCGAAAAGCTGGATACGTGGCTCATCGACGAAGACGGCCAGTTGCGGAACGACTATCTGCCGTTGCTGCTGATTCGAGCCATGTGTATGCAAAGCATGGGGGACATCAAGGAGGCCGCAGAGAATCTCGACCAGTTTCTCAACACCGCAGAAGCAGATTCGGTCGCGTACAACTATTACAGCGGCGTGTGCCTGCTCAGAGGGATCCTGTACGAAGACGCTGGTGATCTGGAAGCGGCCGGAAAAGTGTTTGGCGATGGACTGCGCCGCAACTGGCCCGTCCGGTTCGGAGACGCTGACAAGTGGAGACACGCGACCGGTTCGGCGACGATTTTCGAGTTTGCTTTCAACGCTATCCTCATGTCATGGACGGGAGAAATGACCGAGCAGGAGGCGGAGCAACTCTGGGACATGTTCATCCCCGGCACAGGCGTAATCAGCTCTTCAGTCAAGAACGTTGCTCGAAACGCCGTCACTCCCGCACTCGTACGAAAAGCCGTGGTCGAAGGATTCGGCACTCAACTCGCCCGCCAGGCGATCAGAGACTGGTTCGACACCGGGTGGTACACGCACACATCAATGCGACTGGTCCTCCATCCGATCGCCGAGGGTGTGCGGGAGCTGGCACTGCGGGATCTGGTGCTTTCCGAAGAAGAGCAGGCCGAGATCGACCAATTGCTCGTCCAAGAAGGGCAGAGGTTCATCGATGCGTGGAACGATGGCGTTTACGTTGACAAGGATCTCCAGGTATTCCTCGACCTCGTACGTGGCAAGTTTCAACCGGCGGCATTCAACAAGTTGATCGCCAAACACCCCCGCCGTGAGTTTTCCATGTGGGTTGCACTGGTGTTTGGAAACAAATTCGCCCTCGATGGAAACGAGAAAGTCGCGAGATATCTCTTTGGCATCGTTCTGAAGGACGAAAGTTCTCACCCGGTCGCCATTCGCGAGATCGAGAGAAAACTGATCAGGATGGAGCAGCAGGCAGACGGAAAACCGGCCCCGTAAAGCAGCTGGAACAGCGTCGATTCACACACGAAGCGAATCTCACACACGAAGCGGAAAGACAGAATCATGCATGTTCGGTATTGGGCTGCCCTCGGCATTTTTGCTGCTGCAGTTTTCTCATCGCCCTTGAACACGTCGGCGGCCGGCATCTCCGCACGCCTGCTGCCCCAGACGACCCGAGCGTTCATCACAGTAGACAATGCGGCCAGACTCGAAGCAGCATGGAACGGAACTCAGATCGGGCAACTGGCGAACTCACCCGACATGAAACCGTTCGTTGAAGAGGCCGATCGTTACTTCCATCAGTTTGCTCTCCCGCAATTTGAAAACACCACGGGAACAACCATCGACGAACTTCGCGCGGTCGCGTCCGGAGAAATGTCCGGAGCACTTGTGGAATCAACCGACGGCTCCACCGTCACCATGATCATCGTCGACGTCGCCGGGAAGACTGCTGAAGCAACCGCTCTGCTGGGCACGATCACCGACCGCTTCACCAAACTCGGCGTGACCGCCAAATCAGTGCAGCGGGATTCGACAGAAGTCAGGAGCTGGGAATGGAAGACCGCTGACACCGGCCAGGTCAGAACATCAGCCTGGCTGTTAAAGGACGACACGCTGCTGTTTTCGACAGGGTTCTCAGAGATCGACGACGCTCTGGAACGATGGGATCTGCCGGCAACTTCGTTAAGCACGCTCGACTCGTTTCGAAAGTCCTCGCAGAGCTGCAACATCGAAGGGATGTCTTCGCCGACGCTGCGGTGGTTTGTCGATCCGGTGGGGCTTCTGCGTCTTGTCCATAAGCCGGGACCATTCGACGAGCCTGAAGATCACCCCGCGGAATTCGCAAAGCGGCACGGTCTCAACGCAGTTAAAGCAATTTCCGGCAACGTTACCGGAGGAGTCGCTCCCTATGACCTGATCGCCCGAATCACGATTTACGGCCCAAAGCCACATCGGGCCACGATGGCGCTCTTCGACTTTCCGGGCGACAAAGATCTAAAGACAGGCAGCTGGATCCCCGATCAGGTCAACATGCTGACGACGCTGAATTTCAATATGACGGCGGCGTTCGAAAACGTTGGCGGCCTGTTCGACGACCTCTACGCGGACGGCATTGAAGGCACGTTCAACGATATCATGAACGATCTTAAAGCCGATGACGGGCCTCGCGTCGACGTCCGAAAAGATGTGATCGAGAATCTGGGATCACAGATCGCCATCCTCAACGATTCAGAGTTGCCAGTCGCTGGAAAGAACGAACGAAGTCTGGTCTCAGTCCGAATCGTCAAAGACGAAGACGGAGTCGCTCAGGCCGTCAAGCGGATGCTCAGAGATGATCCCGGCGTCAGACGCTACCGCGTAACCGGTTACGCGAATGACCTGTGGACGATTGGCGAGTCTTCCGATCGAGACGAAGCAGACGAGGACGCACCGCGTTTGCGCTCGCTGGCCGTCATGGTCGCCCGGAAGCAACTGATGATCGCCACTAGCGCAGACGTCATTCGCTCCGTGCTGACTCAGGCCAAAGTTGAACCACTGGCGGACGCCCTGGAATTCGATCAGGTCATGGCAGCGATCAGCAACTTGAAGCCGCAGGGAACGATCGGTCGTGGCTGGTCCGACGTGTCGCGTGATATCGAAACAACTTACGAACTCATCCGAAAAGGTCGAACTGACGAAGTCGAATCGGTCTACGGCATGGTCGCCGGGATGGTCATCAAACGATTCCGCGACGCCGAGACCGGTGAGTCGAAAGTGGATTTCACAAAGCTTCCCGAGTTCAACAGCATCCGACAGTACTTTGGACTGGGCGGCCTCGTGGGCGAGAACATCACCGACGCGTGGCGAGTCACTGGTTTTACACTCTCAAAATAGCGAGTCCCCGAGATGAACACTCTGAATCGACAGCTTCTAACCATCAGCTGTATCGCCATCTTCGTGTCGGCCTTTCGGACGGGACTCGCTGACGACACGAATCAGCAACTGATTTCTCAGGCTGAGGCACAGTATCAGCCAGTTACTAACGATTCACTGGCAGCCGTCCGAACGCTGCTCATACGCGACGTTCAGAATCTTGATCAGTTGCTCTCGCGAGCTCCGGACCACGTTGCCGGTTGGGAAAGTTTCCTGAAGTTGAGCCTTCTTCGCGGGCACATTCTGAATCAGAATACCGACAGCAGGGACTCGCTTCGGAAAGTGCTGCAGCAGTTTTCGCGGGATGAGTCCGGACTGGGAATGCCGCAGTTCGTGCGTCTGCGACACGACCTGGCACATTACCTCACACTCCTCAGTGATCAGGACGCAAGAGATGCCGAGCAAATCTACAAACGGCAATTGAAGTCACTGCAATCGGCATTGCTGTCGTACGAGAAGGATCACCAGGCACAGACACTGGCCGAGGTTGGGGCACTGCTGGGATGGTTCGCAGAAAGAAGGCAGGCCGGTCCGCTTCTGAAGGCCATTCGCATCCGGTATTCGCACGCAAATCTGCGAGTCGCACTTTCTTCGCGGCTGATTGCCCGAGTCGTTCAGCGGGAGATCGACCTTGAAACGCCATTCAACGCGGACCTCTCAGGGAACTCGATCACGGGCACTGCTACTACTCGGGGAATGGTTACAGCAACACTGATCCCCTGCGAGTCTTCGGCAGTGGTCGGAATTCGGTTCCACGGACAAACCGACATTCAGGGAGCCGTCGATTACTCGCCGGTCACCGCGTTCGCGACGGGCGCCGCCGGAATCAATGCCGGCGCTCAAGTCACGGTCGACGGTCGTGGACTCAATGCCGGCTCACCGTGGGCAGCGGCCGCAGCGAACATCTGCGTCTACTGTATTCAAACGGCGTTTCCGTGGCCGATTGATCCGCTCGTCGTCGGAATCGCACAAGGCGTCGTCCAGAGTCGGCAAGCCGACTTCAACGACACGGCGGCACGGCGTGCCGAGGACGAAATTCTGAAGCAATTGCCTGGGCAGGTCGACGCCGTCATCGGACCTCTGAACGACCAGTACCGCTGGAACATCAGGTTCCGACTGCAGCGGCTCGATGCCTTTCCCGCACACATCGGCACCAGCACGACTCAGGAGCGATTGACACTCAACATTCTCGAAGCATCGTCACATCAAATGGGAGCGCCGGGCACACCGCCGATCATCAATCACGAACATGATGCCGCGCTGCAGCTGCACGAATCAGCCCTCAACAACGTGGCTGCCAGCATGTTCGGCGACAAGACCTTCACCATTCGAGAAATTCAGGAACTGGCGGAAGACTTTGCCGGCGTTCCAGCTCCAACCACAGCGATCGCCGAGAACGAAGAGGTGTCCATCAGGTTCGACGCGAAGCAACCCATCACAATCTCAGCCAGAGACGACTCCCTCACGCTCTCCATTACCGGAAAGGAATTCATCGCCGGCAGACGCACCTATCCGGCCATGACAGTTTCAGTCACCTATCAGTTGCAGCAGAAAGACGGCATCACTCAGGCAACGCTCGCGGCCGATCCCGTCATCGTTCCGCCTCGGCTTAAGAATGCGGAGCGCAAATCGCTGAGCCTTCGCGAAACCGCCATTCGACGACTCCTAAAGAATCGCCTTGATCGCGATCTGGTCAAGACTGTCGAGTTGAAAGAAATCCCGCTGCCATCAGAGATGCGGAAGACGACAGCGCTCACCATTAACTCGGCATCAGCATCGGACGGGTGGCTGACAGTCACAGCGGCACAGGCGAATTGAAATCGCACTCGTGCCCGCTGAGTCAACAAACTCCGCCAACTCGTAACGACTTTTCTCGGCTGCGTTCCGAAGCTGACCATCGCTAGGCCAGACGTTTCATTCTCCAGGTTTGGCGACTTCCCCTCATGACCCTCGTTCGCTGGATGTAGCTTCCGTACCGAACGCGATCGATATCTGATACCGGACGAGTGGATCGCCATCGATCATGTCGAATGGATAAGAACTTCCAACCTTGCCAAGAAACAGTAGCCCGAAACTGTTTTCTTCAAAGAGGGCGCTTTGTTTGAGAGACGAGCTTTCGCCGTTCGCTCTGGTATCTCAGCATTTTGCGGCAATTCCAGTATCACGGTCCAAACTGCAATGAGAATACCGTCGATCAGCCTGTATCCTGTTACGAGTTTTTCGGTCCTCTTTTTGAACGAAATCCGAATATCAACGGCAGACGGCCGCGTTGAAAATACGTCTCTATGAATCAGGATACAACAGATACATCATCCTCATCCGGCGCCACGAAGCCGTGGCTGAACGCTCAGAGTTAACGGTATTTTCTAGATTGGCTGGGCGAGCAGCGGGTCAGTCTGGCGTTACTACTTACCAGACTGGAAAGCTGTTTTTCGTTGGGCAGAAGCAGGATCACTCGATTGCCATCTTCGAGCGGACCTTCGGGCACTGCATGGGGATGTGGGCTTCGCCGGATGCTTCGACGATCTGGTTGAGTTCGCGGTATCAGATCTGGAAGTTCAATCAGGCTCCGACTCAGGTGGTTTCTTACCAGCCGCCCGATCCTGATAATGCTGACTCGGCGATCCCGGCTTGGGCCGACCGTGGGTACGACGTCGCCTATCTGCCGCGAGTCGGTTACACGACCGGGCACCTGGATGTTCACGACATGGCAATCGACGCAGACGGTCGGCTGATATTTGTGAACACGATGTTCGGCTGCCTGGCGGCACTCAGCGACCGAGCCAGCTTTCAGCCGTTGTGGCGACCGTCGTTCCTGAGTGCTCTGGTTCCGGAAGACCGCTGTCACCTGAACGGCCTGGCGATGCGCGACGGAAGACCGGCTTACGTCACGGTCGTCGCGGATTCCGACGTTGTAGACGGCTGGCGGGATCGGCGACACGACAGTGGCTGCGTGATCGACGTCGCTTCGAACGAGATCATCGCCAGCAGTCTGTCGATGCCGCATTCACCTCGCTGGTACAAGGACCGGCTGTGGGTCCATAACTCGGGCACGGGCGAGTTCGGGACGATCGATCTGGACATCGGAAAGTTTCAGCCCGTCGCGTTCTGCCCGGGTTACCTGCGAGGTCTGGCTTTTGTCGGCAACTTCGCCGTCGTCACACTGTCAAAGCCTCGACACAGCAGCTTCCACGGGCTCCCGCTGGACGATCAACTTGCACATCGCAAAGCAGAACCTCAGTGCGGCCTGCAGATCATTGATCTGAAGACAGGCACGATCGCGCACTGGCTGCGTCTGGACGGCAGCCTGGTCACCGAGCTGTACGATTCGGTCGTGCTGCCCGGAGTCCGCCAGCCGATGGCGGTCGGATTTCAATCCAACGAAATCGAACGCCTCATGCTGATCGATGAGCCTGGCACATTGTAGTTCGCATAAGAGAATTCGAAACGACGCCAGTTCTGTCCGGATCCCGTAATTCGTAAACCGGACATTCAGTACCAGCTATGTTCGCCAACATGGCATCACGTCGTTGGCTGTGACGGATCTGCTCTAGTGCTGACGGAAACTCGCCACGCGTTCGTTGATCGACGGATTGTTTTTTCACAACCAAAGAAATTCTGACAGAGTGCCCCGAATGATGTGTTGAAACGGCGCGAAAGTTGCCTCGTTAAGGACACCGAACGAATTCTCGATCGAATCGGACTAGCTGGGACAAATAGTTGCCGTGATGTTACGATGGTCCGGGCGGTCCTGAAGCGTCTTCGGAATCGGGCGAGTCAAAAAACACGGGCCCTAGTAGGGAGGTTGTGGCTATGGTTAAGCAACAGCCATGGTTCCAGGTCTCGAGGCTTTCCCGTTCTGGTTCGGGCTATTTGCGCAGTCTGAAATGCGGCAGACGAAAGCGGCTACAGCAGCGTCAGGTTTCACAAGAACTGAGGCGAGTTCAAGCTCTGGAAGTCCGAACGCTGCTGACGCAGGTGAATTTTCTCAACATGATCGCCGAAGTGTCGGCTCATTCAGACGACGATGAATTCATCGGCGCTTTTCTGCGTGGATCGGCCACCATTGATATCCAGGACACGCCAACGCAGCTTGCGGATGGCCGCGACGTCGTGCAGACCGAGATTGTCTCGATGAATCTGCTCGGGTTTGATTCGTTCAATGGACCACTCGTCGTTCGGGTGAATGCGATGACTCCGTCGACCGGCACAACGGCCGAGCGGCAGAATACGCACATGGGACAGATTGACACAGAATTTAATGTCGACAGTTTCTTTAATGTCCAGCTTGAAGTCGACGCGTTCGTTGAAAATCCGATGAATCCTGCAGAGGAAATTCTGGCGACACTGTATGGAACCGCGAGCATCTCGACAGGGGCCGCCGGTGCTGACGCCGTACCCGTGGCACCTGGTGGCACAATGAGCCTCATTCAGTCATTTGATCTGTTTCTTGATACAGGTCAGACAGCTCCTGCGGGATTCACAGTTGATGAGCTGGACCTCACCTTTGACACAGACTTCACCTCGATCCAGGGACAGAAGTGGCACGACCTCGATAGCGATGGAGTCAAGGACACCGGTGAGCCGGGACTGGATAACTGGGTCATCGTGGCCATCGATCTGGAAGATAACGTCCCGGTCGATGCACAGGTCACACGCAGCATTGATCTGGATAACAGCGGCACGATCGATCCCGACACAGAGCAGGGATTGTACTCGTTCGACAATCTGCCGCCGGGTGAATACTTCATCACGGAGATGCAGCAGGCTGGCTGGGCGCAAACATTTCCCGGGCAGATTCCTGCGGGAGAGCTGCCCGATGTCGGGCCCGGCACGAACTGGATTCAGGACTCGCGGCAGGGAAACGATTTTCTGACCATCGGAATGCTGGCCACTTTTGACTGGGACAACGACGGTCAGGGTGACGAAGTCGTGTTTGTCCAGGGCGACGCGAGTATCTTTGCCGGCAACTACGTTGGTGGTACGGATTCCGTGACAGTCGAGGTGGGTGAGTTCGACCTGTTTGGAGAATCATCACTCGGGCCGGTCCATATCCTTACTGGTGATTCCAACGCCAACAACGTGAATGACGGACCGCTGCATCTTTCCGGTCAGTTTGTGCAGGACCCATCCGATCCGTTGCTGGCGGACAGTTTCTTCGACATTTTTGTCGCGCTGGACGTTGGCAATCGCCGCGACGGCAGCGCACCGGACCCATCAACCGTCTGGACAAACACGACGGCGATTCACGTGGACGCCGAGGTAGACCGACTGCCTCCCCTGGGGCTGCCCTACCAGATGACGAACGGCAGTCCGGTGCAGTTCTTCGACGGCGATTCAACCTTGCAGGCTCAGCTTGTTGATCTCCGGTTCACGACGTTTCGGGAAGAACTTTTCGATGAGACGGTCGGGTACATTTATGAAGTCAGTCAGGGGCAGCAGATCGACAACGTTCTGTTCGGCAATCGGGACCTTGCTTTGGGACCGTTCGGGACCGACTACGGAGACGCCCCTTCGCCATACCCAACGCTGTCTGTGAACAATGGAGCCAGTCACTTAGTCGACGGCAAACATTTTCTGGGTCTGCAGGTCGACGCTGAAGACGACGGGCAGCCGGATTCCCAGGCCACGGGCGACGATCTCAACGATCCTCAATTCTCAATCACGTCTGACGATGAGGACGGCGTGCTGTTCCCGCAGTCACTGGTTGCGGGTTCGTCATCAACCATCGTTGTTGTGGGGTCGCCCTTCGCCACAGACCAGTTGGTGCTCAACGCCTGGCTGGACTTCGACGGCAACGGCAGTTGGACCGATGCCGGGGAACAAATATTTACGGATCAGGCAATCAGCCCTGGTGCGAACCAACTGCCCATCAATGTCCCAGGGGGAGTGACTGCCGGCGCCTACGTGGCTCGATTCCGAGTCAGTACAGCCACGGGACTTTCGTTTGATGGTGCGGCTCCAAACGGAGAAGTCGAAGACTACCTGGTTCCCATTACGACAGGCGCGCCTCCGGCTACCGACTGGGGCGACGCACCCGATCCTTTCGATGCCACGGCGGGCAAGTACCCCACACTTCTGGCAAACAACGGCGCGGTTCATGCGATTGACGGAATTACGGTGATTGGCAATTTCATTGATGGCGAGACCGACGGACAGCCCACGGCTACCGCCAACGGTGACGACACCACAGGACTGATCGACGACGAAGATGGCATTCTTGCCACACAGCAACTCGCCATTGGAGATGGCGGCCTGTTTGAAATCAGAACACTCAACGGCGGATTTCTAAACGCCTGGGTCGACTTCAATGCGGACGGCGACTGGGACGATCCAAATGAGCGGATCGCCTCTGATTTCGGTCTTGGACCAGGGCGAAACTCATTGTTCGCCAGCGTGCCGGACATTGCTGCTGGAACCATGGTCGGTTCGACCTTCGCCCGTTTTCGATTGAGCCCGCAACCGGGGGAAGTCAGTTCACCAACCGGGCCGGCATTTAACGCCAGCAACCTGAACAATCTCGGATTCGGGGAAGTTGAAGACATCATCGTCACGATTTACCAGGGCGAAGTGTCAGCGGAAGATGAAATCTGGGAAGTGTCTGTGCTTCCGCAGGACGTTCCACCATCCGTGGGTGATGTTGCCAGCGGTCCGCCGGTTGGATTGACTTTCCTGGGAACCGCCCCGGACATTGGTTCGGAAATCAGTCTCCTGAACCAGCAGTGGTACTGGTTCAGCGTTGATGGAGGGCCCGTCCAAAGACTTGACTCGCTGTCACTGGTCAACGCATCCGGGCAGTTTGCAAATCCCATCACACTGACATACGGAGATGCAGCCCAGGGTGATCCAGTCCAGGTGGACTTGACGATCGCAATCACACAGATTTCAGACTCCGAGGCAGACGTCGACACGACCATTGCCATCACGAATCTGACTGGCGCGTCAATCAGCGTCGATTTGTTTGAGTACTCGGATCTGAATCTCAACGGAACGTTTGGCGCGCTGGACCGAGCCACGGTTGTCTCGGCGTCGGAGATCACCGTCGATGGCATCATCGGCTCGACCGTGACCGATCAGGTGACAGGCGGCGAACTGCCGGACCATTATCAGGTCGGAACAGTCGGCGCTGACGGCATTGCGTTTGCCTTTCAGTCTGGAACAGCAGGTAACCTTGCCGACTCACCTGCTGTAGGTGCCCCGACGGCGCCGGGCGATATAGCCTACGCATTCCAGTGGACGCGAAATCTGGGGGTCGCTGGAACCGTCACGATTCAGAAAGATCGGAATGCCGTGGCTGAGTCAGTGATTCTGCCCGAGACATTCGCGGGAGGATTCGTCTCCTTTGGTGGATCGGACGGGAGCTCGAGTGATGATTCAGACGGTGACTCCAATGGTGGCTTCGCAGGTGGAACCGGTGGGAGCAGTGGATTCGGCGGCGCGAGCGGGCCAGGCATCACCAATCCACAACGTTTCGACCCGGCGTTCGCGATCGGTTACGACTTCAACGCGACCGTGAACAACTTTCGTTCGGTGGAGCTTCCGGTCGGCGTGGGCGACGGCCAGTACTCCGTCAGTTATCTCGACGACCTGAATAATCCGCAGTCCATGGCACTGGCCGGCGGAGTATCGCTTGATTTCAATACCGACGTAAACGTCGCCAACGGCGTGAGCGACTTTCGTGTGCTGGGCATCGAAGTCTCTTCGGGTATCGACGTCGCTGACGCGTTCGGCTTCGTGACAGCTCTCTCGTTTGTTTCCGAAACTCCCTTCTCGTTCAATCAGACGGGCATTCCCGAGTTCATCTACGTTTCGGAAGACGGTCGACTGCGCGAGGACATCGACGTTGTCGGCTCACTGAGCGTTCTGGAAACCGGCGATCAAGGAACGTGGCTGCCCGGCACTCCGTTTGAAGAATTCGGTCTAACGTTTGGGTTCACTTTGTTTGATTCTCTGACCGCCGCTCAGAGCCACATCAGCAGCAACAACTACACAGGTCTTTCAACGATCGTGACTCCACCGCAACCGGAGACAGTTTCACTGCCTGCCGGCGGAGGCAGCTATGAAGTGCTCCGCGACGGTGGAGACTTGGTGGTCCGCGTGCAGGGCGGGGCCGATCTGTTCCGGCGTCCTTCGAATCTAGTAAGTGAGCTGACGCTCACCGGTTCGAGCGATGCGGACATCGTCACGGTTCTCGACAGCGGTGGAGTGGTTTCGACTCCGATTTCGTTTTCGGGCGAAGGCGGGAATGACCGATTTGATGCCTCACTGGGGTCAGGTGACGACACGATCAACGGAGGAGCGGGTGACGACACGATCCTGGCCGGAGCTGGTAACGATGTCGTGGCTGGGGACGCTGGAAGTAACGAACTGACTGGCGGAGTGGGAACTGACACACTGGTCGTCCGTGGAAACTCCCGGCTGAAGATCAACGCTTCTACGGCGACTGGTTCCGGAAACGACGCTTTCAGTGAGTTTGAGCAGGCGATCCTCGAAGCCGGCGCAGGCAATAATCGTCTGGATGCAAGTGCCGCCAGTATTCCGGTCACGCTACTGGGAGCTGGCGGCAACGACACTCTGCTGGGCGGCTCTCAGAACGACAGTCTGGACGGGGGCGCGGGAATCGACTTCGCAGAACTCACGGGAACAAACCTCGTGCTGACAGATGGTTCGGCTCCGGGAAACAATGGAGACACCCTGCAATCCGTCGAAGGATTACTGCTGATTGCCTCCGCACCGGGCAGTGTGATCGACGCCAGCGCCTACACACTCGGTTCCGTCACGATTGTCGGAAGTGGCGGTGCCGACACGCTGCTGGGCGGATCAAGTAATGATCTTATCGTGGCGGGTGGTGGTCGTGATTCCGTCAGCGGTGGCTTGGGGAATGATTTCATTATGGGTAACTCCGACAGCGACACGCTGTCTGGGGGGGGAGGCAATGACACAATTCTGGGAGGCCGTGGTCGAGACTCGATTGACGGTGGCCTGGACTCTGATCTGCTGATTGGCGGCAGCAACTATGACACCATCAGCGGCGGAGACGGCACCGACCGAATTCTCGGCGGCGCTGGCAAGGATGTGCTCGATGGAGACGACGGAGACGACACACTGTTCGGTGGACCCGGACAGGACGATCTGGCTGGCGGTCTGGGCAACGACACGCTGAACGGAGCCTTCCGCGACGACGCCTTCAACCAACTCGTCGGAAGAGACACCTTGATCGGCGGCCAGCGTCCCGCCGGACGCCCAGCCCCGGTCATCCTGCTGGATTCTCAATCAGAACCCGATTCACCGCAATTCCTCAGCCCGCTCTCGCTGACCAACGACGCCCGACGACCTACGGAAGAAACTGTGCCAGATGACTTCATTGACATCGACGAAGCCTTCGTCGACTCGCTCATGCCGGAACTTTTTGAGATGTAACGGCCAGCGCCGAAAGCCGGGCCGAAGCTACCGCAAACATCTCTCCGGCATGCAGTGGCCGAGTCGGTTCCACATTGCACGCAGTGTGACGTTTACTTAACTCAAAACGAAGTCTTTCTCGCCCCAAAGCCCGAGAATCACAACTGGAATTGCGGACCACCGTCTGATTACTGGACTTGCTAAACACAACCTCGCTGTCATCCGATTGGCGACACCAGAAGCGATAACTTTCCTACACACTGTGATCAGTTTTCGCCGCGTCGGTCGACCAGCCCGGAGCGAGTTGCGCTGATCGATCGACAGTATGAACGATACTTGCACTTTTTTCGGATCGGCGGGAAATGGCCGAAAACGAAACACCGGGGGGCTTCATTCTTCCAGCATCAATCGGTACTTTCAGAATCGGCAATCACTCTCCCGGGTAGGCCTTCACCGTCAGCACGATCAGCTTCACGCCTGCGGGCAAGTTGTCACTCAGGTCGTGGGCACCGCCCAGAACGATCACAGCCGTCCCTGAAGCCTTCATCATTGTGTTGACGATGGCGTCTCCACGTGCTTCGTTGGCGTTCTCGTCAAACACAATCCGCCCGTCGGCCTGCACCGGGTTCGCCGCCTCATATGCCTTGGCGTCCTCAGCAGGAAC
>Ga0055584_100002164_pt1 | contig 19435 bp, 23 predicted proteins | sample OSDHelmetaG_FD_58716 | JGI IMG/M metagenome (GOLD analysis project Ga0055584, IMG submission 58716) | Pelagic marine sediment microbial communities from the LTER site Helgoland, North Sea, for post-phytoplankton bloom and carbon turnover... | ecosystem: Environmental > Aquatic > Marine >... | reverse complement strand
ATCTTCCTATAAAACCACCACCACCTAAAATTGTGCAAATTTGATTTTTCATGATATTTAGAAACTATATATGAAAATAAAAAAGATTAAAGAGGACATAACTTCCGAGATAGCTAGTTCATTTAAAAACAGCATCGCAATTGATACAGAGGCTACAGGCTTACAAATACCTGAAAGAGATAAATTGAGTCTCATACAAATTTGTGATGAAAAAGATAATGTATATATCGTTCAGCCTAATAAAAAAACTTACAAGGCTCCAAATCTAGTTTCTGTTTTGGAAAATGATAAAATTTTAAAAATTGGACATTTTTTAAGATTTGATAAAAGTGCGTTAGAGTTTTTTTTAAAATGCAAAATGAAAAATATTTTTGATACTAAAATAGCATCTAAAATTGTAAGAACTTACACTGACTCGCATGGTTTAAAGAACTTAGTTCAAGAATTTTGCAACAAAAGTTTAGATAAACGTCAAGGTAGTAGTGATTGGAATAAAGATATCAATGATCTATCTGAAAAACAATTAGAGTATGCAGCAAATGATGTAATTTACCTACATAAAATTAAATCAGATTTAGAGAAAATGTTAATTAGAGAAAATCGAATTGAATTATTCAAAAACTGTATAAATTTTTTAGATACAAGAATTGAACTTGACCAAAGTGGATTTAAATTTGATATTTTTGAACATTAATGAATAAAAGTAATTATATCACGTTGGCCAATAAAGCTGCCAACTTACAAATCAAAGAACTTAAGAAAATTAAAAAGGTTCTTAATAAATCTTTTATACAAGCGGTTGATTTAATTTTAAACTGTAAAGGAAAAGTTATATGTGCTGGTATAGGAAAATCAGGAATTATAGCTAGAAAAGTTTCTGCAACTTTTTCTAGTGTAGGAATTCCAAGTTTCTTTTGTGATCCTGCTCAAGCTCTGCACGGAGATATGGGCCAAATTGAAAAAAAGGATCTTCTTATCATTTTTTCCTATTCTGGAAATACTACAGAACTCACTAATATGCTTAAGTACGCTAATAGATTTAGGATAAAAATTATTGGTGTGGCATCTAAATCGAACAGTCTACTTTTAAAAGCTAGTGATATAAAATTATTATTACCAAAAGTAAAAGAGTCTGATGTAACTGGAATGGTCCCTACTTCTAGCACATCTATTACCTTGCTTTTAGGAGATTGTCTCGCAACAACAGTTTTATCTAAAAAAAAATTTTCGAAAGAAAAATTTAAAATTTTCCACCCTGGGGGGAATATCGGTAACTCTCTACTTCTTGCAAAAGATATAATGGTAACTGGAGGTAAGCTTCCTCTGATAGATTATAGAAAGAATTTAGGTGCCGCATTAAAAGTAATGAATCAAAAAAATTTTGGGATTGTAATTGTTTTAAGAAATAGCCATATCGCCGGCTTAGTAACTGATGGAGATCTAAGAAGAGAAATCAAAATTCTTTCTAAGAAAATGAATTTGCAAAAGTTTATGACTAAAAAACCGTTTGTTGTTAATGAAAATATGCCCGCCACTAAAGCTCTTGGAATCATGAATGAAAAAAAAATTACAAGTTTGCTAGTTGTTTCTGATAGAGATTTTAAAAAAAGTAGTAAAATTAAACTCAAAGGAATCATCCATATTCATTCTCTTTTACAACACGGCGTTAAATGATGGAAAGAAAGAAAAAATTAAGATTAATACAGCTTACTTTGCTAATAATTGGAATTTTAATAATTTATTCAACTTATTATAATGAAAAAGCAAATTTAGATAAAAAGATTATTTCAAAAAAAACTGAAGAAAAGGTAAAAAAACAAAAAGTTCAAGAATCTTCAGGATCAGGAGATATTTTTTTTAACGTAGAGTACACAGGGCTTGACCTTAATGGAAATAGATATTCTTTAAATTCAAAAGAAGCGTATCTTGATGAATTAAAACCAGAAATAGTATATATGAAAAATGTTCATGCAATTTTTTACTTTAAAAATGATAGTGTATTAAATATTTGGTCAAATGATGGAATTTATAATAATAAAAATCTAGACATGAAATTTGAAAACAATGTGAAAGCAAAATATCTTGAAAGCAATTTAACTGCAGAAAAAGCTGAATATTCAAACTCTAAAAGCTATCTTACCATTTATGAAAATGTAAGAATTGATGATGTTAGAGGGAACCTCGTTGCAGATAAATTGTTGTTTGATATAACTGAAAAAAAATTAGATATTACCTCTTTTAATGATGGTAAGATAAGTGCTAATGTAAAATTGAATGAAAAAAGGTTTTAGAATTTTAAAATTTAAAAAAGACAAGCCTATCTTTGAAGTAAAAGATATAAGTAAATCTTTTGACGGCAGACCAATTTTAAAAAAGCTTTCTTTAAAAGTTTTTCCAGGCGAGTGTGTAGGTGTATTAGGTCCAAATGGTTGTGGTAAAACAACTTTATTTTCGATGTGTATTGGAGAACAAAATTTAGAGGGAGGAAAAATTTATTTAAATAATAAGGCAATAGACCAAATACCAATTCATTTAAGATCTAAAGAAGGTCTTGGTTATCTACCTCAACAAAGAAGTGTTTTCAATATGAGTGTCTATGACAATATCCTTGGAATAGCCCAAATTAGTATAAAGGATACAAAAAAACAAAAAGCTATAACAGAAAAATTACTTGATGAATTTAATTTGCAACATTTAAGAACTTTAAATGCTTCAGTTTTGTCAGGTGGAGAAATAAGAAGATTAATGATGGCAAGGGTAATGATAAATAATCCTAAAATAGTTTTGCTTGATGAGCCTCTAGCAGCATTAGATCCGTTAGTGATTCAAGACATTCAAAAATATATTCTAAAAATTCAAGCTAGTGGCACAGCTATACTAGTTACTGACCACAATGTTAAAAATCTTTTCGATATAACAGATAGAAGTTATGTCCTTGGTGAACACACTATAATAGCAGAGGGAACTTCAAGAGAGATTTTAAAATCTTCAAAAGCAATTAAGCATTATTTTGGATCTCAATTTTCGTAAAATTAATGCCATTTAAAAGTTTTACTTTAAACGCTAGCAGTCTCATAAGGCCATTTAAAAAAACAATTGAAGTTGACTCGGATAAGTCTTTGTCCATTAGAAGTTTTTTGATCGGAGCTATTAGCCAAGATATCTCTAAAGTTAAAAATGTTTTAGAGTCTGAAGATGTATACTCTACAATTCTTTGTTTAAAAAAGCTTGGTGTTAAGATTAAGAAAAATGGTTTTAGATCTTACTTAGTTTATGGAAAAGGCCTTGGTTCACTTTATGCAAAGAAAAATTTACAATTAAATTTTGGTAATTCTGGAACATTAGCCAGGCTTTTGATTGGAATTCTTTCCACTACTCCTAATATAGATATTAAAATACAGGGCGACCATTCATTAAATAAAAGAAATATGAAAAAATTAATTGAACTTATGTCTGAGTTCGGAGCTACATTTCTTCCAAAAAAGAAATTTAACTTTCCCCTAAAATTCATATCAACAGAAATGCCGATTGGCATAAACTATAAATCTGGAGTGTCAGCGCAACTAAAAAGTGCCGTTATGCTTGCTGGGTTAAATTCTTTTGCGACTACTGAAATATTAGAAATAGAAAAAAGCAGAGATCACTCAGAAAACATGTTGATTCGAAACACGCAAACTATAAAAATAATTAAAGGTAAAAAAAAAATAATAAAGATTTTTGGAAAAAAATATCTTAATCCAATAAATATAAATATACCAGGTGATCCTTCTTCAGCTGCTTTTTTTACAGCACTAACTCTATTAAACAATAATTCTCTATTAAAAATTAAAAATGTAGGACTTAATCCTACTAGAATTGGTTTTTATGAATTATTAAAAAGATATGGAGCAAAAATTAATTTTCAAAATATAAAAAAAAATAATAATGAAATATATGGGGATATTATTGTTAAAAGCTCAAAGATAAATCCTATTGTAGCCTCAAAAGAATATTATGTGAAAGCCACTGATGAATACCCCATTTTATTTGTTATAGCAGCACTAACAAAAGGTATATCTGTTTTTAAAGGTATTAATGATTTGGCTAATAAAGAAAGTAATCGTATTAAAGAAATGCAAAAAATTTTAAAACAAATTGGCATAAAAACAATCGCCTCTAAAAATAAACTAAAGATTTACGGTAAAAATTTTATTCAAAGTAAAAATAAAAAGATAAAAGTTCCTAACTTAGGTGATCATAGGATTTGTATGTCGTCATTGATTCTTTCTTTAATTACTGGAATACAAGTTAAAATAAAAAATTTTGAAACTGTGTACACATCTTCCCCGTCTTTTTTAAAAATAATAAGATCATTAGGAGGTAAATTTGAGCTACATAAATAAAGTAATTCAAATTTCTTGTGACGGAGGTGCAGCAACTGGAAAATCTACCGGTGCGAAGATGATCGCCAAAAAATACGGCCTTAAATTTTTATCCTCTGGATTATTGTATAGATATGCGAGTTTTTTGCTAATTAAACACAAACCAAAAAATAAAATAAATTTTTTAAATAAAAAATTTAAAAAATTAGATTATAGAAAATTAAATAAAATTAATTTATACTCTCCAGAAATATCTAATCAAAGTGCCGTTATAGCAAAAGTCCACAAAATAAGACAAATTTTAAAAAATTTCCAAACAAAATTTGCCAAAAAAAATAAAAGTTGTTGTATTGAAGGAAGAGATATATCTACTAAAATTCTTCCAAATTCAGATGTAAAATTTTTTTTTAAGTGCAATTTAGAGACGGCTTCTCTTAGAAGATATAAAGAATTAAAAAAAAACAACTACGCAATTAAACTTAAAGATGTCAAAAAAGCCTTAAGAATAAGAAATAATCATGACATCAAAAGAAAAAACAGTCCTTTACTCAAACATAGAGATGCGATAGAAATCGACACCGGAAAATTAAATAAACAAGCAATGCTAAACAAAATGTCTAAATACGTTGTTAAAATGATAAAAAATAAATATGGCAACTGAGCAAGAATTAAAAAAAACTAATCCATTGCACGAAGAGTTTAAAAACCTTCTTGATAAAGATTTCGAAGACAGAAAGTTAAAAGAAAATGAAATTATCAAAGCTACTGTTACGGAAATAACTAAAAATTTTATTGTTGTAGACTGTAAAGCAAAAATGGAAGGCATGATTCCAATTGAAGAGTTTAAAAACGATGATGAGTTATCAAAATTAAAGATTGGTTCAGTAATAGATGTTTATTTAGACCGTATAGAAAGTTTTAAAGGAGAAATCGTCATTTCTAGAGATAAAGCTAGAAAGATGAAAGCTTGGAAAAAATTAGAAAAAGTTTTTGAGTCTCAGGAAGAGCTAACTGGATACATAACGGGTAAAGTAAAAGGTGGATTCATAGCTAATGTTGAAGGACTGCCTTGTTTTATGCCATCCTCACAGATTGACGTAAGACCTTTAAAAAAAGCTGATCACTTAATGAATATACCTGTAAAAGTGATCGCAACAAGAATTGATAAAAATCGTGGAAATGTTTGTGTGTCAAGAAGAGCGGTACTTGAAAAAAGTAAAAATGCTGAAATTACCGAAGCATTAAAAAATATAAAGGAAGGCGACATAATTGAAGACGCAGTAGTAAAAGCAACAACGGACTGGGGAATATTTTTGGATATTAATGGGGTAGATGCGCTTCTTCATGTTTCAGACTTAAGCCATGGAAGAGTAAAAAAACCATCTGACCTAGTTACTATTGCTCAAAAATTAAAAGTTAAAATTACTAAAATAGACCCAAAAACAAATCGTGTATCAGCTTCTGTTAAAGCTTTGACTGAAGATCCCTATTCAAATATTGAAAATAAATACAAAGTTGGAAAAATTTACGATGGTGTTGTCACAAAAATAATGGATTATGGTTGCTTTGTGAGAATTGAAGATGGGATAGAAGGCTTAGTACACAATTCAGAACTAGATTGGAGCAACAGAAATATAAAACCAAGCAAAGTTCTTTCAGTATCACAGAACATTAAATTTAAAATAGTCAACATTGATAAAGATACAAAAAGAATATCTTTATCTTATAAAGCTACGTTAAGTAATCCTTGGGATAAAATAAAGGATAACATTGGTAAAGAAGTAAAAATAAAAATTAACAATATTACAGATAAAGCAATTTTTGGTGAGTTAATAGGCACAGCATTGACAGGCATGCTGCATTATAAAGAAATATCTTACGATGAAAATGTAGACAATTTAAAAAATTTTAAAAAGAACGATGTTATTAATGTTAAAATTATAGAAATTAAGGATGATAAAATTAGATTTTCTAAAAGAGCTCTCGACAAAGATCCGTTAAGCTGGTTTGCGGATAATAAAAAGAAAGTTGGAAGTATAATTACCACAAGAATACACGAGGTTCTTAAAACTGGCGTAAAGGTCTCCATAGATAAAGAAAAAAAATTAATTACAACAATTAAAAAGTCAGATTTAGCAAAAGAAACTGCAGACCAAAGAGTAGATATTTTTGCTCCAGGTAATGCACTTGATGCTAAACTTATTGAACTAGATTTAAAAACAAGGAAAATCAAACTATCGGTTAAAGCAGCTCAAATAGACGAGGAAAAATCATTAATTGCCAAATTTGGGGAAGGTGCAACAAAATCAGGGGCCACATTAAAAGGGATTTTTGAAAAAGCTATAGGTAGTAAAAAAAATAAAAAAGAAGAAAAATAATTGTCAAGACCTGAGTTAATTAATAAACTTAAAACAAAACATCCAAAACTTAATAAATCTCAATTAGAAACAATCGTTGATACTTTCTTTAATAGTATAAAAATCGCTTTAAAAAAAAAGAGGCCAGTTGAGTTGCGAGGTTTTGGATCTTTTTTTGTTAAAGAAATTAAAGAAAAATATACCGCTAGAAACCCTAAAACTGGTGAAGTGATTTATGTTCCAAAAAAGAATAGAATTAGATTTAGAATTAGTAAAAAATTTAAAACGTTTTTAAACAAATGAAAAACCAAAAAGTATTCATAGCCTGTGATAACTCTGACGTTAATCAAATAAAAAAAATAATTAAACATACAAGCACAAATAAAATTAAAATTGGTTATAAGTTTGGATTAGAACTTTTTTATTCTAAAAAAGGTCGTAAGTTTATTTCTAAACTAAAGGGAAAAGAGCTTTTTCTAGACTTAAAGCTCAATGATATACCTAACACATCTGCTTCAGCTATTCTTGCTTTAAAAGATCTAAAAAATATTTCATATTTGACTGTTCACATAAGTGGTGGTTATGAAATGCTTAAAGCAGTTAAAAAAGTTTCAAACAAAATAAATAAAAACTTGAAAATTTTAGGCGTTACAATTTTAACTAGTTTTTCAAACTCATCTGTTAAAAAGATTGGTCACACAAAGTCTATTAATGCTCTTGTAAAAAAACAAGCCACGTTAGCTAAATTAGCAAAATTAGATGGAATAGTTTGCTCAGGTTATGAGGCAAAATACTTAAAAAAAATTTGTAAAAGAATGGAAATCATTACACCAGGAATAAGATTTAAAGAAGATAAAATCGGTGATCAAAAAAGAGTGGTAACTCCTAAAGAAGCATTTAAAAACGGTGCTACAGCTATTGTAATAGGCAGAAGTATTACAAAAGGAATTATTAAAAATAATATTCAAAAGTTGATTAAATCATTATAAAAGAATTAATAATGAAAATTAAAAAAGGCATTCCTCTTATCGATCAACATGACAAAAACTACATGTATGGTGGAAAATTTGGTGGAAATTTCATTCCTGAAACTCTTAAAAAACCCATAGATGATTTAACTAAGTTATTCAGCAAACTTAGAAAAGATAAAAACTTTTTAAAAAAAAGAGATTATTACTTTAAAAATTACATAGGAACACCAACACCGTTAATTAAATTAGAAAATTTAACCAAACATTTGGGTGGAGCTCAAGTTTATGCAAAAGTTGTTTCTGAGGCTAATGGAGGAGCTCACAAAATTTACAATGCAACAGTCCATTGTCTAATTGCAAAACAAGCAGGTAAAAAATATATAGTTGGAGATACAGGTGCTGGCTATGCGGGGAAGATGTTGTCTATGGCGGCAAAAAAATTTGGTCTAAAATGTAAAATTTTTATGGGTTTAAAAGACATTAAAAGACAAGGACCAAATGTTGAGGCTATAAAAAAAAATGGTGCTGAAATTGTTCCTGTTACAACAGGAAGTCAAACACTAGTGGATGCTGTGAGTGAATGCATGAGATACTGGGTCTCAAATTGTGACATAAGTCACATGGCGGTTGGTAGTACTGTGGGTCCTAATATATTTATCAAAATTTGCGCATGGAGTACTGCACAAATTTCTAGAGAATTAATAGTTCAAGTTAAGGAAGAATTTGGAAAAATTCCAAATAAATTGAAATTAATTAATTGCGTAGGCGGGGGTAGTTCTGCAGCAGGCTTTTGGAATGAATTTATGGATACAAAAGTAGAATTTATTGGCGTGGAAGCGGGCGGTCCAAAAAAAAGTAAACTGCATGCAGCACCTTTGACAAATGAATCCAAAATTGGAATTTTACACGGGGCAGCTCAATATGTTGTTCAAGACAAAGAAGGGCAGATAAGTTCTACAGAGTCTATTTCAGCAGGCTTAGATTATCCAGGAATTTCTCCTTTACATTGTTTTTTAAAAGATGCAAAAAGAGCAAGATATACATCAGCAAGTGATGAAGATGCTCTAAAAGCTTATGAATTAGTTTCTAAATTAGAAAATATTTCGCCATCTTTAGAGCCTGCGCACGCTTTCTCAGAAGCAATTTCTCTTGCTCCAAAATTAAAATCTTCTGAGATAATAATTGTTAATTCTTGTGGAGACAGTCTCAAGGATAAAGATATTATAAAACAAAGACTAGGATCTTATATAAGATGAAATCAAAAATTGCTTTAGCTTTTGAAAAATGTAAAAAAGAAAAAAGACCCGCTTTAATTACTTACACAGTCGCAGGAGATAATACTAAAAACAATTCTCTAAAAATACTTAATAAAATTTCAAAGCATGCTGATATCTTAGAACTTGGGTTTCCACATAATACTCCTATTGCAGACGGTGGTCAAATTCAAGGAAGCTCACACCGAGCATTAAAAAATGGAATAAAACTTAAAGATGTTTTTCAAATTGTAAAAAAATTTAAAACCCTAAATCCAAAGAAACCTATAATATTAATGGGTTATTATAATTTAATTTATCAAAATGGAGAAAATAATTTCTTAAAGAATTGTAAAAACAATGGGGTAGATGGTTTAATTGTTGTTGACTTGCCTTATCCTGAAAATAAAAAATTTGCTTTAAAGTGCAAAAAGAAGTCAATAAACTTTATTCAACTTTTATCTCCAACAACTTCTAAAGAAAGAATAAAAAAAATCATTAAGGACTCGCATGATATGGTTTATTATATCAGCATGTTGTCTACTACAGGGGGTAAGTTAAAAGTTTCACCAACAAAAATTCTTCAAAATTATAAAAAGATAAAAAAACTAAATAATAGTAAAAATATTGTAATTGGTTTTGGAATTACAAAAAAAACTATTTCATCGTTAAAAAAAGCTGATGGATTGGTGGTAGGAAGTCAATTATGCAAAGTCATTGAAGATTCTTTAAAAAAAAGACAAAATCCTGTCACAAATTTAGATAAATTAGTATATAGTTTGAGAAGTAAAATCTTATGAACTGGATTACAAAATTTATAAAACCAAGAATCAAATCTTTATTTGAAAAAAAATCTTCACTAACTGAAGAAAACCTTTGGACTACTTGTGGATGTAAAAATTTAATTTATAAAGAAGATCTTCAATCTAATCTTAAGTGCTGCCCTAAGTGTGGCGCTCATCATAAATTATCTTGTAAAGAAAGGTTTGAAATTTTTTTTGATAATAAAGAATACGAATTAATTAAAAGTCCAGTGCCAAAAGATGATCCTTTAAAATTTGAAGATAATAAAAAATATGTAGATAGATTGAAATCCGCTAGAAAGATTACTCAACAAAACGATGCTGTTTTAATAGCTAAAGGTAAAATAAAAAATATTGACGTTGTTGTAGGTGCTCAAGATTTTAGATTTATAGGTGGATCTTTTGGAGCCGCGTCGGGAGAAGCTTTTATTGCAGGTGTTCAACACTCAATAGAGAATAATATGCCTTTTATTTTTTTTAGTTGCAGTGGTGGGCAAAGAATGATGGAGTCATCTATAGCTCTTATGCAAATGTCCCGAACTGCATTAGCAGTTAATGAGTTAAAAAAAAAGAATATTCCCTACATTGTTATTTTGACAAATCCTACAACTGGAGGAGTTACTGCATCCTGGGCAATGCTAGGCGATGTTCTAATTGCTGAACCTAAGGCTACTATTGGCTTTGCTGGAAGACGAGTGATTCAAGATACTGTAAGAGAGAGCTTACCGGAAGAATTTCAAACTGCGGAATATATTAAGGATCATGGTGGCATAGATCTTGTTGTTGAAAGAAAATATTTAAACTCAACAATTGGAACTTTTTTGAATGTGCTGTTGAAAAAAGCAGAAGCTCAGGTTAAAAATGAGCCATCTAATGTCACAATCGATCAATCTTTACAATCAGTTAGCTAAAAGCAAATTTTTTAGTAAATCAATTAACTTCGACTTAAGGAGAATAAAACTAGTTTTAAAGAAATTAGGTCATCCTGAAAGAAAATTAAAAAATGTCATTAATGTTATTGGTAGTGATGGCAAATACTCACTGCTAACATCGCTAAAGTATTTTATTGAAGCAAATAATCAAAAAACATCAGCTTATATTTCACCTAGTTTAAAGAGTATAAGAGAACGTTTTTGGATGGGAAAAGATTTCCTAAATTACAAAAAAATTAAACAAACAATCAAAATAATAGAAAAACAAAATATCAATTTAACAATTTTTGAGACTTTGACAGTGATATTTCTTATGAATGCTGCGGAAAAGAATAACGATTTTAATCTTATCGAAGCTGGGGCATTATTCGCTAAAGATTCGACTAATCTTTTTGATTTTCCTAAATTTCAAGTAATAGTAAATATAAACAAGCAACATCTTAATTTTTTAAAAAAAAAAAATTTAGATGAGATTATATACCAAAAAGTAGGTTTTCTTAGTAATTTTACAAATATCTATATAGGAAAACAAAAATCAATCGTTTTAAAAAAGATTAAACAAATATTAAAAAAAAACACTAGTTCAATTCAATACTCGAATACCTGGCAGCTACTCGAGTCAAAAGAAAAATTTTTTTACAGAGATAAAAAAACAAAAATTGAATTAAATACAAACTATATTCACTCTATTGGTTTATTGGAAAATTTATGTTTAGCAATTAAAATTGCACTGGACTTAAAAATTGATAAAAAAATTATTATTAAGACTATACCTAAGATTAAATTTCAAGCTAGACTAGAGTATATAACAAAGGGTAAGTTAACAAAAAAAATATTTAAAAGTGAAAAAATTTTGTTAGATGGCTGCCATTCTGAAACTAGTGCTAAAAACCTGGCTAATTATTTAAAAACTCTAAAACCTCCAATTTATGGCATTTGGGCTATGACCAAAAATAAAAATCCTGATAAGTTTATAAAACAATTTAAAGGGTTATTTAAAAAAATTTTAATTATTCCTATTGAAAATGAGTCGGCATCACTACCAAGTAAGCTATTACTTAAAATTGCAAAAAAAAATAATTATAATTCAGAAATATTTAATAGTTTTGATGAAGCATTAAAAAGTATTACCTCTAAAGAAAAAAAAATTATATGTATCTTTGGATCTCTTTATCTGTGTGGAAATATTTTAAAAAAAAATTAAATGTTATCTTTAATCCAAGAAATGATATTTGACTTAGTTGTTGCTCCTACTTTAGTGGCCTTAAGTTCACCTCCTTTAAATAATAACATTGTTGGTATACCTTTAATGCCATACTTAGTAGGTGTGTTTGGCTCTTGATCGATATTGTGCTTTGCAATAACAACTTGGTCTTTCATTTCATCCGATATTTCTTCAAGTGCTGGACCAATCTGTTTACATGGACCGCACCATTCTGCCCAAAAGTCTACAACTGTTGGTTTGTCTGACTTTATAACATCGTTTTCAAAACTTTCATCTGTGATTGCTTTTGATGCCATATCCTTTTAATTAAGTATTTTTAGTTTAAAGTCAACTATGCAGAAGAGTAAATTTTTTCTAGCTCTTCAACGTATGCGTTAATTTCGTCTAAGATTATCAATTTCTCTGGCTGTCCTTCTTTATCAAATTTTACTCTTAGAGTATCTATTTCTGAATAAGTTCTTGGAATTGTATTCCATTTTTCATTATTTGTACTCAAAATTTTTTTGGCTATATCTTTATGAATTATATTGTAATCGGACTTGCTTAAAAATTCTGGTTTTTCCATATAAAGTAGTTTTTTCCCAAAATATTTTAGTCTTTCATCTTTAAATTTAGAAATAACAGATAGTTTTTTATTCCAATCAACCGTATGAAACTCTGGCATTACCTTATTATCTTCTGTTGAAGTAAATTTCGCATAAATGCTTTCCTCATTGTATAAATCTTCTTGGGATTTTGACTGTTCTTTTTCCTCAACTTCAGATCGTTTTATTGAAGATATTTTTTCAGCAAATTCTTTGTTGGATCTGATTTGTTTTGCTCTAGATTGAAGTTTTGTAGCACCAATCATTTTGTATTCATCAAATTTATCAGCATAAGCTGGATTCATAATTACTGGATGTTTATTGTGTCTTACAGTTCTTATAAACTTTGGTTGTTTTTTCATTGCAGCGGTTAAATCTTGAATTGACATTGCTAGATAAGGACTAGGATCATGTTTTAAATCAAAACATAAAGGCCATTGATATTGTGGGTGCTGACAAATAAAAGTTTGAATATATGGCCTACTTTTTCCATAAAAATACTCATTTGCGCAAAAAAATAATTCTTTTTGTATAAGTTCTAGCGACTGATTTTTATCCATTGTAAGCATGCTGGCCTTCCAAACATTTGGAGCTTTTTTTGAAATTAATTTTGCAATACCAACTGTTGCTATTACGTCTCCAATTGCGGAGTGAGCAGCATCACCATGTTCAATTCCGTTTAAAGGTGCCATTTGATCCAATTTATAAACAGCATTACCTTTTGAATTAATGGAATTTTTTAAGGTATTTGGATAGTAAAGGTTTGCTGCTCTTGCTAAACTCAATACATCTCCTCGATTATTACCATTGGTACTTGTAATATAAGGATACTCTAAAGTTTGAAACAAAGTACACCTCAAAAACTCTTCATCAAACTCTATGCTATTAAAACCAATAAATGTTGCCTTACCCCATTTTTTGAGTGTGTCAACAAATTGTCTAATCATTTCATAGTGAGAAAGGTTGGAATTTTTTAACATTTTTGGTGAAGATTTATTCACTATTAAAGCCATAGCTTCAGGAATTATTCCTGGACTCAATCTGCATCTAGCGTCAAAACGATCTAACTCTTCAAGACTATCATTAGTTAAGATTGCCCCAATTTGAATAATTTGCCCCCAATATTTGTTAGATGAACTAGTCTCGAAATCATAAAAGACAAAATTGGACATATATTAATCTATTTGAGAACTTTTATTTTTTCTGAATTTTCCTCTAATGTTTCTTTTACTTGTTGAGGGTCTTTAATATTAGAAAGTGTATTCATTATTGATCTTGCATCTCTTCCAAATCCATCAGTAGCAGTCATTGCTTGTTCTAGTTTTTTTCTTAAATCTTTAATCCCATCAAAATGTTTGTCAAATCTTGAGCTAATATTTCTTAGATCGCTATAAATTTGTGAGGCGTGTTTTTGAATTTTTAAAGTAGCGAATCCTAAATGGTATGACTGTAATAATGCCGATAAAGTATTTGGTCCTGTAATCGTGACTTTATATTTAATCCTTAATTCTTGAAGTAGTAATTCTTTTGTTTTTGGATCTCTATAGCTTGATAACTCAGCAAACAAACCCTCTGTTGGGACATAAACAATTGCAAAATCTGTACTTTTGGGGGGTGCTATATATTTTGTATTAACTGCTTTTGCCTTTAATCTAAAAGCTGCTGCTAAATCTTTTCTCGCCTCGCCTTGTGCTTCCTTATCGTTTGCATTATAAGCGTCATCAATTGCTTTATATTTTTCTACAGGCCAGTGACTATCAATAGGAAGTAAAACATCTTGTAATTTTATTGCAAATTCTACTGTCTCAGATGTATCTTCTTTCATTTTAACGTTAGCTATAAATTGAGAGGCGGGAAGTAAATCTTTTAAAAGAGACTCCAATCCAAATTCAGCTAATGTACCGTAAGTTTTTACACCACTTAAAATTTTACTAAAGTTATCTTGGCTTTTATTTAGTTCACTTACTTGACGGTTAAATACTCCAACCTTTTCATCTACTTTTGTTAACGCTCCAGTCATATCCTTTGCAATTTCTTTGCTCATAGAACCAAACGACTGGCTGAAGGAATTTTTTAAAGAACTCACCTCGTCTTTAAAAATTTGGCTGTTGTCAACCTGATCGGGTTGTTTTCTTTTAAGTAGTAATATCACCACTACTAAGTTCGCAATAAGCAAACCTATTACTAATAGTATATGTATCGAATCCATTATTTATTATATACTATTGCCTTTCATGCTCATAAATCTAAATCAAATAGCCGTATAATTTAATATTCTTTTTGATAGTTTAGTTTTCTTAACCCAATTACTAGGTATATTTTTAATACCTTTTAACGCTGCAAAATAAGCACCCACAAAATTAGCCCTAGAACAATTACAACCTCCAGCTTTTATTGTTTTTATAATTGCAGATTTATAATTATTTGAGGTAATCATTGCATGAACAGATCCCATGAAAGTACCCGGATAACTACAAGCTTTTCCAAATTTCTTTACAACTTTAGTGTGGTTATGTTTTTTTAATCTTAAGATTTTTTTTATATTGCTAACAACTTCTTTATAATATCGTTTTTTTTCATAATTTCGCACAAAGGTATTAACGGGGCTTTTATTGCCTTTGATAGCTAAATCTATGATTTTAAATTTTGCTAATGCATAAGTTTCGTTTATTTTAGAATTAGCTACACTTTTGATAATTTTCTTTAATTCTGTTTCTGAATTATTATAAAGAAAATAAGGCAAAGCTGCACAATAACCATCTGACTCGTTTACCTTTTTCCCTCCTGTAATGGCTTTCTTTGCTTTAGTATTTTGAATAGTTTCTAATATATTTTGATGGATCCAAGGACCATTCATAGGCTTTTTCCATTTTATTTTTTTATATTTTTTTCTTAATTTTAGATTTCTCCAGTAAGCTGAACCTGGGCCAAAATTTTTTATAATATTCTTTTTAAAATTTTTGAGGATATCTGATTTCTTTTTAGTAGAAATCAAAGTCTTAAACATTACTTGTCCCACGTCATTATAGCCAGAAACCTTCCCAGTCTTAATAGAGTAAAATGGGCTTTTATTATTTTTTAGAAAAGTAATATCTTTTTTACCTTTAATATATTTTTTTAACTTTTTAGGATCGTAAACCCAGTGCAAAGGTCTTGCTGCTGCATCTGCTACAGTTGCTCCTAAAAAAATATTTATGTTATTCATTAACTGTTGATTTCCTATTTGCGAGTGAACCGCAAGAAGCATTAATGTCTCTCCCTCTACTTCTTCTAAACAAAGATAAGAAGCCATTATCCTGTATTCTTTTTGAAAATTTTTCGATATTCTCTTGTGAAGCTGGTTTAAAATTTTTGTTATCTAGAGGATTAAATTCAATTAAGTTTAATTTTGAAGGAACTCTTTTCATAATCTTAATTAGTTCTTTTGCTTGATCTTCTGTCATATTTTCTTCTAAACAAATCCACTCAATAAAGATAGGCAACTTTGTTAGATCATAATATCTTTTTAGTTGAGGAATTAAAGACTCAATTGAGTATTTTTCATTTATTGGCATGATTTTGGATCTGTGTTTAGGGATGGAGCTATGTAAGCTCCAGGCTAAGTAAACATCTAATTCTTTTGCAGCCCACTCAATACTATTTAAATTATTTTTTTTAATTCCAATCCCAACAGTACTTACTGTAATTCTTGTACGACCATACTCTAAACCATCTTTATTTTTAGAATTATCTATCGCAATTTTTACATTATCTAAATTTAAAAAAGGAGAACCTTCACCCATCAAAACTTGATTAGTAATTTTCTTCTGTGTCGACCAATCATTAATATAATCTTTGCATAAAATAATTTGAGAAATAATTTCACCAGGACTTAAATTTCTAACAAGATTTTTTGAAATTTGTGCAGTTGCACAAAACTCGCATGATAAGTAACAGCCTACAGAAACAGATAAGCAAATGGTATATCTGCTCTGATTTTTATCTGGAATTAAAACTGTTTCAACGTTTCTTTTATCTTTAAGTTCTAAAAGAAATTTAATAGTGCCATCTTTTGATTTTTGTACATCTACTATCTTAGGTTTAGCTAAACTGATTAGTTCTTTAATTTTTTTTCTTAGTTCAAAACTAAAAGTAGTTAATTCATCAAAATTTTTTATATTTCTTTTATAAACAGCGCTGAACATCTGCTGCGCTCGCATTTTAGCCTTGTTGTTATCAACATTAATTTTTTCAATTAAAAATTTCTTTAATTGATCAAAGTTTAGATCATAGAAGTTTTGTTTATTCATCTGTCTGAATTAATAAAGATTTGAGAGGGGTTTTAAAACCCCTCTCTATAAAGATTAAAGTTTGCTAGGATTTTTTCTTATATGATTAAGAACTTTTCCAGCATTTTTACCTTCTTTAATCGTATATCCGCTCGTGCCATTTGCATTAGCATCGACTGCTTTTACCGACTTTTGTAATTGCTGAATAAGTTTAGCCTCTGACTTTTTTCGGCTGAACTCATTAAGCAAATGTGTATGTCTTTTAATCATACCACCTCCTTTTTTTTCAACCTACTTTTTAACTCTTTATAGAGTCCTGCATGTAGATGCAGAGTCTTTTTTTCCATGACATATGGATAGCTAAACTTTAATATAAGTAATAGATTTGTCAATGAATAATAAGACCTTAGGAATAATCATTATAGTCTTTGGTGGCCTAGTTCTCTATAGCGAACAAGAGGCTGCTTGGATTGTTTCAGCAATTTCTATTGGAATTGGTACAGGAATTTTTTTCTGGAAAGATAGTAAAAATGATGTAGACAATTAATATGTCAAAACGAATTTTTATTGTTTACGGCCATCATAATTCTAAAACATCCTTTAACGCTGCCATAAGAGACGCATTTATTGATGAAGCTAAAAAGCATGGTCATAAAATTGATTTAATTAATTTACATGAGGAAAAACCACTAAATTTTTTCAATGGCGAACCTCCCAATGATCAAGTTTTAGATTACAGAAGTAGATTAGAAAAGTGTGATGTAATGTTTATGATATCTCCTTGTTATAATTTAAGGGCCAGTGCAATATTAGAGAACTGGATTGATCTTGTTCTAGCGCCTAAATGGTTTTTTGCTTTTAAAAAAGTTGTAGGCAATTGGGGTTATCCTGTTGCTGGCGCCATGAAAAATAAATTGGCAATTATGTCTATGTCATATGGTGGAAATTTTTTCTCTATTCAAACCTGGTTTCAAAATATGCCTTTTAGAAGAATAAAGGCTGGTGTTCTTAAACTTGGAGGAATGAAAATTAAATATGCTCGATTTTATGAAGTTTTACCAGGCATGAAAGAAATAAAATTTAAAAAAGATATGGAAAAAGTGAGAAAATTAGCCAGGCAATTATAATAATTTACTTTTTAAATTATAAGGTTATAAAAAAAATATGATAGATAAATTTAAAAACTTTTTAATAGAGTCTGCTAACATCATGTTTGATGATTCAAAAAATGACATAAGAAGCCTTCCAAAAACAGTTAGATTACAAATTTTAATTGTTCTTTCTTTTGTGTGGTCTACAGTTTTTAGTTTATATGTTTTTAGCTTAACTTCTTTTATTTGGGGATGGGCTGGAGTCGTTATGGCTCATGTGGGATTAATTTTTGCAGTATATATCACTTTTAAATTTTTTCATAAAGCTAAAAAAGAAAGTCAAAGTGTTTTTAAAACAGGAGATTACAATCCTGCAAAAATTTTTGTTGTGTTTTTTATGATATTTTTTATATTTATTTTTTCTAAAGGGATAGAAGTTTTGACCAAAACAAATTCTTATTCGATCAAATACGATGGGCCTGAAAAAACTACTTTGCAAAGAATTAAAGATTTTGTAAAATAATTTAATCTCTTATAATTTTTTATTATGAAATTTTTACGTATAGGTGAGAAAGGTAGAGAAATTGTTGTTGCTCTAGACAGAAATAATAAATTTAGAGATCTTTCCTCTAAAATAAAAGATCTTAATCCAGATACACTAAATTTTAAAATGTTAGAGGAGATAAAAAAAACTAATTTAGAAGATTTAAAGGAAATTAATTCTAATATAAGGATAGGTAGCTGTGTTTCTAAACCTATCGATTTTTTAGCTGTCGGTCTAAACTATAAAGCTCACGCAGAAGCAACAAGATCTCGGCTGCCAGTTGAGCCTATTCTTTTTAATAAAAGCTCAGGATGTATTCAAGGACCAAATGATCCAATACTTAAACCAAAAGAAGCGAACAAAATGGATTATGAGGTTGAAGTAGCAATGGTCATTGGTAAAAAAGGAAAATCTATACCTATAGATAAAGCTCAAGAATATGTTTTTGGTTATTGTATCGTTAATGATATTTCAGAAAGATCCTGGCAAAAAGAACGTGGTGGTCAATGGATTAAAGGGAAATCGATAGCTGGCCCCTGTGGTCCTTACCTTGTTACCAAAGAAGAAATTAAAGATATAAATAACATTAATCTTACGCTAGATGTAAATGGTGAAAGAAGACAGACCGGTAATACAAAGAGAATGATTTTCAATTTTAATTTTCTTATATCTCACATTAGCCAATTTTTGACACTTTACCCAGGCACTATTATTACAACTGGTACCCCGGCAGGAACAGCAATGGAAATGCCTGTTCCTAAATTTTTAAAAGCAAACGATAAATTAAGTCTTAAAATTGATTATTTAGGTGAGCAAAATCAAGTTGTTATTAATGAAAACTAATTTCTAAAGTTTTATTTTTTCCAAAAAAATTTTTTTTTATTTCCAAAACTCTTTTTAAAAGGTTTTTTCTTTCCACTAAATTTTTTTTTAAAATCAAAAGATTTTCCCTCTCCACCTTCATTTTGATAATTGCTTTTTTTATCTCTATCGTCTCTTCTTTTAAATCTGGAGCCTGACCTCTGATCTTGACTACCTCTGTCGTT
>Ga0055584_100002162_pt1 | contig 19441 bp, 16 predicted proteins | sample OSDHelmetaG_FD_58716 | JGI IMG/M metagenome (GOLD analysis project Ga0055584, IMG submission 58716) | Pelagic marine sediment microbial communities from the LTER site Helgoland, North Sea, for post-phytoplankton bloom and carbon turnover... | ecosystem: Environmental > Aquatic > Marine >... | reverse complement strand
GCTTTTGCATTGTCTCGATGAATTCCGCCGGGTCGATTGCCATCAGCGTCTCACGATGTTTTGGGTTGGCCTTGATCCGGTCACCATAGGCTTCTGTTTCACACACCGCGGCCATGCCGCCTGCTTCGGCGGCACGAACGAATTGATCGTAATAATTCTCTGGCAAGCGTCCCGCTGCAAAAGCACCGCCAGTGACCCGCATTAGCAAAAGCCCACGTGTCGATTCAGGATGCCGTAGTCCAAATAGCATGGACATGCGCGCTCCCGATGACGAGCCGCCGACAAAGGCGGGTAGGGCATCATGCTGCGCCAAAAGTTCGTGCAGATCATCGGCCCAGACGGCTTCTTCCGTTTCCTCAGAACTCAAGGAGATATCAGAGGCGCCGACATTGCGGCGGTCATGCAGCATGACGCGATACCCTTTGGCGGCTATGCGTTCGCCGAGATCCTCGACTTCTTTATATTCGCGCCGCCCGCCGGGGTTTAGCGCGACCCACGGGCCATCATCACCGACGATTTTGTAATTGATCTGGACGCCGCGTACGGTGGCAAAGGGCATGGTATTTCCTTAAGGCTGCAAATGGGGCGCTATTCGTAAAACGCGCCGTCGCGGTATTCTACATTTTCCGAAATGAATGTCTCGTCTCGTCCGCGCCGAACTCTGGGCACGCCGTCATCCATGATGCGAGTGTCGGGGTGTCCATCATGGCTGCAGGCGCCGAGTCGGAGGATAACCAGGGGTTCTTCGCTTGTGGTTTCGAACCAGTAATAGGAACCGGCAGGCAGTAAAATACCGTCATTGCGTTTCAGGACGCGTTCCTCACCGCGGGGCCCATGAAACTGTGCTTCGCCATCCAGGACAATAAAGCTGTGATCCTGGTGTGGGTGAGCGTGTAGCTTGTTCTCGCCGCCTTTGGCATAGACCTTGATCTTAACCCAGAGATGGTCGCCAACCGCGAGCGGTTCTTCGGTATTCCCGGCATTCAACATCTGGGCGCGGAGTGAAAAGAATGTTGGTTTGATGGCCTCATCGCCATCCCAGGGTTTAGCGATATTCAGTAATTGGTCAGAGGCCTTCTCAGTTATCTTCGTACTCATCGTCAGGCTCCTCTTTGTGGGTAAAAGGGCTTCAACTCAATTTTTCGATTAACGCCAGTGTTTGGGAGGTCGGAAAGTGTAATGTTACCGCATCCTGTGGTGTCAGCGACTCGGTTGGTTTCGTGCGTATCAGAACGATCTCGTCGCCAACGCCCACCTCATATTCGACGATCTCCCCCAGATAGGTTTCGGTCAACAGGGTTCCGTTGCAGCGATTGGTGTCGGGCAGGGTGGAGGCTTTGTCGTCGCCGATTTTTGCGATGATGATATTTTCTGGCCGAATGACGACGCCGACCGTCGGTGTCGCCAAAACGTCCGCCGTGAAGGTGCAAAGAAGTTTGCCGAGCGGTGTCTCAACGGGCGATTCATTCCCTGCTTTGATGTCGGCATTTAGCGCCCCGCGTAGTAGGTTGGTGGTGCCAATAAAGTTCGCGACAAACTCTGATGTGGGGCGCTCGTATATGTCCTTCGGACTGCCGATCTGCATGATCAACCCGTCGCTCATCACGGCAATGCGGTCGGAAATTGCGAGAGCTTCGGATTGGTCATGGGTGACGTAGATTGCCGTAACGCCGGTCTCGCGCTGCAGGCGTTTAAGCTCGGAGCGCATTTGTTCGCGCAGCTGCGCATCGAGATTACTAAGAGGCTCGTCGAGCAAAAGAAGGCCAGGTTCGCGTGTCAGAGCACGGGCTAGGGCGAGACGTTGCTGCTGGCCGCCTGATAATTGTGTTGAGGGCCGCTCGATATAATCTTCCAGACCAACCAGTTCCAAAACGTGACGGACTTTCTCCCGCATGTCTGATGCGGATAGCCGTTTGCCCTTGGCGACTTTGAGTGGGTAGGCGGCATTCTCATAAACATTCATATGTGGCCAGATGGCGTAGGATTGAAACACCATGCCGATATCGCGCTCATACATTGGTATATTTACGCGTCGATCAGCGTCATAGAGCATCGTGTCCATCAGGCTAATCATGCCACCCTGTGGCTGTTCCAGACCTGCAATTGAACGCAGTGTGGTTGTCTTGCCACAGCCGGAAGGGCCAAGTAGCGTAAATAGTTCGCCGTCAGCGACGTCAAAGCTGGCACCGAGGACACCGCCGCCCGGCGTGCCATCCTCGCTGGTATATTGTTTGAATAAATCTTGGACCTTAAGCATCTATTCCTTCGGCTTTCTAACGGACTGACAGTCCATAACGCTTTGCAAGCATGTAAAAAATCAGGCTGATGATGGTCATGAAACCTGTCCAGGTAACGCCCATCGCAGCCAACTCGTTGGTAATGCCGTTCTCCCACATATCAAACAGGGTGATGGCGACAACTTGTGATTTGGGACCAGCCAGCAAAATCGGAATGGAGACCGCTTTAACTGAAACCAGGAAGACGAATAGCCAGCAGGTCACCATCGCTGGGGCAACCAGCGGCATGACGATACGTAAAAAGGTTGTCGTCTGGCGCGCACCGGACATCGATGACGCTTCTTCCAGCTCGGTGTGGATTTGCAAAATACCGGCATAGGAGTAGCGCATTCCGTATGGCAGATAGCGCACCATTGATGCGAGAATAATTGAAAGCAGCGTGCCGTAGAGACCAAACGGCAGGTTAAGAAATACCTGCAGAAAGGCGACCCCCATAACGATCGCGGGGAAGATGAGCGGCGATGTCGCCAACTGGTCGAGTATCCAGGCACCCTTGTACCGGCGCACGGTCAGCCAGGCACATAAAGCAGTGAAAGGCGCGACGATGCTGGCGGCCGCAGCCCCCATGATCACTGTGTTGCCAATCGAATCGTGGAAGGAACGGGAGTTAAAGACCGTCCGGTAATTATCGAAGGTAAACAGTTTCACCGCTTCAAGGCTTACCCCGTCATAATAGGGCACCATCGATACCCAGAGCACGATGCCGATCGGAAAGCCGATAATGATCATAAAGAGGAGCGCCAGAATTGCGCCAGTCAGCCAGCGCCATTTGCCGAGGTCCATGACCCGCGGACGAAAACCCTTGCCGGTAATTGTCTGAAATCGCTCGGCATTGCGCGACAGTCTGTTGTACCAGACCAGCAACCCGCCCACGATAAACAGCAGGACGACAGAGAACGCCCCGGCCTGTCCGTAATTGGCGGGCACCTCATCGATGCTTTCGTAAATATCGGTGGTGATGACGGAGACATTGCCCGGCAAGCCCACTAAGGCTGGTGTCTCGAATGACTCAAAGGCCCGGATAAAAATCAAGATCAGCAAAGCGAGAATAGCGGGTTGTGCGAGACGCAATGTGATGTTGCGAAAGGTCTGTAAGATGCCTGCGCCCGACATCATCGACGCTTCTTCAAACGATGCATCGTTTGACCGAAATACTGACGAGAGCAGTAAGTAGGACAGCGGGGCAAACTCGATGCCCTCGATAATGATCATGCCCCAAAGCGAATAAACGTTTAGCAGCGGGTCTTCCGCGCCGGTAATCCACATCAGGATTTCGTTGGCGGGCCCTACCTTGCCCAGCAGCATCAGAAAGGAAATCGTATAAAGAACGCTCGGTATACCCAGCGAAATAATCGAAATAATAAGCACCCAGCCGCCGCCCGGCGTGTTGGTACGTTCGACAATCCAGGCCAGCAAGACGCCGATGCTAATCGCGACGGCGGCGGAGCCCACGGCATAGATGGTCGCGTTGATCAAATTGGTGAGAAACTGATCACTGGTGAGCAGGTCGACATAATATTGAAAGGTGAAAGCGCCAAACGAGCCATCGAACTGGGTTTCATGCAGGCTCGATTGAAACAGGAAGATGACTGCGGGTGCGATCAAGACGAGCAGGATCGAAGCCAGCACTACGACAATGGGCGAAACGCTGAATAAGTTTCTAAGTCTGGCCCCTAAAAGGAGGCCGTTACTGACTGAGCGATTGGGCGTTGTCACGGATTAGTACCCATAAAAACGACGGCCGCCCGAGGCATTACGAGCCTCGGGCGGTCGATACGTTAAACCAATTATTTATTGTTCTTTTTCTTCTTCTTTTTACGCTTCACGATGACAGTCTTACCGTGCTTGAAGTATTTTTTGAAGATTTTCTGTGAGCCCTTACGTAATTTGAATAGGGTCTCAGGTTTGACATAGTTCTCTTTCAAATTTGCCAGACGGGGCGTGATCGAGGTTAGCTCTTTCCGTGGATCAATACCGGTAACTACCGGGAAATAGCGCGCTTTTTTAAGAACGTTTTGGCCCGCTTTTGACAGATAGTAATCAATGAACAGCATTGCGGCGTGAGCATTCTTGACGCCTTTAGGCACCATGATCGTCCCGTTTACCGAGGGGACAGGCTGCATCATCTGGACGCCGATCTTGGCACCTTTCTTGGCGCTAATAACCGGATGGTGAGCAAAGATTTGGATGGCCAGCGGATATTCACCTTCGACCACCCGGTTTACCAGGGTCCGAGCACTGCCCTTGAAATTAATCAGGCCCTGCTTGGATAGTTCGGCGAAATAGGCCGTTGCGGATTTTTCACCCATGGCCATACGAACATTGGAAATGAACAGCAGGGCGCCGGTTTCTGAACCAATACGCCAGGCGATCTTGCCTTTCCATTTAGGATTCAACAGATCCGCGTAAGTCTTAGGCTGCGTTCCGGCAGGTATGATCTTCTGATTATAGGCTGTGCCGAAATAACTAAACCGGCTGGCGACCCACAGGTTATTTTCATCACGGTACTTCTTCGCGATGTTGTTTGCGTAGGGTGTAGAGAACGGCACGACGCTCTTAGCCTTGACCATTATCTGAGACAGGCCACTGCCTTCAAGAACGTCGGCAACCAAAGAATCCGCGCGTCGTTCGGCGAGAACTTTCTGGGCAATCTTGCGGCTCGAGCCGCGCCAGAAATCTACTTTGATGAAGGGATATTTTTTCTGGAAACCATCAGCTAATGGGCGCAGAGCCTGATTGACGGTTAGAGCCGAATAAATGGTGAGCGCGCCTTCTTTCTTGGCGCCGGCGATCAGCTTCGCTTCGCGGTCCTTGCCTTTATAGGTCAGGATAGATTGCGCGCTAACCGTCGCCGGTAAGCTTGCTGCGGCGAGCAGCGCTATGCCGCCAACAAACAGCCCTGTTTTTGATAAGAATGTCGTTTTCATCTTTATATGCCTCCTGTTTTATAGATTTGTCTTAACTACATGGGTGAACTTCTTGGCGGTTCACCGCTTTTTGTATGGGTCACTATAACAGCAATCATGCCTATTCCGGAAACCCGGTTATCGAATTTTTCTTCCCCGCTTCAGTGTTGAGTTTCTTCGCTGGTGGGCACTGAAATCGACGAGGCTCTTGAGGGCTTTCATGCCGAGATCGAGCGTGCTGGAAATGAACGGTCCATCCGGTGTCGGTCGTTCTGCGGGTTGCCAGTTCATTTCTGAAATCAGCACAATCGGTTTCACTGATTTTTCGGCCACTGCCTGATACTGCTGCTGTAATTTGCGATGGCTATCTGTTAGCTCGCGCTGTGCCACCATGACGAAGGCGATAAGATCGTAGTTCGGGTCGGCTTTAAGAACATTAAGGACGCGGGTGAGGTTGTCACCCTTGGCAAGCCGTGGCGCCCCGACCACGTCCATTGGGTTCTGAAACGGGTGCTCGATTTCGAGAATTTTCTGTAATGCTTTATCGGTTTTTTTGCTGATTGGCGGCATGTTGAGCCCGGCATCTTGCGCGAGATCTCCAGCGAGGACGGTGGCACCCCCGGACACTGAGAACACGAAGATACGATCTCCTTTTGGTGGTTTGATGCGCGAGAAGAAGGCGGCGGTTTCGATCAGCTCATCAATCGTTCGTACCTGCGTTGCACCGCTCTCCCGGAATACACCATCGTAGATCGCCTGTTCACCGGCGAGATTGCCGGTATGGGCAAGGGCGGCGCCCCGTCCGGCATCGGTTCGGCCGAGCTTGAGAACAATCACCGGTTTGCGCGCGGCAGCTCTTGCAAGGGCCTGCCGGTATCGAGCCCCGTCTTTGATGCCTTCGACGATATTGAGGATGACGGACGTCCCGGGGTCATCGGCGAGGAAGTCAATAAAATCCGCGCTGCTGACCACCGCTTCATTGCCTGCGGAGAGCAGGTAGTTGAAACCCAGTGTGCGGTTATGGCCAAGTTCGATCACTGCGTTCAACAGCCCACCGGATTGCGAAACGACGGAAACGGGACCTGTAATGAGTCTTTTGGGCAAGTTAGTAAAGGCTGTTGCGAATTTGGCTTTAAGGCCGATGAGCCCCATGCAGTTTGGGCCGGAAACGGCCATATTGTGGTCATTGGCAATCGTCGCCAGCCGTTGCTGCCTCTCGCGTCCTTCATCGGTCGCGGCGTCATCAAACCCTTCCGCGACAACAACGGCGGATTTTACGCCGCGTCTAGCTGCTGCCTCCAATGGCTCAAACACAGCTTGATACGGAACAGCAAATGACACGCAGTCCGGCACCATGGGCAAAGAATCAATATTCGGGAAACATTGGGCGCCGTCGATTTCGTCGTAGTTTGGATTGACCGGAAAGAGATCTCCCTCAAACCCCGCGCTGATCATATTGCGATACATGCGCCCGCCGACACTGGCGCGTGGCGATGCACCAACCACCGCGACAGAACGCGGTTTCAAAAGAGCCTTCAAGCTCTTTTTGTCCATTACTGATTAGTTCCGATGGGCTTAACACCCGCACCGATGGCATCGGGCAGATGAATGATCCCATCTTCGACATCGATACCTTCAAACGGGTCATCAAGCAGCCGGGCGAATTCTCCGAACTCGCTGGCATACCAGACTTCAGGGAGCGTGGCTGCTAGCTGCATGGCATGAGCATTGAGCAGGCGTGAACCGACATGGGCGCCAAACCGATATTTGATGTTCCCTGTCTTGCAAATTTGTGCAGCGGTTAATGTGTTCCAAAGGCCGCCGAGTTTTGCGACCTTTAGACTGACGGCATCGACGATGCGATGTTCGACCAGATAGGCGACCTCCTGAATTGAACCGGCACTTTCATCTGCCTCGACGGTGACGGGAACAGAGTCGGTGACCAGCTTCATGCCCTTATAGTCGTCGATGGCAACAGGTTGTTCGACAAGGTCGATCCGGTATTCAGCCATGCCGTTAAGCGCAGCTATAGCATCCTTTGGCGAGTAGGCCTGATTGGCATCGACTGTTAGATTAGCTTCATCACCGAGTCGTTTCCGAATGGCGGCCACGCGGGCAATGTCGAGGTCGACCTCGCCATGTACCTTGATTTTGAAATAACGATAACCCTGATCGAAGAGTATCTGTGCCTGTTCCGCCATTTCGTCGGGCTGCTTAATGGCGAGAATGCGCAGGACGGGGAATTCGCTGCGTACGGCGCCGCCGAATAGGCGATGCAGCGGTACTTTCATTGATTTAGCAGCAAGGTCAAAAAGCGCGTTATCGATTGCGGCTTTCGCCTGATTATTCCCCGATAATGCCCGGTCCATGGTGACGCGGATGGATGCCATCGATAGCGCGTCATGTTCTTTGACATGGGGGATTAGCCGTTCAAGTGTTCCGGTTAGACCTTCCATGCTGGCGCCCATATGAGCGGTGGCGGAGGCATAACCAAAGCCTGTTATTTCCTCATCCGTTTCGATGGAAACGACCAGTCCTTCAGTGATAGGGCTGGCACCGAGGGCAAAGCGCCAGGTGGGGTCCTCTTTGCGCATGATGCAGGGTTCGAGCTTGATATCGGTAATCTTCATGGCGTTACTTTTTACTCTATTTGGCGGTTAGAAAACCCCGCCCACGGGAAGTGAGCGGGGTGATCTTCTGGATCAAGGCTGTCGTCTATTTAAAGCCGAGAGCTTCCTTGGCCCGTTTTACGACTGCAGGTGATGCAGACGCGGTTTTGGTAACGCGGTTGGCGATTTCTGCGCCACCCATTGGATGAATTTCCACCTTGCGACTTTTTGCTTCCGCGAGGAAGGCGGGGTCCTTGACCATCTTGCTATAAGCCGTCCGCAGCGCATCGAGGTGAGCTTTTGGAATGCCAGGCGGTCCAAAGATCGCCCGTCCAGTGATCGTCGGGCCCATCATAAATTCCATGAAATCACGATCCGCCTTGGTTTTGGCGAGATCAAGAATTAAGGGCACGTCTTTTGGAAGGTCTGGTGATTTATCAAAGCCAAGCTCGACCACTGGAATGATGAACTTGCTTTCGATCCATTGTGGGACACTGGATTTCCAGGAAATCCACCCAGAGGTGAGTGCTTTGGCTTCGCCGCGTTCCATAGCAAGGCGCGTTCCTGCGGACCCCTTATAGCCTTTGATGATCTTGAACTTTGTGCCGAGCACACTATTGAGGAACGCCGGGAACATATAAGTGGGGCTGGCGAGGCCACTGGCAGCAGCAACGATTTCTGTCTTCTTAAGATCGTCGATATTTTTAATACCGGTGTCGCTGCGGACCATCATGACGTGTTTTTGCGTAGCCAGCCGACCTATCCAGCTAAGCTTGCGGACGTCGACCTTGAAGCCCTTGCTGCGAATGAGCTGGAAGATTGGCAACATTGGCGAGGCAAGCCCGATAAAGGATCCGTCCTTCGGGCTGATGTTGTAGGTGTAGTTCGCCATTTTGAGGCTGCCACCACCGGGCATGAACTGGGGCACGTATGTAGGCTTGCCTGGCATGTGTTTGCCAAAATGATTGACCACGAGGCGGGAATATCTGTCGTAACCACCACCGGGACCAAACCCGACAGCCATAATTCCCACCCGGCCTTTGAAATAATCTGCAACGGCGTCCGCTTTGACCGGCGTTATGCTTAATGTCGCAACTAAAGCGACGGCCGCTGCTGACCCAAAAACTAATTTTGAACCCATGATAGAAATCTCCCTGTTTGGTCGTTCTCTTTTATTCTTGGGAAAACGGTAACATTGAGGTCGTCCCGTCGACAAGCCGCGCGTTTAGACCTTAAATGAAGTTATGACCGAACCCTGTCAGCCACCTGACCCCAATTGGCGCGCGCCAAAAACATCATTGCCTGCTGGCAGCTGCGATTGTCATGTTCATATCATGGGGCCGTTTGACAAGTTCACCCTGTCTGAGCGCCGCGGCTACACGCCTGAAGAATGCTCCGTCGAGACTTTCAAGGATATGATGGGTGTACTCGGGATCGACCGTGCTGTGATCGTGCAGGGGAGCGCTCATGGCAATGACAATCGGGTCACAATTGATGCCGTGCACAAGCTTGGTGATCAGGGTAGGGGCATCGTTCTGGTCCCGCCAAATGTTTCTGATGCAGAGCTGGGGGCCTTTAAGAACGCCGGTATTTGCGGGTTACGGCTGTCGACTATTTCCAAGGCTGGTTACGGCACTGAGCATTTGGAGGCGATGGCGGATCGTGCCAATGAACTCGACTGGATGGTTCTGCTGCATTTCGGGAATGTTGATGAAGTTGTCGGGCTAACGCCATTGCTAGAAACGCTGCCGGGCAATTTTGTCGTTGATCATCAGGGACGTCCGCTTGGCAAACAGGGTGCAGATTGTGAGGGTTTCCAAGCACTACTCAATCTTGTCCGAAATACCGAGAACTGCTGGGTCAAATTCAGTAGTTGGTATCGCCAATCGGAGAGCGGTGCCCCCTACGAAGATATGCGGCCCTTTATCGAAGCCTTGATCGAAGCGCGACCGGACCGATTGATATGGGGTAGCAACTGGCCACACCCTAACTATAAGGGTGCGATGCCCAACGACGCTGATCTTATCCAGCAGATGATTGATTGGTCGGGTTCGGCGGCGATGGCAAAACAAATTCTGGTCGATAATCCGGCACGGTTGTTTGGATTTCCAGACTAGCGCGATGGGAAACCGCCGATGACCAGAGAGAAAAGAAACGTTCTTGTATTGGCGGCTTGTCAGGTTCTCTTCGGAACCGGTCGGTCGTTGTTGATCGCAACTGCGCCGTTGATTGCCTATAGCATCGCCTCTCATAAAGGGCTTGCCACCTTGCCGACATCGTTGGTGATCGTTGGGACTGCGGTGATGACCATCCCGGCATCTTTGTTCATGCGCCGTGTCGGACGAAGAGCTGGGTTTATTCTTGGCTCGGTGATCGGGGTGGTTAGCGGCCTGATAAGTGCCTATGCGGTTCTGCAATCCAATTTCTGGCTGTTTGCCTTTGGTGCCTTTTTGTTCGGGTTGTTTGCAGGGTTTGCGCAGCTTTATCGGTTTGCCGCGGCAGATGTTGCGAGCGAGGACTTCAAGAGTAAGGCGATCTCATTGGTGTTGGCGGGTGGTGTAGTGTCCGGGTTTCTTGGACCGGAATCTGCGAAGATCGGGCAGCATATGGTCACCTCAACACCGTTTGTTGGTGCCTATCTCATTTTGACTGGCGTGACCTTGCTGGCGATTCTGGTTCTGCTGTTTCTCGATATCCCAAAACTGACCCCGCAAGAGCGCGCCGGCCCAAGACGGCCGATGATGGAGATCATGAAGCAACCAGTATTTCTGGTTGCGGCAACTGCCGCGATGATTTCGCAAGGCGTTATGAATTTTCTGATGACCGCGACCCCCATCGCGATGACCCATGCCCATCATCAGTTTGCGGACACAGCTTTGGTTATCGAATGGCACATCTTCGGCATGTTCGCTCCGGGTTTTGTGACCGGGCATTTGATCCAAAAATTCGGCGAGATCAAAATGATTATCGCAGGGCTCTTTATACAATTTGTTTGTGTGGGTGTGGCCTTACTTGGTGTTGAAGTTGCGCATTTCTGGCTGTCGATGCTGTTGCTCGGTATCGGCTGGAACTTCGCTTTCACGGCGGCTACCTCGTTAATGACGACCGCCTATACTGTGTCAGAGAGAGCGAAAACACAGGGCGCTATGAACTTTATGATTTACGGATTTGTGTCGGTGTTGTCCTTGTCATCTGGCGCTTTGGTGCATTTCTTCGGCTGGGATGTTGTCAATATTGGTGCCCTCCCGTTTCTGGTTTTGGCAGTTGGCGTCACGCTTTGGTACGCCCTCAGTCAAAATCGTCCACCCGCTATCTCGACGTAGGCCAGCTTCCACGATAGAAATAGGGCAACTAACTATTTTTACCTTGGAGGCGTTATGATCGACTTTCTTTTCCCAACCGAAGGCATGGGGTCGCAGACTCTGCGAACCGTTGCTGAAGCTGCCTATGGCGGCGGTGATGTGTTTGAAATTGCCCGTGTTCTGAAGGATATCGAACCCGGCGATAAAGACGCTTTTGAGCAGGCCTGGATTGATAAAGCCGAGGAAACTGAGGCGCGCGCCAAGAAGGCAGAAGCTGCAGGTCATACCCGCAGCGCGATGAAATATTACTATGCCGCAAACCAGTATTGGCGCATGTCCGACGTGTTGCTGACCATTGAACGCAATGATGATAAGCGTAAACGTTTCTTAAAATCTCAGGAATGCTTTCGGGCAGGCGCAAAATATAACGACCCCAAAATTGAAGTGATCGAAGTGCCTTGTGGTGATGAGGTTTACGAGGGTTATTTTTGTCACCCACGTAATCCGACGAGCGAGAAATGGCCTGCGGTATTTTTCATCGGTGGTGCGGATGCCTTTGCCGAAGAGATTTATTTCGGTGGCAGTGAGTTGTGCGAGCGTGGTTACGCAATGTTGCTCGTCGACACCCCCGGACGGGGCTCTTCGATGTATGTGAAGAACATTCCGACCCGGCCAGATTACGAAGTGCCTGGCAAGGCCAGTTTTGACTATTTGTTCTCACGGCCTGAGATTGATCCTGAGCGTGTGGCGCTGATGGGGATTTCGATGGCAGGTTACTATGCCCCGCGCGTCGCAGCGTTCGAAGATCGTATCAAGGCTCTTGTCTCCTGGTGTGGTTGCTATTCGATCCTGGATGATTTGTATCTGCATTACGAACATTTGCGGCCGACCGTTCAGCGTTTGTTGGGTGGCGTGACAGACGAAGTCGCCAAGGAGCAACTCAAGGCATTTTCGATGGAAGGGCTTGCCCAGAACATCAAGGTGCCGACCATCATGACGCATGGGTCAATGGATAAGTTGATGGATGTTGAAGGCGCTAAGAAGCTCTTTAGCGAGATCGGTGCTGAAGACAAGACATTGCATATCTACGATGACCCTAAGGAAGGTGGCACGGTACATTGTTCCCATGACTGCTGGGTACATCAGATGCCGATGCTGATGGACTGGCTCGAAGACCACGTCTAACGCTTTAGGTTTATCTGCTGGCTGCCGCTATGGCTTTTTTGAGCTGAACGGCGGCCAGCGCATAGCCCCCTGAGCCGCCATCGACAAAATGCATGTGATCGTTGGTAAAAGGCGAGGGAACGATACAAGTCATGACGGCACTGTCCTGTCGGTAAAGCCCGAAGAATGCGTTGCCGGCTTTCTGGGCCACTGACAGGATTTTCTCTATTTCGGTGATTGTTTCTGTCTTGCAATCTACAGTCAGTTTCAGGCCGTCATCGAATTTGCGAAAATCTGTATTTTGCGTGGTTTCCAGCTTGTAACGCGCTGGATCAAAGCGTTTCAATCGACCACCAAACAATTCGAGAATGCAGGGAATTGTTTGTTCGCCGATAATGGCGAGAGCGCGGCTGAGTTTTGATTTGGCGCCGCGTGACGCGCTGACTTCAATACCAAGCCCCTGAGGTGGCCATGAATAAGTCGGTCCATCTGGGGCGACGGGATGCCCGTCACGTTCGGCTTTGCGGTTCAGAATGGTGAGAATTTTTTCGACTAATTCTGCATATTCAGATTCGGTATCGTTATCGCGTGGCAGAACCAGTAGAGATAATATTTCTCCGTTTTGGGCTTCCATTGGTCGCCAGCGGCAAGAAAGTCCGTTGAGATCGGGTCGGGTGCCGGGTGGTGCGGGGTCAACGGTATAGTCGCCTGATTTCATTGCGGCATCTGCCCAGGCAATGCCGCCGCCTGAAAACATCGCATAGGCAACGCCCGGTGAAACCTGGAACCGGGCGACCCGAACCTGTTTGCCGGCTGCAATGACGTCGCGAACCGGCACCAGGGCGGCGCGCAGCTGAAGGTCGATCTCTTCTTCGGCCCAGCGCTGGCATCCTGCCAGGGCTTCAGCGACGGCCTCGCGACGGCTCTCCGGCACGGCAAAGGCAGCACCATCCCCGCCAAAGACGAAGGGGAATGAGGCGTCCCGGTCGAGGTTCATGATGGCGGATATAACGCTGGCACCGACAGTGTTAACAGCTTTGTAGCGCCCGGCTTGCAAAGCGCCTGTGGAGTCGACGACATCAGCCACGCCGATCAGCCAATCGTTGGGCAATGGCCGGTACCGATCTTTCTGAACGACGTCCTTGAACTCGGTGAAAGCCGGAATGGTGTCGAAGAACTGGTCACCCATGTTTTTGGTGCCGCCCCTGTTTATGGTTTTTGTATCAGCTTTTATCACTTAGGTAGTATTCGCCTTCTTTCAACCGGCTGAGAATTCCTTCGCTTCGAATTTCATCAAGGGCCAGAACAACTTCACGCCCATCGCGGGTGCCAATGGCGGCCATAAGTTGTTCGTAGCTCTTGGGTCCATCTTCGAGCGCTGCGCGAACGCTATCGAACTGTTCGCCAGCAAGCGTTGGTGGCGCGGGTACCGTAAATTCGATGGCGCTTCTTTTGTCATTAGGGATTGTCAGATCGAAGCCCGCTTTGGAACCAACCCGCGCGCCATATAGCGAGGGATCGAGCGGCAGGGTTCGCATGCCGCCCTGTATAACGAGATCACGATCCGGTTGGAACCGTGTCGCCAATGCCCATTCCATCTGGTCATTGTCGAAAATATCGATATCGTCATTCACAACGAATACGTTTTTCACGTTTGCCAGACAGCCAAAGGCAGCGGCGATAGCGTTCTGTGCTTCGCCGGGGACGCGTGGCCGCATTGAAATTCGCAAATTAAACATACCCGCACCAGCACCTGTCGCATTGACGGCTACCGGTTCGCGAATAGCCGTTTGCAGGGCCCGCCAGACAACGGCTTCTGATTTGAGTGTGTTGAGAACCGCAGTATCTGTGCGACCAATATAAGGTCCGCTGATTGTCGCGGTCTGGAATAATGCATCCGAGCGTTTGGTGATGGCGGTCAAATGAAAGACCGGGTTCTTTTTCATTACGCCGTAATAGCCGGCAAATTCTCCGAACGGCCCTTCGTCCTCAACATAGCCATGCTCGTCGAGATACCCTTCGATCACCATCTCGGCGTCAGAGGGAACCAGAATGTCGTTGGTGATGCTCTTGGTAAGCTGTAGCGGTGCGCCGCGCAGTGATGCGAGAAGCTCTGTTTCATCAACCGGGACACGCATCGTTGCGGCGACATAATCTATCGGATGGGCACCGAGGACAAAGCTGACGGGTAATCGTTCTCCACGTCCGGACGCGGCTTCATAAATTGCTCGAAGGTCGCTGGGAGCGTTGAGGTCAACGCCAGCCTCGCGGCGCCCACGTATCATCATACGACGGCAGCCGAGATTGGTTAGCCCGGTTTCTGGGTTAACCGTGAAATCCAGTGTCGCGGATAAATAAGGTCCGCCGTCCCGGCCATGTTGAAACGGTACTGGGAGCTTGGTGAAGTCGGCATCATCACCAGTCCAGACAATTTCCTGCACAGGTGCATTGTCTTTATCGATGGTCTCAATGGGTTGTTTGGTCGCGAGCCGCTTTAATAGCTCGGGTAGCAAGTCAGGTTCGGCAACGCCGAAGGCGAGCGCCAGACGAGAACGGCTGGCACCGACATTGCCGATAATCTCTGCCTCTTCAGGTCCCGCTTTCCGGAACAAGACAGCTTTTTCATTGCCATCCATGTGAGACGTTAGATCAGCGAGCTCAGTTGGTGTCTCGACGATCTCAAGCTCATCGGCTGCAATGAGCGCGTCGACAAAATTACGGAGGCGGAATGTATCCGCCTCCGTGTTTGACAATTTACTTGTGCCTTCGGGCATCAGTTCTATTTCTTCTTTTTGCGTTTCAGCTTGTCGATTTTGACCATCTTCTTGAATTTATTGATCGTTGCAGGAGATGTCTTCATCGCCGCCGCGACAATCGCGTCAAGCACCTCGCCCCGCACCGGTGAGACAATCATGCTGCGTTTTTTGGCTTCAGCGAGAAACGCCTTGCTGGCAACTGTTTTATTAAACGCAGCCCGCAATGCCATAACGCGTGCTTTGGGGACGGCTGGTGAGACAAAGAAGCCGTTGCCGACCTTGGAACCAGTTTGCAGGAAGTTGGCAATCTCGCGCTGTTCCTTTGTCTTCATCAAATCCATCATATAAGGAACGCCTTCAAGGTCCGCTGTTTTGGGGCCCATATAAACCAAGGGGATGATTGTTTTCTCCCTTAGCCAATGCGGCTTAGTGGTTTTGAAGCTGTTATAGAAGCTGCTGCGGCCGTTGACTTCGCCGGTTTCCATGGCGGCGTTCTGACGGTCTGCACCGCGATAGCCAGGGATAACCTTGAATTTGGTGCCGATGGTTGCGTTCATCCAGGCCGGGAACAGATAACCGCTTGATAGTTTGCTGGAAGTTGCTGTGGTGACTTGGGTTTTCTGGACTTGCTTCAGCGTTTTAGCCGGTGAAGTCTTCCATGCGACAAGCACTGATGCCTGCGCTGTAACTGAACCGATCCACTGCAGTTTAGCAGAATCATAGCCAACTTTTTTGCGCAGCAGCGGAGACAGGATCGATGGCGGTAGAACCGCTCCGATTGTCGTGCCACCCTGGGCTGCCGCATTGACGATATATTTGATTGAGCGCGCGCCACCGGCGCCAGGCATCGCCTTAACAACCCATGTCGGTTTGCCGGGAATATTGGCGGCCATGTGACGACCAAGAACGCGTGCAACGAAAGAGAAGCCGCCGCCGGCGCCGCCACCGGAAATCGCTGTAACAGTTTTGTCTTTATAAAAATCCGCAACGGCATCGGCATTAGCCGGAGCGGCCAAAGCCAATCCCGCTAGTGGTAATGCTGCGATCAATAATCGATTCATAGTCATCTCCCTGAATATTTTCATGTTTGTTTTGGTCGAGAGAACGATATCACGACATCTGGGGACATCAACTGTTGATTCTCACCCAGTTGGGCGGTTGAGAATGCTGTGATAGGGTTTGCTGAACAACGACGATCACCGCTGGGGGTGCCTATGTTTGCGCGATTAAATCACATTGCGATCTGTACGGATCATTACGCAATCAATGCAAAGTTCTATGAAGCGCTGTTTGGTCTCAAGACAGCAAAGAACCCGCGTCCAGCGCGAGCGGTTGTCGTAAGCGATGGCTATGTCGGGATGAATATCATTCCTCGGCGCGAAGGCCGTACCAGCGGCCTCGATCATTTTGGTCTTGAGGTCGAAGATCTGGAAGAGGCACGGGCCCGCATCGATAAATTCGATTCGTCGATTAAACTCTTAAAACGTCCGCCAGTTCGTCCTTTTGCGGCGTATAGCGCCCACGATCCAGATACCAACATCTTTGATCTATCTGAGAAGAAGATGCAGAAGGATATCTATTCTGAAGCGCGCGAGGAAACGGTTCGCAAGTTTAGCCATTTTGCCTTGCGTACCCGGCATGCTGAACGCTGCGCTGAATTTTATTCAGAGGTGTTTGAGCTGAAACTGCTCAACAAGAAGGCAGGCGATCCCAATTTTTATCTGTCCGATGGCCGGATGACCCTGGCGGTCCTGCAATGGAATATGGATGACTATTTCGGAATGGATCCACAGCGCCTCGGCCCAGATCATATTGGCTTCAAAGTAGAGAGCATTGCCGCGCTTAAGGATGATCTTGAAGACCTAACAGGTCAGAATCCGTTGATGCGTTCGAGGCCTCTTGGCTATGGCGATGAGGGTAAAGCGCGTCTTGGTCTATTCCAAAGCGTGCCATTGAATGATTATCATCTCACAGATATCGAAGGCGTCTATATCGGCGCGTCTGAAGAATAAATTTCCTAACAGGGAGACGGACGATGTTTGCTCATATAAATCACATGGCGATTATCAGTAACCAGTACCCATTTTTGCAGAAATATTATCAAGCGGTCTTTGGGCTTGAGACTTCAGGGCGCAATGATTTTGAAAGTGCGTCGGTTGTTAGCGATGGCAATCTTGGTCTGAATATCATTCCGCGTCGTGATGGTTATGTTGGTGGACTCGATCATTTCGGTATGGTGGTTGATAGCATTGCAGCTGTCGAAGAACGTATGGCCGGCGCCTATGAAGGGGCAGGTTGTGTGAAACGCCCTGCTATTCGTCCTTTTGCGGCCTATTCTGGCCATGACCCTGACGGTAATGTCTTCGATCTCGCGGAAAAGGGCAGTAAAAACCTTCGTGATGTTTATGCTGACGGCGTTGAGAGTGCGGCGAATTGTACCTTTAATCGATTTGCGATCCGTACACCGAATGCTGAGAAATGCGCTGAGTTCTATTCTGAAGTTTTTGAGCTTCAACTCAGCAACCGCAAGGAAGGCGATCCGAATTTTCATCTCACCGATGGCACGATGACCTTGACGGTCATGCCGTGGAGTGTCTCGATTTTCGCTGGCATGTCGATCAAACGCCCCGGTCCAGATCATATCGGTTTCAAGGTCAAGGATATGGAAGCATTTAAGGCCGAGGAAAAACGAATTGGTGAAAAGAATACGTTTCTCGCCTCCCGTCGTCTTGGTGGTAGCGAAGAATCCGAGGTGCGCCGTGAGCTGTTTGCCAGCAATGCGCTGGGCACGTATCAAACAGCTGATCCGGACGGAACCTGGATCGATGTTGTTCAAGAGTAGTCATTAGCCAATAGAGTAAAATCGTATGTCTGAACTGGATGAGCTGCGTCACGATCTTGTGGTGGCGAACCGTATCCTGGCGCACCAGGGGGTCGTGGATGGCTTTGGCCATGTGAGTGCGCGGCACCCTGACAATCCTGAGCGGTTTCTCCTGTCGCGATCGCGCAGCCCTGAGCTGGTCACGCTGGATGATATCCGGGAGTTTGATCTCTCTGGGGATATGATTGATCCAGACGGGTCGTCGGGTTACCTGGAGCGGTTTATTCATGCGGCGGTCTATGAGCTGCATCCTGAGATTAACGGTGTGGTTCACAGTCATTCCGAGGCGCTTCTACCGTTTGGTATTACGCCGGTGCCGTTGAGGCCGGTGTTTCACAATGCCTCACGGATCGGTAAGGAAGTTCCTGTTTGGGATATCGCCGATAAGTTCGGTGATGCGACAGATATGCTCGTCGTGAATATGGATCATGGCCGTGACCTGGCGGAAACGCTCGGCGATAACCGACTGGTGTTGATGCGGGGCCATGGGCTGACAGTTGCAACTGAAGCTCTGCATACCGTGGTGACAACAGCGATTTATGCCGTCGTTAACGCCCGGGTACAGACAACGGCGATGCAGATGGGCGAGGTGAAATTTCTTTCTGAAGGTGAAATTGACGCCGCCATCAGCAAAGCAAAAGGGGCAACCATCGGGCATAAGCGGATTTGGGAATATCTCAGCCGCCGAGCCGGTTGCGAGGGTCTCTAGGATTTTTAATTCACCGCATGTTCTGATTGCTGGTGCCGGTATCGGTGGGCTAACCGCTGCGCTGGCAATGCTCAAGGCCGGTATTGATGTCGATATCTATGAGCAGGCGCCGCAGCTCGGAGAGATTGGTGCTGGCTTCCAGATGAGCGCAAATGGCACGCGCGTGCTGTCTCATCTCGGGCTCGGTGAAGCGATGGAGAAGATCGCTTGGCAGCCGAGTGGCAAAGAAATCCGCATGTGGAATTCGGGCCAGACCTGGAAGCTGTTTGATCTTGGTGCGGAATCTGTTGAACGCTACGGCTTTCCTTATCTGATGTTTCACCGAGCTGATCTCCATCAGCTACTGGTCGATGCGGTGCGGGCAGAGAAATCCGATGCCATTCACCTTAATGCCTTTTGCACTGGATGTAGCCAGGACGACACTGGGGTAACCCTTCACTTGAAGGAGCAGGACGATGTCATCGGAAATGTTTTAATTGGTGCGGATGGCGCACATTCTAATATTCGGCGAACATTGTTTGGGGAAGAAGATAAATCCTTTTCTGGGTTACTGGCCTGGCGCGGTATTATTGATGCAAATGATTTACCGAAAGGGTTAGTCCGACCGGTTGGCACTAACTGGGTTGGACCGGGTGGTCATATTGTTCATTACTTCGTGCGCCATGGTGCCCTGCTTAACTTCGTAGGGATTCTGGAAAAAGATACGTGGACTGTGGAATCCTGGACAGCGCGCGGTACGACTGAGGAATGCCTTGCTGATTTTGACGGCTGGCATGACACCGTCCACACCATGATCAAGAATATCGATATCCCCTAT
>Ga0055584_100002161_pt1 | contig 19444 bp, 14 predicted proteins | sample OSDHelmetaG_FD_58716 | JGI IMG/M metagenome (GOLD analysis project Ga0055584, IMG submission 58716) | Pelagic marine sediment microbial communities from the LTER site Helgoland, North Sea, for post-phytoplankton bloom and carbon turnover... | ecosystem: Environmental > Aquatic > Marine >... | reverse complement strand
TCGGGCTTTCTTTTTCGAAGTTCTCAGAAGTTGAAAGAGTCAGAGCGGGGATTCACAGTAGCCAACTCTCTATAATAGTGACTTGGGTATATAGTCTTCCTTCCTGAATTACTTTTCTTTTGGTGAACGATCATGAATTTGAAATCGCTTTTATTTCTCGCACTGTCGACTCAACTACTCTGCCCCGCTCTGCAGGCGGAGGACAAGCGAAAACTACGGTATACCGACCGTAAACCACAGGAATACAAACTCACCGCCCGTGCCAGTGAAATTGATCCGCGTGCTAAAGAACATCCTGAAATCGATTTCGTTTTCGAAAAAGACGGCAAGGTAGAGGATCTCGAACACGCGGTTGTAAATACGCGGGTCAAGCCACGCGGTAAACTGGTGATCTGGATGATGCGATATAATAGCCAACTTTTTGATCGTCTCTCCAAATATGGTCTGCATGCCATTCAGGTACATTACGCGAACCGCTGGTTCTCTAAAGTCTGCCGGGAACAACCGGTGGGAGAAACGTGTCGCGGCAACGTGCGGCTGGAAGCAGCAACCGGCGAAGACTTCAGCGATCAGGTTAATATCCCCCATCCGGACGGAATGAAGGAACGTGCGCTACAGTTCGTGAAGTGGTTGGCGAAAAAGAACCCTCAAGGAAAATGGGATTATTATCTCACGGCAGATGGTAAAGACCTGCGTTGGGAAGACGTGATCATGGCGGGAAGTTCACACGGTTCCACGACATCAGCCCGTTTCGCCGTGCATCAAAAAGTTGGCCGTGTTGTCATGTTCTGTGGGCCTCGAGATCAACTACAGAACTGGCAAAACCTGCCTTCCGCTACACCTTCGAACCGCTTCTTCGGGTTTTCTCATGTACTGGATGGTGGCTGGAGCGCAGACCACTACTGTCGTTCCTGGGAATTACTGGGGCTGAACGAACATGGTCCCATCGTCGATGTCGATCAGGTTTCATTTCCCTATAAGAACTCGCGTCGGTTGATTACCAAGTGTGATGTCAAAGAGAATACCCGTCGCGCCCATTCCTCAGTCGTTCCCGGCGGCAGTGCCTGTAAGAATGCGAGAGGGAAATACATTCACGAAGCCGTCTGGCGTTACCTGTTTACATACCCCATCGAAAAAACAGGAAAAGCAACACCCCTGGATCCAAGCTGTAATAAAAACCAGCGCGAGAGTTAGCCAGCGGTATAAAAATACGAGTCTCCCAACCAACTCATTTGCTAATCTGGAAAAGAGGTCGCAATAAAACGTGGAGACGCGCACTACAAACACAAAAAGGGCGGTTGATCTAGGATCAACCGCCCTTCTGCAGTTTCAATTTTCAATTGCTGAAAATCCTTCTGGCATCGCTTTGACTAGTTGCTGACACAAGTCTTGGGAGCCGGTGCAGTGCATGTCTTTGGTGCGGGACAGCAGACAGTCACTGGTACCTTGCGGCAGACTTGCCTTGGCACACATCGTGTTTTAGTGACACAAACCGTTCGTGGCACACATTTCGTTCGCGTTACATACCGTGTGCAGCAAACTTGCTGACAAGTGGTGTAAGGAACTTTGCGAGTACAGGTTTTTTGCTCATAGCTACAGGTGGTGTAAGGAACCTTGCGGGTCCGGCATTCTGAAACCATGGTGCAAGTGGTGTAAGGAACCTGCTTGGTCACACATTCTTCTTTCCAGCAACAAGTCGTGTAAGGCACTTTGCGAGTACGACATTCACGTACCATTTTGCATGTAGTGTAAGGAACTCTCTTGGTTCGTGTTTCACACTCATGACGGACACATGTGTAAGGTACCTTCTTGGTAATCGTACAGGGAACTCGCTCACATACTGTGTAAGGAACCCGTTCGGTTTTGCACTCACGTTTGTAAGTAGTACAGCACACTTTTCTGGTGATTGTCTTAGGGCACCAGATTCGTCGACACACAGTGGTTCCGGGACATTGAACCTTCACTGTTTTGCAGCATCCGGGTTTGTAAATCGGGCAGCAGGAACTGCAATCGTATTCCCACGTACCAGGCTCACAGACACATTTTTCAACAATCGGACCAGGACAATGTTCGGTCGTTGTTTTCCATTCACCACAGCAGACTTCCACATCGTGCCAGGTATGAACGGGCTTGCAGACAGTACGACATACATCACGATAACAGGTTTTATAATTCGTTTTGTAAATCGTGCAGCAGACATCCCGATAGTGGGTTTCACAAATAGGACGTCTTACGGTGTAGCAGACATCTCGGTAACAGGTATTGTAAACCGGCTTGCAGACTGTGTAGCAGACATCCCGGTAGCAGGTGTTATACACGGGCCGTCGGCGTTTGCAGGTAACAGTACGATAGCAGGTTTTGTAAACGGGACGGCAGACTTTATAGCAGACGTCTCGATAACAGGTTTGATAAACAGGCTTGCAAACCGTATAGCATTGATCACGGTAGCAAGTCTTGTAAACATTCTTTTTGTATTGAACGGGAACTTTTTCGCAGATTGTATCATACACTGTTTTTTGACAGGTATAATTCTGCTTTTCCCAGACAGTTTCTACGACAGTTTTATAGCAGGTACTTGAGCATTCTTTGGCAGCACAGTAATCGCCACAAGAAGTACACGCTTCTGTGGGACAACATTTATATCTACCAGCTCCCAGGTAGCCTGCCTGGGCATTCTCTCCGAAGCAGGCCATAATCATGGCGACCGCCAGAAGGGGAATCCAGGTTGTATTTTTCATTGGTCTATTCCTCTACTTATTCATTTCAGCAAAATAAATTGAAAACTGGGGACAGTTAAAATCTACTTCGTCATCAAACTCAACTTTACTTAACAGTTACCCCCATTTCTCCGCAGCTTACTACCTATCCTCTTTCCATTGGACAACATAAACCGATCGATCAATACAATCGATACTCGATTCTATTGTGCGATTGATTGAATATGTGATCATTGCCTGTTTATTCATACTTTGCCTCACTTGCAAATCGACTTAAACTCCGTGATAGTAATCTTCAAAAGCTGCTGTAAGAATTACAGATAAGACTCGATGAATGATTCAGTGACTGCTATCCTCAAAAAGACCAAAGAAACCCTTCAATCTTTTTCAATAGTAAAGTGAGATGTTTAAATGAAGTTTGCCATTTGTCAGGAATTGTTTGTTGACTGGGACTGGGAAAAACAGTGCGATCTCATTGCCGAGATCGGCTATCAAGGAATCGAGTTAGCGCCGTTCGCATTTGCCGACAGCCCTGCTGAAATTTCTGCGGATCAGCGCGCCTTTATCAAACAAACGGCTGAAGAGCGGGGACTGGAAATCATTGGCCTGCATTGGCTTCTGGCAAAAACCGATGGGTTACATTTGACCACGTCTGATGCCGCTGTGAGACAAAAGACCTCAGACTACCTTGTTGAGCTCGGAAATCTGTGTGCTGATCTAGGTGGAGATTTAATGGTGTTTGGTTCGCCCTTCCAGCGTAACGTGGAAGAGGGTATGTCGCGTGAGCAGGCTTATGCAAACGCCGCTGAGGTATTTCGAAACTGTTTACCTGCCATATCGAAAAGGGGCGTACGAATTTGCATGGAACCGTTAACGACAAAAGAAACGGACTTTGTAAACACTTGTGCGGAAGCAGTTGAGCTGATTGACATGGTTGAAGCAGACAATTTTGTTCTGCATCAGGATGTGAAAGCCATGTTAGGCGCGGAAACGGAACCAATTCCTGATCTGATTCACAAATATGATAGCAGAGTTGGACACTTTCATGTGAATGATTCGAACCTCCTGGGACCCGGAATGGGTGAGACAGATTACCATCCGATTTTCAAAGCGCTGAAAGAAAGTGGCTATCGAGGATGGATCTCAGTAGAAGTTTTTGACTACGAACCCGGATGCGAATACATCGCGCGCGAAAGTTTTCGTTACATGAAAGAAGTGTGGGAAAGTGTCTGAAACCCTCAAAAAAAGGAATAATCAAAAAATATTTTTGAAAACTTCAAAAAAAATTTGACCTGTTTTTTTCGCTGTTTTAAAAACACACAAACCATTTTTTTCTTACACTTTTTTGACAAGCAATGCGCTGAAAGTTTTTTTGTGACATCGTTTTCACACTATAATAACAGTCTTAAACTGACTTCGCTTTTTAACAGTTATCAGTAACACTTAACAAAAAGTTTTCAATGACTGCAGGTTTACAACGTGAAACGCAAAGCGCGTCTCACATTAGAACAAGCCTAAAATTGTGATTTAGTAAAAGAATTGGCTTGCAGAATTTTCTGAAATATTTACGATGATTGCCATCAAATGGATGTAAGTCCTTATTGTGTAATGAGTGTCAATTTGAAAATCGTATGATTGCATGACACTTCATTTTCCTGTGGGGCAAACATCGGGGTTTGTCAAGGTTGACAGACTCAATTCTTATTCGTTGTGGCAGACCTTTGCCGACTTATAGCCCGGAGCCAGCGGCAAGGCAGCCCTCGTTTAACTCTCAAAGGAGGATTTGCGGTGGCAAAGAAAAAGGCAAAGAAAAAAGCAGCACCAAAAAAGAAGGCTGCTCCAAAGAAAAAAGCAGTGAAGAAAAAAGCAGTAAAGAAGAAAGCTGTTAAAAAGAAAGCTGCTAAGAAAGCTACCAAAAAGAAAGCGACCAAAAAGAAGGCTACCAAAAAGAAAGCAGCTAAAAAGAAGACTGTGAAGAAGAAAGCTGCCAAGAAAAAAGCCGCCCCAAAGAAAAAGGCTGCTAAAAAGAAAAAAGCTGCTAAAAGGAAGAGATAATCGACCTAAGTAGTATTTGGAGACTTCAAGCCATAACGAGTAAGAAGCGATCGATTTTTCGATCGCTTCTTCTATTTCTATCGCTGTCAATTCTCGAACCACTTGCATTTCACGCTGCTTATATTGGCATCCAGACTTGGTTTAACGCTAAAATATCTGACGTACTTTCCGTCGTTTTTTAAGCATTCTGAAAGAAGTCCCTCGCATTGAATCGAAGCAATAACGAATTGACTTTGAAACCAAAACGCAAGCTATGGCGCACTCGGTTTAAAATGGCGCGGAAGACGTCCGTGTTCGCTCCACGTATTTCAATTGACAACGTTCATCAGCCTGAGATCGCGGATGATGAACTGCAACATTGGGGCGAATACAATCTTGTCTCCGATACGGTTTGTGTATTACACCGTGATGGAACAATTACACGACGTTCCCATTACATAACAAAAATTTATGCCAATGAATCATTAGCGCAGTGGGATGAAGTTTTTCGTATTTATGATCGTCAAACATCTCGCTATAAAATCCACGCCGCGAAAGTCTATCTTCCTGACGGAGGTAACAAGAAGGCCCGGAAAGTTGTTCAACCCTATGGACAGACTTCTTTAAATTTTTATCCTCTTCGCCCGGGTGTGACAGTCGAATTGGATGAGCAATATGATTTTTTTATTCCCGATCGAATTGCTGCCTGCATGTGGGGTCAGGAATATTTTCGCTTTGCAATTCCCTGCCGACGACTTCGTTTTACCGTGGCCGTTGCGGAACCATTTTCACTCGAATATAAATTGTATCGTACTGACGAAGAGCCGCAAAAATGGAAACACGGGAAATATCAAGTCTACCAATGGGACCTGCATGATGTTCCCGGTTACGAAACTGATGATGGCACTCCACATGCACGCGATGTGCTACCGTGGGTTGATATTACGACACTCCCTTCCTGGCAGCCTGTCACAAAATTCTATATGCAGGATTTAGAACCGCCTCTCAAGATACCTTCCCAAATCCAGAAATTGTCGGAAGATCTCACACAGGAAGATCAAACCACAGAAGAAAAGATCTTTTCGATTTATAAATATTCTTCCGAAGATGTCAGATATGGCCGGCACCCCAATGAGCTGAATCTGGAAAAGACTCGTGAAGTGGGATCCATGCTGGAGGACATGCGAGGCGACTGCAAAGACAAATCCTCCCTGATGGTTTCGATGCTCAGACATTTGGGAATCAAATCCCACATTGCCATTCTTCTCACTCGAACAAATGGAAGGGTTGCCTTCTTGCCAGGCGCTCGGTTTGACCATGCTATAGTTTGCGCTGATCTGGATAACGGAGACCGACTCTGGCTGGACCCGGCCGGTGGACCTGTTACATTCAAAGATTTGCCATCTAATGATCAGGGCACACAGGCTCTGCTCTTAAATTCCGAAGGAGGAGAACTGACAACGATTCCCGATTGCAGTCCTGAAAGTCATCAGATTAATCGCAATTGTGTCGGTGTTTTATCTGAAAATTGCAGTTATCAATTTACGGCGGATGTGACAACAACGGGTGACATGGCGCTGGAGTATCGCTTACGATACATTTACCGCAACGAAGAATCCACGGCACTCACGATGGAGAAAGAGCTGGCGTCTGACTTGACGGGCGCCAGAATTGAATCGCCTCGGTTTCTCAATCTCAAAGACATTTCAAAAGATGTCAGCTATACTTATCGAACCACACTTGACCAATGGTCACGACAGATCAAAGAGATCATCTTATTTCGCATCCCATGGATTGGGGCCATGCACTCTGCAGGTGTTGTGAATGTTCAAAAAAGAACTTCCGCCTTGCAAACTCCCACCCCCGTCCGTTTCACTGACTATCACAAAATTGAGATCCCCTCGGGTTATCAAGGCTATGGATTGCCTTACGAACATACATTGCAATGTGAGTGGGGTCGTTATGAGGCATCCATTTTTGTTGAAAATTCACATCTGATCTGTCAACGTAAAGTGGATCATCTGGGAGGGATCGTATTTGAAGATCAGTACCAGGAATATAAAGCATACTGGGAAGCCTGCACCCGTGCAGATGCGCTGGATGTCGTTTTAATGAAACCCCACAAATAAACTTTTGTACAGACACCTATGCATGCAGACTATTTACTGCTGAAATACAGACTCCACACAAATTGCCTGTGAACTAAACGACTGTATTTGGTGTCACCACTAAATAAATAGCCTGTTCTCTCAATGACAACCTGTTAAAATGGGACATAGAAGAGAGAACCATAAATTAGCCACCTCAGACTACACCAAATAAGGTTGAACCTCCTTGTCGGATCCTAAACGAGAAGAACTACAAGTCAAAGCTAAAAAAGCGATTTTGGTCTCAGTTGTATCTCCTTCAAATCATGTTGACAAAAGTCAGGCTTTGGATGAACTGAAAGGTTTAGTCGAAACTGCTGGCGTCCAGGTTGTTGGCACACTCGTTCAAAATCGGGAGCATCCTCATCCTGCCACTTGCCTGGGAAAAGGGAAGCTGACAGAACTCCAGCAAATGGTGGATCACCTCAATGCTGAACTGATCATTTTTGATAATAATCTTTCCCCTTCACAGGGAAGAAACATCGAAGAGGAAACGGGGACTGTGATTGTAGATCGCAGTGAATTGATTCTCGATATCTTTGCTACGCATGCAAAAACTTACGAAGCCAAGTTGCAGGTAGAGCTGGCACAACTGCTTTATTTTCGTCCTCGATTAAAGCGATTGTGGACTCACCTGGAACGAATTGAAGGGGGCGTTGGTGCAGGCCGTGGCCCTGGTGAAAAGCAGCTCGAAACCGACCGTCGATTATTAGACAGGCGCGTTGCAGAATTAAAACGCAAACTTACGGAAGTCGAACGCCGCAGGGAACGAACCGTTTCCAATCGGTTTCAAAACCTTACTGTTTCACTCGTCGGATATACGAATGCGGGTAAGAGCACATTAATGAATGCTCTCACAGGCGCGGATGTTTATATTGCCGATCAGTTATTTGCTACGCTTGATACGCGAACCAGGCGCTGGCAACTTCCACACTGGGGAGAAATTTTACTCAGCGATACAGTCGGTTTCGTCAGAGACCTTCCTCACCATCTGGTTGCTTCCTTCAAATCGACATTGGAAGAAGCACGACAGGCAGACCTGCTACTACATGTAGTTGACTCCAGTAACCCGGAAGTCGAACACCATATAAAAACCGTCAATAAAGTACTCGACGAAATTGGCATTGATCACGAAAATGCAATTCTCGTGTTTAACAAAACGGATAAGATCGAAGACAGATCTAAACTTGATGTCTTGCGTTTAAAATACGATAACGGCATCAGTGTGAGTGCCGTTTCCGGGGAAGGTCTGGAACGTCTGTCTCAAGCTGTAATTGATCGCCTTGCTTCCGGGTATGTCATTGTTGAAATAGAAACACCTGTCGGAAATGGGAAGTTACTTTCACAACTGGAAGATCATTCTGTAATTATATCGCGTGAGTATTCCAGCGATAATTCTCGAGTCACTTTACAGGCCCGCATGGCAAAACGTTTCTTGCCAATACTGAAAATATGTGAAGACACAGAATTACGAATTGAGGGAGAAGAATACCCTGTCCCTCAGGAGACCGCTCCTGAAGAAACGATCCCCAAAGTGTGACAATCTTTTCGGCGCGCGGTTGCCTTTCACATCTTCGGTAAATGGTGTATTACATATTCGATGGTATACTGCACACAGGGAAATGATTGTCGTTTTTCTGAGTTCTCTGCAGGATTCTTGACAAACTGCCATCTTGTCTCCCGGTGAGAGCATGTATGATTAAAGACATGTTCTACAACCGTTCCATTTAAAAATCATCCTGAGAGAAACTGGCAAAGCATTAACGCGATGAAGAAGCGCTGGATATACGGCATCATAATATTTTTGGGAATCACATCGATCGGCCTGGCCATTGACTGGTGGTCGGCACTTCCGGAAGGGGAACAGGCAACATACGTTGGTCGTCAAACCTGCTTTGAATGTCACCAGAAAGAAGCGGCTCTCTGGAAAGGTTCAGACCACGACCTTGCCATGAATCTGGCAACTCCTGAATTTGTCCTGGGTGATTTTAATAATACAGAACTCGAACATTTCGGCATCACCTCTTTAATGACCCATGTCGGGGATAAATATTACGTCACCACACAAGGTCCCGATGGAAAGCGATCCCGGTTTGAGGTCAAGTATGTCATTGGAGTCAGGCCACTACAACAATATCTGGCCGAACTGAAACGAGGCAAGATTCAGGTGTTACCTGTCACGTGGGACACAGAACAAAAACGCTGGTACTATGCCAATCCAGATGAACCGTTTGGTCCCGACGACCCGTTACACTGGACCGGCTTCGCTCAAAACTGGAATCATATGTGTGCCGAATGTCATACAACGAACTGGTCCAAAAATTATGACATCGCTTCCGACACACATCACTTTTCATTTTCGGAAATGCGTGTCAGTTGTGAGGCCTGTCATGGTCCGGGTTCCATTCATGTGCAACTCGCCAAATCGAATTCCATTTTCTGGGATAGACGTTATGGATATGGTCTGGCCAAACTAAAAGGAAAAGACCCGACCGCACAACTGGAGAGCTGTGCCCCTTGCCACTCACGCAGGAGACACGTTGCTCCGGGGCATACCCCACTGGACCGATTCCACGACCATTATGCGCTCTCACTCTTAGAAGAAAACCTGTATCATCCTGATGGTCAAATCAACGATGAAGTCTACGTCTTCGGTTCTTTTACACAGAGCAAAATGTATCGCAAAGGTGTTAGATGTACCGACTGTCATGACCCTCATTCCACACGCCTGAAATTTCAAGGCAACAAACTTTGTACTCAATGCCATCTTGATGCCAAGTATGATGTTCCCGGCCACCACCATCACAAGGTAGGCAGCACGGGTGCCTCATGCGTCGAATGCCATATGCCCTCCAAGAACTACATGGTCGTTGACCCCAGGCGAGATCACAGTCTGCGAATTCCACGACCTGATTTAACAGTCAAACTGGGTACGCCCAACGCCTGCAATCAATGCCATACCAAGCCTGGTGAATCTCCCGAATGGGCGGCAAAGAGCATTGATAAATGGTATGGAACCAAGCGACGTAACGATCCACACTATGGGGAAATCCTGGCAGCGGGCCGATCCGGAAATCCAGAAGCCGAACGTGCTCTCATCAAATTGACGCGTGATAAAGAAGTGGGCCCGATCGTTCGCGCCACCGCCGTTTCCTTATTAGCAACCCGGTATCATACACCTGAAAGCAGAGCACTGATTGAAAAGGCGCTCAAATCAAAAGAAGAAATCGTTCGCCTGGCAGCGTTACGTGGTTTTGAAGGTTGGACTCCTGCCACTCAAAATGAAGCGGACAAGATCGGCAAGTTACTCGCCAAAGGTCTGACCGATTCATCACGGGGAATAAGAACCGAAGTAGCGCGGATTCTGTCTTCGCTGCCCATCTTGCCGGACACGCAAAAAAACAGAGATGCGATGAAACACGCACTGAATGAATATAAAGCAGGGTTGCTCGCTGATGGCGACCAGACCGGTTCCCATATGAGCCTGGGAATTTTATCTACCAGCCAAGGAGACTTGAAACAGGCAGAACAGAGTTTTCGAACGGCTATAAAACTATCGCCCGCAGTAGCAGGCCCGCGATCCAATCTTGCTCAACTTCTCGAACAACAGGGAAGAAAAGACGAAGCCAAACAGTTGCGTACCGAAGAAGCCAAACTTCTGGCCCGGGATGTCAAATTGCTCCCTGAGAACGGGATGCTGCGCTATCGACTGGGGTTACTCTATTACCTGTTGGGGCGGGAAGACGAAGCGGTGATCGCGCTCAATAAAGCCTGCGAACTTGAACCGCTGTCGCCTGACTTCCGCATGATGTTGACTCTGCTATACGAAAAACAGCAAAAGTGGGAACAGGCTCTCGACTCAGCCAACACGCTCCTTCGCCTGCAGCCAGAGAACCCCACGTTCCGTCAGATTTTGTTGAATCTCCAACAAAAAGCAAACCCGAAAAACAACTGATTGCTTTTCGGGTCGCCAGGAATTTGATTTGAAACAATGTTCTCGTTGTCAGGCAGTCTTCCGTAACACTCCCGTGATCCGCTCAAATGTCTCATTGGAATCAAAGGGAATCAAGATTTGCCCCGAATGATCGCTCTTGAGTTTGATCTCCACTTTTGATCCCAGAATTTCCCGCAACTGCTGCTGCAGATCCAACAGATGATTTGTCATCTCGGGTGCTGTAGCAGCCTTCCTAGCATTCTCGAAAGGAACGGTATCCACTTCTCCTTTGAGTATCTTACGAACTTCCGCTTCGGTTTTCCGTACTGATAATGACTCGGCCTGAATCTGCTCACACACACTGACCTGCCGTTGTTCATCCAGACTGAGAAGTGCCCGTGCGTGGCCTGCTGAAATCTTCTCTGACTGCAAAGCCTGTTTCACTGGTTCTGCCAGATCCAGTAATCGGATCATATTATTAACGGTAGAACGGTCCAGACTTAGCGTCTGAGCCAGTTGTTCAATCGTGCTGTCAAACTGATTCAGGTAATTTCTGAAAGCCTGTGCTTTTTCCAGAACACTCAAATCTTTCCGTTTGAGGTTTTCCTCGATCGCCACTTCACAAACTTGTCGCTCTTCCAGATTCAGTACCCGACAGGGTACCGTTTTGAGCCCGGCTTCGCGGGCCGCCTTCAATCGCCGTTCACCGGCAATCAGTTGGTATGCCCCGTCAAAGGGACGAACGAGCAACGGTTGGAGAACACCATGTTGACGAATACTGCCTTCCAGTTCCTTGAGCGAATCCGCGGCAAAATCCTGGCGGGGCTGATATGGATTTCGCTCGATGAGATCAACATCGATCTCATCCTGTTCGACTGGCACAGAGGTCTCCGATGCATCTGCCGTTCCTGCTGACTGGTTTTCTGATTCCTCATCCGTACCACCTCGACCCAGTAGCGCATTCAAACCACGTCCCAATCGGCGTCGGGGTGTACCTGGAGTTTCTGATTGCTCAGACGGATTTTCAGCTGGTATCTGATTTTGATCTTCCATATCGTTCTTTTCTTACAAGTAAACTGCCTGATAAAAATAGGAGCGTCATACGGGGCGCGGGATTCTATTTCGATTCTCAGTTTGAAGCAAGAGGGCTTTCGCACAGCATTCGACCTGATCCGCCTGTGCCCAGGTTAACAGAAGCGTCTCCAAGACCATTAGAATCGAGTATCATAAAATGGATGGCTCTATAATGAACAGGACGCGTTCTAGCTCTGCTGGGTGTTTCACGTGGAACACCCAGATTGCCAGAATTACTTCGCCCGATACAGGAGCACTGGCTCGGTTTCATCTTTCCCACTCAAGTGTGCCTGATTCAATCTCACCAGGAGACTGGGTGAGTACTCATAGGTCTTGACCAGTTCAAAGTGATCTCGAACCTGATCGAACTTCTTTTGGAAATCGGGATCCCTGGTGGCATGAGGGCCTGTGATCAGATAGACGGGCACCTGGGATGGAAGCGACTCCAGAAACTGGAAATCGGCGACAGGTGCGGTGAGCTGATGCCCTTGAGCCTTGAGGTTGAAAAACAACCCGGGCTCAGCGTAGGTGTAGAGAATGTATTCAGAAGGACTGGAAACCGGTTCTGCCTGTATGTCTGACAGGACCTGCTGCGAAACCACTGCCAGTCCATTTCGGGGCTTCCAGGCAGCCACAGACCAGGGCATGAAACAGAGAACCAGTATCAAGATCATTCCCAGACTGATTTCCGGGATGAATGAAAATCGTTCTTTATTGTTATCAGACAAGAAATGGAACAGCGATTTTGTATCACGCTGTTCGACCCACCCCACACATGCGGCTGTACCCAGCCAGGCTGAAATGGTCCAGGGAATCGTCAAGCGAGGATAGGGATAGTAAAGCGGAGTTGCCAGAAACAATCCGCAAAACCAGGCTGCCAGTAACCAGGCTGCTAAAGATCGCTTCAAAGACCCGGAATCAGGATTGTCATTTTTGCTTTGCTTTTGACCGGTTCTGTTACCAGAAAAAAACAATTGCAACAGGATCCCCTCGAGTCCCAAGATACCAAGCATCGGACTGATTCCAAAAAGAGAGACAACGACGAGAGGTATCGCTGCGAACAGACCAATCAAGATCGGATTCCACGTGGAACGTTCAGTTCGTGGTCTCACCTTGATGGCAATCTGTTTTTGAGCCTTGATCATATGCAACAGAAGGCAGAGCACCAGACAGACCAGACCGACCCCAATGTAACCTGGCGTCCCTTCCAGCAATCCATGGTTTTGCTCCTGCCGGGAAAAGGAATTCAGCCAGCCCGAAAACCCAACCACATAGCGGCTGTGATTGGTAGCGACTACCGAGTAACCTCCCCACTTCTGAAGCCCCATCAGCACAGGTGACCAGACCAGGCAGGCGACGCATGCCACCACTGCCCACCGCAAGAAGAAACCCGTTTTGGAACTGAGTTGTCGACGATGAACCAAGAGCCAGGGAACCACCCCGGAAAGTCCCACCGCCAAAGGAAGCCATCCATTGTATTTGATCGCCCATCCCGCTCCGACCGTGACGCCTGCCAGAACCGGCCACTTCCAGTCCTGACTGAGATAACTCTTCCAAATGAGATAAACACTCAGCAGGAGAAAGAAGCCCAACCCCACATCGGTCAAGGCGGCTCTGCTGTAAATCAGATGGAGATCACTGCAGCTGGCGAGGATTGCAGCCACCAGACCTGCTGCGGGTCCAAACCAGTTGCGGGCCACCCACCAGATGAGAGGGATGGTTGCCATTCCCAACAAGAGTGAAGGTAGAAAAGTAGCCCAGGCACCACTGCCCAGAAAGATCATTGACCACTCTATCAAAAATGGAAAGAGCGGCGGCGCATAATAATATCTTCCCGGGTACTCTGCCCCCTGCTCCGGACTGAACCACAAATTCGAGGCATACACGCCTTCATCAAAATGTTCAATCGCTGTGTCTGACAGAAACAGGCAGCGGAAGAGTCCCCCCAAAATGCAGACAGCGATCACCAGCATCAATTCCTGACGTGGGACCGGATTGTTTTCCTGTTCTGTGAAATTGATGGGTTGCACATCCCGCTTTCAACAAAGTTTGCCATTGGTATGAACGAGTGATCTTCTCAAATTCTACAGGAACGGAACCTGTTTGCCTATGATTCTCTCTAATTCGTCCACTATCATAGCAGTTCGAAACCAATTCAGAATCTGAGCCGAAAAATGGTAGTTTGTAAATTGCCTGAGAGGACTATAATCCCCTGAGAGCAGCAATCTTCTGACGGTCATCGAAGACAGTATTGTCCGGATCAGATCCTCAAAATACAACCGAATTATTCTAGTGACAAAAGAGAGCAAGCGGATGAGTACTCCAGCAAATTTGTATGACGAAGCAGTCAAGATCTACGAGAGTGGCGATATTGAAAAAGCCGTTGAAAAGCTGAAAGAAGTATTAGCCATCGATGAAAACTACGTTCTGGCGCTTTCGGCACTCGGAGTTTACTATCAAAAACTAGGCCTGTTCGATGAAGCAATTGCCAGTGCTACCAGAGTCACGGAACTGGAGCCAGACGACAATTTTTCTTTCATTCAGCTCTCGGTCATCTGTCAACGTTGTGGACGAATTCCTGAAGCGGAAGATGCCATGGCAAAGGCTCATGCCGTTGGACCCAAAAAATAACTGGCAGCTACTCTTCGGCTGTGATCACTCGGAATGGTGAAGCATCGTCAGAATTTTGCAAACTCGGTTTTCCCGGCAATTGTTTGAAGGGATTATCAAGTTCTTCCGCGACTTTTTCCGGTTTTTCTTCGAACGAGATTCGCGCGGGTTCGACAGGTGAAAGCAGCTCTCTGGAAACCTGAGTCACCGGGGATTTATTCACAGGGTCTACCTGGCTGATTCTCAGTGGGGCGTTGGTATTGAAAATTCGACCATCTTGTGACTTCATCCGAACCACGAGTGTCAGATCATCACTGTCGGGCAATCTTTGCCAGGGAAGCTCAAATCGAAATCCGGAGCCAGCAAATCCAGAATACCAGTGCGAACGGACTTCCTCACTTTTAAAGGTCCAGATGCCAACTCTGCGGTTTTCTCCGGTCTGTTTCAGGTCAACCAGTTCAAGTTCCAAATCGGCGGGAAGCTTTACGGTTTCTCCATCCGCATCATGGGGAGTCACCAAAGTCGTCCAGAGTTCGTCACCTGGTTTGTTATCCAGATCCACCCCACCGGTTAACAGGTTATTTACTTTTACGCCGGTGACCTTGTAGAGTGCCTGTGTCTGCTCTGGTAACAAGGCTCCCTTGGAGGCATCAACGATCTGGTTTTGCATGACTTCAGTCTGATGCCTTGCAGATTCCAAAGCCTGCTGTGAGTCTTTCAGATCGCGTTGCAATGCAAATATATTATCTTCCTGTTGACGAAGTCGGGCCTCCAGTAAATCGGAATTACCACGACCTCCACACCCGCAAAGAGTGAGAATCAACAACAACGACATCCCTGTCGAAAGATATTGCTTCATCGAAAATCAACTATAGCAGAAGAATCCTCTTCTGCCCTCCTACTCATTAAAATGAAAATTACTCTTTGGTTCCTGGAATCTCGAGGTGCTCCAGAACATTATCAATCAGTCCGTAAGATTTCGCTTCTTGCGAGTCCATGAAATTATCACGGTCGGTATCTTGTTCAATTTTTTCAAGCGTCTGACCGGTGTGATGCAGCAGAATTTCATTCAGCCGGCGTTTCATTTTCAATACTTCTTTGGCATGAATTTCCAGATCCGTTGCCGTTCCCTGCATGCCCGCTAAAGGCTGATGAATCATGATGCGGCTGTTGGGTAAGGCGTTCCGTTTCCCCGGAGCACCCGCTGTCAACAACAGCGCTCCCATGCTGGCAGCTTGCCCGATGCAGTACGTTGCTACATCACATGAGATATATTGCATTGTGTCATAAATGGCCATACCCGCGGTGACAGAGCCTCCGGGAGAGTTAATGTAAAAATGTATATCTGCCTCGGGGTCGTCAAACTGCAGAAATAAAAGCTGTGCGACCAGACTTTGTGCCACCTGATCATTCACCTGCGAACCCATCATCACGATACGATCCTGGAGCAGACGACTGTAAATATCCATGGCGCGCTCATCGCGGCCATTCTTTTCGATCACATAAGGAGTAAGGACCGTCATATAAAACTCACTTCAATTGATGATAAATTTGATGGTTGATAATCATTCGACAGTCTCTCTGTCGACTCAGTTTATTACTTCTACGCTTCTTTTTTCTGTTTGTCTTTGTCACCTTTATCGCGAACCAGCAGTTCGTCAACGAGACCATATTCTACAGATTCGGAAGCGGTCAGAAAGCGATCACGGGAAGTATCCTCGGCAATCTTTTCTATTGATTGCCCGGTGTGCTGCGCCAGAATTTCATTCAATACTTCACGCGTATCCAGTATGTCTTTGGCCTGGATTTCAATGTCGGAAACCTGACCACCGACTTCGCCGTAAGGTTGGTGAATCATCATCTTGGCGTGAGGCAAAATGTAACGTTTCTTATTCTCTCCACCGGCTACCAGAATTGCACCACCACTGGCTGCGAGACCTACACAATAGGTGGCGACATCGCATTCGATGAATTGCATCGTGTCATAAATGGCCATTGTGGAAGTCACGGAACCGCCGGGGGAATTGACATAGAGATGAATGTCCTGATGTCGATTTTCGGACTGCAAATAAAGCAGTTTCATCACGATTAAATTCGCACTGGCATCGTTGATTACACTATCCAGAAAGATGATCCGATTGTCCAACAGGAGATCACCAATCCCCATCTGACGCTGCTGTGAATAATTTCTTGCACGTTGATTCGCCTGAGTTGGCATCTGCCCTGATAAGGGGTCGAACATGATTGTATCCTGAGATATTATGGTTATATTTCGTGACTCGTAACGAGGTTAAGTCGGATTTAACTCTCACTTCCATTTGAACCACCGACTGTCGCTACTATTACAGAAACAGTCAAGTTTTAGCTCGCTGATTTTGCTTGCATCCCGAACTCGAATGAAACCACTCTTTTCACTCAGGCAGGGCGCAAAGCGACTCTCTTTTGGTTTTACTAAACTTATACCGTTCCATATCCGATTTGGCGGTGATTCGTCAAGAGACGTTCTTCAGAGTGAAGGCTCTCACTTCACTTACGTCTTATTTCCTCTTGGAAGCTTAGGATTTCTGAACCGGAGCAGAAAGTGTATATTATTACACTATACAAAATTGGCGCACAAAAAACACCAGAGACCCCTTGATCTCTGGTGTCATCAAATTTGAATGGTTTTAAGAAGAATCACTCAAAAATTTTGCTGCTGAAGGACATCTCGAATTAGAAGGACGTTCCGTCAACGGGTGCCTGATCATACCGCTGACCCGCGGGCGTCAACAGGCGGGCATAAATGCCTGGATCCATCTGCGGTGTCAGAGATTTTCCACTGCCATCGCAGAAGATCACATTCACGACGCCACTGGGGTGGTTGGAGCTGGGTCGCCAGGCCTGCCCTTTCTCGGCAGTCAGATTACTACTAATACTTGAATCTGTTCTTGCTGTTCGTAGATTAAATCCTGATGGTAATTTCAGTGAGGCGTCTTTAAGTATTCCTTGCATATCCACGCCAAATCCCAGGCTGCCCGTGTCCTGATCAGCCCATGCACCGGCTTGCAGGTTTTCAGACAACATCAGAGTCTGTGTCATACCATCACCCTCGGTGATGAAGTCCAGCGACATGCGTGATTCATGAGGACGCCAGAAGACACCGGATGCAAATTTTACGGGAATATCAGTGTTTATCGTAGAATTGGAATCGAAGCCGCCATCAGCGCTATCAGCGGCATGTGATGTATCCGAGAGCGTATTATAATTTGCAGTCACATAACCAACGTTAACTACATAAGACAGCGCTCCTGGATCGGTATTAAACTGATCATCGGGACAACTCAACACCGGAAACCGAGTTTGATTTAAGGCGATCAGAGCACTTGGGTCTGCACCAACTACTGATGCTGCTCTGGCAGTGGCATCCCATCGTTGACGGAAACCAACTGAGTCCATGAATGGCAGAATGGTCGTGCACCAGGACAGGTTATCCCGGTGAGCATTGGCATTGGTTCCATCGGGATCAATCGTCTTGTTTGGGTCAACCAGTAATGGCAGCTCGGAGTTGGCACCAGACGAAAAGTTGACCACGGCCAAGCCAACGTTTCGCATGTTATTCAGGCAGGACAATTTTCGAGACGTCGTCTTGCCACTTTCTATGGCCGGCAAAGTTAACGCCACCAGTATGCCGATGACGATGATCACGACCAGCAGTTCTAGCAGCGAAAATCCGTTTCGCTTTTGGCAATTTTGTTTGGTTCGTTGTTGGTTCATCTCATTCTCCCTAATAGAAAAACGTTTTTTCAGATCCTCTTTTTCTTCCGGGCACACGCTCATCGGGTTCATTGGAATCCAGGTGTTACTGAATGCCAGATAAAGCGTCTCTGCAGTTTTCAAATCAAAAAAAACACCAGAGCCCCGGGGGCCCTGGTGTCATCAAATTTGAACCGTTTTGAGAATAATCACTCAAAAATTTTGTTGTCGAAGGAGACCTCGAATTAGAAGGATGTCGCGTCAACAACGGCCTGACCATATCGCAGACCACCGGGTGTTAAAATTCGGGCATAAATGCCAGAATCCATCTGTGGTGTGAGTGATTTTCCACTACCATCACACATAATCACATTCACAGCACCACTGGGATGATTCGAGCTGGGACGCCATGCAGCCCGTGGAGCTGATGTTAAATTTGAACCAATTCGAGAATCAGTCGCGTTTGTGGTATTGAGTAAGTTAAAGCCTGAGGGAAGCACAAGATCATCACCTAATCCAGCTGTTCCAGCAGCAGCGGAAATTGGTAATATACCTTCCATATCAACACCAAATCCCAAGCCACCAGTATTTTGATCCGCCCAGTTTCCAGCCTGGATATTTTCGGACAACATCAGAGTTTGAGTCATCCCATCTGCAGCAGAGATGAAATCCAAAGACATTCGCGGAGACACACCTCCACGCCAGAACACGCCCGTGGAAAACTTAACAGGTGATTCCACCGCAGTTGAAGTTTCAGTCAGGCCAGTTGACAAAATCTCATTTGTGTGGGCAGCGTGTGAGCCATCACCGGTTGCATTGTAGTTATCCATAACATATCCGACGTTCACAACATAAGATAATGCACCAGGATCTGTACTAAACTGATCGTCAGGGCAGGTGAAGAACGGGAAACGGATATTATTCAGATTACCGAGGGCAGTCACAGCAGTCGCGTTAAGTGTTGAATTTGCTGCAGCACTGGCGGTCTGATCCCATCTTTGTCGAAACCCAACCGAATCCAGGAATGGCAGAATAGTCACACACCAGGAAAGGTTATCATTTCCAGCCTGAGCATTACCTGAATCATTTTCGATATTCGGGTCCACCAGCAGTGGCAACTGCGAGTTGGCTCCGGACGAGAAGTTGACCACGGCCAAGCCCACGTTTCGCATGTTGTTCAGGCAGGACAGCTTTCG
>Ga0055584_100002160_pt1 | contig 19444 bp, 15 predicted proteins | sample OSDHelmetaG_FD_58716 | JGI IMG/M metagenome (GOLD analysis project Ga0055584, IMG submission 58716) | Pelagic marine sediment microbial communities from the LTER site Helgoland, North Sea, for post-phytoplankton bloom and carbon turnover... | ecosystem: Environmental > Aquatic > Marine >... | reverse complement strand
AAGTTCAAAATAAACATAGAGCTTGGTTCCGCTATTGAAAAAATAGAACCCACTGGCAACAAATATCAATTGCATTTCCGTAAAAGTAATACAGCTTCTGAGTTATTCCACAAAGTAATTATTGCAACTGGTGGGTCACCTAAACGAGAAGGTTTAAAATGGTTGGAAGACATGGGCCATAAAATCGAAGAGCCTGTTCCTTCTCTGTTTACTTTCAACATGCCCAATGAAAACATAACCAAGCTTATGGGAGTCGTTGTTGAAAAAACATTAGTTTCTGTTCAGGGTACCAAGTTAAAATCAGATGGCCCTCTACTGATCACCCACTGGGGGATGAGTGCTCCAGCAATAATAGTTTTGTCTGCTTTTGGCGCACGGGTTCTGCATGATCTAAATTATGAATTTAAAACGCAAGTCAACTGGGTCAACGAAGTCAATAATGAAGTTGTAAAAGGAAACCTATTGGCAATAATTGACAATCATGCACAAAAACAATTGAGCAATTTCAGACCTTATGATTTACCTGATCGTTTGTGGCAATACCTCTTAACCAAAAGTGAAATAGCTCTAGATAAAAAGTGGTCTGAGTTGGGTAAGAAAGGTATCAATAAGTTGGTTACTTTATTAACCAACGACGTTTATGATGTAAAAGGTAAAACCACATTCAAAGAAGAATTTGTGACTTGCGGGGGTGTAAGTTTAGATAGTATTGATATGAAAACAATGCAAAGCAAGGTGTGCAAAAACATTTACTTCACAGGTGAGGTCATGGATATTGATGGTATTACTGGAGGTTATAATTTTCAAGCAGCCTGGACTACAGCATTTATTGCTGCTAAATTAAAATAGTCGTTTGTTATGAGCAAGATTCAAGAGAAGTTATTCAAAGAAATAAAAGATGACTCTCTGTTTGAGAAATCATTAAGTTATAGTAAGGAATACATTGCTAAGATTTTTGATCGAGATGTTTATCCTTCTGACCAAGCGATCAAAGATCTTGATGTTTTTGATTCAGCTCTACCGGTTGATGGGCTTGATGGGCATCATTTGATTGAACACCTCAACACATTCGGTTCCCCAGCCACAAACGCTCAGTTAGGTGGTAGGTACTTTGGTTTTGTAAATGGCAGTGCTGTTCCTGCGGGTATCGCTGCCAAACAATTGGCTACGACTTGGGATCAAAACAGTGGTCTACAAATTATATCTCCAATCTGTGCCAAGTTAGAATCCGTTGTCGAAAAGTGGATTAATAAACTCTTTGACCTTGATGATAAGTGTGTCTCGGGTTTTGTAACAGGTACTTCTGCTGCTAACTTTTGTAGCCTTGCCGCAGCGAGATATCGAATATTAAAAAACCAAGGTTGGGATGTCAATAAGAAAGGTCTTTGGAATGCTCCAAGAGTCAGAATTGTTGCTGGCAAGCAGGCCCACTCCTCCGTTCTAAAAGCAGTTAATATGAATGGCTTTGGGCAAGAATCTATTGAATGGGTCGATGTTGATCATCAGGGTAGAATGCTTGTTGACTCCTTACCAGCGCTAGATAACACATGCCTCGTTTTATTACAGGCTGGCAATGTCAACAGTGGCGCATTCGATGATTTCGATAATATTTGTACCCTAGCGAACAACGCTGGTTCCTGGGTACATATTGATGGTGCTTTTGGACTTTGGGCTCAGTGTTCATCTTCATTAAAACACTGGACTAACGGTATCGCAAAAGCGGATTCACTAGCAGTAGATGGTCACAAGACATTAAACACCCCTTATGACTGTGGTATTGTAATTTGTAAAGACAAAGATGCGCTAAGTTCTGCCATGCATATGTCTGCCTCATATATCATGCAGAATCAAGAACGGGATGGAATGTATTATACGGCTGATATGTCTAGGCGTTCCAGAGTGATTGAATTGTGGGCAACAATTTGCAGCCTAGGTATTCATGGAATAGATGAAATGGTAACCAGCATGCATGAAAAAGCAAATCTGTTTGCTGATCTTCTTAGCAGTGCTGATGGGTTTACCGTTCTCAATGAAATAGACTTTAATCAGATTGTTGTCTGTTGCAATTCAGATGAATTAACAAGTCAGGTTATGCAACACATACAACAAAGTGGCGATTGTTGGGTTGGTCATGCAATGTGGAAAAACAAAAGAGTTATTCGAATTAGTATTTGTTCTTGGGCTACAACAAAAGACGATATAAATCGGTCGTTCAATGCTTTTAAAACGGCTCTTGAACATTGTACCACTTCTTAATGTCCTCATAAACAACTTCTGGGCTTAAACTTGTGTCATTGATGATATCTTTAACCGTCATTTTTTTTACCTCAATTAAATACTCAACAATTAATCTGGACTTTAAATAAAATCTAGGACTATAGTTTCCATATGTTGTTTTCAGCCATACACCATTAGAGTTTTCTATGCTCACCATTAAATCAAGAATAGATTGGTGTTGTTCTTTGCGTTTTGGAGCATAAGAAATATACTCCGAATAGCCTTCATTGATCCATGACTGTGTTTTCATAAACCCTAAGGTCGAATACTCAGGATACATTTGGCTGTGTACACATTCGTGAGTAATTACTTGGACAAGGTTTAGTTTTTCTAAATCACCATACCCCTTAATAAGCCAGCCAGACTTAAAGTCTGGTTCGGCGTTATAAATATGAGAATCAAACTTTGAAGATGCCATGTTTTTCATACCCAAAAACTCTATGACTTTTGAATAAGAAGTAGCCTTCACAAAAAACAACTTAAACTTCTGGTCAGGGCTATAGAATTCACTTCTTTTCAAATTCAACAGAACTGAATCTAATGTGTTTTTAACAAAAGTGTTTTCTTGAATTTTGGAATTGGAATAGATGTCAAACTGTTGATAAGAATGTGTTTTCTTTATATACAATTGCGGAAACTGAACAGATGCAAAAGCTAATAAAAATAAAGCGACACAAACAATAACAGCGTTGGTGATTACTTTCTTTTTCATTTATTAAAATGATTAATCACTAAAAATAAAAAAACCAAAACCCCCTGGGTCTCTTACAATTATATTATCTACTATACCCTCTGGATTAAAGTGAGATATTTCCTCTGTTATTGTAATGCCAGTTTTTCTAATTCCTTCAATAATTGAAATGTTTTGGGTGCCGTTAAAATATGTCAAGGATGGATTGAAAAACAAATGTGGACAAGCCATTGGCTTCATCAAACTAATCGAGTCTCCTGATGTATTAGAAAGCGCAACCCAACCTTGTTCTACATCTCCCATTGTTACTTCAAAGCCCAATGCTTTCCAAACCTTAAGGGACTTTTCCATATCTGGGGTTTCCAAACTTACTCCAGCAAAACTTCCTAAAAGTGATGGCTCGTTTTTGGATGATTCATACTTGGGTTTTTTACTCTGGTCAACTAAAGTAATACGCATTCCGCTAGGTTCACTAAATACGTTTTTTGATGCCCCGTAAAATTTATTCTCCTTTTGCAATTCATTAATAATAGCCTCCTTGTTTTGAACATATAATTTTACTCCCGCCCTCGTAGTTCGTTCACTGTTAATTAAGACTACAACTGACCCATCTGATACAACTGCATTTTCATCTTCCTGAAGAACCTGAAAGTTTAGTTTTATATAAAATTCGATACTTTCCAATAAGTTTGGTGTTGGCGTTTCAACTATCATTGTTAATGTTTATTTCTTATCTAAATCACTTAAATATAAACACTTTAATACATTTTTACACATTGACTAAAAAAAGCCGACACTTTCGTGCCAGCTTTTTTCGCGACTAAGCTGTACTAAACCATCAACTAGTTTAAAGTAATTAAATAACAAATTTTATATTCTTAAGTTACTTATTTATACTTCTAATTTGCTGCAGAGCCATTTACATCTCCTATCTTAATTGCTTTTACCCTTAAAGATTGTAAAGGAAATTCTGATTTTGCAAAGTTTAACCCTTTTGAAACATCTGCTTCATTTATAAAAATCCAAGACGGAGAAAATGGCAATGAAGGAACAATGCCTAGAATTAGTTTTCTCATAGTCAATATATCAACAGCCGTTACTCTGCCATCATTGGTAAGGTCAGCTGCCAAAATATTGCATTCATTTGTAAAAGGAGTTATTCCCAAAATGTGTCTTTGTGTAATAACCATATCTAAGGTTGACACACCATTTAGTGGATCATCATTTCCAACGATATCAAGCATAATTTTAGATGTTGATTCAAGATCATTGTTCTCTGCGATACAATTCAAAAATCCAAGAAGGTTATTATTAATTGAGGAGCAGTTAGATAAATCTAAAGTATATCCGTTTTGATTTGTTGTAACATTCACCTCTTGCACTGACGTTGTTGTACCATGGCATGTTTCAATGTCTAAGATACTTACTGATCCACTTTCTAGTGTAGTAATTTTTAATACTTGAACAAAGGACGCCGTTTCTGAACTACACCAATCTATTGCAGTCCACGTTCTTACCACTTTATATGGTGCATTAACATTAGCCTGAATAATCTGATCCGCATGAGCTATAGCTATTGAAGAACCACCAAAAAGTAAATCGTATGGTTCTGGTCTACTAAGAGAAATGTTTGGATCCAAGTCACCTGGCGCACCAACTGCTAATTCGTATGTTGCTGCAGGCCATATTACGTCCGAAAGTTCTGCCTCGTTTACTGTTATTTCTTGAATACAGAAAGCCGTATTTGTTGTGTTGTTTTCAGTAGCAACATACTTTAATGTAATGGTTTGACCATCACAGTTTGAGTCTATGACTGTTACTTGTTTATCTACCGTGTGTTGTCCACTGACAGAATTTACCACTGCGTCACCATAAGATTCATAATCTTGATCTAGGTTAAATAAGTCTACTGTTAGGTCGGCAGGGCACTGTATAGTAACCTGGGCTTTTGAAGGATTCAAAAAGGCGAATAATGCTAATATTGAGAGTATGGTTGTTTTCATAATTACCAATTTGTTTTATAATAACTTAAGGCTATATTCCTTTAAAACTGCCGACTTTTGTGTCGTTTCATTATTAAGACGGCACAACATTACGATTCGTTGCAGTAAATATTTACAAAATGACAAATACCTTATGGTTTTATTGAAGAATTCTGGGTAACGTCCAGTAAATAGGTGCATTTTCAAAAAGACCTGTCGCTATTCTGTAGCTTGTTTTAGATTAATATTCTTTTTTTATTCATGTTCCTCGTTACTTTAGGCTCACCAAAGGTGTTAAGTTCTCTATTTTATTTGTCAAAAAATAACGTTACACATGCGGGGCAAGTAATAGTTGTTTGGGTAAAAGTAAATACTTGGAATTTAAAGAGAAAGTCTAGTATAGAGATTGGTTTTCTTATTGTCCTGGTCTTTCATTGGTTTTAAAGAAAAGCGCTTCTCTTTAACAATGCGAAACAAAACATAGGTGCGCCGCACATTTCTTTAGCGTAAAGGTAAGCAACTTGCTGTACTAACTCTATGTCTCTACTCCGTAGCTTTGTTTTTTATTCTGTATGTTCTGTTTACATATTACTCCTCTGGAGCTTTTTCTATTTCAAGATCTGTTCGCCTTTGCTTACATCGAAGATCACTACACGAACTAAAGAAAAAAGGCCAACACAATTGCGTTGGCCTCTATTATAAACATTTTATTATTTTGTAATTACTCTTTCGTAAAAACGCTAGTTAAGTAACTTCTATTCATTGCTGCAATATTATCCATAGGAATTTCCTTAGGACACTCAACGCCACATGCACCAACATTTGAACACTTACCAAACCCCTCTTTGTCCATTTGTTTGATCATGTTTTTCACCCGTGTATTGTGCTCAATTTTTCCCTGAGGTAGCTTTTCTAAATGGTTAATTTTTGCAGAAGTAAACAACATTGCAGAACCGTTTGGACAAGCTGCAACACATGCACCACAGCCAATACAAGCCGCAGAATCAAATGCATCTGATGCGTCGTCTCTATTAACTGGTATTGCATTACCATCAACAGCTTGACCCGTATTTACGGATATATAGCCTCCTGCTTGAATGATATTGTCAAATGAAGATCTGTCAACAACCAAATCCTTTATAACAGGAAATGATGTTGCTCTAAAGGGTTCGATTGTAATTGTATCACCAGACTTGTACGCGCGCATATGCAGTTGGCAAGTCGTAGTTCCCGCTTGAGGACCGTGAGGTCTTCCATTAATTACCATACTACAGGAGCCACAAATACCTTCTCTACAATCGTGCTCAAATGCTACTGGCTCTTTTTTCTCTGAAACAATTTTTTCATTTAAAACATCTAACATTTCTAAAAATGACATATGCTCTTCCGCTTGGATTTTGTGAAATTCAAACTTCCCTTCAGCCTTGTTATTTTTTTGTCTCCAAACCTTTAATGTTAACTGCATAACGCTTCTTTTATATTTTTGTCTTACGACTTAAATTCAATTTTGATAATAGTTGTTGTTATAATACTATTTATAACTTCTTGTTTTCAATTCTACATTTTCAAACTTCAATTCTTCCTTATGGACTTGTGGTTTGCCATTTTCTAACCACTCCCAAGCCGCTACATAAGTGTATTCTTCATCGTTTCTTTCAGCTTCTCCATCACTTGATACATACTCTTCCCTGAAGTGTCCTCCGCAAGATTCGTTTCTATCCAAAGCATCTCTCATCATAACTTCACCCATTTCAAGGAAGTCAGCTACTCGCGTTGCTTTTTCCAGCTCAGGGTTAAATTCTTCAACTACACCTGGAACAAAAACATCTTTTTTGAACTCTTCCCTCAAATCTTGAATCATCTTGATTCCCTTTTGAAGTCCTTCTGCATTTCTTGACATACCACAATACTCCCACATGATTTTTCCCAACTTCCTGTGGAAACTTTCAACAGATTGATTACCATTTGTATCGATTAAGTGATCAAGCCTTGCTCTTGTTTCTTTTTCAGCAGTAATAAATTCTGGTGATTCATTACTGATCTGTGGTGTTCTTATTTCATTAGATAAGAACTGACCTATAGTATATGGAATTACAAAATAACCATCAGCCAACCCTTGCATTAAAGCAGAGGCTCCCAAACGGTTAGCACCATGATCTGAGAAATTTGCCTCTCCTAGTGCAAACAATCCTGGTATGTTTGTTTCCAAATTATAATCAACCCAAAGTCCACCCATTGTATAGTGAACTGCTGGATAAATTTTCATTGGGCTTTTATACGGGTTCTCTCCTGTAATTTTTTCATACATCTGGAATAGGTTTCCATATTTCTGAGAAACGACTTCTTCTCCCAATTCTTTTATTTGTGCACTACTTGGATTGCTAATACCTTTTGTATGTGCTGTAGATTTTCCATAACGTTCTATAGCTGCGGCAAAATCTAAATATACGCCCAGGCCGGTTTTCACAACGCCTTTTCCTTCATCTGTTGCTGTCTTAGCAGCTCTTGATGCAACATCTCTTGGCACCAGGTTTCCAAACGCTGGGTATCGTCTTTCCAGATAATAGTCTCTGTCCTCTTCTTTTAATTCTTGTGCTGTTTTTTGACCTTGTTGAATGGCTTTTGCATCATCAAGTTTATTAGGAACCCAAACGCGCCCATCGTTTCTCAACGACTCTGACATCAAAGTCAACTTCGATTGATATTCTCCAGAAACAGGAATACAGGTCGGGTGAATTTGTGTATAACAAGGGTTCGCCATCAAAGCTCCTTTCTTAACTGCTCTCCATGCTGCACTTACATTAGAGCCCATTGCATTTGTAGACAAGTAAAATACATTTCCATATCCTCCTGTCGCTAAAACCACACAGTGTGCCGCGTGTTTTTCCAACTTACCCGTCAATAAGTTTCTTGTTATAATCCCTCTTGCTTTTCCATCAACTATTACAACATCCAACATTTCATGCCGGTTGTGCATCTTTACTTTTCCTAAAGCAATCTGTCTTGACAAACCTGAATATGCACCAATAAGTAACTGTTGTCCTGTTTGACCTCTTGCATAAAAGGTTCTTGACACTTGAACGCCACCAAAAGATCTATTTGCCAACAAGCCTCCATATTCTCTTGCAAATGGTACACCTTGCGCCACAGCTTGATCAATAATCTCTGTACTACATTCTGCCAATCTATGTACATTAGACTCTCTTGATCTGTAGTCTCCACCCTTTATTGTATCGTAAAATAACCGGTAAATACTATCGCCATCATTTTGATAGTTTTTGGCCGCATTTATACCACCTTGAGCTGCAATGCTATGCGCTCTTCTTGGACTATCATGAAAGGTAAATGCCTTTACGTTATAGCCCAACTCTCCTAATGTTGATGCCGCTGATGCACCAGCCAAACCGGTTCCAACAACAATAACATCAAGTCTTCTTTTGTTATTTGGTGCTACAAGGTTCATTGAACCTCTATATTTTGTCCACTTCTCTGCCAATGAACCTTCAGGAGTTTTAGAATCTAATTTCATATCTGTCTGAGTTATATCGCTTGGTTGAGCTTGATTTAATAATTAGATAATTTAGAAAAATACATTATCAATGGAATAACGGCATATGCCAATGAAATACCTACTGAAAATAATATTCCTATAATGTTTATAATTGGCGTATACTTTTTGTGTTGTAAACCCAATGAAGTAAATGCACTTTGAAATCCATGAATCAAATGCAATCCTAAAGCCACCAAACCTACTAAGTAGATTATTACGATCCATATGTTTTCGAACGCCACAGCAACTCTCTTGAATACATCCTTAACCTGATAATCTACACCTGGATAAGTAATCATTTCTAATGTGTCTGTAAATTTTACTTTATACCAAAAATCACCCATGTGTACACACAAAAAGAAAAGTATAAACGTGCCCAGTAATGCCATATTCTTGGAGATCCAAGATCCATTCGCATTTGTGTTCACAGCATATTTTGAACCTTTTGCCTTTTTGTTTTGCAGGGCAATCAAAATACCCTGTATAGCATGAAGTAAGATTCCTGCATACAATCCTATTGAAATAACCTTTATCAATGGATTCGTTGACATGAAATGAGCATATATGTTAAATGATTTGCCATTATCAGAAATTAACAATTGAAGGTTTCCAAGTAAATGGACTATCAAAAAAGAAATTAAAAAAAGCCCCGTAAGACTCATTACCAGCTTCTTTCCAATACTTGATGTTAGAAATTCAGTGATCCAACGCATTTGATTAATTAGTTTTCATTGTAAAATCAATTGTAATCTATGTACAACTCATTGCTTAGCAAAGTTAAAGTTTCATCCTTATTCTTTAACCCCACATCGGTATTTAGACTTAATCTAATTACCCGAGAACAGTTTTTTTACTGTTTTTTGGCATTAAAGCTAGTTTCTAATTGGTTAAACCGATACCTTTGTACTTTATGAGTAAAGAAATACCCAATTCTCTGGAGCAATTATTAGAAAAATTTCCAGAAATTCAGCCTCCAATTACAATATCTGAAGATTCAGTAGTTACTTTCAGTTCAAAAAACAAGCCGATTTCTCTTGATTTGATTCAAGAATATTTTGTGATTTGGGATAGTTTTGATGAATTCACTGAAATTGTACCTTGTTTTCAGCTAAATGTTCCCAATGACTATTATGGTTTGGTATATTGGAAAGGATCTTTACTCAGTTATGAATATATTTTATTAATACTTTCAAAAGACGGTACCCTCATCTCAAAAAAGGTCATTGCAGGTACCATAAGTAATGGCCAAACTATCAAAAAATCTGTAGCTACTATAGACGAAAATTTAAGTATCTACACAATGGTTGGAGAGCAAGATGTCTCAGATCTAAGTTATAACCCTACTCACAGTTCAGCTTATAAGTTTGAAATAGAAGTAGATGGAACGATCAGCTCTTCACAAGAAGAAATTAATTTATGGGAAAAAGAAGAAAAACAGGAAAGAAAAAATTAGGAACAGACAAACTCAGACATATAGTTCTCTCGTACTTTTTAAAGAATCCTAAAATGAGGCTCAATGCCTCTCAAATAGCTAAAAAACTAAAGCTCAAAGTCGGCAAAGATGCCATCAATCACATCCTAGGGATTTTACTATCAGATTCTGTAATAAAACAAGTTTCTGATCACAAATTTGTTTTGGATAAAAAATATCGCAACCAAGAAAAGAAGATTAGAAGCACTGCCAACACCCTAACGGGTCGAGTAGACCTCATCAAATCAGGTGCTGGGTATGTAATTATCCAGGATCAGGATGATGATGTGTTTATACCCGCCAAATACCTTAAAACAGCTCTTAATGGTGATATTGTAGAAATAGAGTCTTTTACACACAAAAACAGAAGGCCAGAAGGACGGGTTATTCGCGTAGTAAAAAGAAACACGACTCAAATTATGGGCAAGTTAATTGTCTATAAAAAATATGGAATCGTTTCTTCTGACACTAAAAAGACCAAACTGGATGTCTATTTAAAACCTCAAGACTTTAACAATGCCGTTAAAGGTGATAAGGTTTTAATTACAATTACCGACTGGGGGTCTGAAAGCAGTGACTCTAGTAATGGTGATGTTGTTTTGGGGTAGGTTACACGAATTCTGAATGACCTTGATGACCACAACTGGACAATGGAAAACATTCTCATCGAAAATGGTTTCTCCTCTGATTACCCTGATGATGTTATCAAGCAAGTTGATGCAATCCCAGATATAATCACAGAGGAAGAGATTGCCAACCGAAGAGACTTTAGAAATATTCTGACCTTTACTATTGATCCAGATACGGCCCAGGATTATGATGATGCGATTTCTTATCAAGTCCTAGAAAACGGCAACTATGAAGTTGGTGTTCACATTGCTGATGTTACACATTACCTAAAACCAAATACACCGTTGGATAAAGAAGCTTTTGCAAGGTCTACCTCAGTTTACTTAGTCGATCGTTGCATTGCCATGTTGCCTGAAAAGTTATCTAACAACATGTGTAGTCTGGTACCCAATAAAGATCGCTTGGTTTTTAGTGCGGTCTTCGAGTTCAATGATAAATATAAAATGGTTGGCGAATGGTTTGGGAAATCAGTCATTCATTCTGATAGACGGTTTACTTATGAAGAAGGACAAGTTTCTCTTGATGACGAAAGTGGCCTTTATCATGAAGAATTAACAATTGTCAACAAAATCGCACATGCTCTAAGAAAGGAAAAGTTCAAAAATGGTGCGATTGCTTTTGAGTCAGACGAGGTGAAATTTGTTCTTGATGAAAAGAACAAACCCACTGGCGTTTTTGTAAAACAACGAACAGACATTCACTTGCTCATCGAAGACTTTATGTTACTTGCCAACAAGCGCGTTGCTGAGTTCGTTGCAACAAGAAACAAAGGAAACGCAGTGCCTAACGTATACCGTATACACGACATACCAGACATAGAAAGGTTGGGCGACCTTAAACTTCTTATGGAAGAATATGATGTCAAACTCGACTTATCTACACCAGATAAAATTGCAGAATCATTCAATGGTCTTTCGAAAAAATCAAAAGAAGATCCTAAGTACAAACTGCTAATGTCATTCGCCATCCGAACAATGGCGAAAGCTATTTATTCAACCGACAACATTGGTCACTATGGATTACATTTTGATTATTACACACACTTTACATCACCAATTCGTAGATACTCCGATGTATTGGTTCATAGAATTCTCGAGAAGAATTTAGAAGAAGATCACAGAGAGGATAAAACGAAATTAGAATCAATGTGTGCACATATTTCGAGGCAAGAACGTCGAGCCATGGAAGCCGAAAGGGACTCTATCAAATACAAACAAGTTGAGTATATGAGTGAGCATATTGGTGAAGAATATACTGGTATCGTTTCTGGAATGATCGAACGTGGGTTATTTGTGGAGGTGTCAGAAACCAAAGCTGAAGGTATGATTCCATTTACAAGAATACCTGGTGGTTTTGAAATCCAAGATGGACGATATAAGGCCAGTAATAAACGTACCGGAGAAAGCCTCAAGTTAGGAGATAAAATTAAAGTTCGAATCGTTTCAACTGACCTTGTAAATAGGTTGATAGAAATGGAAGTTGTTGAGAATGAATGACTGATCTCTTTTGAAGAAAGAGTGACATACAACAGTGTGTCAAAGGAATGAACAGCGAAAGCTGGTGGGAAGGTTAGATATTAAAATTATTCGACTACTCTTAATATATTTACAATCTTAAACGAATTGAGACAGTTGTTTTTTTGACTGTTCTCTTTTAAAAAAAGAGTGCCACACGACAGTGTGTCAAAGAAATGAAAGACGAAAGCCTTGCCGGCGCCGTAGGACAAAGCCTGTGACGACGAACTGCGAGGCAAAATACTATTAAGAAAACATATAATGCCTGAAATACTTATCACCATATTAGCTATTGTCTCCTTTGCAGTGCTTTTCGTTGCTTTTCCAATTCTCTTGTATCGCAACAACCACATAAAAGTACCAAGGGTAACACAATGGCAAATAAGTGACAAGGAAATTCTCTTGATGATGTCTCAGCAAAGAAGTGGATATCTATCTCCAGAACAATTAGCAAAAGGTTCTGGCCTCTCTAAGGGATATGCTAAGAAAAGGCTTTTTGCGCTTTTACACAAAAGGGTAATCACCAATAGGTTTTCTGGAATGAAACAGTTTTTTAAACTAAAAGAAGAAATTGACAACAGGCCAGGACCAAAACTTTCAAACAATCCTTTTATAACAACAGATGATTTGTTTTTGCTTTTTGCACATCACAATTATGAATTGACAATTCATAAAATATGTATAGATACAGGACTCCCTGTAAATGTTATTTACAAGGAGTTGGAACGTTTTGTAAAGGAAAAAGTAATTGTAAAAATTTCAGATCGTTTTTTTAATACAAGTTATATTCTACGTGAACCTTACAGTTCAAATCCCGAAAAAGAAGTTGACTCAGAAGATTTTTTAAATTTAGATTTGAGTAAAATATATCAAAAGGAAACTAGATCTAGGAATCGTTAAATTGAAGACCGCTGACATAATTTATTTGTTCATAAATTTTCCAACAAAAGAGGCGATACCAATTGCCATATAGAGCTGTCCAATCAAACTTATTTAAATAGTTAATGATTTTGCCGGATAACTCAAAGAAGTAATGTCACCAAACCCCATAGATACCAAACTAATAAACCTGAAATAATAATAATAAAAATGCTTATTTAATACTGGAAAATCAAATGAGCCTGGATGCCCATATTCAATCAGCTCCATAAGACTCGCACCTAAAAATCCAATTAATAAATATCCACTAATCGCTCCAATAACAACAGATAATGTTATTGCCTTAGCGTCTAAAAAATTACGGACAAGAATGTATATCTATGTGATATAAAATAAACACGTAGCGTAAATCCTAATGTCTTGAAAGACTCTAAAGTCTTCTATCAAAAAGTTACACCAAAGTGCAATTGTACTAAATCTTCCAAAAAGAAGAACGAATACTCTAGGAGTATTTCAAACTTGTGTTTTCTTAAAAGTTTCAATCTATACGATTGTTTAATTGTGGTTAAATAAAACCTTCCATCTGGTTTCGTTTCACCGTACTTTCTATTTTAAGTATATGCAAAAGAGACGTTGCCTCTCCTAGTAATGTGTCTCATTATCACAAAAAGATAACAAATACTAATCACAATCCCTTAATACCTATATTTCTAATAACATACTAAACCTAACACTCATAAACCCTTTTTATATTGAATCTTTGTTTTAACCTTTATCAATTGTCGTAAAATATCATCTGTGCATTCTTTTACCATCTCCTTTTCTACCGTTAGTGGCTTTTAGGGTTTCAAGCACTAAAATCAAATAGGACCTATTGGGTTAATTATGAAATAATTAAATTAGAAACTCGAACATATCCTTTTTTACTGTCCCTTTATTTTTTCTTTTCCAATAAGATTTCGCTAATTTTCAAGCATAAATAATAATTATGCTTTTAAGTATTGCTCCTTTTTTTACCAATGATGCTATTGTACTTGGTATCCTATTGGTTGTGTTGGCTTTAATCTTCCACACGTCAAGCTTAGAAACCAAAGGTTGGAAAAAGTTTTATACAATTATTCCTGGACTGCTTTTAGCATACTTTATTCCCGCTCTCTTAAACTGGCCTCTTAATTTAATTGCACCTCACTGGTATGATGATGGTTTGTTTTCATTGTTAGAAGCCAAAAACCTAACACTACCTAAGGGGTTAAGCTACGACGGTATTACAGACTTTTTAAGAGAAAGTGGTGTCGCTAAGTCTGAATACAATGGTTTGCAAAAACATTCCCAATTATACTTTGTCGCATCAAGATATTTATTGCCAGCAAGTTTGATCTTGCTTTGTTTGGGAATTGACTTCAATGGTATAAAAAGACTAGGACCAAAAGCATTGATCATGTTTTTTACAGCTACAATAGGAATCATTATAGGAGGACCTATTGCTCTTTTATTGATATCTGCTGTTGCTCCTGATGTTATAGGTGGCAACCCTGATGAAATCTGGAGAGGATTAGCCACTGTTGCTGGAAGTTGGATTGGTGGCGGCGCAAATCAAACAGCAATGAAAGAAATTTACGAAGTAAAAGACAACCTCTTTGGAACCATGATTGTTGTCGATGTCGTTGTTGCCAATATTTGGATGGGCGTATTGCTGTATGGTGCAAATGTTTCTGACAAAGTTGATAGTTGGTTAAAGGCAGATAACTCTGCTATTGAGGATTTAAAAAATAGAGTTGAAGGATATAGAGCAAGCATAGCAGAAATGCCAACCACAACAAAACTGTTTACGTTATTAGCTGTTGCCTTTGGTGGTGTCGCTCTCTCCCACTGGGGAGCAGATGTTATCACCCCGTTAATGAAGGGCTGGAAGGAAGCCCTTAACAGTTTAAGACTTAACTCTTTAATGTCTCACTTCTTTTGGTTAATCGTAATCAGTACAACCTTTGGTATGTTGTTGTCATTAACAAGAGTGAAAAAACTTGAAGGAATCGGTGCTTCGCGATGGGGATCCATCTTTATATATATTCTTGTCGCAACTATTGGTATGAAAATGAACTTAGGTGAAGTATTTGATAACCTTGGTTTATTTGCAATTGGTTTCACATGGATGTTGGTTCATGTTATTTTATTACTTGTAGTTGCAAAGATTATTAGAGCGCCATTCTTTTTTGTTGCAGTCGGAAGTCAAGCCAATGTCGGTGGTGCTGCATCAGCACCTATTGTAGCATCTGCGTTTAGTACAAGCCTTGCTCCTGTAGGTGTTTTAATGGCGGTATTGGGATATGCGCTAGGAACTTATGGTGCTATTATTTGTGCAACACTCATGGAGATGGTTAGTGGGTAACGGTATCCAAAATCACTGGTAAGTTATATTTCGAGTAGTAATTAAAAAGAAATAAAATAAAGAAACAACGCATATCGTTTCAATGTATAATTAGATGACCTGCTACTGTATTTACTTGTTCCATAAGCCTACATTTCTCAGAAAATAAAAATAAAATATTCAAATGGACAGTATTACCCAAGGTGTTTTAGGTGCTGCGGTTGGAGAAGCGTTACTTGGAAAAAAAATAGGAAATAAAGGAGCAATTGTTGGAGCAGTTGTCGCTACAATTCCTGATCTTGATGTAATACTATATTTATTCTATGATAAGTTTGAAATGCTAAGTATTCATAGAGGGTTTAGTCACTCTATTGTTTTCAATATTCTGGGCGGGTTATTAATTGCTTTTGGTTTAAGTAAAATAACGTGGTTCCAAAACCTCAAGTTTACTAGGCTCTTTTTATTTGTATGGTTGTGCCTTTTCACTCATATCCTTTTAGATACTTTTACGGCATATGGGACCCAATTGTTTTCACCTTTTAGCGACAAGCGGTTAGGCTTTGATAGTATAAACGTTGTTGACCCTGTTTATACTTTTCCATTAATAGTAGGTTTGACATTAAGTCTATGGTTTTATAAATCTAAACTCGAAAGGTCAACATTTAATAATTATGGTTTATTAATCAGTTCACTTTACTTAATCTTTACACTTATAAATAAAGAGGTTGTAAAAACTAAAATTTCAGAAAGGTTTTCACTTGAGAGTATTGAATATAATTCATTGTTGACGATGCCCATTGGTATAGCAAATATCAACTGGTATAGCGTAGCCAAAGGAACGGATAGTATATATATGATAAAACATGCCCTGTTTTCAAATAGGGACAACCCAATTGATGCATTTCCAATAAATGAAGACTATTTAAATCAGATTGACCAACAAGTTGCTGATAAAATGAGGTGGTTTGCAAAAGGCTTTTATACTGTTGAGAAAGAGAATAATAAAGTTAGAGTTTATAACTTACAGGTTGATATGAGAGGAATTGTAATCGTTGACAACAAAAAGGCGCCAACAGCTGGATACTTTGAAGTTTCAAATATCAATGGCCAGTCTGTGTTTTCCTCAGGAAGCATAAAGAATCAATGAAATTAGGGTTAATTGACAATATAATTAACTAATCTCTGCTTAGCGCGTAAGTCTTAAACCAGACGACTTCTTTTCAATAACTTCTTTTAATTCCATGTGTTTAGCCTATTTACACATTGAAAAATCTTAATATATTGAGTTTACCTATCAATAATTGATTGATTATCATTTATATATGAAAAAAAACCACTCATTTAACCAATATTTTAAGTATCTTTGCAGCCCAATTTTTTGGAGATTCTAAATTGCAAGAATGAGTAAAAAGAGAGTTTTGTATGTAACTCAAGAGATGGATCCTTATACTACTATCTCAGAAATTTCCGCAATCGTAAATAAATTAGCACCACTGGCACATACAAAAGGTATGGAAGTCAGGGTATTAATGCCTAAATACGGTAGCATAAACGAAAGAAGACACAGGTTACATGAAGTGGTGAGATTATCTGGAATGAATATTATTGTAGATGACGATGATTTTCCATTAATAATCAAGGTTGCATCTTTACCAGGAGCTAGGCTCCAGGTTTATTTTCTTGAAAATGAAGAGTTTTTCAAAAGGAAGTTCGTTTTTACTGATGCAGATGAAAAAGTTTTTGATGACAATCAAGAAAGAATGGTCTTTTTCTGTAAAGGAGTCATTGAAACTGTAAAGAAATTTGGTTGGGCTCCAGATATCATACATTGCCATGGTTGGATGACCAGTTTGGTTCCTTTCTACCTTAAAAATGTTTACAACAATGAGCCAATATTTGAAAACTCTAAGATTGTATATTCTGCTTATGAAAATGAGTATGAAAAAACATTTACTGAGAAATTCTTTGAACTCGCAGCAATAAACCAACTTGAAAAAGAGGATTTGTCTGACTTCAATGACAACGGAGAAGTTAAATTATTGTTAGGAGGTATGAAAAATGCTCATGCTCTCGTTAAAGGAAGTGAATCTTTACCTGAAAAGGAAACCGCTCTTTTTGATGATTCTGACGCTCCTAAATTAGAATACTTTAGTACTGAAGAGTTGCCAGCAGAAATACTTACTTTTTATAAAGAAATTTTAGAACCCGTTTCATAGCATTTTATTTATTTTAATGAGACTATACTTTTTTCTATTCCTAGCATTTGTAGGCCTTTTGTTTTCTTGTAATGAAGAAATTACCATTGGATCTACTATTCTTGAAGATACATCAATTGATGTGTCGTTTACAGACACTCTTGACATAAATGTTGAGACCGTTGTTGATGACACAGTGGTTACTTACCGCACAGGTGTTGATACGCGTACGTTCTTATTGGGTGAGCTTAATGACTCTTCTTTTGGGTTTTCTAAGTCCGATATTTACTTATCAACACAGTTATTGAGTGGGCTTCTTCCATCGTTTGATACTTTGTCGGTCGATTCAATTATTATGATTATTCCCCTTGATACTTTTGGTCAATTTGGGAATGACGCCGCAATTCACAACATTGAAGTCTTTCAATTAATAGAAGAATTAAAAGTAAGTGAAGAGAACAATCAGATATTATCCTCTGATTCTTTTGAATATGGGACAACTTTGGTTGGTCAATACAATAATGTTGTTAATCACAGGGACTCTGTAGATATTGGCTTGGCTTCCAATAGGGATTCAATAGTTAAATCTTTTCCCCAGTTGAGAATCCCTTTGAAACCCGACTTTTGGTTACCGATTATTGGTGACACCTCTATATTCAACAATGAGGAAAATTCAGCAGATTATAAAGAATTCGTTAAAGGTTTTGTTTTAAGGTCGTCTCCGGATGACAGCAGCATGGCTGGCCTTAACCTTTCAAATAATTCTCCCTTAAACATAACCGTTTACTATACGAATTTAACAGGGAATGTTCAAGGTAGTTACTTAATTGACATCGGAGCGATAAGGACAAGCGAGTTCATGCACGATTATTCAAACACACCCGTAAGTGAAGTTCTTGGTCTGGTGAATACAGACTTTGCCTATATTCAATCAATGCAAGGTGTGAATTTAAGTGTTGATTTAAGTAGTGTGAAAACATTGGAAAATACAATAATTAATAAAGCACAATTGGAATTTTTCTTATTGGAAGAAACAGATCCCTTGGTCGATCCTGTAGCTGGTCTTGATGTTTTATTTGTTAATGAAGGTGGAACTTCGACTCAAATACTTGATTCAAGCCTTTCAAATACAAGTGCAGATTACCTTGGAGGTTCATTAGAAAGTACTGTGGTTGGTGGACAAACATTGAGAAAGTATGAATTAGATATTTCGAATCACGTAATATTGATCGCAAGAGGAGAAATTGAAAATCCAATAATTTCGATAGAGGCTCGTAATAAACCGCAACGTGCAACACGTTCAATTGTACTCGGGCAGTCACATCCAGACTTTCCTATGAGATTAAAGTTGGTTACGTCAAAACCATAATTTAATATATGTGTGGAATAGTTGCTTACTTAGGTAATAAAGAAGCTTACCCTATAATTCTTGAAGGTCTTAAAAGGCTAGAATACCGCGGCTACGACAGTGCCGGTGTTGCCTTATTAAGTGATAAAATTACTATACTTAAGAAAAAGGGTAAGGTTTCTGAGCTGGAAAAATATGCACAGAAATCGAATCAAGACTTATCGCAAACTGCAGGTATGGGCCACACGCGCTGGGCAACCCATGGTGTTCCAAATGATACCAATGCACATCCTCACAAGTCTGGAGGTAGTAGTTTAGCAATTGTTCATAATGGTATAATAGAAAATTATGCCCCCATAAAAGAAGCATTAATAGAGTTGGGTCACACTTTTACTTCTGATACAGATACTGAGGTGCTGATTCATTTTATAGAAGAAATAAAAAACAAAGAGGACTTAAGTCTTGAAGAGGCAATACGTATAGCCTTGACAAAAATAATAGGCGCTTATGCCATCGTTGTAATTGATAAAAACGAACCAGAC
>Ga0055584_100002159_pt1 | contig 19446 bp, 17 predicted proteins | sample OSDHelmetaG_FD_58716 | JGI IMG/M metagenome (GOLD analysis project Ga0055584, IMG submission 58716) | Pelagic marine sediment microbial communities from the LTER site Helgoland, North Sea, for post-phytoplankton bloom and carbon turnover... | ecosystem: Environmental > Aquatic > Marine >... | reverse complement strand
CGAACAGTCCACCCCGGTAGATCACATGCGTTGTTCCACCTGCGGCGAGACGCTCCAACCCGGGGCAGCACGCTGCCCTACGTGCGGTACGTCGACCCCGGTGGGTATGGCTGTCACGCGACCGACGGGTGTGCGTCGATGCCCCCGGTGCTCTTATCAGGGTGAGGGGATGCCGTACTTCCGGCGGGCGGGTCACGTCGGACTTCTCGTCGGTGCGTCGCTCTTCACCTATGGGTTTGGCGGACTCGTCTACTGGCTTGCCCGTCGCAAGCATCTCGTGTGTCCACGATGTGGCTTGGGATGGGAGAACGCATCTCGAGCGCTCACCGCGACTGGACCTGAGCCGGAGCGGCGCTTCGTGGAAGCAGAGCCTGACGAGAAGCTTCCCAGCGCTGGCCTCAAGCGGCGAGTTCTGGGCACAGGGATGGTTCTCATGGCGAGCCTTCTCGTCCTGCTTGGTTTCGTCCAATGGGAGATGGCTGCGGTCGCTGTCGGATCAGTCGTGGGCGGCGGAGGATCTCTCACGTTCTACTGGGGCTGGCAGGGCCTGATGGAGCGGAAGAAGGCGATCATGCACGGTGTGCAACGGAAGATCCTCAAGCTGGCCGACTCGAAGGGCGGTCGTCTTACGGTGACGGAGGTCGCAGCGGACCTGAATCTTTCCCTCCAGGACGCGGAGAAGATCCTGATCTCGCTCGACGACGGCTTCCGCGTGCGGTCCGAAATCTCGAACAACGGCGTGCTCTACTACGAGTTCCCGGAGATCCTTCACCGGGGTCAACTCCGCTCCGCCTCCAGCCTCACATCAGAAGATCTCGGGCCCGCCGTTGACTGACCCAAGCGAGCGATCGTCAGACTGACGAGGATGCTGGCCGCCCCGACCAACTGAAGTCCCTCGGGCTGCTCGCCCAGCCAGATCCAAGCGGTGATGAGTGCCCACACGGGTACGAGGTTGGAGTACACGGCCGTACGGCTGTTCCCTAGCGTCTGGACGCCACGGTACCACAGCACGTACGCCAGGGCGATTGCGAAGAGGCCTGCGTACACGAGGCCCACCCATGACCCCGTGCTGACGGATGTGAAGTCCATTCGCAGAAGAGCAGGGAGCCCGAGGGCAACCAGAATTGGCGTTCCGGCCCACAGGGTCCACGTGGTCACTCGAAGGGCTCCGTAACGGCCTACAGGTGTCTTGCCGACGACAGTGTAGGTGGACCAGAGGATGGAGCCCACGATCATGAGGAGATCGCCGCGGAGCGTCTCTGACCCGAGCGAAAGTTCCTGTCCACTCCCGATCACCACCAGGACCATGCCTAGGAGAGTACCGAGCACCCCGATGTTGACCCAGCGATTCGACTCTTCGTGTCCGGCCACTACGGACAGAATCACCGTCCACACCGGAGTAGTGGACAAGAGCAGACTAGCGTTCCCTGCGAAGGTCCAGTTGATGCCGATGATGAAGGTCAGCTGATAGAGGACGTTTCCCAGCGCTCCGAGGAACAGGAGGCGCGGTACGTCCTCAGCACGCGGAAAGAGATCTTCCGAGCCCCGCCACACGATCCACCCCAGAACCGCGGCCGCCAATGGAAATCGGAGCGCGTTGAAGGCGAGCGGTTCAATCTCGTCCAGGACGATCTTGACCACCGAGAAGTTTACGCCCCAAATGGCCGCCAGCGCGACGAGCCCAAGATCGGTGGCGACGTCTCCCTTACGCGACATCAGGCTCCGGTCGTCTCAACGTTCTGCTTCCGTGACGCGCGAATGTAACCTGGAAAGACGGCTCCCGAACCGGTTACCGAGACGGGGTATCACTCTGGGCATGGAGAAGAATCCGACGTGCGCCGGGATCCAGAGTCGAAGATCGAGCAGGTCCCATGTTCGACCTGCTCCTCAGTCGATTCCTTGACGAATGTCACCTCCGTGATAGCGTTGGTGGCGACGGGGTCGTCGCTGCAGTCGACGCCCGCACCGCATCAACCCCCGACGCTGGAACCAAGTATGAGAGAGTTCGCCGATGCCGACGGTCGGTCCTGGTCTGCAACCGCCGCGACGGAGGAGACGCCCGACTACAAAGGACGCTACCACCTCGTCATGGAGGCGGAGGACGGTCAGCGAGTCGAACTCACGGATATCCGCTGGAACAGCGAGCGCTCGGCGGTCCGTACGATCGATTCGATGTCTGTCGTCGAGTTACGCCGTCGACTTCGGTCGGCGACGGGCCGAGGCACCGCTGGCGTCTGACTCCATCGCAGCCGAGGGGTAGCTGAAGGCTCGCGCCTCAGCGACCACCCGGCGACGGGATCTCGAGCCACTGGCCAGCGACGATACGGTTGCGGTCCACACGCGGGTTGACCCGCAAAATCTCATCGATGGTGACGCGGTAACGGCGAGCGATCCCAAGCAGGTTCTCTCCCCGTGTGACGCGATGGCGGTCGGTGAAGGTGGTGCCCTGCGATGCCGGCACTTCCGTTTCAGCCACGATGGCCGGCAGGGTGCCGGGCGCGCGCTGGAACTCTGCGAGCTGAGCCCCGATCTGGTTTTCTACACGTTTCGCCCGGGTCTGAGACGGAGAACCGTTCACCATCAGGGAAAACGCGAGCCGCTCGCCGTCCCGTGAGCGTACCATGCCGCTCAGCGCGGACACCCCTTCGATCGTCCCGGTTTTTGCCCGGAGGTTGTCGGCGGCCGCGGTCCGATACATCCGACCGAGCTCACGCCTGGTCCCGGCGCGGGGAAGGGATGCCCAGTACTCGGGCCACAGCGGTCCGTCACTCATGCGACGGATCAGATCCACGAACGACGCCGCGCTTACCCGATTGGCTTCCGCAAGGCCCGAGCCATCGATCTGGCGTAGCCCATCCGTGTTGACGCCCAGCGCGACGAGTGTCCGTCGGACGGCATCAGCACTGGCCTCGGGTGATCCGACCCCGGAGTCGACGCGGCCGACGGCTCGGAAGATGAGTTCGGCGAAGAGGTTGTTGCTCTCCTTGTTCACGATTTCGAGGTAGTCGGACAGCGGACGCGAGGTGTGCCGTGCCAGGACCCGGGTCCCGGGTCGACCGATGGCAGGAGCGCTGATCCGACCGATCTCTGATTCGATCGGGAGGTCCACCCGGCGTGTCTCACCGTGGACGATGATTCCTCGCTCTTCCAGAGCGGCCAGAAAGGACATAGCGACGAAATCAGCCGGTACGGCGACCGTCATCTGACGCCATACATCTCTGGAATTCGGTGGCATCTGCCCGGTGATCTGGACGGGCTCGAGCGGGTCATCCCGGAGGATGGCCAGTCGAGGTCTTGCCCGCCCCGTCACGGTTTCTGCCGTGTTCTCGACCTCCAGTGCGGAATGCGGCGGCACGGTCTCGACACGTGGAGCCGCTCCGACCGGACCCGGCATGATCCGAAAGGACACGACGTTTTCGTTGTAGCTGAGTGCGGATACAGCCGCGGTGAAGTGCTCGTTCAGATCACGCAGCTCCCACCCCTCGTCCCGAAGCGGGCCGGGGAAGAAGGAGGCGTCAGCGATGAGGTCGCCTGAGATCTCCGAAATCCCTGCCGACTCGAGGTCGTCGATCAGCCGTTGGAAGACCTCATCCTTACGACCATAGAATCGATCAGAGATGCCCGGGTCACCCGTTCCATACAGCGTCAGGTCACCTTGGAGCACGCTGTCCCGCACGGGGGCGTCGGACAGCACGTATGTGCGGAAGCGATAATCTGGTCCGAGGCGGTGGAGCGCCGCTGCCGTCGTCAGCAGCTTCATGTTCGACGCCGGAGCCATGGCGCTGTCGGGGGAGATGGAAAAGATCGTGTCACCCGAATCCAGCGAATACACGAGCGCGCCCCACTGAGCGTTGCCCCATGAACCACCGGCGAAGGTCTCGCTTAACTGCTCCTGCAGGCGCTCGACATCCTGAGCTTCAGAGATAGCCGGATACGCTAAGATGCTCAGCAGCAGAAATGCCACAGGGCCCGGGCCCAGTCTGTTCCGTCTCGTGGGTGCGTGAAGAGGAGGAAACACGAGAGGAAGGTCGGTGGTCAGGCCGAGACGGCCACGTCCGTCGACACCAGGCATTCGGGGCAATAGCCGGACAGCTCGAGGCGATATCCGGTCACTGTGAAGGCGCCAGCCGTACCGCGGAGCGCCTCGATTTCACTGCTCGAGATTTCACCGGGAAGGTCGAGCACCCGTTCGCAGACGACGCATCGCGCATGGTGGTGAGGATCTGTCCTCCCGTCGTACCGCGCGGAGTGATCTGCATAGCTCAGCTTGACCGCGAGGCCACACCCAACCAGGGTTTCGAGGCTTTTGTACACGGTGGCGAGGGAGATCACCGGCAGCTCCTGCCTGACCGCGAGGAAGACCTCGTCAGCGGTAGGATGCACGTCTGTGGTCGCGAGGTAGTGAAAGACGGCCGCACGCTGTTCGGTGAAGCGCTGGCCACTGGCCTCGAGTGCTTCTCTCAGGCGCAGATCGGTCGTGGAATGATTGGACATACGAATTTGCTCGTTCACCGTCCAGGAGGACGGACTCTTGTGTGCATGAACGTTACACGACGGCTTGAAAATGTGTCAATCGCGGCGTTTCGCGGTGGGTCGCTGATGAGTGCCCCGCGACCGCTGCAGCACGCATGAGCGCGCCCTTCCTCACGCTCGAGCCCCTCATCGAGGCGCTCCGCGAGGCAGTGGAGGCGTCCGGTTGGGATTTGTCCGGGCTCCAGAAGACGACCAGCCACCAGTTCGAGGGCCGATGGGACGGCGAATCGACACGCAGCGCCTACCTGTTCTTCCACCGGCCGGACGGGCCTGACTTCGCCAGCGTCGATATCTATCTGGACGAGACGAGTCGCGGTCTGACAGGGAACATCGCCCTTGTCGTGGATCTCGTTCCGCTGGGCGTGGTCGGGGAAGCCTCTCACGTGCTCACCGCTCTGGCGCGCCTGTCCGCGCGTGAGCTCGAGGGAGGGCAGCGTCGGCCCATCACCCTGCGGTTTCGAATGGATGATGCGGAGGAGTCGGCTGAGAGTGCGGACACGGAGGTTCGATTCAAGGTCCGGCTGCCGCGCTCCGTCCTCCGCGCTGGCCGACCGACCATGTTCTCCTGGACGGACACGGTGATGGCGGCGTTCGCGGAGATCCTTCGGTCTCCCGAGTTGGCACTCCTCACTGAGGCGGACGAGCCGGCCGACGAATAAAGGGCCTGCGAGCCTGCTGGCCTGCGCGGCGCTCACGAGGACCTTCCGTCCGCCAGGAGCCTCAGTCCGTTGAATACCACGACGACCGTCGAGCCCTCGTGTCCAATCACGCCGATTGTGAGACTGATCCAGCCCATAAGAGCTGCGAAGACCAGAATGATCATCATACTGATCGAGAAGACGAGGTTCTGACGGACGATCCGGCGGGTCCTCCGGCTGAGGCGTACGGCGTGGCCGAGGTTCGAAAGGTCCTCCCCCATCACGACCACGTCAGCGGTTTCGAGTGCGACGTCCGTACCGGCCAGGCCCATGGCGATTCCCACGTCTGCTGCAGCGAGCGCGGGAGCGTCGTTCACCCCGTCTCCGACCATGGCGATCGCGCCCGCACTTCGAGTCCTTTTGAGGATCTGCGACTTCTCGTCCGGAGCCAGGGCGGCGTGGATCTCCGGGATGCCGACTTCGTCCGCAACCGCCTGCGCGGTTGCCTCGGCATCGCCCGTGAGCATGAGGATTCGTTCGATCCCGCTGGCACGGAGGCCGTCCATAGCCTCAGCGGCGCCGTCCCTTGGATGGTCCTGAATCGCAAAGCCGCCCGCGTGGACGCCATCGATGGCGACGTGAACCTGCGTCGCGGTCGGATGCGCTGCCCCGAGCGCCTCACTGACCGAATCGTCGAAGCGCGCTCCCTCGACGTTGATGAAGCTCGGCTTACCCACGCGGACTCGCAGGCCATCTACCTCGGCTTCGACACCTCGGCCGGCAAAGGACTCGAAGGAGCCTGGGTCCGCCATCGTGAGGTCGCGCGTTTCGGCCGCCCGGACGATCGATGAGGCGAGATGGTGCTCAGAGCGGTGTTCGGCGGCGGCGGCGAGCGCAAGGAGTCGGTCCGGTGTCTCCGCGCTGGAACTGTTCGACGGCTGTATGGCGATGACCTCCGGATGCCCGACCGTCACCGTTCCGGTCTTATCCAGGGCAAAGATCGTCACGTCGGCGAGGGCGTCGATATGCGCCCCACCCTTGAAGAGGATCCCGTGACGGGCGCCATTGGCGACGGCTGAGACAATCGTCGCGGGGATCGAGATGACGAGGGCGCACGGTGAAGCGACCACGAGCAACGTCATCGCGCGATAGAACGCCTCGTCGAAGCTCCATCCCATGAGCGTCCAAGGGATCAGGATTGCCGCGCCGGACGCGAGGATCACGCCCGCCGCGTATCGGCCTTCCACTTCTTCGATCCACGTCTGCGTCGGCGCCCGCGATTCCCGGGCTTCTTCGACCATGGCGATGATGCGCGCGAGCGCGGTCTGATCAGCCGGGCGTGTCATGCTGATGTCGAGCGACCCCGACTCGTTCAGTGTACCCGCGAAGACCGGATCACCTGGCGTCTTGTTCACGGGAACAGGCTCTCCGGTCAGGGTCGCTTCATCTACCGCGGAGGCTCCTCCGATCACGTCACCATCGACGGGGATCCTGTCGCCCGGTCGAACACGAACGGTGTCGCCCGGTCGGAGTGTCTCGACCGCTACGGCGCGCTCTTCACCCCCCTCCACGATGACTGCTTCGTCCGGGCTCAGCTCTACAAGCGCTTCAATCGAGCGCCGTGTGCGTCGAAAGGCGAAGGTCTCGAGCGTATTGCCAAGGGAGAACAGGAAAAGCAGCACCGCGCCTTCCAGCCAGTGCCCGACCGTCGCGGCCCCAGCTGCCGCAAGCAGCATGAGGACATCGACGTCGAGCTCACGGCGCCGCAGCGCTTGGGTGGCACGGATCGACGCGTCCCAGCCGGCCGAAGCATAGGCGAGGATCAGAGCAGGGAGGGCGAGGAACTGCAGACCGACCGCGGGAAGCAGCCAACCCGCGAGCGTAGCCGCAAGCGCTACAGACGTAGACGCGATATGGAGCCCGAGTCGGTCCGACTCACTCCCTTGAACGTTACAGCAGCTTCCCATGGCTCTTTTATCAAGAATGATTCTCGATAAGCTAGCGTGGCGCGACCCTTGGACCAACGGGATTCATGGGTTGCTCCGGGAAGGTCCGTGTGCAGATTGGGCGCATCCCCTCTAGCTCCGAACTCTTCCGAAGAGGACCCTGTATGAGTGATGCCGGCGAACTGGATGCCCTGTTGCATGAAGACCGTCGCTTTCCACCCTCGTCGGCCTTCGCTGGTCAGGCCAATTGCAACGACGCCGAGGTCTATGACCGGGCGGCCGCCGACCCCGAAGCGTACTGGTCCGAGTGGGCGGGGGAGCTCGACTGGTTTGAGCCCTGGCACACAGTTCTCGATTGGAGGCCACCCCACGCGAAATGGTTCGTCGGGGGCAAGCTCAACGTCGCCCATAACTGTCTCGATCGGCATGTCGAAGCTGGACGGGGGGAACGCACCGCGTTGATCTGGGAGGGTGAGCCCGGTGACACGCGAACGTTCAGTTACGCCGAACTCCACCGAGAGGTCTCGCAGTTCTCTAATGCACTCCGGAAGCTCGGTGTCGAAAAGGGTGATCGCGTTACCATCTATCTGCCGATGATCCCCGAGGCTGCTATCGCGATGCTGGCGTGCACCCGAATTGGGGCGGTGCACTCAGTCGTGTTTGGCGGATTCAGCCCGGATTCGCTCGCAGACCGGAACAATGATGCCGCGTCCAAGGTGCTGATTACGGCCGACGGAGGGTGGCGTCGAGGCTCGGTGGTGCCGCTCAAGGCCAACGCCGATGCCGCGCTCGAGCAGTCTCCGACGATCGAGAACGTGGTCGTCGTCGCACGGGGCGGTGACCTCACGGACAAAACGCCGGTCACCATGCAGGATGGTCGGGATCACTGGTACCACGACCTGATGGCGGAGTCGTCGAGCGACTGCCCGGCGGCCCGGATGGATGCCGAGGATACGCTCTTCATTCTTTACACGTCGGGAACCACCGGAAAGCCGAAGGGCGTAGTTCATACGACAGGCGGCTACCTGACCCAGACGTATGCAACAACGAAGGCCGTCTTCGACCTCAAAGATGATGACGTCTATTGGTGCACGGCGGACGTGGGCTGGATTACCGGGCACAGCTACATCGTGTACGGACCACTCGCGAATGGCGCTCAGGTCGTGATGTACGAGGGCGCGCCCGACACGCCGGACCGAGGCCGATTTTGGCAGCTCTGTGAGAAATATGGGGTCACCATCTTCTACACGGCTCCAACCGCGATCCGTGCGTTCATGCGGTGGGGTGAAGAGTGGCCGGGGAAGGCCGACTTGTCTTCGCTACGACTGCTCGGGACGGTGGGTGAGCCGATCAATCCCGAGGCATGGATGTGGTATCACGAGGTGATCGGGGGAGAGCGCTGTCCGATTGTAGACACGTGGTGGCAGACCGAGACCGGAGCGATCATGATCAGCCCGCTCCCGGGGCTTACAGTGACCAAGCCCGGCACAGCCACGCGCGCGTTCCCAGGCATCCAGGCCGCGATCCGGGACGAAGCTGGCCATGATACGGCCGCCGGTTACCTGGCCATCACCACGCCATGGCCGTCCATGCTTCGTACGGTGTGGGGTGACGAAGAGCGCTTCAAGGAGACGTACTGGTCCAAGTGGCCGAATGTCTATTTCCCCGGGGACGGAGCGAAGGTCGACGAAGACGGGTACTTGTGGATCCTCGGGCGGGTCGACGATGTGCTGAACGTCGCCGGGCACCGGATCGGGACGATGGAGGTCGAGAGCGCGTTGGTCGATCATCCCTCTGTGGTTGAGTCGGCAGTCGTCGGGAAGGCGCACGAGATCAAGGGTGAGTCGATCGCGGCGTTCGTGACCCTGAGAGAGGGCATCGATGGGTCGGACGAACTGCTGTCAGAGCTGCGCAATCACGTCGGTGCGAAAATCGGGGCGATCGCCAAGCCAGAGCTGGTCGTCTTCACAGCGGAACTGCCCAAGACGCGGTCGGGAAAGATCATGCGTCGTCTGCTCCGTGACATTGCGGAGGGACGTACGATCGGCGACACGACGACGCTTGCCGACCCTGCAGTGGTGAAGAAGCTGCAGGCCATGCACGAGGAGGACGAGGGCTGAGTTCCTAGCCCTCGGCGAACGGGTCAGGGCTGGGAGGCGCCTTCCTGGCTCGATCCTCCGCCGACTTCTCCTTGATCTTCCGGGCGGGGACACCGACGTACACCCAGTGGGGCTCGGTGCTTCTCGTGAGCATCGAGCCCGCGCCGACCATCGAATCGTCAGCGACATGAGAGCCGGCGAGAACCGTCGCGTGGTAGGTGATCCGGGCACCCGTGCCGATCACGGTCTTCGGCATGTTCACGATTCGCCCATCGACGATGTCGTGCGAATGCGAGTAGACGTTTGCGAAGTCCGAGACAGACGATCCGTTGCCGATCTCGATACCACCACGATCGTCCATCAGTACGTGACGATGAATGACCACGCCGTCGCCCACGTGCATGTTGTAGCCGAAGGAGAAGCGGACGTGGGTGAACGCCTTGAAGTTCGCGCCACACGAGGCAAAGACGCGCTTGGCCAGGATGCGACGAACGCGGATTCCGAGGTCGACGTTCTCACCGAGTGTGCTGCGATCAAACATCTCCCAGAGCCACAGGAGCGGCTTGCGCGGCTCATAAAGCTTCAGGTCGATGTCCTCGTAGTACTCGGGCTCGAGCGTCACATTACGCGGATCCAACTGAGCGAGTGCTACACGACTGGTGTGCGTCAGACCCGCAGCATCCGACGTGCTCAAGCCCGGATAGTAGATGTCCGTCAAAACCGAGCGGCATAGCTCGTTGCGATCGCATGCCGGATCGTCTAACGACTCGCTCAGCCATACGAGCCATTCGTCGTAGAGGGACGCAGCGCCTTTGGCGACGGGCACGGGACGTAGTGGAAGGAAAGGCATGGCAGGAGATTATCCAGATTGTGGAGTGTGGCAAGACGTTCATGCCGGTTGAATCGTTGCATCGCCAGGCTCGTAAGGGCTTTCGGGTCAGGTCGCCCCGGTTAGACTTACGAGAACGCTCCTGTAACAGCGTCAGCTACCATGCACGATGCCCTTCGCCAGCGCCTGATCCGGAAGATTGAGAGTCTCCCGGACGAGCAGATTTACCAGATACTCGACTACATCGAATTTCTCGAGTCGAAGTATGCTGGCCAGATCGACGTGGAAGCATCGGGCCTTCAGAAATTCGCCGAGGGTCTGGAGGACAAGCTTCGGCGTCGTGCCGTGAGCCCCAGCACGATTCGCGAGGCGTTCCAGCTGATCTCCGCTGCAGATCGCGTCCTGTCCGGTGTATCGTCAGCTGGAAGGCAGATCCTCAATGACCTGAACACCGCAATCGAACCGGAGCAGGGAGAGGCGGTTTCGGGCGAGGAATATCCGCAGGAGATCGAAGCGGATCCGCGCAAGCGACGGAGTTCGAGCGCGCTGCCGGACGCCACGAGTTCGGAGGCTGCCAACGCCGGGAGTAGCGCAGGTGACGACGAGAGCATAGCCGAAAGCTGAGATCCTCCGGCGACTGTGCGCCGCTCCGGACGTACTCATGATCAGCTCGATCCTGCGCAGTCCAGATTGGCACACTAGCGCCGTTGACGATGTCGCGCGGTCCATCTATCGTCCCAGATGGAACCTTTGAACGCGCATTTGGTGCATGATTTCGCCCGCTCTGTGAGGCCCGACTTGGGCTGGCACAGGCGGGCGCTCGCTTTTTCAGAAAGGTCTCAACGTCCATGACCGACGCCTCCGCAGGTGGCCGCATCGTCAAGGAAGCCCTCACGTTCGACGACGTCCTGCTGATCCCGGGGCATTCGCTGGTGCACCCGAAAGACACCGACGTCTCCACGCACGTGACGCGTGGTATCGAGCTGCGTATCCCGCTGCTCGCCGCTGCGATGGATACCGTCACGGAGTCGGCGATGGCGATCCAGATGGCTCGCGAGGGCGGGCTGGGAATTATTCACAAGAACCTCACCCCGGAGCGGCAGGCCGAAGAGGTGGATCGGGTGAAACGGTCCGAAAGCGGGATGATTCTGAATCCGATCACGCTCGAACGGGGTGGCTCGCTACACGACGCCCATGCCCTGATGGCTCGCTTTTCCATCAGTGGCGTGCCGATCGTCGAGGGAGACGGGCGCCTGGTCGGAATCATCACGAACCGGGATCTCCAGTTCGAGACAGATCTCTCGAAGCCTATCTCCGATGTGATGACATCCGACAATCTCGTGACGGTTCCGGTTGGAACGACGCTTGATCAGGCGCAGGAGATCCTGCACGAGCACCGGATCGAAAAGCTCCCTGTCGTCGACGAGGATGATCGCCTGAAGGGGCTGATCACGGTAAAGGATATTTTCAAACGCCGACGGTATCCGGGCGCCTGCAAGGACCAACACGGCCGACTACGTGCGGGCGCTGCCATAGGAGCCTCTGCCGCCGACCTGGAGCGGGCACAGCTGCTCGTGGACGCGGGCGTGGATGTGATCGTGGTCGACACGGCACATGGCCACTCCGAGGGCGTCCTGCAGGCCGTTGCGAAGGTGCGCGATCGCTTCCCGGACGTGCAGCTCATTGGCGGGAACGTGGGCACAGTGGAGGGAGCAAGGGCACTCGTGGATCGCGGTGTCGACGCGGTGAAAGTCGGTGTAGGCCCGGGATCGATCTGCACAACGCGGGTGGTGACAGGCGTCGGCCTTCCTCAGCTCAGCGCCATTATGGATGCAGTCGCGGGTGTGGATGGTTCGGTCCCGATCATCGCTGACGGAGGAATCCGGTATTCCGGTGACCTCGTGAAGGCGCTGGCGGCCGGGGCACATTGCGCCATGATGGGCTCGATGTTCGCAGGTACGGACGAATCCCCCGGTGAGACGTTCCTTCTTGAAGGCCGACGCTTCAAGACAGTCCGGGGAATGGGCTCCCTGTCGGCCATGGAAGAGGGTTCTGCCGACCGGTACTTCCAGGATGCTTCGGAAGAGAAGCGGAAGCTGGTTCCGGAGGGAATCGAGGCCCGGGTCCCGTACAAGGGCCCGGTTTCGGACACGATCTACCAGCTCGTGGGCGGCCTCCGGGCGGGTATGGGCTATTGCGGGGTCGGAGACATCGAGGAGCTTCGGACGAAGACGCGGTTCAATCGGGTGACAATGGGTGGGCTACGTGAGTCTCACCCGCATGACGTCACCATCACGCGTGAGGCGCCGAACTACCACGGATAGCGCTTCCTCCTCCAAACCGAGCTCATGATGCGATCGTCGACGTTGCGTATCTACGCCGCGGGATTGGTCGTGTTGGTGGGGTCTGGCTGCTCCCTGGCAGGCGGTGGTGAGGTCGAGCGCCCGGGCCTGGTATCGGAGCCATCGATCGTCCCGAGATCAGAGCGAGTCCTTCTCGAACCGGTTCACGTCGCCTACCTCGCGCCGCCGGCAGGCGAGGAGCGCGTTGATGATTTGCTGGCCTCACCAGTCATGCGTGATCCGGAGTTCCAGCAGGCTGTGGCCCGATGGATTGACTACTGGCAGAACACCGCGCAGCCGTGGTTCCCGGACTTCCTCCGACGCATGGGCGCATTCGAGCAAACGGTTGACTCCGCGCTCGCTGAGAGGGGGTTACCACCTTCTCTTCGTTATCTACCCCTGATCGAGAGCGGGTACAGCACGGGAGCGCGAAGCCATGCCAGCGCGGTTGGCATGTGGCAGTTCATGTCTGGGACAGCGCGAGAACACGGCATGATCGTGGGCGCCTTTGTCGACGAGCGCCGGAATCCGTTCAAGTCGACTGACGCAGCCACTGAGTATCTCTCGAATCTTCATCGTCGCTTCGACTCCTGGTTCCTCGCCCTCGCCGCATACAATGGTGGCCCGAATCGGGCTCAGCGAATCCTGCGAGAGCAGGCTCGGGTCGCGCAGCCCTCCGACTCCGTCTTCTGGGCCCATCGTCAGCACTGGCCTCGAGAGACGCGCGAATTTGTACCGAAACTGGTGGCGGCGATTATCGTGGGGCAGAACCCCGAGCGCTTCGGGTACGAACTCCCGGCGCCCGACCCACCCTTCCGGTACTCTGCTGTTCAGATTCCAGCAGCGACGACGTTCGACGTGCTGGCTCAGGCTGCCGAGACTGACGAGACTGAAATCCGACGGCTGAATCCGGAGCTGTATCGAGGGTTTACCCCGCCTGGCGAGGAGTACTCGCTCCGCATCCCCGAGGGAAAGGTGGACGTCTTCACCGCCAACTACGCAGCGATCCCTTCGAGTGAGCGCATGACCGTGGTCGAGCACTCGGTGCAACAGGGCGAAACCCTCTCCCATATCGCTCGACGGTACGGCATCTCCTTGCGAGACCTCCAGGCGGCCAACCCCGACGTGCGACCGCGCTACCTCAGAGTCGGGGTGCGCCTGACGGTGCCCATTCTTCTGACGCGTTAGCAGTCCGTCCGTCAGCCTCCAGCCGCACTCCAGCTCCCGGAGGCACCGCCTTCCTTGCTTAGAAGCCGGATGCCCTCGACCCGCATGCCTCGGTCGACCGCCTTCACCATGTCGTAGACCGTCAGCAGAGCGACGCTAACCGCCGTGAGCGCCTCCATCTCGACGCCGGTTTTCCCCACGTAGGTGGCCGTAGCCCGAGCGTAGATGCCGGGTAGCGAGGCGTCGGCCTCAAGGACAATCTCTACCGATGCGCCCGGGAGGGCGTGACACAAGGGGATGAGATCCGCCGTCTTCTTGCCCGCCATGATCCCCGCGAGCTGCGCGACCTGAATCGGATCTCCCTTCTTGGTCCGACCCTCAACGATACGGGTCAGTGTATCGTCCCTCATTACGATACGCCCCTCGGCAATCGCCGTGCGACGTGAGTCATTCTTGGGTGTTACGTCGACCATCTGAGGCCGCCCTTCGGCGTCGAGATGTGTCAGGCCGTCGTCTCGCTCGCTCATGATCCGAGTCCTTTCAGGGCAGATGACGATGTATCCAGAAGCGCCCGCCGAAGATCCCGAACCAGGCCACTCACCACCAGCTGTGGGTTGACGTTTCCTCGGGCAAGTTCCCGGGCTCGCTCGACAGCCGGGAAGGCATCGGGCACCCTCGACGGGATGATGCCAGCTCCGTCTGCGTGCTTCTTGAGGCGACTGAGCGCGTCATGGTTGATGACGAGGTCGTCGGCACCAGCGGCTGCCGCCGCCAGATCGCGAAGCCACTCTTCGACAAAGGTGAACAGGTCAATCAGCTGACGCGCTCGTGCGGGCGGAAAAGACGCCGCCAGTCGGTACCCTGCCGAGGGGCTCGGGGTGGTTGCCCCGGTGACGATCTCGAAGGCGCGGCGCCTCAGCGACTCGAGTGGGCCCGGATCGCTGCCGTCTGGCAGGAAGGCCATCGCTCTGCCGGGGGAGCCCTGGCTCAGACGAGCTGCCCACGCACTGGTCTTCGCCTCGAGCTCGAAGTGGTGGTCGAGAAAGCTACGGACGGTCTCACGTGGTAGCGCAGGTACGTGAACCGGTACGGTTCGCGATCGGATCGTGGGGAGCAGCATACCGGGCTCCGAGCTAGTCAGGATGAAGCGGGCCTGACCTGGAGGTTCTTCCAGAAGCTTGAGCAGCGCGTTCGCAGCCTCGGGGCTCGCTTCCTGCGGTACGAGTAATTCGGCCTGACCTACGATGAATACCGGTCCCTCAGCCATCGTGGGGCGTCTCGAGGCACGACGTCTGAGGTTTGTCACGATCCCGAGATAGATGCCACGGACGTCGTCTGACCAGCTTGGAGCCAGGCTGCGTTCCCTGAGCTCGGCCAGTTCCTGGAACCGGGCGGCCTCGAGGGCATCCATCAATTTTTCCCGACTGGCGGCCTTTGGGCGTGGAAGAGGGAAGTACCAGTGCACATCAGGGTGCTCGAGCGACCGGGTCATCCGACAGGGGCCACATGTATCGCAGGGGCCGTGCGAGGTCGGGGCGGTACAGACCGCAAGTTGCGCGAGCCATAGAGCCAGCCGCTGTTTCCCGACTCCTCGCGGGCCATGAAGCAACAGGGCAGCGGGTAGCGTCTCAGAAGCATGCGCGCGCGCCAGTGTCGCGCGAAGCTCTTCATGACCGATCAGATCGTGCAGCCCCATGAGCGGACTAGCGGCTCCGGAGCCAGAGAAGGGGGTCTTGAGCCTGTGGGGAGGTTCCGTCCAGCGGAGCGCGGATCTGGAACTCCAGATGTGGTCCCTCTGGTGTGTCCGCACCGCCCACCGTGCCGACGATCTGCCCCGCAGTGACCTCGCGGCCTTCGACCACCCCGATATCCTCGAGGTAGAGGTAGAGCGTGTAGAAGCCGTCACCGTGTGAGAGCATGACGGTCGGGCCATACCCCTCGAACGGGCCAGCGTATGCAACGACGCCCGCTTTTACCGCTTCAACGGGCGTGCCCGTTCGCGCTGAGATTCCAATGCCGTTCCAGCGGATCACCGTGCCGTTCGGTCGCTGATCTCTGCCGAACTGATAAATGAGGTCCCCGTCGAGTGGCCAGTCGAGAGACCCTGCGTCCTCGGCAGACAGGGTCGCACCAGGCCGAGCCTCAAGCTCGCGCCGTCGTTCCTCCAGTGCGTCGATCAGCACGGTCATCCGACCTTCGTCGGCGTCCAGCTGGTCGATTCGGGACGACGCTGTTTCCTCTCGGGCCCGGTACTGCTGGATGGCACTCTGGTGCTCTCTCTCGACCGATCGTAGCTGAGCGACCTCGGTGAGGCGATCCTGCCGGAGAGACCCCAGGAGAGCCATTCGCTGTCGCAGCGCGTCATTCTGGTCGACCAACTCGGCCTCGAGGTCGCGCACCCGCTCGACCAGAGTCCGATCGAAGGAAGCGATTCGCTGAAGGTACCGATAACGATTCAGCAGATCTGTGAATGATCTCGCGCCGAGGAGGACCTGGACCGTGACCATCGGGCCCATTTTGTAGATATCCCGAAGGCGCCGGAACAGGATCGCCTCGCTGGCGGCCAGCTGTTCCTGAGACAGGACGAGGTCTCGTGTGGACTGACCCACCTGGTCGGCTGTCGCCTCCGACTGGAACTCGACCTCGGCCAGCACCGAACGGGTCGCGCTCAGTCGACGTTCTACATTGGCGAGTTCTGCTGAGGCGTCGCGCACTCGGTTCCGTGCATCACCGAGATCGCGCCGCAGTCGATTCCGTTCCTCGCGAATCTGCTCCAGTCGGCGCTGACTCTGAACGATCTCGCGGGTGAGGTCCGGATCCTGGGCCGTGCCCGATGCCGGCAGAGCCATGGCCACCATGACGACCGCGCAGAGAGCGGCCTTGTGCATCAGACTTCCCTCAGATGACGCCGGATTGCCACACCGCTGGAGGCAGCACCGAACAGTGCCCCGGCAAGCAGCCCAATCCCGACCCAGCCTCCCGGTATCCACGCGACCTCGAACAGGTAGGCATAAACACCACGATACGTAGTGTAGGTGAGGACGATCGCGAGGATGCCTCCTGCAAGGCCGGCCATGGCACCTTCGAGGATGAAGGGCCGACGGATGAACCCGTTGCGGGCTCCGACCAGACGCATGATGTAGATCTCTTCACGCCGGGCGAAGATCGCAATACGCAGGGCGGTTCCAATGATCAGCGCGGCCACGAGGGCGAATGCCGCACCTAGGACCGCGGTGCTGGCAAAGCCGATGCGCCGGAGCGCAAAGAGTCGGTCCACCCACTCTTCGCCATACAGCGCGTCTTCGACGAACGGGTAGTTGCGGGCTCCGCGAGCAATCCGTTCGACGACGTCGGGCGTGCGGTTCCCTGGTCGAAGCTCCACCTCGAGTGACTGAGGCAGCGGATTCACCTCGGCGTCCACGAAGAGCTGCCCGAACTCAGGAAGCTCACGTTGCGCGCGCTCCAGCGCATCGCGCTTTGACACGTAGTTGACCCGCGACACTTCCGGGTAGTCCGCCAATTCGCCAAGCAGGTGGTCGATCTCGCTCTGACGAGCGTCATCCCTCAGATAGACGACGACTTCGACCCGCTCCTCGATCGCTGCAAGAGCGATCTGGAGGTTGTATGTCGCGAGCGAGAAGAGCCCGACCACGAAAAGGGCCATACCAACCATGCCGGATGAAAGTCCGATGAGCACCGGGGCCCGGCGGACTCCCGCGATTGCCTCTCTCATCGCGTACATCAGGATGCCTCTGTATCAGCGGCCGCGGAGTCGTAGACCAGCTTGCCTTGATCCAACTCGAACAGGCGAGCGTGCGGATAGCGCCGAATGAGTTCGAGGTCGTGCGTTGCCATCAGCACCGACATTCCGGTGGCGTTGATGTCCCAGAACAGGTCGAGAATACCTCGAGTGGCACGGTCGTCGAGATTCCCCGTCGGCTCATCAGCAAGCAGGATGTACGGATCGTTCGCAAGCGCCCGGGCGATCGCGACACGCTGCCGCTCACCGCCGGAGAGTTCCTCGACAAGCGCGCCCGCTTTTCCCGAGAGACCGACTTGATCGAGCAGGCGGTTCGCTTTGGGCTGGATCGCCTTGCGGGGAGTCCCTGTGACCTCGAGGACCAGGGCGACATTCTCGAGCGCAGAGCGGCCGGGCAACAACCGGAAGTCCTGGAATACCATGCCCACCCTGCGGCGCACCTTCCACAGGTCACGTCCGGTCATCCGTGCCGATGAGAAGCCGCTCACCCTGACCTCGCCGCTGGTCGGGTAATCAGCCATGTGGATGAGACTCATCGTAGTCGACTTTCCTGACCCGGAGTGACCGGTCAGAAAGGCGAACTCGGCTTTCTTGAGGTGGAAAGAGACGTCGTGAAGAGCGTACCCGCGCTTCGGATACTCTTTCGATACGTGAGTGAGTTTGATCACCGGACCAGGTGGACGCGGGGCGAAACCTTGCTCCGGAGAACAAGATTAGACATTGACGGAGGGGGTGTCAAAGCGTGTGATCGCAAGGCGATGTGCCAGCGAGACGGCCTCGATCATCGAGGTTGGATCGGCGGCTCCGGTTCCTGCGATATCGAAGGCTGTTCCGTGGTCCGGTGAGGTCCGAACAAAGGGCAGCCCGAGCGTAACGTTTACTCCGGTGCCGAAGGACACAGTTTTGAACGCTGCCATCCCCACGTCGTGGTAGGGTGCCAGAACAGCATCGAACTCCCCGGTGAGGGCCCGACTGAATACCGTGTCTGCGGAGACCGGGCCGGTCGCTCGAATACCCTGGGCGCGGAGGACCTCGAGCGCTGGCCGGTAGACCCGTTCCTCTTCGTCACCGAAGAGTCCTCCATCGGAGGCATGAGGGTTCAAGGCACAGATCCCCACGGAGGGCGATTCGATCCCCCAATCGGACTGCAGTGCCTGAGACAGGAGCGTGGCCTGCTCGACGAGCAGGCTGGTGGTCACCGCGTCGGGCACAGAGCGAAGCGGTAGATGTGTGGTCCCGAGCAGGACGCGTAACGGGGCCCCGAGTCGCGTACGCTCGGCCACCATGAGCATGCCGACGCGGTCGATGCCTGCAAGCTCGGCGAGCATCTCTGTTTGCCCCGGGAAGATGCGTCCGCTCCGGTGAAGCGAGGGTTTGTGAAGTGGGGCGGTGATGATGCTCTGGATCTCTCCCCTGAGCGCGGCGTTCACAGCCTGTTCGATCGAGCGTCCTGCAACGTCACCTGCCCAGGTATCGTCACCGACGCGGTTGAGCCCCTCGGTCTGCAGGGCCTCGAGCAGGTCGTCCGGAGCTGCTCCATCCGGTCCGAAGACCGTGATGTCGATGTTGGAGTCCCGGGTGCGGAGATGATTCAGGGTCAGACGTGCAACCTCCGGCCCGATCCCGCGAGGGTCACCTGGGGTGAGGGCGAGAGGTGGACCCACCTACATGCGGATGTCGATGTACGTACGCGCGCGGAGCTGCTCGATGATGCGCTCGATCTGCCGTTCCTGCTGGAGCTGTGCGGCGAGCTGACCCCGCAGGTCCTCGAAGGTGTACGCGCCCGCCTCACGGACATCAATGACCGAAACAACGGCAAGGCGTGTCTCACCCGGCCCGACCTCGTACTCCAACGGGCCGACGATGTCTTCGGTATTGGCGGTCCGCAGCATACCGTATGCCGGCGGCAGCTCGCTCAATTGCTCGAAGGCGAACGTGATCGAGTCAGGAGCCGCCGGGTCGGAAAATTCGTCGTACAGCTCGGTCATCGAAGAACCCGACTCCGCTCTTTGGCGAACCTCCATTGCGAGCTGGCGCGCGGACGCGAGGTCGGACTCGGATTTCTCCGGAATGATCAGGATATGCCGCGCACTTCGTTCACCGGGACGGCTACGCTCGACCTTGATGATGTG
>Ga0055584_100002158_pt1 | contig 19447 bp, 40 predicted proteins | sample OSDHelmetaG_FD_58716 | JGI IMG/M metagenome (GOLD analysis project Ga0055584, IMG submission 58716) | Pelagic marine sediment microbial communities from the LTER site Helgoland, North Sea, for post-phytoplankton bloom and carbon turnover... | ecosystem: Environmental > Aquatic > Marine >... | reverse complement strand
GCCTGAAACCCTGAAATATACGGGGCATATAGGATTGCTTGAAGATGCAATAGAATCTATCAAGGGATTGTCGGAATTTGCGGAAGAAAGTGACGACCATGAACTTGTCTTAAGGATGATGAAAGACCATTATAGGCATGCGGAAGATATACTTTATGATATTGGATGCGGTCTTGGTGAAAGAAGTCATCAATAGATGAATACCCATAAGCCGACATGATACGGGGTCGTAATGAAGTCATAGGGGGTTCGCCCCCTATGGCTTCCCTTTTTTTATTTACATAACCGCAGATCTGCAGATGAGATCTCCCCCGCAACCAAAAAAAATACTGCGTTCCTGCTGCTGCACCAGATGAGGTCTGGGTGGGGTAAAAACAAAAACACAGCGCCAGCCTGCTGCTCATCAGATCTCCTAAAACTTAGACAAAAAAAGCTGGAGCCTCCTGGGGCCTGGTGTTGCTGATTAAAACTAAAAGGTGGTGCAGGCTGCTGCTCAATCCCAATCTATTTCCAGAAATTCCAGTTCCCAAACTTCAGGGTCGCCAGACTTAGATGGTAAAATTATCGCAGGTGGTGGAGCATTAGCAGCCCAAGCGTCAAATTCTTCTTCAGATTCAACAGGTTCACAATCAGGACCACCGACTTCAACAGGCTTTTCCTGGTGTAGTGTTTCCAGGAACCACAGGACGGATTCAACTTGGTCAGGTCTTAGCTGACCATTGTTCTTGTTTACAGGAATCTGGGATTGGAACGCCTTATTGCAGGAAGGGCAGACCCATTTGTTGCCCAGATAGGCCTCCATTACTATGCCACATTCGCAGGCAATCTGTACAGAAATCTGCATCATTCATCACCGCATCGGCAGGGCATCAGAAATCCCTCGTTGTCTTTTATTTGCAGGCCTCGTGTTTTAAATCCACCACAAGTCAGGCATTGCTGCGCCATGACATTGCGGAAGATTGTTCCAGATATGGTTTCGTTCCCCATGTTAACTGCTACTACTAACTACTATATAAATCTTTAGCAGGTCTCCACAGATGGCTATATCGGTGAGAATTTTGCCTGCAGGGCAACAGATCTCCCCAGCGAGCCTATAAACAAAAAAAGCTGCGCCTGCTGCTGGCAGGTATGCCAAAGCGAAAAAGCTGATGCAGGGTCCTGAGACCCCGCACCAGCGGCCACCTGACTTAACAGGGTAAGCCCCATGAAATCCCGAACAGATCTCATAGGGCATTTATGCGGTTGCTGTATCTGTGCCTTCCTCATCACACGCATATTAGTTCATAAGAACTGCAAACCTGAAGATTGCTGCTTAGACCTGAATCACTTCTTGGCCTTTGCTGCTTTTTTCTTCGGTGCTGCTTTAGCTGTTTCCTTTGCTTTCTTTGCGTCTGCAAGGGCTGTTGCCGTCTGCTTTGCCATCAAGGTTGCTCCCATTAGGTTGGTTGCTGCCTTTACTGTCTTAGCTGGGTGTGCCTCTACATTGCATAGAATAAGGTTTGCTACTGCTTCGCTGCTAACCACAAGGTTGCTGAACTCCTCTTCGGATATGTTCCCGTCTGTTAGCTGTTTCATGTTATACATCTCAACTAATCTGCGTTGCTTGTTCACGGTGTCGCAAATCTGCTTTTGCTCGCTTTCGCCAAATTTATCTGTCATCTCTTCCACCTCCTTCCCCTCTTGTCGTGGACTTTTTCGACCTGTTGGTCGGGCGTGTTGCTGGGCAACCTGATGGTATCGGGGCATCGCTACCTGTCATTATTTCCGCCATGAATCAGTTATTGCATCCAAGTATATAAGGTTTTAGCAGATGAGCACAGGGGGTATAATCCCATTTTTTAGGCAGGTCTCCACAGCATGTTGGCTCAGGAAAAAGTAAACTGGTATGGCAGGTAAGTTTCCTGACAGTACCTCACAGTTAAAAAAGATAATCCCTGCAACAAAGTTTATATCAGACCTCCTACTAAAAATATATTACATCAGTTCCTGTTCCGACAATCTCATAGAGACTCAAAAACAGCACCATTCTTGGATTTCAAAATCAGGTCATTCCTCCAAACCTTTAAGTATCAGATATCACATTCACAGGCAAATACAGAATTTGGAGAACCTTTCATTCCAGCAGCCTGATTGTTGCCACCGCAGGTATTGCAGAAGTGACCTACAAAGAGCATACAAGAGACCTCCTTGCATTGTCCTGTTCCATCCAACATGATACCGCAGATGCAGGTATCGGAGGTAGTAGCACAAATAATGCAGGAAGTCGGGCAAACATCAGGCATCAGGCAAACCCCCATATCGCCAAAATCCAGCATAGGCAGATACAACTTGATTCAGATTTAACAGGAAATCTTCATTAGTCCATTCGTCGAGGTTTTCAGTTAAGTATATCAAGTCAGACAACTTCAGGTTATTATGCGTTGGCAGGTCGCCTTCCCATGAGATATAACCACCTTCACAGCCATTCAGGAATTGAACCCAATCCAGCAATACCGCATCAATTTTTGCAGGCTTACCGTCTTTGCAGGCTTCTTCAAATAATGTCAGGTAATCTTCCATAATCAGGCCTCCCTTACCATAACAGGTGGATAACCGCCAGCAGGATGAGGTATGAATGCCATCAGGCCAATGAAGAATTTGAGGTCATACAGCGTCATCAGCAATTCTTGATGTGAACAACGCAGGCCAACGAGGAATTGATATTCAATTTTTTCAGATAGAACAGATATTGGTTCTTGTAGCACATCAGGCCAATCGAGGTATGATGAGGTTCTAACCATTCCTTCAGAATTTGCGAGTTCTATCAGTTTTTGACGATACAATTCAGGGATATAATCTATACCTTTAGATTCCAGATATTGAATCAAAGTCAGGTTTGGCAGGGGGTCATCTTCAATTACCATCAGATTTACCCCACAAGTTCAGATTATACCATACAACACCAGCCACCGCAGGTTTTGACCTAATATCCGCACCAGATTGCAGACAATGCAGACTAACGGGCGTTGCTACAGTTATGTTCAGATGTCCAGACCACATAGATACTTCCAACAGGAAATCTGGCGTGTCCAGATATACGAAGTTTTCGTCAGTCAGACGAGGTTTTTCTTCTTCTTCAGTTTTTATCAGGGGGTTCACCCCCTTCAGGTTATTTTCTTCCATGTATCAGCATATATTCACTACTATATAAGGTTTTAGCAGGTCTCCTAAGCAAGCCAAATCAAGCAATCAGGTCTCCTTTTATCGTTGAGATACACAATATATTGCGTATCAGCAGGCTGGCATCTGCCAACATGAGCGATAAAAAACCTAAAAAGACTCTATTCCTGCTGCTCGTCATCCCAACAGACCTCCCAATCAAATTGCTTTACGAGGCATTTGTGGCCTTCTGCATGGAGGATAGACCAAAATTCAGATTTACAATACGGACAGACATACCTCTTCATTTTCAATCTCCTTTACTGCGTCAATCAGGGATATGTTGTCGCACTTCAGGCAACGGCTCACATCACCGATAAGAGCCATCATCTGCGAACACTTGATGCAAACACGAGGAATAATCTGTATCATGCACATTCCTCATCAGTCTGCCACAAGTCGTCAATGTATGCTGTTCTATCTCTAACCGCTCCCATAATATCTGATGGGATTGTGAAATAACTGCCCCTGCCTCTTGTGAAGTCAAAGTCAGTTCCTGTATTCATCCAACCTATTGTGCTGTTCCTGTAATGCTTGAACCATTGCATCTGCATAAACTGTGTCACAAGTTTTTGCCTGATAGTGTATTCGGCCTGTAATGGGACATTTGCATCTGGGCAATGATGTTCCCTGCACCAATTTTCCCACAATTCATCTGATAGTGCTCCTTCATGTTCAAGGATTACCTCTTCGCTGTTTTCGCTGTTCACCCAACCCATAATTCCTGAATCGCTCCAATCCCATGCGTATGGCTCTTCTTCCTCTTGGGTTGTTCCTGCTTGCTCATTGGTTAATTCCTGCCATCTGTATTGATGGTATGGAATCGCTGTTTTTCTTTCCATATTAGGAGATAGAAAGTTCCACTATATAAGGTTTTGGCAGAAGTTATCTCTTTACCTCAACCAAGCAATCTGAATCACAGTCGAAGCAGGCTAAAGTCAGGTCTCCCATATCAATGATATTATCTGAGGAACAATCTGCACATACCATGTAAAAATCTGGCTTCATCTCAATGCCCACCACCGATGCTGGCTTCGTAGTAATCTGCTTCATACTTGGATATCTCGCATTGCTCATCTTCGTCGTGAACATAATCTGCAAACTTGATATACGCCTCACAATCTGTATCACCATCGAATAAATCCCAGATATACTCAAACGCCCTGTCGAGTTTTACTGATAAATGATTGTAAAGATTCCAAAAACTGCCGTAAAATGCTGGTTTGGCTACAATTGGCTCTTCGCTGAAGTGTTGCTTTGTTGTCTCCATGCCCTGTATAGCGCATGAATAGTGTCCTGCTAATTTCAACAAAAGATTCTTTTGCTGTTCCATCTCTTCTTTAGTCCAATTTTCATAATCTGGTGTAGCGTCGTTATACCTGATTGATGCACCTAAAACTGACATAAGCCATTCCGCCTCAATAACGGGTGGGGTATCTGGAACGCAACCAAATCCTGTAATTGCATTTTCCATTGCCTGATTTTCCTCATCACTAAGATTTGCCCTGATTACAATAGGCTTATCTGGTGCTGGTAACCTGAAATACTTTTCAATATCTGTCATTCATTCTTCACTTCCCTGCTTTTCTTTTCGCATAATAACTGATAGTTTTGACTAATATATAAGGTTTTAGCAGATCTCCACAAGTCGTTCAGACGCCCAATATGGGGGGTATAGGGAGTATCAGCAGGCGCAATTTTATGTGAGCATACGGTAAAAAACCTGTATTATTCTTCATCCTGCTGCTCGTCGTCGTTTATGAATGCTTGCAGGTGTTTTTCTGCCCTGTCTAAGTCATCCATCTCCATTTCCTCATTCCATGTGCATGTCTTGAGCCAAACAGAAGATATACCCTGTGTGTTCGCATGTAACTCCCAATGCCACAATCGCTGGGTGCTGTAATGTAGGTCGCCAAGAGGACAACCTACTTTTTCGAGTAAATTATCTATTTGCAGGGTGACTGCAAGACTAATATCTGATTTAGCAAAGAGGCTGATATGCTCAATACCGTATCTTGTTTTCATTTTCTCTAACAACAGCAAAGAATCTTTGCCATCCCTGATTAGGATTTCATACGCCATGTATTGAGGTAAATAGTAATAGTATTTATAGTTTTAGCAGACCGCATGAGCATTAATACAGATTCAGATCTCCTACGCTAAAGACTTATATAGTATTACTAATTACCTCTATTTGTTCCGATAGGTGAAAAGATGATGCAGACGACACCCCCTCCAACGCTTTCGTTCAGCGTGTTTCTGTTTTCTTTCATGTCATTCGTTTGCAGATTTTCCCTGCGGAACACCTATTCACTGCACTTCAAGTATCAAGGAGATACGCTGTCTTTGGTTTGGCAGAAGGCGAGGTTCGATTCCTCGGAAGGGCTCTTATTCCACACTAATACAGAAGTGGAGGTAATAAAATGGTAAAAATAAGCAGAAGAAGCAGTAAAGAAGTATGGAAATCAGATATACCTAAAGATAAACTGAATGAATGGGGTTATCCTCATGATAAGTTTTTCAGTTTCAGTCGTTGTGTATGGCGAACAGAAGAACAATATGAATCCCTGTGGATTCCTCGACATGGCTCATACAATCCATACAAGGAGATGATGGAATGAGCGACCTGAACGCTGAAGGCAGAATGCTGGTGTTTGACACATTAGGTGAACAACTCATATCAGGTGAAGAATATCAATTCTCTATTGCTGATAAGGATATGGCACTCAAAGGACAGATGGATGGTGAAGAACTGTGTGCATTTCAGGTATGGCCTGGTGACGGCTCAACCCTCTTTTTATCCTTTGCTGCGAACAAAACAGTAACTCCAAGAAGGGCTGGTTTAATGTGTGCTAAACTCATAATTGATTGGGCTGATGAACAGGAAGAATTAGATGCAACTGATATTTCACATGACCTCTATCAATTCTTAGCCTCAGACGAAGGTCAAGAACTGTGGGAGGGAAACTGATGGCTCAATATATGTATTGTAGTATTCCTGACTGTGATAACAAAACAGATATGATGGGATTTGATATCTGTTCCTGTTGTTTTGAAAAAGCAGTTAAGATAGCAGAAGCATCCTCTTAAAACTTCATATAGTAGTGGGTAATAGCAGTAATAACACGCAAAAGAACAGGTGAAAAGATGACAGAATTAAGAGGATTAGGATTAAAATGTTGCGGTCAGCAACGAAGGTATGACAGGAAAATATTTACTGTGATGGGGTCACAATCAGGTGCGGGACTATCAATGAGTTGCATCTGTGGTTATTGTGGCGAATCAATGCAGGTTAAACTCCCATACCCACACTTTATCAGGCATCTCCCTATCAAAGAACAGATACAATCTTTATCTCATCACATGATACATTCGCAGATTGGCGGTCAGTATTGGTATAGTGTCAGGAAGATGCAGAGAAAGCACAGCATCGGCCAGCATAAGCAAATGCTCGACGCAGAAACAGATGAATTGCATCATGCAAGAGGTTCTGATACAAGAAAATTCTTCAACCAATTGGAGGTCGAACTCATGGATAGAAATCTGGGGCTCGCATCCAAGAAACAGCAATTAACTTATTGGGACAGGAAGCACAGGCGTATGGAACACTTTGATGAGAAGTGGGAGCAATTTATCACAGGTCACAACCTATCGGAGGTGTTGTATTGGCAATAAATATCTGGAAATTAGAGGACTACAAAGAATACCTCAGCGACTTAGGTTGGGATGAGGAAAGGATTGAAGATGAGGCCGAATACCGCTTTTCAGATGTTCAAGGTGAACAAATCAAATACAGGTTATTCCCTGACGGCTCATGGCAATGGCAGGAATTGTGTGATACAGGCGGATATTGGGAAGATATACCAGACCTAACAGAACACCTCCTATGGTATTTCAAATATACAGAAGGCGAGGGATTCAGATGTGTCTGTAATGATTCACAATTCCTCACACTCAAATTGGTCGAAAACCCTGAAAATTCTCAATACAAATACAGGCATGAAGTGGAGAATGACTGCGTATGCTGTCACCACAACAAAACTGATAGAGGAGTCCCCTCTTAAAACCTTATATATGATGACTAACTAACTCATAATAACGCAAAAAATAACAGGTGATGTAATGAATGAAACAGATTTAGATATAGCAATGGGTATGCTGGAAGATGACGCAAAAGCAAGCGCAGCTCGGGCAGAACGCAGAAGTAAAGCAATCGGCAGAAGAAAAGAAATAGAGGAAGAATTTACTAACAGGATTATCGAAGCCCTTGAATCAGGCTCACCTCTTGGAAAGTGGGATATAGGACACAATGCTGCTGACCATCTTGGCGGAGGCTTCCCTCTAAACTTCAAGACAGGTAAGCATTATCGTGGTATAAATGTATTTTTCCTGTGGTTTGCTCAAATGGATATGGGTGGCTCATCTAAGTGGGGAACTCGTAAGCAATGGTTCGACTACCTCCAAAGACTCTATAACAGCGTCACCAAGAAGATGCCTGAACACTTGAAACCAGATATCAATCAATTCATACCTGAGGCTGGCGAGGGTTGCCCTATTGTATTCTATAAGCCTGTTAAGGGTAAGAAGAAGGACAAGAAAACAGGCAAACTAACTGATAAGGAGGCATGGATTCCCATGATGAGGGTTTATGAAGTATTCAATCAGGGGCAACTCAAACTTGACCCTGTTCTCAAAGCAATGATGGGTCTGGAGGCACCAAAAGAATTACCTGAAGATGAAAGGGAAGAGATGTGCTGGAAGATTGTCAATGATTATGTCAAGCGAACAGGAGTCACCATAGAACACAAAGGCACTTCCTCATATAACATGGATTCTGGAGGTAAAGATAAGAAGGGTCTGGTTGTAACTCCTGAAAGAGACTTCTTCAAGACACCAGCAATCTTCTGGGGTCATCTGTTCCACGAAATAGTGCATTCAACAGGTCACGCTCTTAGACTTAACCGACCTAAATCTCAAAACCTCAACACATGGACTGAAGATGATTATGCTGACGATGATATGTGGGATAAATTATCTCGTGAAGGCTCTTATGCAAGGGAAGAACTCGTAGCGGAATTAGGTGCTGGTATGCTATGCCTGATGATGGGCTTTGAATACGACACCAGACATGCGATATACCTCAAGTCATGGATTGCTGCTCTTAACGATGACCACTCAATGATTATCAGGATGGCTACGGCTGCTCAAAAGGCTCTTGACCTCATCTTAGGAACTGAATACGACAACAAGGAGGACGCTGAAGATGGCGCTGAAACCTCCGAATCCTGAAACCGAAAGGATATTGCTTGAGCTCGAAGAGGAACAGAAGCAACTATACGATTCAATTAACAGGATAAGTAAATTGACTGCTGAAGCAGAAGTAAAAAAACTATTCCCCCTGCACAATACAGAAGACCTGTATAACCACATTCAGCATGTTGATTTTGCTCATAGTGCAGTCAGAGGAGAAATACAAGCAATGAAAAAATCCCTGTGTCAATGTGGATGCAGACGATGCTGTGGCACAGACTTACAGACTTATTCACACTATAACATAGAAAAAGGAGGAATGATTAAACTCAGAATGTGTCACTCATGTCGGCACAGTGCCTGTGGACCTCATGTAAAGGAAGATGACTCACAAAGATATGACCCAACAAAGGAGTGGGATTACTGAATGGAAACAACTGATGATGTTAAGGACTGGAATCCTGAAAAACATTATTCTCTATTTACGATGGACTGTGAGTTGTGTCCTGTTCACGATTACTTAATTTTCAGCGAGGTCTTACAGGTTTTTTGCTGTGAAAAGTGCTACAACAATCTGGGAGGAAAAGACTGATGAAAAAGCGAACCAGATGTTTCTGTGATTTAGACGGTATTATACCCCGACCCAAAAAAGTAATCAGAAAAATCCTGCTAAAACTTAATATACTAAGACGGACTAACTCAAAATAACGGACAAGTGAAGAAAATGCCAAACCATTGCCAGAATACACTGATAATTACAGCCAAGAATAACGATGATTTAGATGAGGTAATACAACATCTAAAGACAGAAGAACAGGAATTATCCTTTACTAAGATTGCACCTCCACCTCAAGACCCAGCATACCGTGATGAACCAAATCAGGGTGAAGCCAAGAAATCTCCTAATTGGTGGTATAACTGGAATGTTGAAAACTGGGGAACAAAGTGGGACTGCTATGAAATCAATATGAGAAGGCCTGACTACAACCCCGAATGGGGAGAGAAGCCTCATGTAATATATCAATTTGAAACAGCATGGTCTCCTCCAAAAGAAACCCTCATATCCTACCTATCACACTTATTCCCTCAAGTTACTGTTGTTAATTGGTGGCAAGAAACAGGAATGGATTTTGCAGGGCATGGTGTATATCTCAATGGTCAGCAAACAGAATTTGAAGAATACAAACCCAATGTGCAGGAAAGTGATTTAGTCTGGAAAGGCGGTCAAACATTGCCTGAAATTATACAAGAAAGAACAGAAACTCGGTTGGTAAAGAAGGGATTACAAGAGGAGGAAGAGGAATGAAATCATCAAGAAAGAGAAAAGCAGCAAACGCTCGTTTCCGAAGTCAATACAAGAGGCATGTTCGTAAAGGAGCAAAAGACTTAGAAGTTTCAGAAGCAGGCATATCCCTAATACCATTGGAGGAAGAGGAATGAATACATTTATTCTCAAGTGCTCAAAATGCGAACACAGCGTAGGATTCTGCGCATCTCATGGTTGTAAGCATCTGCCAAAACTTAATATACTTGTTTATAGGTGGAGTTAATATGGGAACAAGAACAAACATCAGCATTACGACTGAATCAAAACATAGACCAGAACAAGAAGCAATGCTTTACAGGCACTATGACGGTTATCCTGAATCGGTTATGCCAGACTTACTCGCCTTAGTCAATATACATCTTAAAAATGAGCATCTAACTGTTTCACCAACCAAAGTAAAGCAGACTTTAGACTTCATCAGTAGCAATGTCACAGGGCTACTCAAGCAAGCACCCTCTCAAAAGGCAGGTGAAGAAATAAAGCCTCGTCTATTGGGACAATTCCAAACAAAAATCAGCCAATACGAAGAAACAGATGGCCTGCATGGCGACATAGAATGGTTCTATGATGTTGCGCTGATTGAAAAGTTTGCCACAATCGAGGTTTATGAGGTGACTTATCCCAAGAATGATGAGGGCGAATACGATTGGTCTCTCCCAATGGAGGATAGACTCAAATCACTTGCCAAGTTTGTTTTCTCCCCTATGGATATTGTCGGCAATCAGGAATTGATTGACTATATCAAACAAGAACCTGCACTTTACAATTGTGGCTTCAACAGAAGTGAAGTCATAAATCAGAACGCTGAAGCGTGGCGGTATGTTCCTGCTGATTGGTGGTTGCCAATTGATAGCAGTTCTGCCTGCTACAAACTTAGGCGATAGAATTAAATGAATTTCAGGTAATGGAGAGGTGATGATAGACCATGAGCCGTTATGTCTTTGGGAATGCTGGTGCTGTGATAAACAGTTCACATACCCCTCAGCAACTACACCTCTCGTTTGTCCTTTCTGCTTTGAGGTTGGAGTTATACATTTTGTTGATAACCTTGAAGAGCCTGAATGGCGACCCATTGATGATGCAGAGGACATAGACGACGAGGTTGAGTATTATGAGTAGAAGAAGAGGAGCATCAAGCATTCGTGTAAAGCGTGAGATAGTTGAGATATTAAAACATAATCCTGACGGATTACCTTCAACAAAAATCATGGAAAAACTCAAAGAAAGTAAAATGAGCCGTAAGGCTTGTCCTTCAGGTGTTCAGTTAGGTCAAATACTTAGAGGAACATTAGGTGTCAGCAATGTGGGTCATACCTATGAATTTGCTGGCGAATCAAAAGTGAAGTATGTCCTGTGGCAACTCACCGACCTCCAAAAGTTTGAAGCATGGTGCGAAAGGAGGCTTGACTAATGGTGGCAAATGGTCTGTTAGGAACTCACACTATTATTTTTTCATCAGACGAATTGGAGTTTGTTGATTATCAGCCTGTGACAAAAACAAAGGGCAATATCATAAATACGCCTCAGCTGCTAATTAAAGTTAGAGGAAACGATATTCAGATTAGGGGTAAAATACTAATCAAAAAACTCGTAATGCTCATGGTTGAAAATTACAGCGAATATGAAGGTATATGGGACTTCATTATCAGCGAAAGGGGCAGGATTGATGACCCTAATTCTCCAAGTTTTATTGAAGAGATAGCCCACGAACAAGCCCATAACAAGCCCGTTTTTATGTCGGTGGTGGTATCGCCCACCGAAGGCAAAAGGTCGCCATATAGCCCTATTTATGGGGCATTCTCGGCCATGTTTATTGAAGGGTCAAACCCCTATCATTCAAGGGTAAATAACGATTGGTTAGCAGATTTCATTCCTACTCTATCCTTCCGCTACGGCAGGAAGTTGTGGCGTGGTTCGCAGGGCACACGCATGATTGAGGCATCCGAATCAGATTTGCATACGGAAAACCCTGCATCCTTGACCCTATACGACTTCGGGGCGAGCATAGGAGTTTCATCTCGGTTTGATTGTGGGATAAGACCTCACTTGATAATAGAAGTCAAAAAGCAGTCGGAAAATTATATGTCTGATTTGAAACAAGCAGTGATTGAATCTGTAGCATCAGCACAAAGGCTCGACAAAAAATTCTGGTATGGTGAATATAGAGATGCACCTAAAGCAAACTCAACCATGAGTAGTTTGGATATTGACAAATGGGAGTATTCCTCTTGGGATTTGTGATTACTCGGTTATTATTTTTTTATATTTCTATCTGGCGAAAAAGAATAAATGGGGCGCTGTGCATCGGTTTTGCTAATTCTTTATTAATCTCAAGGGGTGGGGGCGTATGATAACATCAAATAATCAGACTATACTATTATTATTATACTCTAAATCATCTTATGTAATTATTAAAAATAAAAACATTCTCCCACGCTATGCAACGATTATTTCTTTTTGTAAATGGAGTGAAATAAAAAAATTAATTCCGATATGTATATTAACTTCCAATTCTAACATTAAAATACGGGGCGATTGAATGGCACTAAACAACTTCGACAGTACTTCAGACTTAGATATATTAGAATACGATTGGGAGATTACACCAACACCCAAGCGTATATACATTACAATTTCCAGCGAACCTGCCTTTGGCGGTCTGCTACTATCCAATGGGATGATTGGTAAGAGAAAAGCAGTAGTAAAGTTTCACTCAAAGTGGTTCTATGACTCAACCTTCGGACATAATAGCATGAAACTTGGAGATACAGGTGCTTGCCTATACAAACTTAAAGGAGATAACTACTTCTTAGAACTCGCAAATTGGCGACCATTCAATTTACATGACCCTGCTGCTGATTGGCTTTCAACCTATCCCCTTGTATCTGCTATATGCAAGTGGCTTTATACCAATCAATTTACAGAAGTTATATCCTTATCCTCATCCGTCATACATGGATTTATTGACAGCCCAAAATACTTAGAATTTCCACCTGAAGAATTATACATTCTCGATACTCAAACAGCCAAGTATATACAACAACCTGCCAAACCAAAAAATAAAAAACAACATCTAATGCTGTCCCCACCACATTACCTCTTCACAAGGGTATGGGCTGAATACCTACCAACAGGGAAGGCATTAAATGTAGTCGCAGGTTCTAATGGTATAGATAGCATAGACATTGAATCAGTAAATACATTATGCAATTGGTTAAAGACTCAAGGCATAACAATATCTCATAAATCCATAGACAAGACTCACGCTGAAATAAAGAAAGCACAAAAAGAAGAATCTGACGCTATCTCGGAAAACCTTATAACCAATAAGGTCAAGCCTTCAAATAACGGGGTGATGTATGGATGACAGACATAGATAATATATTTCATAGTGTTCAGGAATTTTGTGACGGAAACCATCTTATTGATGTAGCAGATAAAGTGCCTATATTCATTTGTAGTATTGGTGCTCACATCTTCAACGCTATTAACAAATGCTCTTCATGTGACTTTGACCCTATAAAGGTTGAAAATCCAGAAGATTTCACTATTGATTATTGTCCTCTAAGACATGACAATAACCCAATTTATACTCCTATGTCACAATTGGCTGACACAAGAGTCCACATTCTAATTCGTGGTGACAAAGGTTCAGGTAAGTCTGCTCTTATCAAGATGTTCTTAGCCGAAGGAACAGGTTTATTACATCATAAGGATGCTTTTACTGCTGGTGTTGGATTTCGTGCTATGACAGGTCCAAACTCAGTTACCGAATCGGGTTTGTTTGGTTCTGTTCAAGAAGATGGAACAATAGCAGGTCGCCCATTGGCTCGTGAATTGTGTGGTGGATTTTTAGGTTTTGAAGAATTTTCATCTCTAACTGATGCTATGCGTAAAGACCATTCCGTTGATATGAAGAATCAATTGCTCACATCAACTGACAATGGCCGTGTAATGAAGGCATTAAAGCAGGGTTGGGTTCGCTACAATACTCGCTATACTATATGGGCTGGGACTCAGCCTGGTCGTTTTGAAATGGCTTCTGGTCTTGACCGACGATTCTTTATTCTGGATATTGATATGTCCCCCTCCAAAGAACAAGTGTTCAAACAGGCTATGGCTAAACAGTCTGCAATGACAAGTGCTACAAGGGCGGATTTGGCAGGTTTGGCTATGGATGTTAAAGAATGGGTCAAGTCTCGTATGACCGACGCTATACTCAACCCACCTACGGGTGTATGCTTTTCAGATGATTTGACCGAATGGATTCAACAACCTGCGGTTCGTTCTTTTGAATCAGACCTATTCCGCAGATTGGCTATTGGTTATACCATGATGAAACCTGAATACAAAGGAGGACAAATCCTTATGGTTGAATTAGATGAGCCTTTGCTCGCTCTATTGGATGATTCACTCAAGATGCGAAGAAATGTTATGGATGCAGACTTGGCTCTAATCAAGGCATCTCTTTGGGGTAAAGATGTTGCAAAGTCCACTCTTATTAAAGAAGTATCTCGTATGGTGACTTCTGGTGACTATCAACAGGCAAAGCGTTGGATTGAAGATAACCTACATCATCAGTCTTGGTTTGAAGAATTTATCCCACCATCTTCAGGTCGTGGTCGTAAAGGTGTCATTTGTCGTATAGGATTCAAGAATCAGCAAATGGATATTGCTAACACCAAAGAAGTTAAGTCTGAAAAATTACAATGGGGGAAACAATGAATGAGGTCATTTAATCAAATCAAGGCTCGATTAGGACAACTTAGAGTCTTATCCGTGTCTAATACCAACTATTTACCTCTTGTCGAGGAATTAGAATGGATTTTAGAATCAACTACTGATTGTCCCTTATGTTCTCACCCTGACAAACTAAAGATTGAATTGTCAATACGCAATGAAACTGCCACCCCAGAATTTTTGGAAACAAAGTATCGCTGGCCTACGGGAACAGTAATGGAACACATGGATGAACATTTAGAATACAAATCTGAAGAAGGTCAAGCGTTGGAATCAATGAGAAAAGATACCATCAATACACTTAATTCAGCAGACAACCTCCTACAAAGAATGAATACATGGCTCGATGAATGGGAAGAAAAGAAAGATGCTGAAGGTATTACAGAAGAATGGGTGCAAACAGCAACAAGACTTGCTTCCGAATGTAACAGGGGTTTGAAACTTATTGGAACATTGAAGAAGGAGATAGGTGTTGATTCGCAACTCATGTTGGCCGACAGGAAAATGGATATGGTGATGGGTATATTGGTTCATACCCTGTCCGAACAACCACACCTCTTAGACCAAATAGAATTACAAATGTCTGCTCTTAAAGACCCTACTCATATACAAGATGTTGAATATGAGGTGATTGACTAATGGATGATTTGACTTTTACCTGTGATTACCCTATCATTCTTGCCACACTAAATTCAGATGGAATACACTATACCCACACATTTTCAGGTATAGAATGGTGGTATCACGGACAGGAAGGAAGGACTTATAAACTATTACCTTCTCACATACAAAGAGCGCATAAGATAAATGTTAGCACATGGCGCAGATTTGTTGATTGGCTCATAAAGGTGAACCCATGACTCTAATTTTTACTGCAGACGATACTCCCTACAAAGGAGGAGATGTTGTTGTTATGTATAAGTCGGTGACTTATCCTCCAACTGCGCCAAACACAACCTACATTCTGCACACTAATAAGGTTGTAATGTCTGATTTGATAGAATGGTTGCCTCTTATTTCATACCGATTAGTAGTTGTGACAGACAAGAAGCCCACTATACCTAAGAATTTACAGGATGAAATAGTAATTCACCCATCACTAAACAAGGACAAAATAAACCATTTTAACGCCATCAATCCGATATTCCGATGGTCGGATAGGCTAAGGGTATTCAACGGCCTTGTAGGTGTCCCTATGCCCCTTATTTTGGCATTCTTGAAAGTGAACCGAACCACCGATATTGAAACCTTCAGACGATTGGCTCAAGCAACATACACACTCCCAGAGATTTATTCACAGGCTATCTTAGCGTATAGTGTTCAACCTACAAGTGGCAGGGTTGAATGGCCTAAGAAGAATCCGAAGTCAGACCAGCCAGACTCCACCATATTTAGACATACCGATGAATACCAAGACATTATAAGCCTCTATGCTGAAGATGTACTCAATGTCATTAGGATTGTTGCACCTGAAGAAATTCCAAAGGGACAGCCTAAAAGACAAACAAGCATAGTGGAGTGGTTATAGTGGCTGATGATGGATTAACTTCTGTATGGGTTTTATTCCTTATATGGGTTGTCATAAGTATAATATCTTATTCCCCTCCACCTGCGCCTAAGAAGAAGGAGGGAGTCTTGCTGTCAGAGTTGTCTGAAAATAGTGTTGATGACTCGTTTCTCGACACTATAATGTGGTTGAATCAGAATGACTAATAATAAGACTATCAAGAGATTAATTGTTCGCATAGTGTTTGAACATGGGCCTCTAACCAAGAATAGTTTAATCGGTTATTTACAGGAAAGATTGGGTAATGTAAATAGAACAGAAGGCTCAATATCTTCTCTATTGGCTAAGAATACTCAAATACTTAGAATAGGGACAGTTAGAGAACCCAATAAGTATGGCAGACGAATTGCCACTCCTCAATATGATGTGGATAGGGAATTGATTAAATCAGCAAAAGACATAGTATATACTACACCTTTATCTCTTATGACTCCACATGAAATGGATAACTCGGAACGATGTGAAGAATGCCACAAGATTCGTGTCCTCCCCGATGATTCCCCTATATGCCATAAATGTCTGAAAGTTTCTGCCAAACCTTTATAACCCTTGATTGATTCGTCTAAATCATGCGAATAATTGCCCTTAGCGGGAAGATGAGAAGCGGAAAGACTACGCTCGGTGCTCTTTTGGAAAAGCACCTCAGGGGTTGTAAGAGAGTATCATTTGGAGATGAAGTCCGAAGGGAAGTGGCTCGTGGTATGGGTTATGACTCTAATGATTGGAAATTTCCTTTTACTACACATGAAAAATCAGCACTAAGACCTGTCCTTCAAGCGTGGGGACATAATATGCGTAAAGTGCGAGGTGAAAGGTATTGGATTGACAAACTGATGACTCGTATATTGGGAGAAACAATCTATGATGATGAGGCCATTTGGGTAATTGATGATGTGCGATACCTCAATGAATTAGAAGCAATTACAGACTTAGAATATGATGGTATAGGTTCATACCACTACCACATAATCAGACTTGAATGCACCGAAGAAACACAAATCAGAAGAGGTTGCGACCCGTCTAATATGACTCATGAATCTGAAATAGGATTTAATGATTATACTTGGAATCACCCCTATACAGATGTAATAGTATCAAACCAAGATGACTGCACTAAATTGTTCACTGAAGCAGTTCAGAAATTATATGATATAGGTTTGATTGAAGATTATCAGATGAAAGATGCAATCCAAGACTTTCAGTTTTACAACGGGATAGGTTTCTAATGGCTGTGGTCAGACAAGACGGAAACGACATAGTTTTCGAGAACGGTATGATTTGTGCTCATCATTCCGATGAGATAGACAATTGGGTTCTCAACTTTCATGCAACTAATAACACTAAAATGTCTGGATTGTGGAAAGAATTTACCGAATATGCTAAACAGATGGGCTGGAAAGACCACACTATACTAATCGGAAGAGGCAAATGGATGGTGGATAAGACAGTAATTCCCTATGTAGTAATAAGATGCACTTTGCAGAATTGTTCTCATTGTGCCTCGGCAAAGTTTATATAGTAGTAAATGAAGGCGATAATATGACCGAACCAAGCGAACTTAAGCGATTGACAGACGACCTAAAGTATCTGAATAGAATGAATTTCCGTGAATTTGCAGACACACTATTCCCTAATGCAACTCCAGACTATCTAACTCTCAAGTGGAATTTGTTTACAGCAGACAAACTCAGTTTCATTTGGTCTTGTTCAACAGACAAGATTCAACTGATTTGTGACTACCTCAAAGGGGAGATGAATGAATGACATTCAACAATGCTTTCGATGTATATGTTTACAGGGGCAACTACTATTACCGTTGCACCCTCCCAACACAAGCAATCAACAGAACAATGGATGGATATAATCTGTTCAAGATTGTAAGTGGCAAACAAGTCCTGATTCCAATAGGTGAACAAATATGAATATCTTTGCTCTTTCCTTTGACCCTACGGAGGCTGCTCGTATGCAATGCGATAAGCACATAACCAAAATGACAGTCGAAGCATATCAGTGCTTAGGTTCAGCCGTCATTCGTCATGGTGCTACGCCTGACATGATGCCACTCACTAAGAAGGGAACACCACTAAAGGGAGGTTACCACAACCACCCAGCAACAATTTGGTCTGGAGATACACAAGACAATTTCCTATGGCTTTGTTTCCATGCTGCTGCTCTATCAGAAGAATTTGAACGACGGTTCGGTAATAGCCACTTTTGCGCTGAAGGTATTGAACATCTCTTTCACATGCACAATATGATTCCAAAAGGAGATTTAACTCCGTTTGCCCGTTGCTTCAATCAAAGCAAGGGCGAAAATCTTGACCTCTTAGAATGGGAATGTCCTGTCGAAGCATACCGTGAATTTTACAAGCGTGACAAGGCTCTAATTGCTGAATGGAATCACTTTCGCAAAGCACCTGAATGGTGGAATGACAACGAATATCTATATGGAGTAAAATATGAGGTGGCACAATGACTGACCAAGAAAGAATAAGATTCATGTTATGGGCTGAAAGAACTCACCCAAGAGTGCTAAATGACCTGCTTAGTGGATATAAGAAATCACTCAAACCAAACAAGGAGTTGAATAAATGACTAATGCCGATGAAATAGCAGGCGAATGCGGGTTCGACTCCGCATGGGATATGTTAAAGACTCATTGTGAAACAGACGAATTACTTGACTTACTGCATGAATTACTACATGATGATACGCAGAAGGGTTCTGATATTATGTATGATTGGATAAAGGAAATCGCATCAGATAAATACGACTGGTTTGACCGTGAACAGGCACAAGCCGACGCAGATGATGCTCGGTATGACGCATGGAAAGATGAACAAATGGAACAGTTTTTTGGAGAGGATTGATATGTCGCTGTGGAATGATTTGAAAACTAAATTAGATGAAATAATGTCTCGCATACAAGAATTAACTGCTGCAAAGGAATCAGTTGAAAACTTGCTGATTGACCTTGAAGCATTAGATTTGCCTGACGGAATACAAGGCTCGCATCATGCTGAAATGGAATTATCTGATACACTTTCTTCAATAGAAGAAGAATTAGAGGAATTACAAGGCAAGGTGGCTCACCTATGACATGGCAAACATGGAGGCCTCAAGTCAATGTGGCTCAAAACTACAAGTGTTTGAAGTGCGGTCACATCTATCTGGCTTATCCATTGAATACCAAATGCCCTAAATGTTAATCTGTTAAAACCTTATATATGTGAATGAATTGGTGATAAATATGTCCGAAGAAGAATACTATGTAGGCGACCCTTGTTATGTAATACGAGATGAAGATTGGTCAGATTTTTGTAATGCCACATTTGACAGCAACAATAGGGGAAAGGCAACTCATC